>Ga0209026_1000250_pt1 | contig 68451 bp, 73 predicted proteins | sample AraplaCL_Col_mCL_FD_184262 | JGI IMG/M metagenome (GOLD analysis project Ga0209026, IMG submission 184262) | Arabidopsis root microbial communities from the University of North Carolina, USA - plate scrape CL_Col_mCL (SPAdes) (version 2) | ecosystem: Host-associated > Plants > Roots >...
GATATTTTTTAGGGCGTAAGTACCCCAACCAAATACAAGATTATTTACAATATATTGTAATTGGATTAATAATAGTTACAACAATTCCGCTGATTATAGCTTTAGTAAGAAAGCGGCTGGCAAACAACAATATTGACGATAACACAAATACAGAAATAAATAAATGAGTACACAACACCCATGGCACCAGGTTTCTCCTGGCGAGAATATACCTACTATTGTTAACGCTATCATCGAGATCCCTAAAGGTTCAAAAGCAAAATACGAGATTGACAAAGATTCGGGTCTGTTAAAGTTAGACCGTGTTCTGTTTTCATCAGTAATGTACCCGGCCAACTACGGCTTTATCCCGCAAACTTATTGTGATGATAAAGATCCCCTGGATATCCTGGTATTATGCTCTGTCGATGTTTACCCGATGTCGATCATCGAAGCGCAGGTTATCGGCGTAATGCACATGGTTGATAATGGCGAGCAGGATGATAAGATCATCGCGGTAGCAAAAAACGATATGTCGGTTAACTACATCAACGAATTAACCGAATTACCGCCACACGCTATGAAAGAGATCGTACGTTTTTTCCAGGATTACAAGAAGCTGGAAGGCAAGAACGTAACCATCGAACACCTGATGGGACAGCGCTATGCCTATAAGGTAATAGCCGAAGCACTGGACTTGTATAAGTCTACTTTTCCAACTTATCAATCGTAAATGGCCCCACCCGACCTCAATATAAGCGGTTTTTATATATTCGCCACGTTGGCGTTGGTTGCGCTTAACGGTTTTTTTGTAGCCGCCGAGTTTGCAATGGTAAGGGTTAGGGGATCGCAAATTGAACTGCAAGCCAAAACCGGCAGCGCCGTGGCAAAAATTGCCAAAACCATTATGTTCAACCTCGATGGCTACCTGGCTGCAACGCAACTGGGTATAACCATTGCGTCGCTTGGTTTAGGTGTGGTAGGCGAAGGCGTGGTAAGCGCCATTATGTTAAACCTGTTTAACGCGATGGGGCTCACCATTACATCAAACATTGTCATCAATATCAGCCATATTACGGCGTTTACATTGATCACGGTGTTCCACATCGTTTTCGGCGAGTTGGCGCCAAAATCAATCGCTATACAGCGCTCTGTGCGTACGGTGATGACAGTGTCGGTGCCTTTGCGTATCTTCTTCGTCATTTTCCGGCCGTTTATCTGGACGTTGAACACCTTTGCCAATTTTATCCTAAGGATGTTAGGCATCACCACAGTCCCTGGCGGCGAAGCACACCACAGCTCCGAAGAATTACAATACCTGTTGGAGCAGGGTAAAGAAACCGGCGCCCTTGATTCGAGCGAGCACGAACTGATCCAAAATGTGTTTGATTTTAACGAGCGGGTGGTAAAAAATATCATGGTGCCTCGTACCAAAATATCCGGCATCGACCTCAACACCACTAAAGAAGAGTTGCTCGAAAGCATCATTACCGAAGGTTATTCGCGCATGCCGGTTTATGATGATGTGATCGATAAAATCGTTGGCATTGTTCATGCCAAAGATATTTTGCCTTTACTCGCCCGTAACCAGGAAATTGTGCTGAAAGATATTATCCGCAAACCGTATTTTATCCCCGAAACTAAAAAGATCAATGATCTGATGGCAGAGCTGCAGCAAAAACGCATTCAGATAGCCATCGTATCCGATGAGTTTGGCGGTACGGCAGGCATGGTTACGCTGGAAGATATTGTGGAAGAATTGGTTGGCGAGATTCAGGATGAATATGATGAAGAAAAGCCTATCGTAGAAAAATTAAACGAGCGCGAGTTTGTGGTAAACGCGCTTGCGCCGATATACGATGTGAACGAGCATTTGCCGCACGATCTGCCCGAAGACGGCGATTTCGATACCGTATCGGGTTGGTTGGGCCATATTTTTGGTAAGATCCCTGAGGTTGGCGAACAAAAAGAAGCGAACGGGTATAACATCACCGTGCTCAAGAAATCCGATCAGAACATCGAATCGGTAAAACTGGAGATGCTCATCAACGAGTCCGACGCTATCGATCTGCATTAACCTAACAGCCATGCAGCTTTTTTACACACCTGATATTACCGATTCGCCTTTATACTATTTAAGCGAGGAGGAAAGCAAACATGCTATCCGGGTGCTGCGCCTGCAAAATGCCGACCATGTACAATTAATAGACGGCCGAGGTGGTTTATACGAGGCCGAGATCGTCGACCCGCACCCTAAAAAAGTAGCTTTAAAACTATTATCCCGCCAACTCGAATTTGGCAAACGCGATCATTACCTGCACATCGCCGTAGCCCCGACCAAAAATATCGAGCGCCTCGAGTGGTTTTTAGAGAAAGTCACTGAGATCGGCATCGACGAAATCTCCTTGATCATTTGCCAGCGCTCCGAGCGCAAAGAGGCCAAAGCCGAGCGCCTTAACAAGATCATCACGGCCGCCATCAAACAATCGTTAAAAGCCTATCATCCTATTTTGAACGAGGCTGTACCTTTCGCAAAATTTATCGCGCAAAGCAAAGCCACACAAAAAATGATAGCGCATTGCGAACCGGGTGATAAAGCCGACCTCCGCCAGTTGGTAAAACCCAACGGAAACTATCTCATATTAATTGGTCCCGAAGGCGACTTTACACCAAAAGAAATTGCCGATGCTTTGCAAAATGGATTTGAACCAATAACTTTAGGGAATAGTCGTTTAAGAACGGAGACGGCCGCGTTAGAGGCTTGCTTCGAGATCAATTTTTTAAACCGCCCATGAAAGCACTTTCTGCTATCGCCATAGTTTGCCTGTTGCTACTCAGCAGCTTCAATGTGCCTACCTATAAAATGGCCAAAGTAAAATACAACGGCGGTGGCGATTGGTACGGCGACCGTACCGCATTGCCTAACCTGATCGCCTTTTGCAACGACAACCTCAAGACCAACTTTCAGCAACAGGATGAAACCGTAGAAGTTGGCAGCGCCGAGATCTTTAACTACCCGTTTATCTTTCTCACCGGGCACGGCAACGTGATCTTCTCCAGCCAGGAAGTAGCCAACCTGCGCAAGTATTTAACCGGTGGCGGCTTTCTGCATATCGACGATAACTACGGCCTGGATAAATTTATCCGCCCGCAAATGAAAAAGGTTTTCCCGGAGCTGGAGTTTGTGGAACTGCCGCCCAATCACCCCATCTATCACCAAAAATACGACTTCCCCAATGGCTTGCCCAAGATCCACGAGCACGACGGCAAACGCGCCCAGGGTTTCGGGTTAATATACAAAGGCAGGCTGGTTTGTTTTTACACCTACGAGTGCGATCTGGGCAACGGGTGGGAAGACTTTGGCACTTATCCTAACGACACGCAGGAATCGCGCTTAAAAGCCTTAAAAATGGGCGCAAACTTAATACAATACGTTTTAACGCAATAAGTATGTACAGCATCAAAGTAAACGATAGTTTTGATTTCGACGCCACCGTAAAAAAGGATCTGCTAACCCTTAACGGCAGCCCTGTAAAAGCTGATATCGCTAAGCTTGGCGCGAACACCTATCATATCATCAACAATAGCCGCTCTTATAATGTAGAGCTGGTTACGCTCGATCATAATGCCAAAACCGCCAGTATTAAAGTAAATGGCAATACCTACAATATTAAAGCGAAGGACCAGTTCGACGCGTTGTTAGAACAGCTTGGCTTGAGCAATTTAAACAGCAACAAAGTAAGCGATATCAAAGCGCCAATGCCCGGCCTGGTATTAAAGGTTTTAGTTGCCGAAGGCGACGAAATTAAAAAAGGCGATAACCTGTTTGTGCTGGAAGCCATGAAAATGGAAAACATCATCAAAGCCCCTGCCGATGCCACCATTAAAAGCATCAAAATAAAACCAACCGATAAAGTTGAAAAAGGGCAGCTGCTGATCTTATTTAAGTAAATCGGCTACTTGTTTTTTACCATTTGCTTAGTTGCCCCTTCGGGGCTACCTGTTTGTAGTTATTAAAACCTCACCGACTTTTGCGCCGTAGGTGCTACCCTTCCGCATACCACCTTGATAAGGGTAGCCTCTAACGAGGCATAATATATTTTTTACCTATGCTACAAACGGGTTGTCCCTATGGGACATTTGTAGATGCGGTTACTACATGAGATTAAATGAATAGTAAAATGCCTAATGCTTTTTTGATTACTTCATCTTATCCGCCGCGAAGCTAAATACCTTCTGCATCACCGGGTTTGGCCGTGCACCAATATTGGTACGGATGTTTAATTCTTCGGCAGCTACCTTAACAAACATCCCATCAACGGTTTTTTGCGTGGCATAGTCAACAATATCCGGGTTTATTTTGCTTACAAATGGGATTTTATTATAGATCGTCGCCCCCTGAGTGTAGTACTGCGTAGCGCCGGTTTTACCCAGGCTTTTTTCGATAACCGGTTTAAAGGCCGCAACCAAAGCTACAGTCGTAGTTCGTTTAAAATATTCGGTTGCCGAGTTATTGCTGCCCAGCAATATCTTCTGCACATCATCCAAAGTCATTTTCTTAATAGCATCAATGAAGATTGGCTTGGCTTGCCCGGCAGCATCTTCCGCAGCACGGTTTAACGAAAGGATGATCTTATCGCAAAGCGCACCCTGCCCTAGTTGTCTTAAACGACTTTCGACTTTCTGCGCTTCCGGCGGAAAAAGTAATTTAACGGTAGCATCGGCAAAAAAACCATCCATGGCCGATAACTTATCCGAACTTTTGGTGGTTCCCTGGGTTAAGGCATCTTTCAAAGCTGTACCGATCTCTAACGTGCTGGGCGCGCCCGAACTGCTTGAACCACCGGTTAACGATTTAAGTGCTGATGGGAGCTTTATCTGCGCAGACGCGACGTTAAAAAAAGCTGATGATAGTAATGCTAACGCTAATACAGGTAAACGGAATGCCTTGGTCATAATGTAATATTTGCTCTAAAAACGGTAATGATAGGTATTTAGTCTGTACTAAACTAATAAATTAAACACAACCATACCTAAACGTCATGCTTCGTTTTACGCGTTTTTAACCAGGATGGTTTCCATTACGTTGGCCACATCTTCGCACATATCGGTCGCGGTTTCCAAAGCGGCCAGTATCTCTTTGTATTTGATCAGTTTAACAGCATCCTTCTCGTATAAGAATAAATCGGCCACGGCGCGGTCAAAAACATCGTCAGCCTGGTTTTCTATGCTGTTAATGCGGATACACGAATCGGCAATGCTCCGTACGTTTTTAAGGTCTTTTAGTTCTTTTACCGCTTTATCCATTTCTAAGCTGCCTTGCAGTATCAGCTCAGATAACTTTTTGATGGCCGGCGTCATCTCCTCTACATTGTACAGGTTCATCCGGTTTACCGATCCCTGGATATAATCGGCAACATCGTCAATAGCGCCGGTTAACGATGCTATATCTTCCCTGTCGAAAGGCGTGATAAAGTTTTTGCTTAACTCGGTATATATCTGGTGCGTTATTTCGTCGCCCAGGTTCTCCAACTTGTCAATCTGGTTAAACAGGTCCAACCTCGCATTAGGTTCCTCAATACCAACAGCCTCAACCAATAATTTCGACATGGCAACTACGTTACCGGCGGCTTGCTCAAATAAAGGAAAAAATACTTTTTTATCCTTTGGTACAAAATACTGGAAAATGCTGTTTAATGACATTGCGGGATTTTTTTAATTGCGTAAAGGTACTTGCTCTGTGTTAAGCTAATGTTAACTTTTTAATACCGGTAACACAGGGAACGGAGATTGTCGTACTTTTTGCAAAGTGAAGCCAAAAGTTGAACCAATTCCTTCGGTACTGCGCACATTAATGGTTTGCTGGTGCGATTCAACAATATGTTTTACGATTGCCAGGCCAAGCCCCGAGCCGCCTATTTGCCGCGAGCGGCTACTATCTGTTCTAAAAAAACGTTCAAATAACCGTGGCAGGTATTTCTCCTCAATACCAATACCGTCATCGGTAACTTCAACCAAAACCTGTTCATGCAAATCGTACAACCTCACCGAAGTATGGCCTCCCTCTTTACCATATTTAAACGAGTTGTCTATCAGGTTTACCAATACCTGGCGTATCTTCTCCCGGTCCGCATTTACCATAATGTGCTCGTCGTACTTATCCTTAAATTCGAGCTTAATTTTGTGTTGCTTGGCTTTCAGCTCCAGCGATTCGATCACTTCTTTGATCAGTTCATTGATCCTGAACTTAGCGTAATTGATCGGTATCTCACCCGACTCCAGTTTCGATATTTCGTCCAGGTCCTTCACCAGGTAACTCAACCGGTCAACGTTTTTAGCGGCCTTATCCAAAAACTGCTTCATCATTTCCGGGTCGTCCATATCATCCTGCAAGGCTTCGATGTATCCTTGTATAGCAAAAAGCGGCGTTTTAAACTCGTGCGATACGTTCGATAAAAAATCCCGCCTAAATTGTTCCTGCTTTTTTAGCTCCTCTATCTCGGTCTTTTTTTCACGCGCCCACTCTTTCACCTCAACTTCTACGTCGTTTATCGGGTCGGAACTTACATGGTCCCCGATGGCATCTTTCAGGTCTTTGCCTAGCTTCAGGTTATGGATCAGTTTATAAATGATCTTGATCTTGGCCACAATGTACCGCTCGATCATGTAGTAAATGAAAATGAAACTCGATACCATCGTCGCCGAAAAAGTAATGGCCACATCGTACCAGCTATGCCTGAAATAATAATTAACCGCCGAAATGGTAATAGCAACGGCAAGGGCGTTAATAAAAACAAGTACGCGCAATTTCATTGGGTGGGGTGTAAAACGTAAATATACACGTAAGCGGGTAAATAAGGTGTATTTAACAAAAAGATAATGTTGGGGGTGATGCGCGGATAAATAAAATAAAACCGTCATACCGAACTTGTTTCGGCACCCCATCATACAGAGCGGCTGGGCAAATCATTTTGAATTTTAACTTTTGACTTTCATCAGGGCGTTCCCTGCGGGCCGCGCTTTCCGCTCATACTGCACGGGCCTTAGCCACGGGCCGGTATCCGCTACAATCACTAACGCAAGGCTGTTGGGAGTCAGAAGCGAATGTGTACATCCGCTTGCGGGTTTGAAGAAAATCCGAATTCCGAAATCAAAAACTCGTCTCCACATTCAAAAATACGGTCGCTTCATTGCTCAGCACCATACTGGTATCACCCACGCCAAAATCAAGGCGATTGAGTTTAAAGCTCCCCGCAAATACACCCGTGTTCCCTTTTTGTGTAAAGCTAAACGGCAGTTCAACCCTCTTGGTTTTTCCTTTAATGGTCAAATCAAACTCGCCGATAAAGTTATTGCCACTTTTTTGTTTAAACGATACTGATTTGAGGGTGATCCTCGGGTAATGGTCAACATCAAAAAAGTCTTCCTTGCGCAAATGCTCATCGCGCATATCATCCTGCGAGTCTACCGTCTTTACTGCTACCGATGCCTCTATGCTGCTGGTAGCTAAATGTGCTTTATCAAACAGGATGTTGGCTTCCAACCCTCCAAACTTACCGGTGGTGGCGAAACCCATGTTTTTGATCTGGTACGTAACCGACGATTGGGTTACCGTTTGCTTGGTTTGCGCATTGGCGAGCAGGGTTGCGCCAAATAATAGTATAATCAGGGATATTCTTTTCATTCGTGTTATTAAACCTCAAACCTAACGATTATCCTTTTTTGTTGGTATAACCGTCATCGATTATTTACAATTATGACTGCGTAATTGCTCGTTGGTTTAAAGCAAGGCCCTCAATGTTTCCAGGGTATCGGCCTCTTCCATCGGCTTATCGGTTCGCCAGCGCAGTATCCGCGGGAAACGCAGCGCCACACCGGATTTATGCCGGGTAGAATAGTTGATCCCTTCAAACCCTATCTCAAAAACCAGCTGTGGTTTAACCGTACGCACCGGGCCAAACTTCTCGAGCGTGTTGCGCTTTACAAAATTGTCCACCTTGCGTATCTCTTCGTCTGTTAAACCAGAGTAGGCTTTGGCAAAAGGCACCAGCTTATCACCATCCCACACGGCGAAGGTATAATCGGTGTACAGATCGGCACGGCGGCCATGACCTTTTTGGGCGTAGATCATTACCGCGTCGATAGATAGCGCGTCGATCTTCCATTTCCACCAGTCGCCCCTGCGGCGGCCCACCTGGTAAGCGGCACTTTTGCGTTTCAACATAATACCTTCGGCTATCATGCTCCGCGATTGCCCGCGGATCTCGCTCAGCTCATCCCAACTTTTAAAATCGATCAGTGCGGAAATGCGAAAGATCTCCGGATGCCTCGTTTCAGCTTGCACTTGTTCCAGTATCTCCCTGCGTTCGCTTTGTGTTTTATTGCGGATATCTTCGCCCGCGTACTCCAGGCAATCATAAGCAATAACCGCTACCGGACTTTCCTCCAGTATCTTTTTGCTCAGGTTCTTACGCCCGATGCGGGTTTGCAAAACGTTAAAAGGCATAGGCAAACCATTCTGGAAGCTTAAAATTTCGCCGTCTAACACCGTCCCGTTTGGCAAAGCCATCAAAAACGGGTGCAGCTCAGGGAACTTCTCGGTTGCCAAATCTTCGCCACGACTCCAGATAAATATTTTGTCATCACGCTTGATCATTTGGGCACGTATGCCGTCCCATTTCCATTCTGCCTGCCATTCACCGGCATCCCCCAAAGCTAGCTGCAGCTCATCCGGCGATTTTTGTTTTTCCGATGTCTCCTGTATCGGATAAGCCAAAAAGAAGGGATATGGCCGCGATATATCGTCCGACGCGCCCTCTTCAGCCATCAATTGCTCAAACGTATATTCCTCGGGCGACCAGTTGCCCATGATCCGATGCGTTATCGTTGCCGAATCCAACTTGGAGATGTCCGCCAAAGCTTTCACCACCAAATTTTGGGATACCCCGATACGGAACCCTCCTGTCAACAATTTATTAAACACAAACCTTTCCTGCGCATCCAGCATTTCCCACGAGCTGATAAGCCATTGTTTACGCTCTTCTTCTGTCTTCGCGCCGAGTTGATTGATCTCGGCTATCCATTCGGTCAATGTTTTATTGCTGCTGTTGGTGCTTTTAGGTAACAAAAGGGTAATGGTCTCGGCTAGGTCGCCAACCACCTGGTAACTTTCTTCAAACAGCCAAACTGGTATATGCGCCATCTCCATGGCCCAGGTGCGCACCAGCGTGGCATTGATCTGCCGTTTAGGCTTACGCCCGGTGAACAAGGCCAGCATATGCATCTTATCGGTATCGGGTACCGATAAAAAGTATTCCTTTAAAACCCTTACTTTTTCATTAGTTTTATTGGTCTCGTCGAGCGAGAGAAATAATTGTGCAAAGGCTTTCATATAGCCCCCTCCAAACCTCCCCCGGATGGGGAGGCTTCTTTATCATCATTATCCACTTCTGTTCCTATTGAAGAGTCATTCAAAGTCCTCCCTTCCGGGGAGGATTTAGGAGGGGCTTCTTCTTCTAATTCATCGCCACCATACAACGTATGTACTTCATGTGCATCAAAACCAATTTCGTTAAGATACCTGGTAAAACTGGCGGTATAACCATGGGTCAGGTAAACCTTCTCACAACCCGTGGCATCGATAGCGCTGATCAAACCATCCCAGTCGGCATGATCGCTTAACACAAAACCCCGGTCAGCCGCACGCCGCCTTTTTGCCCCGCGGATACTCATCCAGCCCGAGCAATAACCAAAATCGTACGGATTAAATCGCCGCATCCATGGCGATCCCACCGCCGATGGCGGTGCGATGATGATCCCTTTGCGGACCTCTTCTTTGGTGGTATCTACTGTGATCCGGTGTGTTTCGTTGAGTACAATGCCATTCCGGCGCAAAGCCTCATTGGTGTTCTCAATAACGCCATGTGTGTAAACTTTGCCTATCGATAGATCGAGGTTCTGCAAAATGCGCTGCGCCTTTCCCAAACTATAACCGACTATAACCGTGGCCAGCTCATTGGCCGCATTGTGCCGCCACCAGCTATTGATTTCGTTAAAGGTTTCAACCTGCGGCTTCCATTTATAAACCGGCATCCCAAAAGTACATTCCGAAATAAAATGGTGGCAGGGCACTGGTTCAAAAGGTGTGGATATACCGTCATTCTCCATTTTATAATCACCACTCACCACCCAAACCTCGTCCTGGTAACAAACTCTTATCTGCGCCGAACCGATCACATGCCCCGCGGGGTACAAACTGATCTCCACACCGTTCTTCATCACCTTTTCGCCGTATCCAACGGTTTGTAACTGTATCTCGCCGAGGCGGTACCGCAAAACCTGCTCGCTATCCCGATGTGCCAAATAACGTTTGCTGCCCGCCCGGGCATGGTCACTATGCGCATGGGTGATCACCGCATCATCCACGGGCGACCAGGGGTCGATATAGAATGATCCACGTGCGCAGTAAATGCCCTTATCTGTAAACTCAAGGAGTGGTTTTTTTGCCATCAATAAAAAAGGCCTAGCGTAAAGCTAAGCCTTTTGATAACAGGATTAAACAGTCAATGTTTTATTGAGCAGCATCGTTTGGTGTACTGTTATAAATTTTGATAGCCTTATGTATTTTATGATACGAAACCGAACTGGTGATCCAAAAAGCAGCTACCGATGCGCCAATAACCAGCAGTGGTGTACCGACATTGAGGCTTGCCTGGCCTTGCGTGTTATCGGCTTCACCATATTTTGCCAGTCTTGCAACGGTCCACGCCGCACCGCCAACAAAACCGGCAAACGGAACATAGGTTGCTATTCCCCAGATTTTACCACCCTTCGCTAAAGCCAGGGCTTGTTCATTGTCAGCTACATAGTCAATAAGAGTACCGGCGTTCAATTTGTCAATCTCGGTGCTGCCTTTTTTTTGCAGGTACTCCACTTTGGTTACTGTGGAGTTATATTGACCAGGTGTGCCATTTCCGCTAAAACCACCGCTGGCTGTCCTGGAGTTTGCCTGGTACGAAGATCCGTACACCATTTTATATAATATACATATCTTACCGTAAGTATCGCCAAGATATAGCTCGCCGTCTTTAACGCCGAAATACATTTTTTTTGACCGGATAACGGATAGATCTTCTAAAGAATATGGCTCGCCGTCAACAGTTAGCTTGTTATTGGTTTTCACTTCAATTACAGAGGCGTCAATACGCTTACCCGCTGTGGTTACCAGATAGCTCGAATCTGTATTCGGCAACCCTTTGGTTACAAAATGAAATTTACGGCTGCATGAGGTAAGCATGACCAGGCACAACGCGACAAGCGTTAAGTTAAAGTAGAGTTTTTTCATAAAACAATTGTAATAGTTAAAGTTTAGGGCGTTAAAGTAAATAATATTTTTGAAATAACCGTAGTAAACACCTTGCCTCACACTATTCAATCAGATACCAGTAAAAACAAAAAGCCCCGGCTATTGCCAGGGCTTCCTAATAAATTTGGTTTTAATTACAGCTTATTTGGCGAAGTGATGGTTGTATTTTTAGTCAGTTTATTATCCAACAATATATAATCCGTCAATATTTGCCCGCCTGCGTATTTCAAAAAGTCAAGGTCTTCGTTTTTCGGTTTCTTTTGTCCTTTTTTTACAACCGGCAGTCCCAGGGCAACCCGTTCGGCATTTTCGCCATCGGCAGCTTTCGCCTCGTCAATATCACGTTGTTTTTTCAATTGCTCTTCGTTTAACGAAATGCTTTTTTCGTTGTCGCGCTTTTTGTAATCGTCCATTGCGCTTAACAAATATTTATAGGCCGGGTTATTCGCCATGCGCTCTGTAAACAATCTGTTTAATGTTGGGATGGCCGCCGACAGATCACCGGCTTTTGTATAATTGCTTTTCGCAATAACATCATAAGGCAATGCCGATGGCTCGGTATCTTCACCATATTTATCCATCGGGATAAGCGATGGGAATTTAATATCCGGTGTTACACCTTTATGCTGAGTAGATGTACCGTTAATCCGGTAAAATTTAGCTACGGTTAAATTAAGCTGGCCAAATATACTTTGGTTGCCCGATCCATCAGGTACCGGCGTTTTACTTTTAGCGAACAGAGCTTTTAACTCTTCCAGTTTACTTGGCTCCAATTGCTGGTCAAGATCGATCTCGTTTTGAACAGTACCTTTACCATAAGTTTGTGTACCGATGATAATACCCCGCCCGTAATCCTGTATCGCACCGGCAAAAATCTCCGATGCCGACGCGCTGAAACGATCGACCATCACAGCAAGCGGGCCAGAATAAGCAACTGCGCTATCCTCGTCGCGCTCAACCTCAATGCGGTTTCTGCTATCACGAACCTGAACAGCCGGGCCCGATTTAATGAACAGGCCGGTCAAACTGATAGCTTCCGGCAGTGAGCCACCGCCATTCTCACGCAGATCGATCACCACGCCGTCAACACCTTTCTGTTTCAAAGTATCCAGTATCCGTTTTACATCGCGGGTAACGCTTTTGTAATTAGGGTTGCCTGCCCGGTAATCGGCAAAGTTCATGTAAAAATCGGGGATATTGATGATACCGATCTTGGTGATCTTGCCATTGGTATTGTAGGTTTTAATTTCCGATTTTGCAGAACGGTCTTCCAGCACGATCTTCTCACGCACAATCTCCAATGTTTTTGGCTGGTCAGATGCTTTAGCGCCTTTTGGCAACAGTTTCAATTTAACAACGGTTCCTTTCGGGCCGCGTATCAGCGATATCGCGTCATCAATGCGCCATCCCACAATGTCTTTAAACTCTCCGTCTTTACCTTGCGCCACCGCAACAATACGGTCATCAACATTTACCTCTTTGGTTTTATATGCCGGGCCACCGGGTACAATCGTTTTTATGGTTACATAGTCATTCTCGGTAGCAAGCGTTGCGCCAATGCCCTCAAGCGAGCGCGACATTTCCATGTTAAATTGCGAAGCGTTAAATGGCGTAAAGTAGCTGGTATGCGGGTCAATAGCACCGGTAAAGGCGTCCATAAACTGCTGGAAAACATCTTTGTTCGATAACTTGTTGGCATTGCTCAGCAGGTTTTCATAACGTTTCTTCAGCGTGGCTTTATTTTTAGCCATATCCGGGCTGGTCAGTTTCAGGTTAAGCAGATCGTATTTAACCCTTTTGTTCCAGATATCGTTCATTTCGGCTTCTGTACTTACAAAGGGCAGGTTATCCCTGTCATAAGTAAACGTTTCGTTTTTGGTAAAATCGTAATCCTTATCCAGCTGCGCCAGTGAATATTTTACACGCTCCAGGTAGCGTTTCTGATAAACGTTAAACATGTAAAAAACATCGGCCAGATCGCCGGCTTTAATATCATCGTCGAGCTTGGTTTTATATTGCTCAAAGCTTTTCACATCCGATGCCAGCAGGTAATTATGGTTTTCGTCAAGACTCTTCAAATACCGTGTATAAATCACACCCGAAAGTGAATCATCCAAAGGAAGTTTCTTATAGTTTATCTGCAGCATTTCCGAAACCAGGTGCACAACTACGCTTTGTCTTTCGTCGGGTGTAATATCATTCGATCCCGGAACTTTTACCATGGGCTTTTTTGGCGCCGCTGCGGTACAAGCCAGCGTAGCACCAAGTATAAGTAACACATATATTTTCTTAAACATACCTTTTACTGAGTTTACATCAATTTTTGGACTAAACATTTATTTTATAACGTAATTAATTGCTAATCTATATAAAAAAAGAAACAGCCCTACAGCTGTTTCACTAATAACAATAACAATATTACAAAAATGTTTTATTTGTTTACAGCAATGCCGCTTTTATAAATGTTAAATTACAATCGGCAGAAGATATGGTTGCAATTAAATGATGTTGTGCTGATAAACGTATTGCAATAAGCCGGCGGTATTTGTTGCCGATGCCTTGCGTAAAAGGTTGCTGCGATGGGTTTCAACAGTGCGCTCGCTAATAGTAAGCTGGTCGGCTATCTCGCGGCTGCTGTGTTCTTTGGCTATCAGTTTAATGATCTCTATTTCACGCTCGGTAAATCTGATCATGCTATTGCCTTTGGCTATTTCAAATCTCACCTCTTCCGAAAAGTACTTTCCGCCTTCGGCAATAGTTTTAAGGGCCAGCACTAATTCTTCCCGGCTGGTATCTTTTAACAAATATCCGCTTACGCCTACATCCATCATCTGTTTTATGGTATTAGGTTCGCAAAACATAGAAAGTGCCAATACCTTAATCTGAGGGTATTTGTTTAAAACAAGCCGCGTTAACTCAATACCCGACATTTGAGGCATGCTGATATCGGTCAGCAAAATATCTGTTGGATTTTTTTTAAGCATTGTTAACACCTCGGATGGGTTATTGCTTACTCCGCTCACCTCAAAACCGTCCTCTTCGGCAAGCAGCGATGATATTCCCTGAGGTATCAGAAAATGGTCGTCGACAATAAAAATCCTATGTTTATGCGGTAAGAGCATAAAATTATTTGTTTGGTTTAGTAATTGTCAGTTTTTTTTATCCTCGGGTAGTTCGGCATAACGAATATCGCTTTTGATATTCAGGCTTTTATTATGCTCAACCATGATCAGTTTCTTTTTTATTTCGGCAACATCGTTCAAACGCCCTTTGCTTGCCGCAAAATCAACCGCGGCCGTCAGGTCATCCTTTGCTTGTGCAAACTCGCCTATCTCCGATTTTACCATGCCCAACCCAACTAACGATGTTATGATGTTACTGTCATCACCTTTTTGGCGCGCCAGGTAGTTGATCTGCAAAAAGTACCATTTCACTTCCGAATAACGCTGTTGCTCCAGGTACAAGGCTATCAGGCTGTTAAAATTATCTACGCTTTCAACATACATATGAAAACGCATCGTGTGATAAAGCGATTTCATTATTGCAGCCTCAGCTACATCATAGCTAAACTGGCTGGTTTCAAATTTAACCGTATATCCAATCGGCACAGCCACAAGCCTCTGTGTTTTACTAGAAGTAAAAGAAAGGCTTTTTGCATCGTGCAACAAGGGCAAACGTTCAACGGGTTTCTTTTTCCACCATTGCGCATGGGCAGATAAAGCAAAAAGCAAACATAGGGGGGCGAGTATAAATACTCTCGTCTTTTTAAACACTATTCTATCTCTATAGTACAAATATACATTTAAAACGCATGCCGTTAACCCACATTAGTAAAAATTTCGATATAATTAAATCCCGGCAGTTTTGTTGCGTGGCTTTCTCTCTTCCAGATAAAAATGCCAAAGTAACATCGTTGCCAATGTTCGGTATGGTTTCCAGGTTTCCGCTATTAACAGAATATCCTCCCGGCTTACCGAGGCAGGTAAACTCTTTACCTTTTTCAACGCATTTACCGCTGCCAGGTCACCAATGGGAAAGATATCCGCCCTGTGCAGAATAAAAATCAGATAAATGTCTACCGTCCAGTTGCCAATTCCCTTAATAGCTGTAAGCCGGCTGCGCACTTCATCGTCAGGTAACAGTTCAAGATCGGCCAATGATAGCTTGCCACTTACAATAAACTCGGCAAGGTGCTTTACATATAACGTTTTCTGCCGGCTAAAATAACAAGCCTTTAGTTCCTCATCCGTTAAAAGCAGCACCCTTGCAGGTGTTATTTCCTGTATTCTTTCTTTCAGCTTATTTAATGCCGAGAGCGCGGACGCCAGCGAAACCTGCTGCTCTAATATAATATGCACCAGTGATTCGAAAGTATTTGCTCTTGCCCACATAGGCGGATAGCCATATTTATTGACAATACTTTGCAAATCATCGTCTATAGCGGCAAGGCGGTCGCAAAGCTGACTGAAATTTGTTTGATCGAAATGCCGGCTCAAGTGGTATACATTTTGCTAACAAAATTAGGATTTAGGTTTTATATTTTCATAATTTTACTTTTATGAGCACCCTGCCACCTTTAGCCGAACGCATGCGCCCCAAAAACCTCGATGAGTATGTTGGTCAAAAACATCTGGTCGGGCCGGGCGCGGTTTTACGCAAAGCTATCGAGTCGGGCAATCTGCCGTCTATGATATTCTGGGGGCCCCCGGGTGTTGGTAAAACTACCTTGGCTTTTATTATTTCGCTTTCGCTGGATAGGCCATTTTTTTCGCTTAGCGCGATAAATTCCGGGGTTAAAGATGTTCGCGAGGTGATCGAAAAAGCGTCACACCTAAAAATCCAGGGCGAAACACTGCCTGTGCTTTTTATTGATGAGATCCACCGCTTCTCTAAATCGCAGCAGGACTCGTTATTAGGCGCTGTTGAACGGGGCATCGTTACTTTAATTGGCGCAACTACCGAAAACCCCTCATTCGAAGTCATCTCGGCGTTACTTTCGCGATGCCAGGTCTATATTTTAAAATCGCTGAGCGAGGACGATCTGATCCATTTGCTGCAAACCGCGCAAACGCAGGACGATGTTATCAAAAAACGCAACATTACCATTGCCGATTATGAAGCACTCATCCGCCTTTCGGGCGGAGACGCACGTAAGCTGCTCAATATTTTCGAGCTGCTTATCAACGCCCTCGATGGAGATGACATCACCATCACCAACGAGTTGGTGTTAGAGCACGTACAGCAAAATATGGCTCTGTACGATAAGGCCGGAGAACAGCATTACGATATTATTTCGGCCTTTATCAAATCCATGCGCGGCAGCGACCCTAACGGCGCCGTTTATTGGCTTGCGCGGATGATAGCAGGCGGCGAAGACCCTTTGTTCATAGCCCGCCGGATGTTGATACTCGCATCCGAAGATATTGGCAATGCCAACCCCAACGCCCTGCTACTCGCTCAAAGCTGTTTTAACGCGGTGCAGGTTATCGGCATGCCCGAGTCGCAGCTTATCCTGTCGCAAACGGTTATCTACCTGGCAACATCGGCCAAAAGCAATTCGGCCACTACGGCAATCGGTGCTGCAATGGCGCTGGTGCGCGAAACCGGCGACCTGCCCGTACCCTTACACCTGCGCAATGCACCAACCAAACTCATGAAGAACATCGGTTATGGCAAAAATTACCAATACGCGCATAATTTTGAAGGTAACTTTGTAGATCAGGACTTTTTACCCGAGGCCGTCCGCGGAACTAAATTATACGAACCTGGTAACAATTCGCGCGAAAACGAATCTAAAGAGAAATTAAAAAAGCTTTGGGGCGATCGTTATAAGTATTAACTTACAGCTGCAATCATCCAAAACCACCTGATCTATAACTGACACCTATGACCTTAACTTTTATCCGGCACGAGCTGAAATCTTTTTGGCGGTCAAAAAACACAGGTAAAACCGTAGCTATACGCATCATCATGGGCGTATTAATCTTATACCTGCTGCTCAACGTATTGGTTGTTGCTTTTTTTCTGGATAAAATATTAGAGAAGTCGTTCCCCACCCAGGATCTGATCACCGCTTTTTGCGGCATTGTACTCTATTATTTTTTGTTCGATCTGCTCATGCGGTTCCAATTACAGGAGTTGCCTACGCTCAGGGTTCAGCCTTACTTATTACTTCCCGTTAAAAAAAATGCCATTATCCGGTATCTGTCTTTTGCTTCGCTGCAATCCTTTTTTAACCTGTGGCCGCTTATCCTGTTTACGCCGTTTATATTTAAGGTAATTAAACACGGGCACGGCCTTGGCGCGGCATGGCTGTTTATGGTGGCCATACTGGCATTAACCATATTCAACAACTATTTAAGCTTATATATCAAACGCCGGTCAAATTTAAACGGCTGGGTGTCCATTGGTTTTGCCGCATTGCTGGTGTTATTAGGCGCAAGCGATTTTGCCTGGCATGTGATTTCATTCAGTAAAATTTCGTTCCTGTATTTTGGCCACCTGTTAACCCAGCCGGCGCTCGTACTTGCTCCGGTAATAATGGCCCTTGTTATTTACTATATTAACTTTTTATACCTCAAAGGAAACTTATATCTCGAAGAACTAAGTTCGCGCAAAACAAGCTATAAAAGCAGTACCGAAATACCACTCCTCGACAAGTTTGGCCAGGTTGGCGATCTGGTCGCTAATGAGATCAAACTCATCTTACGCAACAAACGTTCGCGTTCGGCACTCACCATGACCTTAATGTTCATGTTTTACGGCCTGATCTTTTACACCAATAAAGTATATGGCGATGGCTGGAAAGTGTTTTGCGGTATGTTTATGACCGGCATCTTCATCATCAACTACGGGCAGTTTATGTATGGCTGGCAAGCAGGTCACTTTGATGGCATTTTGGTAAGCAAGGTTAAATTCCGCGATTTTTTAAAAGCAAAATACCTGTTGTTTACCATGGTATCGTTCGTGGCTTTTATACTCACTACGCCATACGCTTACTTTGGATGGCACATCGTATTGGTACACTTCGTTATGTTTATCTGGAACATTGGCGTAAACACCACCATCGTGCTATTTTTTGCCAATCGCAACTACAAGCGGATCGATTTAAGCAAAGGAGCTTCATTTAACTGGGAGGGCGTTGGTGCGACGCAATTACTATTGGGTTTCCCGTTGTTTATCTTACCCTTTGTAATTTACGGGCCGCTCGCCTTTTTTAAACATCCCGATATCGCCCTGGCCATATTGGCCTCAGTGGGTATACTATTTATTATTACCCGAAACTACTGGATAAAACTTTTAGAAAGCGATTTTCACGAAAAGAAATATAAAATAGCCGAAGGGTTTAGAGCTAAATAATTATGATAGAAATTAAAGACCTTAAAAAGATCTATGCCGGGGTAACCGTTGTCGATGTGCCGCATCTTGAAATCCGTAAAGGCGAAAGCATTGGCCTTATTGGCAATAACGGAGCCGGTAAAACCACCCTGTTTCGTACGATCCTTGATCTGATCCGTCCCGAAAAAGGCGAAGTATTATCCCGGGGCGAAAACGTAGCTCACAGCGAGAACTGGAAAAAATATACCGCCGCATACCTCGACGAAAGCTTCTTGATTGATTACCTTACTCCTGAAGAGTATTTTTACTTTATCGGCGGACTGCATCAGCAAACCCATGCTTATGTTGATGATCATCTGACATCGCTTACCGATTTTTTTAATGGCGAAATACTGAACAAGGGTAAATACATCCGCGATTTAAGTAAGGGTAACCAATGCAAAGTTGGCGTGGCTGCATGTTTATTGCAAAACCCCGAATTGCTAATGCTGGATGAACCTTTTGCCAATATCGACCCCAGTACCCAGATCAGACTTAAAAACTTTTTAAAAGATCTGAACAAATCACGCGGCATCACTACCATCGTATCAAGCCACGACTTGAGCCACGTAACCGAAGTTTGTGAGCGCATATTGCTGATGGAGAAAGGTAAGATCATTAAAGATATCGCTACCAGCTCCGGCACATTAAGAGAGTTGGAAGAATACTTTGCTGTGTCTTAATTTATTACCGACCCGATGTACCTTATCCGCGAAGCCAATATTAACGATGTTGCAGCTATCCGTGACATAGCAAACCAAACCTGGTGGCCAACTTACGGCCCTATTTTAAGCGCTGAACAAATAACTTATATGTTAGGTCTGCTTTACAGCGAAGAGAAGATCCTTAGCCAGATAACCAACCACGAACAAACTTTTTTGATGCTTATTGAAGATGAGCGGCCCGTTGCTTTTGCAGCGTATTCGCCCCGCGAAGAAGACCCCGAAATTTATAAGCTCCACAAACTCTATTGCCTCCCGCAAACCCAGGGCAAAGGCTATGGCAAAATACTAATCAGCGAGGTTGAAGCTAAAGTTATAGCGGCAGGTAAGCAGGTGCTCGATTTGAATGTAAACCGCTTTAATAAAGCACGTAGTTTTTACGAAAAACTGGGCTTCGAAGTAATCTACGAAGAAGATATCGCTATCGGCGAGTACTGGATGAACGATTTTGTGATGCGGAAGTTATTGGGGCAATTCGCCATCCAGTAAAAAAACAAAAAGTTCTTTAGGCCCATGGGCGCCCAGTACTAATGTTTTTTCTATATCCGCTGTCCGGCTTGGGCCGGTAACAGTTGATATAAGTGACGGTAAATTATTACCATACTTGCTTTTTATCAATTTAAACCCATCGTTAATATCCATCACCAATTGCGAGGTGTAAGCGAGTACAATGTGTATATTGGGATAGATGCTCAACCGTCGGCCCGCTGTATTGCCGTTAGATATTAAAATACTGCCATTGCGTGCTATAAGCGCCTCGCATAAAGTAAAACCTACTTCAGCCTGCTCAAAATCCTTGTCCGTTTCAAAAAACGGATACTCATATTGGGTAAGCATATCCTGCAGGGGTTTCTCCCAGCAATAAATTTTTCGCCAGCTACGCTCTTCGGCCAGGTTTAGTAAGTTCTCTATAAATTGTACCTCGTCTTCACAAAAAACAAATTGGCCGTTAACAGCGGTAAATTGCTCTGCAAATAAAACTTCGGGCATTTCGTCTGTTTGTGCATACAATGGCAAGTCTTCCATATTGGGATATGGATTGTCGCGCCTTTCTAACAAAGCCTTGCGTATTTTTTTGAGCAGTTTTTCTTTACTTGTGGTACTATTCTTCATTGATCAGCAAAACTCGGCGTGCAAATCACGCAGCAACAAATATGGGTAAAAATAGCTGAGTTAGCTTTACCCGGTTAAAAAAATTGCATTATATAAAAAAAGCCACCATGAAAACATGGTGGCTCTAATTTATTGACTTATTAATTAAGCAACATCCCCGGCCATATTGTCGTTTGTTGGATCAATAAGGCTTTCAGGTATAGCGTTAGTGTCTTCGGTTGCTTTTAATGCAGGTTCGCCATTCACAAACTTGTCGTAAGTAGTGCGGCCTTCAAACGGACGTTTACCTAACAGGTCTTCCAAATCGCTTTGGAACAATACTTCCTTCTCTAACAACTTGGCGGCAACTTTTTCTAACCCGTCGCGGTGCTCGTTAATCAGTGTTTTGGTTTTAGCATAAACAAGTTCTACCAGGCTACGTACTTCCGAATCAATTAATTCAGCGGTAACATCCGAGTATGGCTTGTTAAACTGGTTTTCACCATGCGGATCGTAGAACGATAGATTACCAACCTTCTCATTCATACCGTATATTTTCACCATGCCGTAAGCAAGGCGTGTAATGCGTTCCAGATCGCTCAGCGCACCGGTTGTAATTTTGCCGAAAACAATATCTTCGGCAACACGGCCACCCATCGATAGGATCATATCATCCATCAACTCTTCCTTGGCTACCAAAAACCGTTCGTTTGGCAGGTACTGCGCATAACCTAACGCAGCTACACCACGTGGTACGATAGATACCTTAACCAACGGATCAGTGTGTTCCAAAAACCAACCCGCAATAGCGTGCCCTGCTTCGTGATAAGCAACCACACGTTTTTCTTCCGGTGATATCAGTGTATTCTTTTTCTCTAAACCGCCAATTACACGGTCAATAGCATCCTGAAAATCCTGCATATCAACAGCCTCTTTATCTTTACGGGCGGCTATCAAAGCGGCCTCGTTACATACGTTGGCTATTTCGGCACCTGCAAAACCAGGTGTTTGCGCCGATAGTTTTTTAGCATCCACATCTGCTGCCGTTTTTACCGGGGCCAGGTGAACTTTAAATATTTGTTCGCGGCCGTTCAAATCCGGTTTATCGATGGAGATCTGCCTGTCAAAACGACCCGGACGAAGCAATGCCGAATCCAGCACATCCGGACGGTTAGTTGCCGCAAGGATAATAATACCAGAATCGGTACCAAAACCATCCATCTCAACCAATAATTGATTCAGTGTATTTTCGCGCTCGTCGTTACCGCCAATCATGTTATTTTTACCGCGGGCACGGCCAATCGCGTCTATCTCATCAATAAATATAATACACGGCGCCTTGTCTTTTGCCTGGCGGAACAGATCACGAACACGCGATGCACCCACACCCACAAACATTTCTACAAAGTCCGATCCCGATAAGGAGAAGAAAGGCACATGAGCCTCACCTGCAACGGCTTTAGCCAATAATGTTTTACCAGTACCCGGCGAACCTACCAGCAATGCGCCCTTAGGAATTTTACCACCAAGATTGGTGTATTTTTTAGGGTTTTTCAGGAAATCGACGATCTCCATCACCTCGTATTTAGCTTCTTCCAAACCAGCAACATCGTTAAAAGTAACCGTTACCTGGGCCTCTTTGTCAAACAGGGTAGCTTTTGATTTACCAATGTTAAATATCTGGCCACCCGGACCACCGCCCGATCCTCCAGACATACGGCGCATAATAAAGATCCACATACCGGCAAACAGTACGATCATGATCACGCATTGCACCAACCAGTTCGACCAGATGCTCTCACGGGGTTCTAAAATAGGAGTAACCTGGTCTTTCGCTGCCCAGTCCTTTTCAATAGCGTTTATCGATGCCTGCAGGCTATCAAACGAGCCCGCGGTAAAAATATATTGCGGTGCGGATGCCTGCGAAACGCCGAAAGTGCTCTTTTCTCTTACTTCGGCATATTCAGGTTTTTTAGCCAGGCTATCTTTTTTAATGTAAACTTCTACATAGATCAGGTCGCCGCCTTTATAAGCTACCAGCTTGTCAACATCATGTGCACGCAGCATTTTGCTGAAGTTTTGCATGGTGGTTTCTTTAACATTCGATGTGTTAAAAATAGTAGAGGCCACTACCAGGGCCAATACTATTAAACCGTAAACCCATATGATATTAAATTTGGGCGCTTTGGGGCTCAGTTTTTTATTCGGATTCCTCCGAGTGGTAGTTTTGGTTTTATTATTATCTTTAGTTTCTTTCATTTTCTTAAAAGCTCAAACTTAATTCTTTTGAAATTTCTAACTGTCGGGGAGATTGATATTTGTTTAAGCGCTTTTGTAAAATTTTATTTCCGCATCGCCCCACAAATCTTCAACACCATAATATTCGCGTTTATCTGTTCTAAAAATGTGTATCACCACATCAAAATAGTCTAACAATATCCATTCGCCATTTTGCAACCCCTCTTTACGTATAGGGTCAATTTTAAGCACTTTATAAATTTCTTCTTCAACACTATTAGCAATTGCACGTACCTGTGTCGCCGAATCGGCGTGGCATATTACAAAATAATCGGCTACTGAACTGTGGATGTTTCTGAGGTCGAGCCTGATAATGTCATTTCCTTTTTTTTCCTGGATGCCATGAACGGCCAATTCCGAAATATGAGACGATTCGTTGATTGATTTATTTTTTACCATCAAAAAGAATTAGTTTTGGACGAACTGAATATATTAAATTCGACATTGCAAAATAACACATTTTCAGGATTATTTGTTGGACAAAATTTGGTGACATTACCCGAAGTTGATTCAACTAACAATTTCCTCAAACAAGCATTGGCAAATTCCACGCCATTAACCGAAGGAACGGTCATTATGGCAGAAAGCCAATATGCCGGCCGGGGCCAGCAACAAAACAAATGGCATAGTGATCCGGGCAAAAACCTCACGTTTAGCATATTGCTAAAACCATCCTTTCTACCTGTTAACCAGCAATTTAATTTAACTTTAGCCATAAGTGTTGGTATTATAAACGCTTTGAGTAAGGTTTTAGGTACAGGCATTAAAATAAAATGGCCAAATGATATTTATTTTAATGATGGCAAGCTGGGCGGTGTATTGATAGAAAACATAGTACAGGGCCAGCAGATCAAAAACTCGGTTATTGGCATCGGCATCAACGTAAACCAGGTTGATTTTGCGCCCGAAGTACCTAATCCGGTATCTGTAAAGCAAATCTTACAGAAAGATTATGCACTGAAACTTTTATTATCAGACCTTTGCGCCTGCATCGAGGCGGCTTACTTAATGCTTAAGGCCGGTAATATCGCACGGCTCAAAGCGTTTTTTATGGAGAATTTGTACTGGCGGAATGAATTACGGCCATTTAAAACCAGCGAAGGCATTTTTAACGGCATTATAAAAGATGTGACATCAACCGGACAATTGGCTGTAAGCTTTAACGGCGAATTGCGACTATACAACTTTAAAGAAATAGAATTTTTAAATAAACACTGATAAAAAACATGAAGAAATTACTCATAGCTTTTGCAGCCACTTTATTAAGTGCCGGTTCGTACGCGCAAATAGAAAGCCACGTAAAATGGGCCGAAGGTGTAAAAAAAGTTAGTGCCACAGAAGCAGTTGTTTTGGTTAAGGCCACTATTGATGAAGGCTGGCATATTTACTCGGTTAACCAAAAAGATGGCGGTCCGGTAAAAACCACCATTACCATTAGCCCATCAAAAGAATTTAGTTTGGTTGGCAAAACCACCGAGCCAACCCCGGTTACCAAGTTCGAAAAATCTTTCGGCATCAACGTAAGTTATTTTGAAAACTCAGTTGTTTTCCAGCAAAAGGTTAAACTCAAAGCCAAACAAACTACCGTTAAAGGCAAAATAGAATTTATGACCTGTAACGATCAAAAATGCCTTCCGCCGGAAGATATAGACTTTACCGTAGCTATTAAGTAATCCGGCAGCAAAAGCTATCATGAAAAAGCAATTAAGCGTTATTTTATTGTTACTGGCTTTTTTTTGCCTTTCGGCAGATAAAACCATCGCGCAAAGCAAAAAGGCAGACACCGTGTCTACCAGCGATGTGCAGTTTACCAGCATCCCAACCGCTGCCGATAGCCTCGCCATACGCAAGGCTAAAGTTGATTCGGCAGCATCGGCAGCCGCGGCTATAACCCGGGCAGTTGCAAATGGCAAAACAGTGCCCGGCACTGTTATACTTAAAGCCGAAATACCCAAAAGCCTGTGGCAGATATTTATAACAGGTTTTCTTTCGGGGCTTTTGGCCGTAATAATGCCTTGTATATACCCGTTATTACCTTTAACAGTCAGTTTTTTTACCAAGCTTGGTAAAACCCGGCGTAAAGCTTTAGGGCTCTCATTGATCTACGGTTTGTCAATCATTGTTATTTATGTTGCGCTTGGCGTGATTTTAAGCACAATATTTGGACCTGATACATTAAATGGCATTGCTACAAACGGTGGGTTCAACCTTTTCATTTTCTTAATGCTCGTTGTATTTGGTATATCCTTTTTAGGTGCGTTCGAGATAACTCTGCCTTCATCTTTAGCTAATAAAGCTGATTCTATGTCTGACAAAGGCGGTATGATTGGGATCTTTTTTATGGCGCTTACGCTGGTGATCGTATCATTTTCGTGTACTGGTGGTGTTGTAGCTGGCGATCTGGCAAACGCATTTGCTAACCACGAAAAATTAAGTCCTGCTATAAGCATGCTTGGCTTTTCAAGCGCGTTGGCATTACCCTTTGTAATATTTTCGCTGTTTCCATCTGCGTTAAGCAGTTTGCCAAAGTCGGGAGGTTGGCTCAATAGTGTTAAAGTTATTTTGGGATTCTTAGAAATCGCTTTTGCGTTCAAATTTTTATCGAACGTTGACCTCGCTTATCACTGGAACTGGTTTGACCGAGAAGTGTTTTTATCGCTGTGGATTGGCATTGGTATATTGATGTTTCTGTATCTGGTTGGCAAAATCAAATTCTCGCACGATAGCGATCTGCCTTATTTATCAGTGACTCGGATATCTTTCGCGCTGGTTGTGCTTTCTTTCACTATATATATGATACCTGGACTATGGGGAGCGCCATTAAAATCAATCAGCGCATTTTTACCGCCTACTGCCACGCAAGATTTTAACTTGTATAACTTACAGCTTAATGGTGGCAGTACAAAACCTGAAGCAAGTATTAGCAGTATTGGGGCAAAAAAATACGAAAGCGGTTTCACAAGAGCTAAAGTTATGGACTTAGACGCATGGTACGACTATGATCAGGCTGTGGCAGTATCAAAGATCGTACATAAACCTATATTGCTCGATTTTACCGGTTGGAACTGCGTTAACTGCCGCAAAATGGAAGCGAACGTGTGGAGCAACAACGAGGTGCATAAACTTTTGAAAAATGAATATGTCCTGGTAGAAGCTTACGTCGACGATAAAAATGTCCTGTTAGAAAAAGATCAGCAATATACTTCTTCGTATAGTGGAAAAAAAATTACACTTTTGGGCGCAAAATGGAGCGACATCCAGGCACAAAGATTTAACTCGAACTCACAGCCGCAATATGTAATATTGGATAGTAACGGTCAAGAGTTTGTGGACAAAGCCGGTAATAAAACCTTGCCCCCACAGTACGCGGATTATAACCCGGATAACTATATTAAATTTTTGCAGGCCGGATTAGCGGAATACAAAAAGAACAATGGCTCAAATTAAGAATATAGGTGTTTTTACTTCCGGCGGCGATGCCCCGGGCATGAATGCTGCCATTAGGGCAGTTGTACGTTCTGCATTATACTATGATCTTACCGTTACAGGCATTCGCCGTGGTTACGAAGGGATGATCAATGGCGAAATGGTACCCATGGACCGCAAGTCTGTTGGTAACATCATCCAACGAGGTGGCACGATATTAAAAACCGCCCGTAGCGATGCCTTTAAAACCCCTGAAGGCCGTAAAAAAGCATACGATCATTTAATTGAGCATAAAATTGATGCTTTAATCGCCATTGGTGGCGATGGTACCTTTACCGGAGCCAAAGTATTTGGTAAAGAGTATGATATCCCGATGGTTGGTTTACCTTGTACCATTGACAACGATTTACAGGGAACTGACTTTACCATTGGTTACGATACAGCTATTAATACGGTAATTGACGCGGTTGATAAGATCCGCGATACGGCCGAATCGCACGACAGGTTATTTATCGTTGAAGTAATGGGCCGCGACTCTGGCCTGATCGCCCTGCGGACAGGTATTGCTGCCGGCGCCGAAGCGATCATCATCCCCGAAACCAAAACGGATATTATGGCTTTGTTCGATCGTTTGGACCGTGGCCGTAAAGATAAATCATCAAAAATTGTCATGGTCGCCGAAGCCGAAGAAGCCGGTGGCGCTTTCGAGATCGGCCGCCAGGTGAAAGAAAAATATCCAAATTACGATACCCGGATCTCTATTTTAGGACACATACAACGGGGCGGCAGGCCAAGCTGTATGGATAGGGTGTTGGCAAGCCGCGTAGGTGTTGCCGCTGTTGAAGCGCTATTGGCAGGCCATCGTAACGAAATGGTTGGTGTTGTACATAACGAAATATCGTACACTCCGTTCGAAAGTGCCATTAAACACCATGTGGATATTAACCCCAACTTCTTAAAGATTGTGGAGATACTATCGTTGTAGGTAGACTTTATACCGTTTCCTGCTTCCCGTCTCGCTCCTGTTCAAACCGTATGCGCTCGGTAACATCGGTTGCCACAACAATCCGGCAAACGGTATGGTTGTATTTCATTTCGTAGCCGGTTATCTCGGCGTAAATCTCTTCGCCGTTATTGTTAACGTGCTTCCAGATGCCTCCGGTATTTGCCCCCGGCAACGCCTTGCGGGTAATGCCTTTGCGAAATATATACTCGTTAAACTTGGCCAGGTCAATCTTTGGACGGATATCCCGGATGGTGAACGACAGAAACTGTTCTTCGGTATAACCGTAGTGCTCCACCGCAGCGGCATTCACCTTTAATATCCGCAACGACGGGACTTCGTATATCCACATCGGGTTGATATTTCTTTCAAATAAAATACTAAAGTCGCCTAACGAACTCTTTAAATGAAAGTTAACGGTGTGCCTGTCGCTTACATCTTTGATCACTCCCAGAACTACATTGTCACCGGTAGCTTTATCTACAAACCGCGATTTCTTTTCGTACAGCCATTTGATCTCATCGCCAAGCTTAACGCGGTAATAAAGCTCTACCTGTTCATCAACTTTAAGACCCAGGCTTGTATTCACCATTTGCTTACGGTCGGCGGATACGATATTCTTATACCATGCTTTTTTATCGGTTTTCAGGTCATCTGGTGTAACTCCTAAAACCTGATCAATTGCCGGATCTATAAAAATATATTGATGCTTCGTTTGGTTATAAGCCCATGCGTGGTCGGATAGCGCTGAAATGAGATGCTCAAGCATTGCTTTGTCTTGTTTAATCAAAAAACAGTTTATCGGGGAGATGTATAAAAGTACGTTAAAATTTCCAAATACCGGAAAAAAAGAAAGAAAAAATAGCTCACATCCAATTACATAGCTTTTTTCAGGCGGCTGGCCTCCAGATACTCTTCTTAATGTTTAGCTATAACGCGACAGTAAATTTATTAATCACAAAATCAGTAGATTAATTATATTTTTTTATTTACCTTTGCAGCCCCGCAGAATAAGCTCCGGGAAATATGTTGAATACATAAAAAGCAAAAAATGGCAACTAAAATCAGACTGCAAAGACACGGTAAAAAAGGAAAACCCTTTTATTATATCGTGGTAGCGGATTCACGTGCTCCACGCGATGGTCGTTTCATCGAGCGTATCGGATCATACAATCCAAACACAAACCCGGCAACAATCGACATCAATTTCGATAAAACCCTCGATTGGGTTAACACCGGCGCACAACCTACAGATACTGTACGTGCAATCTTATCGTACAAAGGTGTGTTGTACAAAAAACACCTGCAAGGTGGCGTTAAAAAAGGTGCATTAACCGAAGAACAAGCTGAAGCAAAATTTGCTGCATGGCTTGAGCAAAAAGACGGTAAGATCACTGGCAAAAAATCTAATTTATCATCAGCTAAAGAAGAAGCTAAAAAAGCCGCTTTAATTGCTGAAGCTAAAAAGAAAGAAGACAAAGCTGCAGCTATCGCTGCTAAAAATGCTCCTCCGGTTGAAGAAGTAGAAGAAGCTCCGGTTGAAGAAACAGAAGAAGCGGCACCAGTTGCTGAAGCTACTGAAGAACCTACAGCCGAAGCTGCAACTGAAGAACCAGCAGCAGAATAAGTTAAATTATTATTAAAAAGCTATAGCGAAGCATCTTCTTAACCGGAGTACTTCGCTATACTTTTTTAAAGCCCTTTGATAAATGAAGATAGAAGATTGTTTCCGTATCGGATCGGTACTCAAAACCCGTGGGTTAAAGGGCGAGCTACAGGCTTTTATTGATTACCCAGACCCCGAAAAGTTAGATTTTGACGCTTTGTTTTTAGAAGTGAGCGGCAAACTCGTTCCGTACTTTGTCGAGTCGTTTAAAATGCCGCAAAAAAACACCGCCTATATTTACCTGGAAGATGTTGACCATATCGACAAGGCCTTCCCCCTGGCAAAAAAAGACATTTACCTGCCCAATAAACTCAAACCCAAAAAGAAAAAGAACGAGTTTGGCTTAAAAGACCTGCTCAATTTTATTGCTGTTGACATAAACGAGGGCGAATTAGGCGAGATCATCGAACTGCAGGAACTGCCACAGCAACTGATAGCTACCGTACATTATCAGGGTAAAGAGGTGCTATTCCCGCTAAACGAAGCCGTGATACAGGGTATTGACGTGGTTAAGGGCGTAGTGATGGTTGATCTGCCGGAAGGCTTGCTGGATATTTACCTCGACTAAAAAAATATTTTGTCAAACATGCTTGACTTTTGTAAACTTTGTTTTACATTTGGTCTAATAAATTTGACAGACATGAAATCACAATTCTTATTCCCCACCTGGACGCGCTGGCTCGGCCTGGCTCTGTTTCTGGTTCATTTACCGGTAATACATATCTGGGATACATACCATATTCACAGTTACGATGATGGGCAGCTCTTCAATTTATCGCACCTGTTTTTTATTATTACTGTGGTGTTAATGGTACTTGGCCTTTTCCTCATCGCCTTCTCGCGCGAACGGATTGAGGACGAACAGATTTACCAGTTGCGCTTGTCATCCTTGCGCTGGGCCATATTTGCCAACTACCTTATTCTCATCATCTGCCTCATTTTCACTAACAACAAAGCCGATTATAAAGATCTACTGCGCCTCAACTTATGGGCGCCGCTGCTCCTTTTCATCATTATTTTCCGCTGGAAGATCTACAGGCTTAACCGTTCATTAAAACCGGAGTAACCCTATGAAAAATTCACTCCGCGTTGAGCGCGCTATCAAAAACATCACCCAGGCCGAGCTTGCCGAACTGATCGGCGTTTCGCGCCAAACGATCAATACCATTGAGAGTAACAAGTACGTGCCCTCAACAGTACTGGCATTAAAAATTGCCCGGGTATTTGAAAAACCTGTCGAACAAATATTTATATTAGAGGATGGTGATTAGTAAATTAGTTTAAATCAGTAGGATATGAAAACCAAAACAGCTTTTGCCCCGCTTTTAAAGATTGAAAATGGCACAACAGATATCAGCTTTTATAAAAACGCATTTGGCGCCAACGAGCATTTTTGTTTTACTAATGATGATGGTTCGATTCACGTAGCCGAGCTTGATATCGATGGCGCCATCTTTCATCTGCATGAAGAGACATCGACATCAAGCGGCACTTACCCTCATAAAATAAATACAACTACGGTAACCATCGGTTTGTTTACCGATGATGTGCACGCGGTATATGATCGTGCCGTTGCAGCCGGCGCAATACCCATTATGCCCGTCACCGATTTTGAATACGGCTACCGTCAGGGCGACCTGAAAGACCCGTTCGGCCATATCTGGACGATACAGAAAATATTGTAATGTTCTACGTGGAACAATTGAAAAGGGCGCAAAGCTTAAAATCGTTGGTGCCGTCGCTTTGTTATTCTTTCGAGGGGGCGTCTCAAATCTCATATCTCAATACTAACATCTATATTTGCGAATGCGTTTTGATATCATTTCCGTTTTGCCCGGCCTGCTCGAAAGCCCTTTTGCACATTCCATTTTACAACGTGCACAAAAAAAAGGCATAGCCGAAATACACGTGCATAACCTGCGCGATTACAGCAGCCAAAAACAAAAAAGTGTAGATGATTACCCCTACGGCGGTGGCAGCGGCATGGTAATGACTATAGAACCTTTCGCCAAATGTATAGAAGCGCTTAAGGCCGAACGCGAATACGATGAGGTGATTTTCATGTCGCCAGACGGCGAAACGTTAAACCAAAAGATAGCCAACCAATTATCTATAAAAGGCAACATTATTATTTTATGCGGGCATTATAAAGGTATCGATCAGCGTATCCGCGATATTTTTGTTACACGCGAAATCTCCATCGGCGATTATGTCCTTTCGGGCGGTGAGCTGCCAGCTGCTGTTTTGGTGGATGCTGTGGTAAGATTAATTCCCGGCGTGTTATCTGATGAAACATCGGCTTTGTCGGATTCTTTCCAGGATGATATGCTCGACGCCCCGGTATATACCCGCCCGGCTGATTGGAATGGCCACAAGGTGCCCGACATCCTGTTAAGCGGCAATACCCCCGAAATTGAAAAGTGGCGCTTTGAGCAAGCCTTTGAGCGCACCAAACAACGCAGGCCCGATCTGTTAAAATGAAAGAGATAGACCAAGCACTTACCTTTCTTCACGACAAGTTAAGTTCTGTAAAGGGCGATTGGATGATCATCGGCACCTCAAGCCTTTATCTTTCTGGCTATCCCGTTGAACCAAATGATGTTGACATTTTAACAGATGCGGGTATAGCGCAAGAGATTGAACGGTTGCTCAACGGATATAAGGTTGATAGTCAGGTAACCTCTAGTGAAAAGTTTCGCTCGGTATTCAGCCAATATAACCTGAATGGTTTTAGTATTGAGGTAATGGGCGATCTGGAAGTGAACACCGCCGCAGGTTGGGTTTTGCTGCGCGATCAGATTGTTAATACGCAAAGTATTTTTTTTAATGGTAATGCTTTTACTGTACCATCAAAAACAGATCAAATTGCGATTTATACGTTGTTTAACCGCAATAAAGATCAAAAAACATTAACGCTGCTCAATGGGTAATTTGTTAGTATAATTACAAATATGGAAAATTTTAAATAACTCTTTTTTAAACAAAAAATTATCCCTATAATTGCAATCCGATTTTTACGGGTTAAAAATCGACTTTAAGAGCTAAAAATCATGGATTTAGTAAAATTTGTTGAAGAACAATCAGTAGAAAAAAAGGTATATCCTACATTTAAATCAGGCGATACCATTAGTGTACACTATAAAATCAGAGAAGGTAACAAGGAGCGTATCCAGGTTTACCAGGGTGTGGTTATACAACGTAACAGTGCTGGTAGCACCGAAACTTTTACTGTACGTAAAGTTAGCAACGGTATCGGCGTTGAGCGTATCTTCCCGATCAACTCGCCAAACATTGATAAAATCGAAGTAAACAGCAACGGTAAAGTACGCCGCGCTAAACTATATTACCTGCGCGCCCTTACCGGTAAAGCAGCTCGTATCAAATCGAAAAGAGTTTAGTTTTTTAGATACAACAAAAGCCTTCCTGTTTACAGGGAGGTTTTTTTGTTTGGGGCAATTACTGCTTTTGCTACCTTTATTATTATGAACACCGCATTTTTTAACACCGTAGTTTTAAGCAACACCGTAAAAAGCTATGTGCTCTTTGTGGGCATCCTGTTGTTATGGCTCTGTTTTAAAAAAATATTCTCCAGGCTCTTCAGTAAACTATTGCTACTCCTGTTCGGGCGCTTCGGCAAAGAGGTAAACGCAACCATATTCGTCGAACTGCTGATCAAACCTATCCAGTTCTTCATCAGTCTTGATTTGATATACCTGGCCATTAACCAGTTAAACTACCCGCTTAACGAAGTTATTTTTGAGCGGAAAACAATGGTTGATAAAGTAGAAAAAATTACCAGCATCACCATGATAGCCGTAGTTGATAAGCTGTTTATGTTGCTGATGCTCATTTCGTTGTTTTGGATCCTGCTGCGCATTATTGATTTTGTAGCACACGTATTTGCTTACAGGGCTGCACTAACCGAATCGAAAGAAGATGATCAGTTGGTCCCTTTTGTAAAGGAACTGGTAAAGATCACTACCATTACCATCGCCTTTTTTGTAATACTTGGCTATGTATTCGAGATCAACGTGCTTACACTGATCACCGGACTTGGCATTGGCGGTATCGCGATCGCCCTGGCGGCGAAGGAAAGTTTAGAAAACCTGTTGGGTTCCTTTACTATTTTTGTTGATAAGCCTTTCGTAGTTGGCGATTTTGTAAAGGTAAACGGCATTGAAGGAACTGTTGAAAAAGTTGGTTTTAGAAGCACACGTATACGTACTGCGGAAAAAAGCCTGGTGACAATGCCCAACAAAAAAATGATAGATACGCCGCTCGAAAACATGACTGTTCGCAACTATCGCCGTATTAAATTTGATGTGGGCCTTACCTACAATACGCCAGTTGAGGATATTAAAGTCATTGCACAACAAATAACCGACTTTATTAATAGCCACGAAAAGACTAATAACGACGCCATCGTTACCTTCGAAAACTTTGGTGCATCGTCGTTAGATCTACAAGTATTGTATTATATCGAGATGATGGATTACAATCCTTATTTAAAAATTAAAGAAGAGATCAACTTTAAGATCATCGAGATCGTACAACAAAGCCATGGCGATTTTGCTTTCCCTACGCAAATGGTTATCCATCAATATGACGAGCCAACCCAGGTTACAGGTGGTACAAAAGCATAAAAAAGCACCCGGATAACACACCCGGATGCCCAACTAATAATCAATCAAATTATTATCTAATCAAACTACTATCCTTTGCCGCCAAGGCCTAAAAAGCCTTTTCGTTTTTTCTTCGTGGTATCTACAATCCCATTAGCTTTATTTATCGAATCTTTTTTTGCCTGTGCCGCTTTTTGTTTCTTCTTAAAGAAACCTTTTAACAAAAAGTTATGTTGCGCCGCTTTTAAATCTTCATTTAAAGTGCCGGTAGTGCTTTTAACCGAACTCATGGTGTTTTTTGCCTCTTTTACCGTTTTTTCCATGTCTTTGGCCATTTTATCGTTGTTTAGCAATCGGCCGATGCTACCTTGTCCGTTATTTACTTTGGCTACTATCTCCGAAAGGTCACCTGTAAGTTCTGATGCGTTTTCAATGATCTTTGTTGCTTTAGCTACAATTTTATCTACGTCAACCGGTGGAATGGTTGCCAACATTTGACCGTTTTCGGCAGTTTTAGTAGTCGTCGCTCCACCCGGACTAATTACCACCAGTTTATCACCAATAAAGCCGTCGGTACCAATGGCCAGTTTGGCATCTGTTTTAACAAACTTTTCAACCTTGCTGTTCAGCGTCAGATCAACCCGAACCGATGTATCGGTTAAGATGTTGATACCATCCACAACGCCAACGTTTATACCTGCAAATCTCACATTATTGCCAACCTGCAGTCCCCCGACGTTTTTGAATACCCCATAAACACTATATGTTGAGCTAAACAGGTTTTTCTGGCTCCCAATTAAAAATATTGCGACAAAAAGGATTACAATACCAATGATGGTAAAGATTCCGATTTTAAGTTTTTGTCCGGTAGTGGTTTTCATGTTATTTATTTAAAAAATGATCTTACAAATTCTTTATCCGATTTTTCGAGCTCTTTGAAAGTGCCTTCCGCTACAAATAATCCGTCGTTTAATACAATTACACGATCGGCAATTATTTCGGCACATTCCATATCATGCGTAATGATAATCGAGGATGTTTTATATTTTTTCTGCATTTGCAGTATCAGGTCGCTTATCTCGCGCGATGTGATCGGGTCAAGCCCGGTAGTCGGCTCATCATAAAGCATAATTTCCGGCTTTACGATCAGTGTACGGGCCAACCCTACACGTTTACGCATCCCTCCCGATAGTTCCGATGGCATTTTGTCGACAGCTTCCTTCAGGCCAACGGCATCTAAAACCTCGTCAACACGCTGATCCAGTTCACTTTGATCGTGGATCTTTAATACTCTCGTCAGCGGAAACTCAAGGTTTTCTCTTACAGTCATCGAATCGTATAGTGCACCACTTTGAAACAGGAAGCCCACTTTGGTGCGCAGTTCTTTCAATTCTTTGTCGTCCATATCCGATACTTCTTCGCCCAATACCTGCACTGTGCCTTCATCTTGCGTAAGCATCCCCACAATACATTTAATGGCTACTGATTTTCCCTGGCCCGAACGGCCAAGTATAACCAGGGTTTCGCCCCTCTTTAAGGTCAGGCTGATGTCTTTTAGTACATCTTTTGTTCCAAAGCTTTTGCGGACATTTTTCATCTCCACAACAACTTCATTTTTGTTTGCCGCTTTTTCAGCGACCGTATTTTCTGTTTTTTCTGCTGTGCTCATCTTAGTAAAAAAGTAATTGAGTTACCTGTACAGCAACCACATCCAGAAAAAATATCCATAACGACGCGCTCACCACCGCCGAGTTTGCCGCGCGGCCAACGCTTTCGGTACCGCTATTTGAGTTATAGCCCTTATAACAGCCTACAAAACCAACCGCAAACCCAAAAAATATGGTTTTAACAAAGGCAGGAAGCAGATCGCTAAAACCTATAGAATTAACGCATTTGGCGAAGTATAACGTCCAACTGGTGTGATCGGCCAGGCTAACGGCTAAAAAGCCGCCAAACAAGCCTAAAACATCCCCCATTAAAGTTAATAAAGGGATCATCAACGTGGTGGCCAGTATACGGGTAACCACCAGGTACTGCATGGGGTTGGCACCCGATACATCCATAGCATCAATTTGTTCAGTAACTTTCATGCTGCCCAGCTCAGCTCCAATACCCGATGATATTTTACCTGCGCAGATAATGGCAGTAATCACAGGCCCTATTTCGCGCACTATAGATACACAAACCATCAAAGGCAGCATGCTGCTGGCACCAAATTTCACCAGCGTTGGCCGCGATTGCAGGGTAAGCACCACACCCATAATAAACGAAGTAATACCAACAAGCGTGAACGATTTGTAACCAATTTCGTAACATTGGCGCACAAACTCCGACCATTCGAAACCGCCTGTAAACACGTTCCGGAAAAAGGAGGTGAAAAAATTTACCTGCTCCCCGGTTTCTTCAAGCCAACGTTTATATGCTGGTATTGCCTGTTCTGCCATATTAATATCTTGTTATTAATACGTTATAACAAACAAAAGGGAGATTGTTTGCAATCTCCCCTTAATTTAATTAAAAGTAAAATTTTTAATTAAAACAGTGGTACCTCGATGATCAAAACAGTTGCTTCGCTTTTAACAGATATGTTAAAGCTATCGGTATCAGAAATACCAATTGCATCACGTTTACTTAGGGTTGAGCCATCAATTTCAACGCCACCATCTATAATAAATACGTAGGCGCCGTTACCCGGATATTTAATTTTGTAATCAACCTGTTTACCGGCATCAAATTTACCCATACTTAAACGGGCATCCTGATTGATCCATAAGGTATCGTCAGATTTTTCCGCATCTATCAGAGTAGTCAACTCGTTTTGCACCATCGCGCCGGTAAAGCTCTTCTGATCATACCTTGGTTTGATATTGTGCTCTTTGGGGAACAACCAGATCTGGAACGAATTAGTCTCCTCGGTGTTTGACGGATTATATTCCGAATGGCGGATACCGGTACCTGCCGACATGATCTGCACTTCGCCGGCTTTGATAATACCAACGTTACCCATGCTATCTTTATGCTCTAATGCGCCTTTTGATACGATGGTGATGATTTCCATATTATCGTGCGGGTGCAAACCAAAACCCATCGCTGGTGCTATATAGTCATCGTTCAGTACGCGCAATGCGCCAAAATGTACTTTTTCAGGATCGTAATAACCTGCAAAGCTGAAAGAAAAATTAGCTTTTAACCATCCGATGTCATTATACCCACGCTCATTGGCCGGGTGCAATACTTTTTTCATTGTCTATCCCTTTTTTAAATTATATGTTATAACATACAATTTTTATACCATAATTATTATTTCCGTACTTTTGCACAATTATTTTGGCTTTGTGGCGCTATAGATAAATGTGGGCGGCAAAAAGCAGACTAATTGTCAGTCATACAATAAAATTAAACGAATACAGTGAGTACTTATATTTCAGCAGAAAATCTCGGCCATTCTTTTAACGATACCTGGTTATTTCGCCAGTTAACTTTTGGCATTAACCGCGGGCGCCGTGTGGCGTTGGTTGGCGCTAACGGCGCAGGCAAATCAACCTTATTAAAATTATTGGCCGGCCAGTTTTTGCCTGTTGAAGGTAAAGTGGTTCGCAGTAAAGAACTAAAGTTAGGCTACCTGGAGCAGGACCCGCAATTTGTTAAGGGCGCTACGATCAGCGATTTCATCTTTCAGTCGGATAATATTCAGCAACAATTGATCCGCCGATATGAAGAATTACTGGAAGACGATCCGGATAATTATGCTGAGATCGAAAAAGTAACGGCCGAGATCAGCGACAACGACGCGTGGGAATACGAGCATAATATCAAGACTATTTTGGGCCGTTTAGATATTCATCATCTCGAGCAAAAAATAGACACCTTATCTGGTGGACAGAAAAAGCGTTTGGCTCTTGCCCAGCTATTAATTGCCGACCCGGAAATTTATGTACTGGATGAGCCGACCAACCATCTGGACATTGATACTATCGAATGGCTGGAGAGCTTACTGACCGAAGGTAACAAAACCATATTGCTGGTTACACACGACAGGTATTTTTTGGATAATGTATGTAATGAGATCATTGAGATAGAGCGCGGAAAGATCTTCAACTATAATGGCAAATACGGTTACTATTTAGAAAAGAAAGCCGAACGTGAAGCAGTTGATGTATTGCAGTTCCATAAAAACTCCAATTTATTAAAGAAGGAATTGGAATGGATGCGCAGGCAGCCGCAGGCGCGTGGCACCAAATCGCAGGCGCGCATCAATTCGTTTTACGAGTTGGAAGAGAAAACCAGGAATGCGGGTCCACTCGAAAAAGTGGAGCTAAGCATGAAAGCTGCGCGCCAGGGTAACAAGATCATGGAGATAAACCATCTAACTAAAGGCTTCCAGGGTAAAACGCTGATAGAAGATTTTAGTTATACCTTTAAAAAAGGCGATCGTATTGGTTTAGCAGGAAAGAACGGTAGCGGCAAGTCTACCTACCTCAATATGATCACCGGCTCGTTACAGCCGGATAGTGGTAAAATAGACAAAGGCGAAACTACGGTGATGGGTTATTTCCATCAGGGGGGTATCACTTTTAAAGAAACAGATCGTGTAATTGACGTGGTTAAAAACGTGGCCGAGTACATTTTAATGGCCGATGGTAAAACCATTACTGCATCAAGTTTATTAACTCAGTTCCTCTTCCCACCTGCAAAACAACATGGGTTTATCTCTAAATTGAGCGGTGGTGAGAAGAAAAGATTGCAGTTAATGCACATCCTGATGAAGAATCCAAACTTCCTGATTCTGGATGAGCCTACCAACGACCTGGATATTGATACGCTAAATGTTCTGGAAGATTTCCTGACCAATTATCCCGGGGTATTGGTTTTGGTTACGCACGACAGGTATTTACTGGATAAATTAACGGATCAGTTATTCATATTAGAAGGCGACGGAAAAGTGCGGATCTATAACGGAAACTACTCTTCTTATCGTTTCGAAATGGAAGAAGCCAAGGCTAACGCTAAAAAGAAAGCTATTGAAGATGCTAAGAAACCGGTAATTTCCGCTCCTGCTCAAAAAAAAAGCAAGCTAAATTTTAAAGAACAAAAGGAGCTGGAAGACCTTGAAAAGCGCATTGCTAATATAGAAACAGAGATAAAAACATTTACAGCTGAGCTAAATTCAGGTATTACCGACCATGAGGAGTTAGCTTACCTGGCGGACAAAATATCCGACCTAACGGAAGAATTGGAAGATAAAACAACCCGATGGCTCGAATTAACTGAATTAAGTGAAGCATGAGTACAGCGGATATGATAGCTACAACCGGTGTAATTATACTATTGGTTGCGTTCTTTTTAAATCTGAACAAACGAGTTTCACCTAACAGCTACTACTATATTATATCAAATATAGTTGGTGCTGGTTTGTGTTGCTTCTCTTCTTATCTCATCCGGTTTTATCCATTTGTGATATTGGAAGCAATTTGGGCGAGTGTTGCTATAGTGTCATTGTTTAGGAATGTTCCACGTGGAACATTAAACGAGTAGAGATATTAATTAATTTTGCATGTTCCACGTGGAACATATCAAACAAGATGTTTAAGAAATATAATGTAATTGTAGTGGGTGCCGGCCATGCCGGATGCGAGGCGGCAGCGGCAGCAGCTAACCTTGGCTCGAGTGTGTTATTGATTACCATGAATATGGAAACCATAGCACAGATGAGTTGCAATCCTGCTATGGGTGGTGTTGCCAAAGGGCAAATCGTCCGTGAGATTGATGCAATGGGTGGCTATTCGGGTATTATATCTGATAAAACAAGCATCCAGTTTAGGATGCTGAATCGTTCTAAAGGCCCCGCTATGTGGAGCCCACGCACCCAAAATGACCGCAAACGCTTTGCCGAGGAATGGCGCTTAGCCTTAGAAAGAACGCCAAATGTTGATTTTTGGCAGGATATGGTCAATTCTTTGATCATCAAAGACAATAAAGTTTGCGGTGTTAAAACATCAATAGGTGTAGAAATTGAAGCCGACGCTGTAGTATTAACCAACGGCACTTTCTTAAACGGCGTTATCCATATAGGCGAAAAGAAAATGGGCGGCGGCCGTAGCGCAGAAAAAGCCGCAACAGGTATAACTGAGCAGTTGGTAAGCCTCGGTTTTGAAGCTGGCCGGATGAAAACAGGCACACCTCCGCGTGTAGATGGCCGTTCATTAAACTACAGTTTGATGGAAGAGCAATGGGGTGATGAAGAGCGTGGACGCTTCTCGTACACCGATGTAGAGCTAAAACAAGAACAACGCTGCTGCTGGATAACTTATACAAACAGTGCTGTACATGAAACTCTAAAGGAAGGCTTTGAGCGTTCGCCGATGTTTACCGGTCGGATCAAAGGCTTGGGCCCTCGTTATTGCCCATCGATAGAAGACAAAATAAACCGCTTTGCTGAGCGAGAACGTCACCAAATATTTGTTGAACCGGAAGGCTGGAACACGTGCGAGATCTATGTGAACGGTTTTTCAACTTCATTGCCTGAAGATATACAATACAAAGCATTAATCCAGATTCCAGGTTTTGAGAATGCCAAAATGTTCCGTCCGGGTTATGCTATCGAATACGATTACTTCCCCCCTGTTCAATTGACTTTGACTTTGGAGACCAAACTGATTTCAAATCTATTTTTTGCCGGGCAGATTAATGGCACCACAGGTTACGAAGAAGCGGCATCTCAAGGATTAATAGCTGGTATCAACGCCCATCAAAAAGTATATGATAAGCACGAACTGATCATGAAGCGATCAGAATCATATATAGGTGTATTGATAGATGACCTGGTAACTAAAGGTACCGAAGAGCCGTACCGTATGTTTACCTCCCGGGCGGAACACCGTTTATTATTAAGGCAGGACAATGCTGATATTCGTCTCAGTCCGATTGGCCACGAGTTGGGATTGATCAGCGATGACCGCTTAGCGAAGGTTGATAGGAAAGTTAAGGATAGCGACGACATCGTCAAATTTACCCGCGAGAAAAGTATTGGCATGGGCGAAGTGAATTCTTTATTAGAAGAGCTGGATACTACTCCGGTAAACCAAAGCGTTAAGTTGTTCAACTTATTGAGCAGACCCCAGGTCGGCTTTAGCGATCTGCGGAAAGCTGATGCTGATTTAAATACCTTGCTTGAACAGTATAATAAAGAGACGATTGAGCAAGCCGAGATAAAGATAAAGTACGAAAGCTATTTTGAAAAGGAAATGGAGATAGTTGACAAGATGAAAAAAATGGAAGACAAGGAGATCAATCCTGAATTCAACTATCACCAACTGGTTTCGTTATCAAAAGAAGCCCGCGAAAAACTGATGCGTATCAAACCGCGGACTTTGGGGCAAGCTTCCCGGATCTCAGGTGTGTCGCCGTCAGATATTTCGGTTTTAATGATCCATGTAAGCAGATAGATACTTAAATAATTGAAAATCAGTCAATTATAAAATATCGTTTTATAGCCCGGATTTTTAATTTTGAATCATAATCTTCGTCAGAAACAAAAAATAGTTTATAAAGCCTAAAAATGACCTTAAATCAAAAATACCGGTTTTTTCTTCAAATTATCATTGGCTTTATAGCAATTTCTATCGTTTCCGGCTGTGCAAACATCCAACGGCCCATGGGAGGCCCCCGCGACAAGACCCCGCCAAAATTATTGAAGGCAACGCCGCTTAACCCTACCCGAAATTTTAACGCAAAAATTATTCAGCTCGACTTTGATGAATACTTCAAGTTGAATAGCATTTACCAGGAAATCACGATCAGTCCGGAAATGGGAAAGCAACCGGAGTATGTGATCAAGAAGAAAAGTCTTGTCATCAAATTAAAAGACACGTTACAAAAGAATACCACTTACGTGATTAACTTTGGTAAGGCTATCGCTGACGTTAACGAAGGCAATATCCTAAAAAACTTCACCTATGTTTTTTCGACCGGGCCTGTTATTGATTCACTGCGCATCACCGGTAATGTACGAAACGTGCAAACTCAGACCAAAGAAAAAGATGTTACCGTCATGCTTTTTCCGTTAAAGCAGGACACCTCCTTCGGTAAACATAAACCGGCAATCTATACTACTACCGACACCGCAGGTAATTTTAGCTTAAGCAACCTCAAACCTGGCGACTACAAAATATATGCCTTACAGGAAAAAAGCCCCAACAAGATATATGATAATGACGACGAACTGGTCGCGTTTAAAAAAGACGTAATCCATTTAAAAAAAGATACCTCAAATCTGAACTTAACTTTATTCAGGCAAATACCACCGAAACTCCGGGTTGTTGATCGTAAAATTGATGGCGATGGGAAACTATATTTTATTTTCAATAAACCTATTTCCCAAAATCCCGGAGTACGAATATTAAATGCAAAACTTGATTCGCAGAAAGTTGTTGATTTTAAGCCTACTGCCGATACGGCGATAATCTATTTAAAAGATATGACCTTCGATTCAGTCAAAGTATCGTTCCTGGATAAAGACAAACCCCTTGATACCGTAACACTAAAACGAAGTAAACGGGAAACCTATAAACGCACTATAGCTTTACAATACAACACGGGTTCTGATAAGCTTAGACCAGGTACCGAACTAACTTTTACAGCAAACTATCCAATTGAATCAATCGATCCATCGCGAATAATTATGATGGAAGATAGTAACGAAGTAAACGATTTCACGGTGCTACGCGACCCTACCGATCTCAAAAAATTCTCGCTCAAATACCGTTTACGACCGGGCAAAAACTATGCTATAGCTTTTAACCTGGGTACCTTTACCGATATTTATGGCGATAAAAGTCCAATAATCAAAAAGCAATTTGGCATTGATAAACCTGAAAACTACAGTAAACTTACCTTACATATCACACTACCGGATAGTACTGGCAATAAAAGTTATATAGTACAACTGCTTGATGCCAGTAACAATGAACTTAAAAGTACTGTGGTAAGCAAAAACGGATCGTTAGTGTATTCGCAGTATCCACTTGGCAAATACCGCATAAGGGTTATTTACGACACCAACAAAAATGGTAAATGGGATACTGGTAACATCAAACAAAATATCCAGCCCGAGAATATCTGGATATTTAAGAACACTTTTACTACACGCACCAATTGGGAGGTTGAAGAACCTATTGATATCCCTGCCGAAATACCTAATCCTTAAACCAACCCGAATACATCATATAATTATTGGGCAATTTCTTCAACATTTCGCGCTGTTCATCTGTAATAGGTTTGATCTTTTTTGCCGGAGTTCCGGCATATAAATAGCCAGACTCACATACGGTATTCTCCAATACCACAGAGCCAGCGCCTATGATCACAAATTCCTGCACATCGGCATGATCCATTACGATAGATCCCATGCCTATCAGCACATGATCGTGCAGTGTACAGCCATGCACCAGGGCGTTGTGGCCAATCGATACGTTATTACCTATCGTAGTAGCAGCGCGCAGATAAGTGGCATGTATCACAGCGCCATCCTGAATATTGGTGTTATTACCTATCTTAATATAATTTACATCTCCGCGGATAACGGCATTAAACCAAACCGAACAATTGTCGCCCATGATGACATCCCCAACAATGGTGGCATTTTCAGCAATAAAGCAATCGTTTCCCCAAGTAGGATTTTTATCTTTAACAGGTAGTATTAATGGCATTGTTTTATAATTATTTTATACTTTAGTATCATCAAATAAGCGGGAATAGCTCAGCTGGTAGAGCATCAGTTTCCCAAACTGAAGGCCGCGGGTTCGAATCCCGTTTCCCGCTCTTAATCTACCTCAACACCGTATCCTCAATCTCCTTTAAATGCTCCGGGTAATCTGTAGTAAAATGTAAACCACGGCTTTCTTTACGCATCATAGCAGATTTAATCACAATATAAGATACCTGGATCAAATTGCGTAACTCACAAAGCTTAACAGACAGCTTTGTTTTTTTATAAAACTCTTCCGTTTCTTCATATAATAAACCTAAACGGCGCATTGCCCTTTCTAATCTAAAATCTGATCTTACAATCCCCACATAATCATTCATTACTTTCTGCATTTCACGAACGTTGTGTGTTACCAGGATATCTTCATTTGAGAGCTGTACTCCCTTCTCATCCCAATCGGGAATATTATCAGGTATTACATTGTCTTTATATTGCTTAACAGCATCCTCATAGATACGGTGCGCAAAAACTAAAGCTTCTAATAACGAATTGGAAGCCAAACGGTTAGCACCGTGTAAACCAGTTGATGATGTTTCGCCACAAGCATATAACCGCATGATGGACGAACGCCCCATGTCGTCAACCATTACACCACCACACATATAATGGCATGCAGGGGAAACAGGTATCATATCCTTAGTCATATCAATACCGATATCTAAACACTTAGCATAAATGTTCGGAAAGTGCGCTAAAATATCTGCTTTGTTCCGGTGACGAATATCGAGGTAAACAAAATCCTCCCCCGACTTTTTCATTTCGGCATCTATTGCCCTGGCCACAATATCACGCGGAGCTAATGATTTACGTTCATCATACTCCTGCATAAACTCTTCGCCGTTTCTGCGTTTCAACACACCGCCAAAACCACGTACAGCTTCAGATATTAAAAATGACGGGTAGTCTCCCGGGTTATATAAAGCTGTTGGATGGAACTGGATAAACTCCATATTACGCACTTTACCCTTAGCCCGGTACACCATAGCAATACCATCACCAGTAGCGATGGTAGGATTAGTAGTAATACTATAGATATGGCCGGCACCGCCTGAGGCCATTACGGTAACCTTCGACAAGATCTTTTCAACAGTATTGGTTTCGGTATTAAACGCGTAAATACCATAGCAATTGATATCTGGCGATGACTTATCCACAAATTCACCCAGATGATGTTGAGTGATCAGATCGACTGCAAAATAGTGCGTCAGAATTTCAATATTGGGATCTTGATGAATTTGCTCTAAAAGCGCCCTTTCTATTTCAAAACCAGTAATATCCTTATAATGAAGTACCCTAAATTCAGAATGGCCGCCTTCTTTAGCCAGGTCGTACATACCCTGGTTGGTCTTGTCAAAATTGGTTCCGTAATCAATAATCTCCTGGATTCGCTCTGGTCCTTCTTTAACTACGATCTCTACTACATGTTTGTCGCAAAGTCCGTCCCCTGCTATTAAAGTATCCTGAATGTGCTTTTCAAACGAATCTTCTTTTTTATCCACAACCACCGCAACACCACCTTGCGCATATTTTGTGTTCGATTCGTCCTCGTTCGATTTTGTAACTATCAGTACTTTACCATGTTTCGCCGCTTTGAGTGCAAAACTTAAACCAGCTATTCCCGAACCTATTACCAGGAAATCAACATCTCTGTTCATGTAATATCAGTAAAATGTATAAAAAAATGTAATGTGTTAATAAGCGCCGTAAAGATGTTAATTTTGCGTCTGTAAAAATGTGATAAATAAATTATTCGTTAACAACTCCTGATTTTGATACCCGAAAGTAAAACTTGTCATCAAATTGTAAGCTACTTTTAGCAGGATACAAACATTTGTAAACACAATAAATAATCAACATAAAAGTTTTTAATTTTTTAGTTGTAAAATAAAGTGTTCAGTAAATCAATAAGATAAGGTTACCCGAATATGAATTAAATGTTAATAAATTATTACAAACAACTTTTTCAACTTTTTGTATCACTACTTTTAAACAAAACTAACACACTAACAAGTAATAGTATTTTTAATTTAAAAACTAATTGTAATTTATTGTAACGTTGATAATGGATACATTTGAAGAAATAAGAGTTAAGGGTTTTGTGGACGAAAAAATTGATCCGACACTTGATCTGTTCGACGAGATCGAGAAATTAAAAAAAGAGAAGAATGCTGTTATCCTTGCGCACTACTACCAGGAACCTGATATTCAGGATATTGCCGATTACATCGGCGATAGTTTGGGATTATCGCAGCAAGCAGCAAAAACCGATGCCGATATTATTGTTTTTGCCGGGGTACATTTTATGGCCGAAACAGCCAAAATATTATCACCAAACAAAAAAGTTTTATTACCCGACTTAAAAGCAGGTTGCTCGCTGGCCGATAGCTGCCCGCCGCATTTGTTTAGAAAGTTTAAAGAACAATATCCCGATCACCTGGTGATCACTTATGTTAATTGTACTGCCGAACTGAAGGCACTGAGCGACATCGTTTGTACATCAAGTAATGCAGTGGCAATTGTTGAAAGCTTACCTAAAGAACAAAAGATCATATTCGGCCCAGATAAAAACCTGGGTAAGTATGTGATGAAAAAAACAGGCCGCGACATGGTGTTATGGAACGGAGCCTGTATGGTGCACGAGATATTTTCGAGAGAGAAGATCACCAAATTAAAAGAAAGGCACCCGGAAGCTAAGTTGTTAGCTCATCCGGAATGTGAAGATATTATTCTGCAAATGGCCGATTATATAGGATCGACCACTGGTTTATTAAAATATGCCGGGAAAAGTGATGCGAATGAATTTATAGTGGCGACGGAATCGGGTATTATACACCAGATGCAAAAGGAAAACCCGGGTAAAACATTTATACCGGCACCGCCAAATAACAATTGCGCCTGTAACGATTGCCCGCATATGAAACGTAATACACTGGAAAAATTGTACTTGTGCATGAAAAACGAACAGCCTGAAATATTTGTACCAGCAGATATTATTGAGAGAGCTGTAAAACCAATAGAAAGAATGCTGGAAATTTCGGCACAATTAGGTCTCTGACCGCTGATTAATTTGATTAGGTGATTGCGCTGATTACCTGGTCTATTTTATCAGGATAATCATGTGTAGTATTATAAAATCAGCGTAATCTTATAAATCATAAAAAATCAGCGGCTAATGTTTGATAACAAAGAAAAAACAGAGATAGCGAATTTAGGTGAGTTTGGTTTGATAGACCATTTGACTAAAAATATTAATCTTACTCAAAAAAGTACGGTTAAGGGTGTTGGCGATGATGCAGCTGTTTTAAATTTTAAAGATAAAAATGTATTGGTATCAACCGATATGTTGCTCGAAGGTATCCATTTCGACCTTGCTTATACTCCGTTAAAGCACTTGGGCTATAAGGCTATACAGGTAAACCTGAGTGATGTTTACGCCATGAACGCCGTACCTACGCAAGTAACAGTATCCTTAGGTTTTTCGAGTAAATTTCCGTTAGAAGCTGTTGAAGAATTATATGACGGAATGCTTTTAGCTTGTGATAAATACGGTATCGATCTGGTAGGTGGTGACACGACATCGTCAAAACAAGGTTTGGTGATCAGTGTAACCAGTATTGGCTCGGCTGATGAGAAAGATGTTGTTTATCGTAATACCGCCGGCGAAGGTGATTTGATCTGTGTATCTGGTGATCTGGGTGGCGCTTATGTTGGTTTGCAATTATTAGAACGTGAAAAACTGGTTTTTTTAGAAAACCCTAACATTCAACCCGATCTGGAAGGTAAAGATTATATTGTTGAGCGCCAGCTGAAACCCGAAGCACGTAAAGATATTATCGACCTGTTGAAATCGGTAAAAGTGAAGCCAACGGCTATGATCGATGTATCGGATGGTTTGGCATCGGAGGTTTTACACATTTGTAAACAAAGCAATAAGGGCTGTAATATTTATGAAGAAAAAATTCCGATCGACCCGATGACTTACGACACAGCCAGAGAATTTAACCTCGACCCTACCGTATGCGCTTTAAGTGGTGGCGAAGATTATGAATTGCTTTTTACCATTAAACAGGCTGATTACGATAAGATAAAGCACGATGTGGATATCAGCATTATCGGCCACATTACCGAAGCAGCCGCAGGTTGCCATTTGGTTAGTAAAAGTGGCAATGTGCACGAATTGAAAGCACAAGGTTGGAATGCTTTTAAAAACTAAATGAAACGGCCGGGCGCAATATTCATTTTAATTTTTGCTTTCGCGAATACCTTTGCCCAACAGGCTACAGTTTTCAAAATGAAGTATCTGCCGGGACTAATTTATACGAGTACCCAAACTATCAATTCGCTTACGCAGATAGATTTTACTGGAGATAAAGCTGAGCTGGATAAATTGCCGGTAACCCGGCTGCCTATCGTGCTTCAAAACAAAAACAACCTTAAATACACGGTAAAAACCGGAACCCCTAATTTTCAAAAAAATTTTTCGGGCATAGTTCAATACCTTTATGCTAGCAATAAGCAGCTCATCAACGGGAATGAAACAGCGGATGTTGATACTTTAAAAGGAAAAGTCTTTCTTGGTCTTTTTTTAAATGGCGTATTCTATTTGGATAGCACCAAAAAGCTGCAAATACCCGATAGCTTAAAAAAATTTGTTGCGGCAACCATCAACTCCATTAAAATTATTTTTCCCGACAAGGCTTTAAAACCGGGAGATAGCTTTATCCAGGACGTACCCATAACGATGCCTGTTCCGGGCAAAACAGTAACCCTAAATACCCATATTATTTACAAACTGACGGATATAAAAAATGGTGCCGCATTTTTTGATGTAACCCAAACTGCCGATTTTAAAACGCATACCGACCAGGGCGATATGGAAATTAGCGGCAACGGAGAAGGGCATATATTCTACGATATGCAGTATGGCTTTTTTAGGGTATATCAAAACACTTTAAACCTTAAATTTACGCTGAAGACAGATAAGCTAACCATGAACGGAACGTCAAACCTGATATCTGTTTATCAAACAGATATATCCGCTAAATAATATCCCGCTTTTTATTCTGCTCATATTTCCATAAGTTTATTGAACTAAAACCATAAAAATGAAAAAACTATTAGGTGTATCTGGCTTGCTATTTGCGGCGGTTATTTCGGTAAAAGCTCAAACCGAAGTGCTTTTCAAAATGAAAATGTTGCCTGACCGCACCTACTCATCAACCATGAAGATGGATATGAATATGGAAATGAATTACGATGGCGATGCCGCAACCATGGATAAGATAAAAGCCAGTGGCGTAAAAATGCCTATGATCATGCAAATGCAAAGTGGATCGAAGGCTGATATTAAAACAGGGAGTGTTAAAAACAATTACTTTCCATTCAGCATGAGCATGCAACAATTGGAATCTAAAATGACCATGAACGGCCAGTCATCGCCAATGCCGCCAGCGTCTTCGGCCGTTCAAACAATGTATGGCAAATGCCCGGTTGACGGTTTAATGGAAATAGATTCTATCCCGGGAACGGCGATGAATGATAGTTTGAAAGCAACCATGAAAAAGCTGATGAAAAGCATACAATCTACCGTGCAATTTCCTGCAAAGCCGATGAAGGTTGGAGATACTTTTACACAGGACTCGCCGTTTGATGTTCCGATGGCTGGCATGAGTGCAAAAATGACCATGAAAGCCATTTATAAACTGATATCGATAGCAAACGGTAAGGCTAATTTTGATTTGAATTTTACGATGACGATGGATATGGGACTGGGAGGAAAAGGAGCAATGGATATGAAAGGTGACGGAGACGGTAAAATGGTCTATGATATCGCCACTAATTACCCATCCGATTCGAAGCAAAATATGAATATACTTTATTCTATTACTATACCACAGCAAAACATGACGATGAAGGGTAAAATGAAAATGCTGATGGACCAGCAAACAGTTGTGAAGTAGTTTAATGAAAAAAATATCATGCTTGGCTGTTCTGTTAATAGCAGCTATGCAATTAAATGCACAAACTTCGGTACTATTCAGGGTAAAGTATTTGCCGTATCACACCTACTCATCAACCACTAAAATGGGGATGAATATTGAGATGGATTATGACGGCGACCCGCAAACTTTAAAACAAATTAAAGCGAGTGGTGCGCAGTTGCCCATCATTATGAAGGTAGAAACGGATTTAAATTCGGACGTTAAAACGCGGGCCTTCAATTTGAACCACGAAGTGCCGTTTACGATGAGCATTCAGCAAAGCCGGCCCAAATTAATTGTCAACGGGCGGGCCACTCCGGTTCCGGATGGTGCATCTAATCAGATCGTTTATGGAAAATACAGTCAGGCCGGAAAAGTAAATATAGATGCCATACAAGGGAAAGTACTCACAGATTCGGCGAAATCCGCGGTTATTGGATTGATTAAAACGATCCAAGCCAATGTCGAGTTTCCAAAATTGCCGATAAAAGTCGGCGATAGCTTTGCGCAGGAATCGGATATGGATGTACCCATTCCGGGGTTTAATGCGAAAATGCTGATGAAGATAACCTATAAACTTTTATCGATAACCAACGGCAAAGCCACGTTTAACATGGATTTTGTAACAACTATTGATAAAAAAAGCGCCGCAGCAGGGATGGATATAGCGGGTACCGGCAACGGAAAATTTGTTTACGACATAGGTGCCAATTGTGCCGAAAGCATGAACGAAACCATCAATATGACTTACGTACGGCCCATGCCGCAGCAAAACGTGAGCATGAAAGGCAAAGTGCAAATGACCATGGAGCAGCAAGTGGTTTTAAAATAAATTCCGTTATTCAGTTTCGTTGGCAGCGAGGTATTTCTGATCAATCTGCTTATCTGCCTTGGCACCCAGCTTTTTAATTTTATCCGCCGTAACTACCAGGTTTCCCCGGCCGGTTGAAAGTTTGTTTACCGCCTTATCATAATTATCCTGTGTGAGCTTAATGTTTTTGCCGATGCCTTCCATATCGGTAATGAAACCATAAAACTTATCGTACATTTCGCCGCTGAGGCGGGCAATTTCAAGCACATTGCGGTTTTGGCGCTCCTGCTTCCACATGCTGGCGATAGTGCGTAATGTGGCCAATAACGTTGAAGGACTTACAATAACCACGCGTTTATCCCAGGCATAATTAAAAATTTCGCCATCCAGTTGTACTGCTATACTGAATGAAGATTCAATGGGTACAAAGAGCAACACAAAATCTGGCGAGTTAATCTGGTACAGATCGTGGTAGCGCTTGGATGATAGCGAGGTAATGTGGTTGCGCAATGATTCCACATGTGCTTTGGCGAAAAGCTTGCGTTCCTCTTCGGTTTCACAATTCACCAGGCGCTCGTACGCGATGAGCGATACTTTAGAGTCGATAACCAGATGCTTATCATCGGGCAGATCAATGATCACATCAGGTTGGTAACGGCTGCCATCCGCTGTTTGCATACTGGCTTGTACCCGGTATTCGCGATCGCGGATCAAGCCCGAGTTTTCCAATACCTTTTCCAGGATCACCTCGCCCCAGTTACCTTGCCGTTTATTATCGCCTTTAAGGGCCTTGGTTAAATTATTGGCCTCGTCGCTTATCTGTTTGTTCAACTCCATTAATTGTGTGATGACGCCCTTTAAAATATTGCGCTCATCGGCCTCGACTTTATACACCTTGTCAACTTTATCTTCAAAGTCCTTGAGCTTTTCTTTAAATGGATTCAAAATCACATCCATGTTGGCCCGGTTGTGCTCGGTAAACTTTTGCGATTTTTCGTCGAGCAATTTATTGGCTATATTTTCAAACTCGTGCTTGAATTTTTGCTGAACCTGCTGCAGATAAACATCCTGCTCGGCCAGGCGTTCCCGCTGTGCTTTTAACGCTTCTTCGGCTTTGATGGACAGGTTTTTTTCGGCAAGCAATTGCTGGTTTAAAGTTGCAAGGCCGGCTTCCAACCGCAAGCGCTCGTTGTAAAGCTGCTGGCCTATGTTATCGCGTTCGGCGATAAGTCCAACTACCTGCTGCTCGGCTTTAGCCAATTTAATTTTGAGTTCATCGCTTTGGCTATTTGAGCCATTACGGCTAAAAAATACAACGATAGCGATGACGAGAATAACTACTGCGGCGCCTAAAATTATTGCATCCATTTTGATAAAATTTTTAGCAAAACAAATGTATAAATTTAAAAATAACTAAAGAAATTATTGTTATTATCTGAGTTTTTGAATTTGAATGATGAGCCAAAGAAAAGAGAAAAGTACTTTTGAAGGGGGGAAACGAGATGAATTTGTATATCACTAAAAATAGCGCGAGATTTAAGAAGACAAAGTAAGCAACCGACAAACCAATATTTCCTATGGACGTACAAGAACAGATCAGGGAGTATATCACCAGCCAGCCCGAACCAAAGCGTAGTGATATGCAAGAGTTGCACAGATTCATACTTCAGGTATTGCCAGGGTGTAAATTATGGTTCCTGGATGGTAAAAACAGTGAAAACAAAACTGTTTCTAATCCTAATATAGGATATGGATTTTACACCATAAAATATGCTGACGGAAGAGCGAGAGAGTTTTATCAAATTGGGTTGAGCGCAAACACAACGGGGATCTCCGTCTATATCCTTGGTATCAAAGATAAGGAATACCTGGCCCAAACGTATGGGAAAGAACTGGGCAAGGCGAGTGTGAGCGGGTATTGTATTAAGTTTAAAGCGCTGAAAGATATAAACCTGAATATACTTGAGGCGGCAATACGATATGGGGTTGAGGTTACAAGCGAAAATTAAATTTCAAAGGGAGACCGTACTCTTTGTCGTTAAACCTACTGTACCTTCTCCACCCTTAAACCCACATCGCTAACCTCGTGCAAAGGGTTATCGCGCATGTTTTGCTCCAATTCAATTTGGTAAGTGCCTTTCACAGGGAATTTATAACCAGCCTTGAACGGAACCTGGTAGTTATATAAATTGCCTGTGCCCTGCCCCAGCCACTCGCCATCGGGGTTGGCCAGTTTAAACTCTACCCGGGCAGTCTTGGTTTTTCTGTCAGGGCCGGTTTGGTGTATCAGGATGAAAATATTAGAGTAACGGTAGTTGGATGTCACCCTTAAATTTAAAAACAGATTATAAGTAGCAGCAGCATCATCAATTTTAAAATTGATTTTGATTTTATTGACGTAGGACCAGTTCAGATCGTAAATAGAGATATTCTGATCGATAATCGTATTATTATCGGGTTTGATACAACTGTTTAAAAACAGAGTTGTAGCCGCTCCGATCAATAAAATATAGCTTTTTAAGCCGCTTTTCATGTTTATTCGCTGCCTTTGTTAGGATTACGGTTTTGATCTTTATTACCTCCGCCCTGACCGCCACCACGATTCGGCCTATGGCGATGTTTATTGTTGCGCCTGTTAGGGTTATTGTTACCCGCAGCGCCCTCCGGTTTTGCGCCATCAACCGGTTTTGCAACCGGTGCGGCCCCTGGGTTTTGTACAATTACCGGCTGTGGCCTTGGCCCGCGGTTATCTTGCTGGTTAGGGTTGCGGTTCCTGTTATTTTGATTCGGATTACGGTTTTTGTTGTTTTGGTTCCGGTTTTTATTTCGGTCATCAAGGCGGGTCAGGCTGTCCTGGCCGACCACGTTTTCGTAATCTAATACTTTCGCAGTGATCTTACTTTCAAGCTCGGCCATTTCGCCCAGATCCGGTGGTATAACGCCATCCTTGTTTTGTTTCTGGATCTCTTTAACGCGGTCGATCTCTACCGGTACCCAGGTATCATCTTTAGGATAACTAAACCACATCAGTTTTTTAAAGATGTCGGTTTTTTGGAGTTTAGCATCGCCCTTTTCTGTTTTTAGATAGTTTACGTTGTCGGGGATGTGCTTTAACGCATCCATGTAAGTATCCAACTCGTAGTTAAGGCAGCATTTTAACTTACCGCATTGGCCGGCAAGTTTCAAAGTATTTAAGCTTAGATTTTGATAGCGTGCGGCTGCGGTAGAAACGGTTTTAAAATCGGTTAGCCAGGTTGAGCAGCAAAGCTCGCGCCCACACGATCCTATTCCACCCAAACGGCTTGCCTCCTGGCGCATGCCTATCTGGCGCATCTCGATACGGATACGGAAAGCCTCGGCCATTTTTTTAATCAGTTCGCGAAAATCTACGCGGCCTTCGGCCGTATAATAAAAAGTAGCCTTGGTTTTATCGCCCTGGTAATCCACATCGCTTATTTTCATTTGCAGGCCAAGGTCGAGAGCCAGGGTGCGTGCCTTGTGCATGGTTTGCCATTCCATTTCTTTGGCGGCTTTCCATTTATCCACATCGGCAGGGGTGGCCTTGCGGTATATTTTTTTAACCACGTCGGCTTCGTTAACATGGCGCTTTACCATTTGCATGCGCACCAGTTCGCCGGTTATGGATACGTGGCCAACATCAAAACCACCGGTGGTGGTTTCAACGGCAACCAGTTCGCCAAGCTCCAGGTAAAGGTTATCGGTATTCACAAAAAACTCTTTGCGCGAACCTTTAAATTTTACTTCGATTACTTGAAACGGCTTATAGTTAGTCGGCTGATCCATATTGGCCAGCCAATCGTAAACATCTAATTTGCTGCACCCATTTGTAAGGCATGAGCCATTACTTTTGCAGCCTGCAGGCGCACATCCACCTGTTGAGCAACTTCCACATCCCATATTTAGATCGGTATATATTGATTCCCTTGCGGGATTATTTTAAAATGTAACACACTAATAATTTGTAAAGATACATCTAAAAATAAAATTTTCGGATTCGCATTTCTTTCCACATGATAATGTGCCTTTTCTAGTATGTTACTGATGGCTTCGGCCATCTCTAAAGTCATTACTTTGGTCATTCTTTGAGCGGTGTCCAACTCGTTTGCGGGGAGGTGTACCAGGTTGCCGGCCCCGGCGATGATCATACAGATCTCGCGGATATAACTGATGCCGTAACGCATAAAGTTCTTTTGATTTTCGCGACCCATTTTCGCCAGCACATCTACAAAATTCATCACTTCGATGCCTTTGTTGCTAAAGCACATGCGCAGCCACTTGATCAAAATATCGTGATAGTTATTTTCATCGCTGTCAAGCATGCCCAATGCTTCGGTTAAGTTCCCGTTGCTTAAAAAAGCGATCTCCGACGCCGCGTGATCGGTCTGATGATGTTCGTCCATCAGGTATTGCTTAACAATACTGTCATTTAAGCAAGGGATCTTGACAAGCTGCGTACGCGATAAAATGGTGTTGAGGATCTGATCCTGGTTTTGGGCAACCAACAGGAATAAGGTATTCGGCTGTGGCTCCTCGATAATTTTTAAGAGCGCGTTACCGGATTTATCCAGGTATTCGGGTAACCAAAGGATCAGGATCTTGTATTGCGATTCGAATGGCTTTAAGCTGAGTTTTTTAATGATCTGGTGACACTCGGCAATATTGATATTGGCCTGCTTGTTTTCGGCCTCGAGGTAATTGCGCCAGATATCTAAACTGAGATACGGGTTTTTTAACAAGGCATCGCGCCACTCTTCAATAAAAGTAAGTGCGGTATCATCTTTATGCTTCGCGAAGAAGGGGTACGAAAAATGCAGATCTGGGTGGACAAGCTTTTGGTATTTGCGGCACGATGAGCATACGCCGCACGAATCGTCGGTTTTGCGATCCTCGCAGCTTAAATATTGCGCATAGGCAACAGCCAGCGCCAGGCTACCTGAACCTTCGGGGCCTAAAAACAATTGCGCATGGCTAACCCGGTTATCAGTCACCGTGTTAATCAGGCGTTGTTTGATATCGTGCTGGCCAATTATAGTACTAAACTGCATTGGTGCAAAATACTGAATTAGATTTGAGTATTGAGATGTTAGATGTGAGATTTTTCCAATATGGCGATAAGATTAGATTTAGTATAGATGCATCCCGACTTTGCCTATTGAATTTTGCTAAAAATTGTGTATATTGAAGTGCGGAAAAGGAAAAAGGTATTACAAATTTGATAATCGGACACCGATATACTCTTGAAAAATACCGACAATTTCCCCCCTGTTCCATCTTTTGATTGCGAAAATGCCAATAAGTTTTTTCCCATTCGAAAATGCTTTAACAACGCAAAATAGAAATAAGTAAGTTTGTATTAGTCTAACATCTAAAATCTCTCATATGCCCCGCATCATGGCTTTCGACTACGGTACCAAGCGCATTGGTATTGCTGTTACCGACCCCTTGCAGATCATTGCCACAGGTTTGGATACGGTACACCCAAAAGATATTGTCGACTATCTAAAAAAATACATGGCTGCCAACCCGGTTGAGCGCTTTGTGGTGGGCGAACCCAAACAGATGGACAACACCGAATCGCAATCGGCGCCGCATGTGCGGGGGTTTGTTACTATCCTGAAAAAGAATTTTCCCGAAGTACCCGTTGAAATGCTCGATGAACGTTTTACTTCAAAAATGGCCTCGGCTACCATCGCCCAAAGCGGGATGGGAAAAATGGCCCGGCAGAATAAGGCCCTGGTGGATACTATCTCGGCAACGATCATCCTGCAGTCATATCTGTACCGCTGATTAGTTTGATTGAATGATTCCGTTGATTTTTATTTACAATTTCTAATGATTTTGCTTGATACCTTTTGTTGATTATTTTAGGATATGATTAACACCAACTATAAACACTCTGAACTTACTGGTAAAATTATTGGTTGTGCCATGAAAGTTCATAGTTATTTGGGTAATGGGTTCCAGGAGATTATTTATCAACGATGTTTGGATATTGAAATGCGAAAGCAAGGGCTAATCTTTGGCCGGGAGTTTGAAATGGATATTTATTATGAAGAAATGCATGTTGGTACACGCCGGGTTGATTTTTTAGTCGAGGATAAAATCATGGTTGAATTGAAAGCTACAGCATGTTTAGATGATCGGCATCTGGCGCAAGCCATTAATTATTTGGAAGCTTATAAATTGGAAACAGGGTTGCTGATAAATTTTGGAGCGAAAAGCCTTGAATTTAAGCGGATTACAAATGAACGAAAGCTCAATCATTGAAAGCGAAACACAGAAAATCAGCGAAATCCTTTAATCATTAAAATCAGCGGCTTATCTTTGCGGCATGGAGATACTTCCAGATTTGTTGCAACAATACCTCGAAACGCATTGTGAACCTGAGCCGGAATTGTTGAAAACCATCAATCGCGAAACGTATGTTAAGGTGTTAAAACCGCACATGCTTTCGGGCCATTACCAGGGTCGTTTGCTGAGTATGCTGAGTAAACTGATGCAGCCAAAATGCATCCTGGAAATCGGCACCTACACTGGTTACGCCACGATTTGCCTCGCCGAAGGTTTGGTTGAAGGCGGCGAAATACACACCATCGAAGTGAACCGCGAGATGGAAGAAATGATCCGAAAAAACTTCGCGGAAAGCGTTTTTGAAAAAAGTATTTTTCCACATTTTGGTGATGCTCAGGAGATTATCTTGCAGCTTTCGGAAAAAATTTACGATATTGCGTTCGTTGACGCGGATAAAAAGAATAATTTAACCTATTTCAACATGATTTTAGGCCAGGTAAAAAGCGGCGGTTTGATCATTGTTGACAATGTTTTGTGGAAAGGAAAGGTATACGACAGCGACGCGAATGACGCTGATACCCGACTGATCCGCGAGTTTAATGATGCCATAAGTGCGAATGATAAAGTGGAGAAACTGATCCTCCCGGTGCGTGATGGAATTTTGATCATCAGAAAAAAATAAATTATGAAGAAAATCTTACTGATTGCCTTGCTGTTTGTATCTGTTCAGGCTACAGCTCAAAAAAACACTTCACAATCCTACATCGAGAAATTTAAAGACGACGCCGTCCGCATTATGCATGCAAGCGGTGTTCCGGCAAGTATCATACTGGCAGTTGCCATGCACGAGAGCGCTAACGGTAACAGCAAAATAGCCCAGAGCCTCAACAACCAGTTTGGTGTTAAAGGCTATAACAAAACCACTTACACTACGGCTAAAAACAAAAAAGTAAGCACATTTTATAAACACTACGATTCGGTGATGGAATCTTTCGAAGATTTTGCCCGTATCATGACACAACGTAAGCAGTTCAGCAAGCTGGCATCAACACTTACCAACGTGGATTATAAAGCCTGGGCCAAGGGCATACAAAAAGCAGGCTATTGCAGCAGCCATACCTGGTCTAAACAAGTACTGGCTATCATTAATAAATACCAGCTCAACACCTTCGATTATACCCAACCGGCATCCGAAGCCGCGGTTGCTCCGGCTGATGGCGGCCGCGATGTTGATAACAAATAAGTATTGTCAATACACTTAAACTGTAGCTTTACCGGTAAAATTCAGATCCGGATATGCAAAAAGTAATTGGTGCCTTATTATTGATATCATTTTTAGCATCGTGCGCATCGCACAAAAAATTGGTGGCTAATAAACCAACACCCGTAGCTAACCCCACCATCAGCAACAGCGAAGCCAAACGCAATAACGACAAGATAAAAAAGCAGTATAGCGAGTCGATAGCCAGCTATACCACCTACACGGCCGATAGCTATATCGACCGTTTTAAAAGCATCGCCATACAGGAAATGAATACTTACGGTATACCGGCAAGTATTACCCTGGCACAAGGCCTGGTCGAATCGGCAAATGGCAACGGCGACCTTGCCCGCATCGCCAACAACCACTTCGGCATTAAATGCACCAGCGACTGGACAGGCAAAAGCTATTATAAAGATGACGATATGGTGAACGACTGCTTCCGCGTTTATGATAAGCCCGAAGACTCGTTTCGCGATCACAGCAATTTTTTAAAGCGTAAGAGATATGCGCCGTTGTTCGAACTGGATAAGAACGATTATACAGGCTGGGCAAACGGTTTAAAGGCTGCCGGGTATGCTACTAACCCCAAATACCCCCAAATGCTGATCAACATCATCCAAAAATATAACCTCGACCAATATGACCGCCCAGAAGGCAAAGAGCAAAAAATTAAGCGCGAAGACCGGGTGCTTACCCAAATCAATAATAACATCGGTAAAGAGAACCGCGACTCGATTGTACAGTCTGCCCCGGTTGATAAATTATATACGGTAAAACAGGGCGATACACTTTATAACATTTCGAAGCGTTTTGGGTTAACTGTAGACGACCTGAAGAGCCTGAACAGCCTGGGCGATGCCAATATCAAAATTGGCCAAAAGCTGGTTGTGGCAAAATAGACGGTGTTAATTTTTGTTAAATGCTATGCTAATAACGCGCCGATGTTTTAGTTTTAACCCTGTGATTAAATCGTGGGTTATTGCTTTGTTATGCGCGGTACAGATAACGGCTGCTTATGGGCAGGAAAAAACCGTCGACGGTATTGTGTTTGATAACAACAGCAAAGAGCGTATAGCCAAAGTTAATATAGTTAACACCCGCAGTAACGCCAGTTATTACAACAATTTAAAAGCTGAGTTTAAAATTAAGGCCCTTACCGGTGATAAGTTGATATTTAGCAAAATAGGTTACTTTAACGACACTGTTACGGTAAAAAACGAAGCCACACTTGTTATTTATTTACGCCCAAGCAGTGTGCAGCTTAAAGAAGTAAGCATCCGTAGCCTGGTTACCCCACTCGACCAGTTGAACAGGACCAAGAAGGATTATACTAAAGTATACGGTCATTTATCCAATAAGGATCTGCTATCCTCCATCAGCGGACAGGGCGCCGGGTTAAGTATTGATGCACTATGGAACAGCTTTAGCCGCGAAGGGCGAAACGCCACCAGGCTGCGCGCAACTATCGACCGTGATTATCGTGAAAACGTAATTGATTACCGCTTTAACCGCACGCTGGTAGGTACCGTTACCGGGCTCGACGGCGCTAAACTTACCGACTTTATGTTTAAGTACCGCCCGCCTTATTACCTTGTACTTAACGCTAACGACTACGATTTTATCAAATACATCCGCGCCAGCTATAAACGTTACCGGCGTAACCCTGCGGCGTTTTCGTTGCAACCCCTGGTGAGTGATGAAGACAGCCTTAGTTTTAAGCGATAAGCCTCGCAATGTCGTTAAAAATGGGCAGTCAAATTTTAAAAAAAATGCTTTTATTTGCCTCATGTTCAGATACGGCCGGTGCATAGCTACTTTAACTTTGCTGTTTGTATTTAATGCGGGTTTCGCGCAAAAGGTCGACACACTGAAGATCGACACCAATTTGTTGAACCGTTACCGCATCGATCCGCCTAAAAACGCTTTGCCGGTACGCAGCCGCCCAATCATTATCCGCCCGGAGGCTATCCCGGTTACCGAATTAGGCTACCAGGTGAGTTACTGGCGCAAAAGCCTTACCGTAGGCATTAACGTTAACCAGGCAGCATTTAGCAATAACTGGAGTGGTGGCGGTATCAGCAGCATAGCACTGGGCAATAACTTTGATTTTAAGGCCGAATACAACCAGCAACCGCTCGATTATACTACCGAACTATTGCTGATCTACGGCATCTCCAAAAGCAAGGGCCAGTTGGCCCGTAAAACCAACGATCGCATCTTTTTCGATAATAAGCTCTCAACTCAGTTGAGTAAGCACTGGTACTTTTTCGGCTCGGTGAGTTTTGAGTCGCAATTTGCCAAAGGTTTTTCGTATAGCAATGATGCATCGGGGAATCCCAATATTCAAACGCTTATCAGTAATTTTATGTCGCCCGGATACGTAACCGAATCATTGGGTTTTGAGTACAAGCCGGTTAAATACATCGATATCCGTTTAGGTACGGGCACCGCGCGCCAAACCTTTGTGTTGGATACCACCATTTATCATAACATATCGGGCAACTATGGTGTAACACCGCGCAGCACCTTCCGTAACGAATTGGCTTTCCAGATAGTAAGCACCATTAATAAAGATATCGCTACTAATATGAACTTACAGGCCCGCTACGCCCTGTTTATCCCATATAACAACTTTAACCGCATCGATCACCGTTTAGATGCAACCTTGCTGGCCAAGGTTAACCGATTGATCAATGTTACCCTTACGGGAACTATGCTTTACGATGTAACCACGGCTAAAGATATCCAGTTTTCGCAGGGGTTGGCGCTGGGGATAATTTATAAATTTCCGTAAAAATCATTCCCCTTCATAAATCACACCCGAAGTTGGCGTTTCTTTCAGTTCTATTCGTTTTAAACCGGGTACCAGGGGCTCAATCATATGGTAAAGCCATTTGGCCAATACCTCGCTGGTTGGGTTTTCAAGGCCAGGTATCTCGTTAAGCACATGATGGTCTACCAGGCTCAGTATGGGCGCTACCGCTTCCTTCAGATCACCATAATCAATAACCCAGCCTTCGGGCTGCAATAGTACACCTTCAACATACACAATCAACTCATAGGTATGGCCGTGCATGTTTCTGCATTTATGCCCTTCGGGCACGTTTGGTAAAAAATGGGCGGCATCAAAACCGAAACGTTTATAAATGATCATGGTTGCAAAACTGCAATTATTGTGCCGTGCAGAAAATGACGATGGTCATGTTTTTAAGTTACTTCTTCAACGTGATCTTGCCCAGCTTATCCGTCATCATCTCCGTAAACCACAAATTGCCCTTGGCATCCGGGCGTATGCGGTGCATCATACTCATGCGGCTGGGCAGATCGTGCATGGTATAGGGCACATTGTGAATGTCGGTGCCAACCGCGTTGCGGATCGATTTATCAAAGCAGATAATATAATCGATACCTGCCGGAACAGGGTTGGCATGGTCGACGTATACCTGCACCCATAGGTTGCCGTCAAAATCAAAAGCGAGCGAAGCGAGGATGTCGTTTTTGTGCCTTGCGGGTACTTTATATTCGGTGATATTACCTTTCATATCTATTTTGCCGATGTTAACACCAGCCTCTTCGGTAAACCACATGTATGGTTCCGACGGATCAGGAATAACGGCTATTGGCCGGCTATTTGGCGTAGGTATCGGGTATTCATTAATATGGCCGTGATGGGTGGCCTGGGCAATGCAATTGCCTAAAAGCTGCGTACCCCAGATACAGCCGTCGGGGCCGGCGTTTAAAAAAATAGGCAGCGCGGCTAGGGTGTTAAACTCAAAATGTTCAACCTTTCCGTTTGAAGATATCTTACCAATCCCGCTGGTGCGCTTGCCGGTAAACCAGATCGTCTCGCCGTCGGCATCAAGCCCAATGCCATGCGGGGCCACATTCACCTGTTTGGCACAGTTGCTGGCGTTCATGCTTACATCCACTTCGGTAACTACGTTACAATCCTCGTCGAGCTGTACCACTTTACAGGCAAACTCCCACGATACCCAAAGCCTGTTGTGCTTGTCAATCAGCAAGCCGTGAGGGCCGCTGCCTTTGGGCATATGGTAATGTTTGATCTCGTTTGTAGCCAGGTCCAACCGCGCTACCTGGTCCATATTCTGGCCGGTAACGTATACATATTTATCGCTGATCACCAGTTCGTGGGTGGATGCGCTAGTGGGTGGCGTGGTTGGCCGCCAGTTTAAACTAAACTCGGTAATATCGCCCAGGGTAACCGGGCCGGTTGATGCCGGCATGCCGGGCATATCCATGTGCATATCCATTGTGACAAAATTTTAAGGTAGAGATGAATAATATATAAATATAGTTATTTATATGTGCAGATGAGAGAATGTGCAGATGTGCAAATGAAACCCACATCACCTGTCAGAACCAGGCTTCTGTAGAGGCAATCATCTGCATATCATCTCACACTTTCTTTTTCTTCCTTAAATTCTGGTAATCGATATAGTACAATATTTTAACAGAGAAGTTATTGTTCTGCGGACTATTGAAAGTGCCGCGCAGGTTATGGTAATAACCATATTGCCCTTCGTTGGTATCTGTTAACGATGAGTTTTTGTAGGCGATACTCAACTCGCTGCCCGGCGAAAATTGCCATACATAGATCATATCCACGTTAAAGGTATTAAAGTCTTCATCGTTTGTTGAGTTAAATTCTGACGGTATGCGCGGTGTTAGGTTGCCATCGGCTTTAAGATTATAAAAGCTTAGATTGTTGCGTACGCTCCAATAGTGGCGCACGCGCACATTAAGGCCCATTGTGGAGCTAAAAGTGTATTTCAGGCTGAAAATGTTTTCAACCGTGTTACGGTCATACAACGAAAACACCGAGTTATTGGCGTTATCAATAGTAAAATATCCCAAAACCGAGCGTTGCGGGTTATAGGTAACATCCTGGCTTACAGAAAAATGGTCACTAAATTGCATGGTGTAAAAAAGCTCATCGGTATTGGTGAACGAGCCATGCCCGTTGCTGATCTCAACCAGTTGTACAAAATATCCCCAGCTAAAATGCTTTGACCTCGGGCTGTTCCCATAAATATTGCCACGGTAGCTCGATGGCGAATTGTAGTGCATTCCGTTTATTTCGGGCGCATAAAAATCGTTGCCAGCCGGCGCATAATGGTAGTTTGTACCAAATGTCCACAGGTTTTTAAACGACAGGTTGCCACCGATGGCGTAATCCGCGGTTTGAAACGCCGCCGGCGCGTACCGCCTCGAGTAATAAATATTCGACCATATGCTCCATTGGGTAAAATATTTAGTTGGTTTGTAATGCGCGTATTGCAGATAGATGGTATGATCAAGGTAATTGGGGTTATTTAAAAACCCAAGGTCATTCGAATTATAGTTGGGGCTCACATAGTCTTCACTGATGTTACCGGTAAAGTTGCCTAAAGTTTTAACCAGGTTAACTTCGTAACTGTAGCCTTTGGTATCGGTTTTATCCGGGTAGGTCAGATCGCTCATAAAACCATATCCGGTTAAACCGTATGAATTTTTTTTATTGTTGAGATTGAAGGCAAAACCGCCTACATCGGCATTATAGTCATGACCAAAACGGGTTACATTGGTGTTGATGAGCGTGAACGATGAGTTGTTTTTGAGGTTCTGATCGAGTACAAGAATGTTGTAGTTGGTTGTTGGCGATGTTTGTACTTTTCGGGTTTGGCCGGTGATGGTATCCTGCACCGTAGCATCGCCAGATTGCTGTACCGCGTTGAATACACCAATGCCTAAACCGCTTGCCGTACGGCCCGAAAATTTGGTCGCGTTAAGCAAACGGGTCTCGGTTGGGTTTTTAACAATTTCTTCGTGGGCGTTGAGGCTCACGTTTCCATAATCTATAGGCATGCCACCTACCCTCCGCGAATAAAACAGGTTGCCCTTGTTAAACAGCTCGGTGCCTTCGGTAAAAAACGGCCGGTTCTCGTTATACTTTACCTCGAATGGCGTTAGGTTAAGCACCTGGTTATCGCTCTGCACCTGGCCAAAATCGGGTATCAGCGTCATGTCCACAGTAAAGCTTTGGTTAATGCCGTATTTAATATCCATACCACCGTTTACCGAATTGGTAGTGTTGGCCACGCCTGGCGTATTATAGGGGTAATGGTTTACATAGGTAGAAAAATAGGGATAAAACGCCAAACGAACCGGTGGCGTTAGTTTTTCAATACCAGTCAATTGCCCCTCCTGATTTATAAAACCATTCTTTTTAGGGTCCAGCTCGTTCCAAAATAGTTGTATCTGTTGTTTCTGTCTTTTGCGAACCATGTTTAAGCCCCAGGTTTGAATATCCTTTTTCGAAAAACGCAGGGCAGAGTAAGGGATCTTAAATTCGGCGGTCCAACCTTTATCGTCAATTTTTACCTTGCTCTCCCAAACTGCGTTCCAGTTTGAGTCTTCATTGCTGCCGCCGCCGGGTGTTGGCGAATACTTGGCATCGTATTGGCTGCCCGCTGCAGTAACATAGAACCCGGAAGCGTTAATCCCGTCGAGGTAGGTATCAAACACGATTCCGATAAAATCGGCATTGCCCACATTATCACGGGTGGCTATTTCGTGGGCTATTTTTTCCGGGCCGGTTTCGTACATCCTCGCGGCAACATAAATAGCGCTATTGTCATACAGTATGCGTATTTCGGTACGTTCCTCGGGTTTTTCGTGGCGGCCCGCTACCGGGTTCAATTCAACAAAGTCGGTAGCTACAGGCGCGGTCTTCCAAACTTCGTCGTCGAGTACGCCATCAATTTTAGGTGCGATAGTGGTTTTTGTGGCCTGCAGTTTTTTTACAGGCGGCTGGGCAAGGGTAATGCCGCAGATCAGCGAGAATATGATAAACAGGTAAAGGTGTTTCATCAGGTAGAAAGTCAGTTAACAGATTATACCCTTAAGACGCTCAAAATTAATATTGGTTACAGCTTTTTTTGTTAAGGATAAGTTAACACGGCATCATTTAACATTTATTAACTATAATGAATTAAAAATAAGCCTTTTATGATAACATTCAATAAAAAAACAAGTACATCGGAAAAATAATATTTTGATTTTTAAAACCAATTGCTGTACTTTGAATATCAAAGTACTTTAAATGAAAGAAAAGGATTTACTTGACGACCTCGGTTCCATCAAAAACATTATGGAACGCTCAACAAAGTTTATTTCGCTTAGCGGGCTTTCGGGAGTAATGGCGGGTGTATATGCTTTAATCGGTGCGGGCTACGCGTTCACTGTATTGCAAAATGGCAAGTCAAGCGGGCCCGATCACTCCTATCGCGAAGAGGTGATCATTCCGCTGGTATTCACCGGCGTTGCCGTTCTGGTATTGTCCGTTTCAACGGGTATATGGCTTACTATCCGCAAGGCCAGGCGCAAAGGCCTGAGCGTTTGGAACCCGGTGAGTAAAGCATTGCTGGTAAGCGGGGGCATACCTTTGGTAACAGGCGGCCTGTTCGTTATCATTTTGCTATTACATCACCATTTTGGAATTATATCGGCGGCTTGTCTTATTTTTTATGGATTAGCACTGGTTTCGGCCAGTCATCATACCTTTGGCGATGTAAAATGGCTGGGTATATTTGAAGTTTTAATCGGCCTTGCCGCTTTGGCAAAACCAGGTTACGGCTTTTTACTTTGGGTGTTGGGTTTTGGGGTGATGCACATTTTATATGGTGCCATAATGCATTTTAAATACGATCGTGAAGTTAGCGCTTGATAATTTTGATAAAGCTTTCGAAAACCGCATACGCCTGCAAGCCATGAGCGTGCTGGTTGCCAACGATAGTTATGACTTTAACTCTCTTAAGGAGCTGCTGGACGTAACCGATGGTAACCTGGCATCGCACCTGAAGGCGCTTGAGAAAGAAGAATATATTACCGTGATCAAATCTTTTTTGGGACGCAAACCTAACACCCGTTACCAGGCAACAAAAGCGGGCATTGCTGCTTTTAAGAAGCACCTCGAGGCGCTCGAAAATTTAATAAAGCAACAAAAGTAAATTTTTTTAAACACACACTTTGAAATTCAAAGTAAATTAAACCCAATAAATGAACGCTATAACAACCCGCCGCATTAAAATATACATTACCATTGTTATTATAGGTTTGGCGGTAAGCGGCATTACGGCTTTCCCGATAGAATCTGAATTGGCGCTTCTGGCCGGTCCCGGAAACGGCATAATGAACCATTGGCTCAACACCGTTTATGAGGCCGTTAAAAACACCAATCAAGCCTATCCCTGGTTAAGTTACGGTACCGACTGGCTGGCCTTTGCCCACATTATGCTCGCCCTCTTGTTTATTGGTCCGTTGCGCGACCCGGTTAAAAACATTTGGGTAATTGAGTTTGGTATGATAGCCTGCGTAGCTATATTTCCTCTGGCTTTTATCGCGGGTGGCATTCGTGGTATACCGGTATTCTGGCAGTTGATCGATTGTTCCTTCGGCGTAATAGGTATTATTCCTTTATATCTCAGCTATACTACCATTAAAAAACTAAATCCCAAACAATTGTGATCATGCTTAAATTCCGCCTCAAGTATTTTGCACTAACAGTTTGCCTGTTTATTACTGAAGTGCTTATCGCGCTTTACATGCACGATGCCTTTATCCGCCCCTATGGTGGCGATGTGCTGGTGGGTATCCTGATCTATTGTTTTGTAAAGAGCTTTCTGAACACGCCTGTGGTGCCAACCGCATTAACAGTTTTAGCTTTCTGCTACGCGATCGAGATAGGGCAATACTTTCACTATGTCGAATTATTGGGGTTGCAAAATTCGAAGCTTGCGCGGATTGTTATGGGCGTTGGTTTTTCGTGGATAGATATGTTGTGCTATACTGCGGGCATGCTTATTGTGCTTTTGATGGAACGGATAGCATATTCGGTGGAAAAATTTTAGTGATGGAGCATTTTGTAAAAACAGATTCGATAGTGCGGGAGATATGGGGTAAGAGCGATACTGTGCTGTTTATTTTCGCCGGAGCCTCTGCCGAGTTTGCCCTAAATAAGGCTGTGGACTGGCTGTATTTTACCGGGCGTCTCCCGGCCGATCCACTTGGCCGTTTGTTTAGTACGGTAGCATACGCCCGGATGATCATTTTTGCCGATCATGACGCGGCTATCAAAGCTATCGACCAGATTACCGCCATTCATCATCAGGTAGAAGAAAACCGCGGCGCTAAAATACCCGACCGGGCTTACCGCGACGTGCTGTTTTTACTGATCGATTACTCTATCCGCTCGTTCGAAGCATTGGAGCGAAAATTAACGGATTGGGAAAAGGGCGAGGTTTTTGATGTTTTTTATCGGGTTGGTGATCGGATGGGTATCAACGGCCTGCCGAAAACCTATCCCGAATGGCTGGCCATGCGTAATGAGCATTTAGAACAAAACCTGCGCTACACCAAATTTACTACCGATCTGTATCAGCAATATAAAAAACACCTGGGCTTAATACGCTATGCACTTTTAATGCAAGTGCAACTGTTGATCGTTCCCGAAAAGGTAAAACAGCTGCTTAATAGCAAACAGCCACTGTATATTAAACCCGTTTTAGCGCTTTATAAATTAAGCCGTTTCGTCCGGATTGATCGTATTTTAAAAGCCGCCATGCTCCCTGCCGAATACAAGGTGCAAATTCAAGCACTTGATATAAAATAGCCTTCTATTTTATGCCACCAGGCATTTCAGCTGCCATGATCGGGTTTCCCGATTCAGTCACTGTCGAAGGGTTCATTTTTAAGCCGACGATTTTTAGCGTATATGCAATATCACAGGGCGCATTTGCCGGCAAGGTCACATGCAAGCCTGACGCATCCTGTGTAAAGGCGAGGTTTCCCTTCGCGCCAAGCATACTGACCGAGGTTATTTTACCGGCAGGTGCCTGCTCATCAGCCAGCGAAGTAATGGTTACCGCTGTCCCTGGCCATTTACCCGAAATGATCGCGTAAAGCACATCGCCTTTTACGGTGAAATGAATGTTGAGCGCATCTTTTCCGCCCTCGGCAAACCTGGTCCAGTTGTGGCTGTCGTAAATCGCTTCGCCGTTTACTTCGAGCCATTTGCCAATGCCTAATAATGTTTCCTGTTGTTCCTGCGGGATAGTACCATCGGCTTTAGGCGATAAGTTCAACATCAACGTACCGTTTTTGCTTACAATGTCGATCAACCGGTTAACTATCGATGAGGCGCTGGCAACTTTCATACCTTCGGTATAACCCCAGGTGCTGCCTATCTGGCTGTCGACATCCCAGGTACCGGTGCGAATGGCCGATGGCACGTGACCTTCAAAATCCAGTATAGAGCCAATGGTTGCGATGTTTGTCCCGGATGGGGCGAAAGCCGCCTTTTTTGTATTGAGGGTAACGTCCTTACCCCATTTTTTTGCGCTGTTATAATAGTAAGCGGCAACCTGCAGTTTCATCGGATCCAAAAAGCGCTGATCGATACCATTATCAAACCACAATACATCGGGCTGGTATTTGTCAATCAGTTCCACATTTCGGTTAAACCAGCCTAATAAAAACTTTTGGCAGGCCTCGTCGCTGCGGTCGGCAACGTTATAAAAAGCGGTCCATTTTGGGTCGTACAGATCTGCTTTTTCGGCTTTCATCTTTTCTATCATTTCGGCCGGCGGATTGATGAACTGGAAGTTTTCGATCTGGTGATTGGTGAAGCCGAATTTTAATCCCTGCTTACGTACTGCTGTGCACAGTTCGCCTATCAGGTCGCGCTTCGGTCCCATTTGTTTGGCATTG
>Ga0209026_1000251_pt1 | contig 67956 bp, 61 predicted proteins | sample AraplaCL_Col_mCL_FD_184262 | JGI IMG/M metagenome (GOLD analysis project Ga0209026, IMG submission 184262) | Arabidopsis root microbial communities from the University of North Carolina, USA - plate scrape CL_Col_mCL (SPAdes) (version 2) | ecosystem: Host-associated > Plants > Roots >...
ATAGCATTACGGTTGATTATTATGGCGCGCCCACCCCTTTAGCACAGGTGGCCAGCGTAAGCTCGCCCGATGCACGCACCCTGACCATACAACCCTGGGAAAAATCGTTATTGTCGCCTATCGAGCGTGCTATCATGGAGGCCAACCTTGGGTTCAACCCGCAAAACGATGGTTTGCTGATCCGTATCAACGTACCACCGTTAACAGAAGAGCGCCGCCGCGACCTGGTTAAACGCGTTAAAGCTGAAGCCGAAAACGGCAAGATCGCTGTTCGTAACATTCGCAAGGACACCAACGAAAAGATCAAAAGATTAAAGTCGGACGGTGTATCTGATGATGAAATTAAAGTAGGCGAAGCCGAAGTTCAGAAATTGACTGACGCTGCGATCGTCAGGATAGATAAACTTGCCGAGATCAAAGAAAAAGATATCATGACAGTTTAAAAGCAAACTGAATGTCAAATTATAAGGGAATGAGCTATTTAGCCATTCCCTTTTTTTATTTTTGACTTATCACATGAAGACACTCTTATCTTACTTAAAAAATCACCGCTGGATTGTAGCGCTTGCTTTAGTACTTGCCGGCATTAACATAGGTTTTTCGCTGATCGATCCGATGATCACAAAAAACATTATTGACCGTTATGTAGATCCTATTGACGGCAAAGATTACTCCTTCGATTTCCGTTTACACGGCTCGCTAATTTTGGTTGCATTTGGTGTTGGTGCCGCAATGGTATCGCGCATAGCTAAGAACTTCCAGGATTATTTTACCAATATCATCGTACTGAAAACCGGCGCGCAAATGTACAGCGATGGCTTAAAACACTCGCTCGAATTACCTTACCAGGTTTTTGAAGACCAGCGCAGCGGTGAAACTTTAGGCATTTTGCAAAAGGTGAGGTTAGATTGCGAAAAGTTTATCACCTCCTTTATCGGCGTTCTTTTTGTAAGCGTTGTGGGGATGGTATTCGTAATCGTTTACTCGTTAACGGTTAGCTATAAAGTAACCCTGGTGTATTTTGTCGCTGTACCCATCATCGGTTTTGTTAGCTCTGCATTGAGCAAACGCATCAAGACCATCCAAAAAAGCATTGTTGGCGAAACAACCGCCCTGGCCGGATCAACAACAGAATCGCTCAGGAATATTGAATTGGTAAAAAGCCTTGGCCTTGCTAAACAGGAGATAGAGCGCCTCAATAAAACCACATATAAAATACTCGATCTGGAGCTTAAAAAGGTAAAGTTTGTACGCAGTATGAGCTTTATACAAGGTACAGTTGTAAACTTTGTTCGCAGCTGTATGGTGGTTATTTTGCTGATGCTGATCTTTCAGCACACATTGACAACCGGTAGCTATCTACAATTCCTTTTCTACTCCTTCTTCCTGTTTAATCCTTTACAGGAATTGGGTAATGTGATCCAATACTGGCGCGAGGCACAAGTATCGCTTGGAAACTTTGAACGTATCTTATCTACACCTATCGATGTTAAGCCCGAAAAACCTGTACTCATCGAAAAGGTTAACACCCTTACTTTTACCGATGTCAGTTTCAAACACTTAACCGCTACCCGCAACGCCCTTAACTCCATCGGCTTTGAAGTAAAGACAGGCGAAACTATCGCTTTCGTAGGTCCTTCTGGATCGGGTAAAACTACCCTGGTTAAGCTTTTGGTGGGATTATACCAACCGCTGGAAGGACAGGTATCATACAACCATGTTCCCGGTAACGAAATAGACCTTGATCAACTACGCGAAAAGATTGGCTTTGTAACGCAGGATACCCAACTGTTCTCCGGTTCCATCCGCGAAAATTTGTTGTTCGTCCGCCCGGAAGCTACCGATGCTGAGTGTTTAGATGTATTGCAAAAAGCATCGTGCCAAACACTAATGGCCCGCGCCAGCAACGGTTTAGATACTGTGATTGGCGAAGGTGGCGTAAAAGTATCGGGCGGCGAAAAACAACGTCTATCCATAGCCAGATCTTTATTACGCAGACCGGATATTTTGGTGTTTGACGAAGCCACCTCATCGCTCGACTCCATTACCGAGGAAGAAATAACCGCTACCATCCGTGATGTATCGACACTCGATGACCATATCACCATACTCATCGCCCACCGTTTATCGACCATTATGCATGCCGACAGGATTTACGTTTTAGAAAAGGGCTATATCATCGAATCGGGCAAACATGTCGACCTGTTAGAGCAAAAAGGATTGTACTATGCCATGTGGCGCCAGCAGATCGGCGAAAAATATTCAACAAGTGATATAAAAGATGCAATACATAGCAACTAAATGAGTTATTAATTGTCTATTGACTAAACATCAATAGCTTAACCTTTAAATCTTATCACTATGCATTTTATTTCAGAACTTATTAGCGGCGTATTCGGTTTGATATTCTTTTTTGCGTGGGCCCTGCTGGTGGTTTATGCTTTACTGGATATTTTAAAAAACTCCAATTTCAATCAAAATACAAAACTACTCTGGATTATCGTTATCCTGGTAGCGCCAATTTTAGGCTCGCTCATCTATATCTTTTGGGGGCGGAATCAGAACTTCCTGTAATCCAACAGTCATTCCTTTCAGTCCCCGCAGGGTCTCTATATAGAGAGGGTCTTGCGGCGAGTTCTAATTCTAAACTTCGGCTGTACTGCCTGCGGGCTGATGGATCTCTTCGACCTTAAGCGGAACCAGCTTTTTTGTACTTAACCAGGTTATGGTTACGATCAGCAAAGTCATGCCGCCGCCAAATAACACTGATGGTATGGTGCCCATATATTGCGCCGCCATACCCGATTCGAAAGCGCCGATCTCGTTTGATGAATTGATGAACATGGAGTTTACCGCCGATACCCTGCCACGCATTTTATCCGGGATGAGCATTTGCATAATAGTCGAGCGTATAACCATGCTTACGCTATCAAAAGCGCCAAGCGTAAACAAAAAGAATAACGACCAATAAAAGTTGTTCGATAACCCGAAACAGATGATCGACAAGCCAAAGCCGGCAACCGCGATCAATAGGTTGCGCCACGGTTTGCCCATAGGCGAGTACCGTGTTAACACAAACATGGTAAGTACCGCTCCAACCGAATCCGCAGCCCGCATCATACCAAAACCGGTAGCACCAACATGCAAAATATCTTTAGCAAATACGGGCAGTACGGCTACCACGCCACCAAATAATACAGCAAACAGATCGAGGGTTTGTGCGCCCATTAACATGCGGCTGCTTTTATAAAACCTCCAGCCTTCTCTCAGGCTTTCGCCGATGCTCTCTTTCGGCACATATTCAGCAGGGTGCCTGTTCAAAAACAGGATAGACATTAAAGCGATACTGATAAATATCAGTATCACCGTAAAGGTTATCGTAACACCGCCCCAGGCCAGCAAAAAACCGCCAGCCAGCGGACCAACAACCGAGGCAAACTGCCAGGTGCTGCTATTCCAGATAGACGAATTTTGATATTCTTCACGTGGGATGATCCGCGCCATAATGCTGAAGGCCGTAGGTCCGTAAAAACCCCGGCCAAGGCCCACAATAAATATCATGAAGTAGATGAAGAACAACTCGGTACCGCTGCTGATGTATTGCCTGGCTTGCGGCATAGTGACTAATAAGAGCACCAGTGATGCAAACCACATGGTCGAAAAGATGATGAGCATCATTCGCTTTTTTTCCGATTTATCGGCAACGTAACCGCCATATAAAGCAATACTGATAGCCGGCACAGCCTCGGCCAGGCCGATAAAACCCAGCGCCGATTTAAGGCCCGTTAGCTTATAAACATAATAACCGATAATAACGGCCTGCATTTGGTAAGCAAACGTAAAAAAGAAGCGCATGCTCAAATACCAGCGAAATTCCGGATAACGCAATGCTGCGTAACGATCTTTTTTTATGGTGGTTCCCGGTTCTCCGTCTTCCAAAGTGTGATGGTTTGGTTGCAAAAATACTTATTGTGCCTTTAAAGCCCTCAAAAAAACTTAAAAATTTAAGCCATGCTGATCCATCAGGTACATCAGCGATGCCATTGCCGCTGCCCCTAATTCAAGTTCACGCTTATGTACGTTCTCAAAAACATCGTTTGGTGTGTGATGTATGTCGAAATAACGCTGCGAATCGCCGCGGAAGCCGATGAGCACTGTAGCAGGCATTTTTTCGCGCAGCGGGCCAATATCAGTACCGCCGCCACCAGCGCCTAATTTGTCAGCGTCGTATGGCTCAAACAGAGGCTTCCAGGTTTGGTTCATGGCTTTTAAAGCGCCGGGGCGCAGGCCGGTAAAACCAAAACCACGTGGGGTAAATCCACCGCCGTCAGTCTCGATAGCGGCAATATGTTCTTCTTTATTGGCAAGGGCAAGTTCGGCATATTTATCACCACCCCGGTCGCCATTCTCTTCGTTCATAAAAAACACGGCGCGTAAACTGTTTTTCGGGCGATAGTTCATCGCTTTTAAAATACGTACCGCTTCCAGTGCCCCCATCACGCCCGTACCATCATCATGCGCGCCTTCGGCCAGGTCCCACGAATCCAGGTGACCGCCAACGATGATGTATTTATTAGGATTTTCTGTACCGGTTAACTCGCCCACCACATTAAACGATGGCGCATCCGGCAATTGCATACAGTTTTGCTTAAAGTAGAATTTGATTTGCGGCAGTTTTCTTAGTTTTAACATCGTACTTAACTGATTGGCTGCTATAGTCGATATAGCCGCAGCGGGGATTTTTACACCACCATCCTCGTAGCGGGTAGTTCCTGTATGTGGATAGTTATCCAAAGCTTCAGTTAGCGAACGTACAATCACACCCACAGCTCCGTATTTTGCAGCTTCCGCCGGACCGGCAAAACGCTGATCGCCCGCTGCGCCATAAGCTCTCCCGGTTTCAATAAAACGTGGATCGAACGGACGGTTAAAGAAAACGATCTTCCCTTTGATTGCACCTTCGCCCAATGTTTTCAGTTCTTCCAAACTATGCAGCTCGATAACCTGAGCAGTAATGCCTTCCTTTGGTGTCGCTACCGACATACCCAGGGCCGCGATAGCCACCGGGATACGTTTCTGCCCATCGATGATAAAACCTTGCTCCTTAGCTCCCCTAACCCAATGCGGAACCATACAAGGCTGTAAAAATACCTTATCAAAACCATAGCTTTCCATCAGCTTTTTACTCCATTCCACGGCCTTTTGCGCGTTGGCCGAACCGCTTAAACGCTGACCAATATTTTTACATAGATAATGCAGATTTTGATAGCACTGGCCATTAACCAGTTCTTCATCATAAATTTTACGCAGCATCAGCGAATCGGTGCTTTGCGCGAATGTTGTAGCAGACGTAAACAATAATGCGATAAGGGTCAGTTTTAGTTTCATATAGACATGGGTATTTATGGTATTTTGAAGTTTGTTTCTGCTTATTATCTCCGTGCGGCATTGGAAAACACATGGGTATTATCATAAAATTTTCTCATTCAATCATTCGAAAATTAATCATTCAATCCTTCCCACAGGGGGGGAAATTGTAAGAAAATTTTGCCTGCTTTTTGTCTTTCATCCTTGCTCTTTGCTCCTTTGTCTAAAACAAACACATGGGTATTTATGGGTATTTTATCAATGTGCAAGTTAGTAAATGTGCAAATGCCTCATTCAATCCTTCAATATTCAATCCTTCGGTCATTGTAAACACATGGGTATTTATGGGTATTATTCATTTGCTTTTTTTATGATCATCGCTTTAAGCTTTTCTGTTATCCTGAAATTGGTATTTCTGATCCTGTCGATCAATGGCTCTACCGACTCAATTATACCAGAGCGTTTAGCCTCCACAATTATACCCAAGGTACCGGTTATATTTAAATGGAGTTGCAGGGCAAATTTTCTTGCTTTCAAATCATCAATAATAATCAGGCAATCAACGTATTCAATAGCTAAAGCTATGGCGCTCGCTTCGCCTTTATCAACAGAGGCTTCAATAATGGCTTGATAATTTTTGTCCGATGCATGTCTCAGTTCAACCCAACCGGGTAAAGGCAAACCAAATTCGTCCGCAACTTCCTGAGTCGTAATTATTTTGCCAAAGAGTTTATTCAGCAGATCGAGTTCACCTATTTTTTCCAGGAGAATCAGGCAACTCGCGTCAGATATGATAATTCTTTGCATTCAGAATATCATTTTCTAAATCGTCCTCCGAGTTGTTAAAAACAGAAACGCCATAGTTCCCCAGGATATCCATAAATGTTCGCTTTGAATAACCGGCCATTTCGGCCGCCTGCCCTAACGAAAGTTTACCCTGCTCATAAAACCGGGCGGCAAGCATGGTTTTTGCGTCCTTTTCATCTATATCAACCATATCAGGTATTGACAATGTGATCGATTTCATACAATCTAATATACAACTTTTTTCTCTCCCATCCAAAAGCATCCACATCTTCCATTTTACATCATCCCCTTTACATTGCTCTACGATATCTTATCCCAGCTCAACCCGCCATTCGGCAACACCGTTGGCTGGTTCAGTATCGCGTTTTCGGGCAGCTCCAGTTGCGGGTCTTTTTCAAATATCTCTTCCACACATCGGCGTGCGATCATCAGCATTTGCTGATCGGTAGCCAGGTTGGCCAGCTTCAGATCGAGCACACCGCTTTGCTGTGTGCCTTCGATATTGCCCGGGCCGCGCAGTTGCAAGTCAATCTCCGATATTTCGAACCCGTTATTGGTTTTTACCATCGTCTCCAGGCGTATTTTACCATCGTGGCTCAGCTTATGGCTGCTCATCAATATACAATACGATTGCTCTGCTCCCCGGCCTACCCTGCCGCGCAACTGGTGCAGTTGTGATAAACCAAACCGCTCGCTGTTCTCGATGATCATCACCGAAGCATTGGGCACATTCACGCCAACCTCGATCACCGTGGTAGCTACCATAATATGCGTTTCGCCACGCACAAAGCGCTCCATCTCTATCTGCTTATCCGCCGCTTTCATTTTACCATGTACAATGCTGATGCGGTACTGTGGCAGCGGAAATTCGGTCGACATCACCTCAATGCCATCCTGCAGGTTTTTCAGATCAAGCTTTTCACTTTCTTTGATCAGCGGATAAACCACATAGATCTGCCGGCCTTTGGCCATTTCCTCACGCATCAAACCGAACATCCGCAGGCGCTGGTTCTCGTAAAAATGCAGGGTCTCGATAGGCTTTCTTCCCTTTGGTAATTCGTCAATAACGGAAACATCCAGGTCGCCGTAAAGTGTCATGGCCAGGGTGCGTGGTATGGGCGTCGCCGTCATCACCAGCACGTGCGGCGGCACTACGTTTTTGCGCCACAGGCGTGCGCGCTGCTCCACGCCAAAACGATGCTGCTCATCTATCACCACAAAACCGAGGTTTTTAAAAACTACCTTATCCTCAATCAAGGCATGGGTGCCGATCAGTATTTTCAGCTCGCCGTTTTCCAGCTTCTCATGTATCACTTTCCGCCTTTTTGCAGATGTCGAACCGGTTAATAAAGCCACCTCCAAAAAACTGTCATCAATCAAACTCTCTATCGAAGCATAATGCTGCGTCGCCAATATCTCTGTCGGCGCCATTATACAGGTCTGAAAACCGTTATCTATCGCCAGCAGCATGCTCATTAAAGCCACAACGGTTTTGCCGCTGCCCACATCACCCTGCAACAGGCGGTTCATCTGGATGCCGCGCTGGGTATCCTGCCGTATCTCTTTCAGCACCCGCTTCTGGGCATTGGTCAGGTCGAACGGTAGTTTGTTATTGTAAAAGTTATTAAAGTAGTCGCCAACCTTGCCAAAAACATTGCCCTTAAATTTGAGGTTATGCTGTACTTTATTCTTCAGCATCTTAAACTGGATAAAGAACAATTCCTCAAACTTCAATCGGTTGGTAGCAGCCGTAAGTGTCGCCGCATCTGCCGGGAAATGGATATTTATAAAAGCCTCACGCCTGCTCATCAGTTTAAACTGATTGATGATATGTTGCGGGATGTTTTCCGTAATATCCCTGCTGGTTTGCTCCAGTAAATTAGCCACCAGTTTTTGGATGCCTTTGCTATCCAGCATATAAGCTTTGAGCTTTTCGGTCGAACTATAAGCCGGCTGCAGGGTCAGGTTCCCTTTCTCCTTTAAGGCATTTGGCGAATACAACTCTATCTCCGGGTGAGGCATCTGTGCCTTGTTATTAAAAAAGCCCGGCTTACCGAAAACGATATAAGCCTTCCCAACCGCGATCATTTTCTCTACCCACTTCACACCCTGGAACCATACCAGCTCCAGCGGCCCGGTATCGTCGTAAGCCTGCACCACCAGGCGCTTGGTATGCTTCTCGCCCACGATCTCCTTACTGCGGACGCGAACAATGAGCTGTACATGCGGCAATTCGGCGTTAAGCTGATTTACCTTATAAAACCGCGTCCGGTCGATGTATTTGTACGGGTACAGCTTCAGCAGATCGGCAAAACTGCTTACCCCCAACTCCTTTTGCAGCACGTCGGCCCGCGAGGTGCCTACGCCTTTTAAATACGCAATCGGTGTTTGGAATATCTGCTGGTTCATTAGCCCCCTCTAAATCTCCCCCGGAAGGGGAGACTTCATTTTTATTTAAAAAGGTTTTAAAGCCCTCCCTCCCGGGGAGGGTTGGGTGGGGCTTACCCCTTATACGCCGTCACCGAAATCTCGATATTTACATTCTTCGGTAATACCGATACCTGCACGGTTTCGCGGGCCGGAAATTTATCCGACAGGTACGAACCATAAACCGCGTTTACTTTGGCAAAGTCGTTCATATCAGCTAAAAAGATGGTGGTTTTTACCACGTGGCTCAAATCCAAACCCGCCTCGGCTAAAATTGCTTTTACATTGCGCATTACCTGGTGCGTTTCGCTTTCAATATCGCCGGTAACCAGGTCTCCGGTTTCGGGGTTAGTGGCTATCTGGCCCGATGCAAATAAAAAATCGCCGGCTAAAATGGCCTGGTTGTACGGGCCTATCGGCGCCGGAGCTTTATCGGTTTTAATTACGCTTTTCATTAAATATTTTGTGTGGTTATAGGTAAACGAAGTTCCGCGGCATAGCGTTGCTTCTACTTTTTAATCAGGTAGCTGTATATTAGCTTCCATAAAATGCCCGCCACAAACATGATGATGGCAGTTGCATTGATGATATGCATAACCCGGAGGCTAAAACTGGTTGGCCTGTTTGGATCTTTTTTACGGAAGAAGTACATAATTCAAATTTACATAAAATACATATCCAATGCCAAAACAAAGCGCCGGAATTTTATTGTACCGAAAAGTTGATTCAGAGATCGAATTTTTCCTGGTGCACCCCGGCGGCCCCTTCTTTAAAAACAAGGACGATGGCACCTGGAGCATCCCCAAAGGCGAATTTACCGATGATGAAGATGCCCTCACAGCCGCCAAACGCGAATTTGAAGAAGAAACCGGTTCGGCAATTGATGGTAAATTTATCCCACTTACCCCGGTTAAACTAAAAAGCGGCAAAACAGTTCGGGCCTGGGCAGTGGAGGGAGATATTGATCCTACTCAAATTACCAGTAATACTTTTACTATAGAGTGGCCACCAAAATCCGGCAAAATGCAGGCATTTCCGGAGATTGACCGCGCGGGATGGTTTGGGTATAATGAAGCCATCGCCAAGATCAATAATGCACAGGCCGCGTTAGTTATTGAATTACACAATGTATTAGATAAAAAGTAAAGACCAACTCTTCCTACAAAACCAGCGTTAGTGATCGCAGCGGATACCGGCCCGTGGCTAAGGCCTGTGCAGTATGAGCGGAGAGCACGGGCCGGAGGCAACGCCCATTAATTTTTCTTCGTAATTCTGATAGATCGATACATTCTTTCTTTAATGCTATCGATTTCCGCGCCATTTAGGTTATATCCCAAATATAGCATATAAGTATAAGGGGGGCTTTCCTGGAGCATAATATCAAACTTGTCGTAGAAATAATCTTTGGTAGATAGTGGCTGATCACTGGTCCTTTCTCCTGAAAAGCTAACAAACCGCTTATCGTCAATAACTAATGTTTTCCGAGCTTTTATCAGCGATGTTTCTGAAGCTTCGCGATCTGTAGAATACAAATACAATCTTACCATTTTTTCGTACCCGGTATCTAAGGGTTGGTCTTTTTTATATTTCTGACAGGACACCGCCAGGTTAATGTTTTCATCCACATAAGTGGCAATTGATAATTTCTCAAATTTTTGTGGATTAGGGTTTTCGATTGAAGAATCCCGTGGGATAAAGTACTGCGACCTGATCGCAAATGTGGCGTCGAACAGGCTATATTCTCTTAACTTATAAACTTTCTTTTTCTTAGGGCTCGGTTGGGGCATTAGATAATAGCTAAACCATGCACCTAAAATAAAGAACATTGCTATGCCTGTTATTTTTAAGATATTGATATTAACTTGTGATAAAGCCATTCCTTATTCAAACTTCTACATTTATTCTGCCCTAACATACTAAAAATTAATATGTCATCAGCTTTCGGCCCTCAATAAAACCCGTATATTTGCACCCTCTTATATTATAAAACCATGAGTGCATCTGTGTTAGCGCAAAACCTGCGGGGATCTGAAATCATCAAGATCGCCGGCGAGGTTAATGAAATGAAACGTCAGGGACAAAATATCGCCAATTTAACCATCGGCGATTTTGACTCAAACATCTACCCTATTCCTGCCGAACTGAAACAAGGTATCGTTGAGGCTTATAACCAAAACCAAACCAATTATCCGCCCGCAGATGGTGTTTTGGCTTTGCGCGAATCGGTGTCCGACTTTCTGAAAGCTAATTACAAACTCGATTATAAGGCCAATCAGATCCTGATCTCGGGCGGCTCACGTCCGCTAATTTATGCGACTTACCTGGCATTGGTTGATCCGGGCGATAAGGTTGTTTTCCCTGCCCCGTCGTGGAACAACAACCACTATTGCGATCTCATCAACGCTAAGGGCGTTTCGGTTGATACCCAACCCGAAAATAACTTTATGCCTACGGCTGACGAATTGCGCCCGCATTTAAAAGGCGCTGTTTTACTGGCCTTGTGCTCTCCGTTGAACCCAACCGGAACCATGTTCAGCAAACAGAACCTCGAAGAAATTTGCGACCTGGTCATCGCCGAAAATAAATCGCGCAAGCCGGGCGAAAAACAATTGTATATGCTGTACGATCAGATCTATTCGCAACTAACCTTCGGCGCTCACCAGCATTTCGACCCGGTTAATTTACGTCCGGAGTTGAAAGATTACGTGGTATACATCGACGGCGGGTCTAAATGTTTTGCCGCTACAGGTGTACGTGTAGGCTGGGGTTTTGGCCCTGCCGATATCATCAATAACATGAAAGCCATTGTTGGCCACATGGGGGCATGGTCGCCCAAAGCCGAGCAGGTTGCCATGGCCAAATATTTAAAAGATACCGATGCCGTAACCGCTTATTTAAGCAAGTTGAAAGGCAATATACAAGCCAGTCTGCAAACTTTATATAAAGGCTTTAGCGAATTAAAAGCCGAAGGCTTCGCTGTTGATGCCATTGAACCGATGGGCGCCATTTACCTCACCGTTAAAATTGACTATACCGGTAAAACCACACCCGATGGCGACCTGATCAAAAACTCGGCCGACGTTAACTTCTACCTCATCAAAGAAGCGGGATGCGCCTTAGTGCCCTTCTCGGCCTTTGGTACCGAAGAAAGCCTCAACTGGTTCCGTGTTTCGGTTGGCGCAACCACCCTTGCCGATATCGAAGCGGTATTGCCTAGGATTAAGGCAGCGTTATCGAAACTAAAATAAAGGTGGGTGTCATCCTGAGCTTGTCGAAGGATGGTGAGTAGGGCCTGACGCACTATGGTTCGACAGGCTCACCATGACAACCCCATAATATCAAACACAAAAAGCCCCGGCAATTGCCAGGGCTTTTCTATTAAAAAAAATCGCAAACTCTTTTTAAAGTCCTTCCTACCGGGGAGGATTTAGGAGGGGTTGATTAAAACGGCAGATCGTCGTCTTCGCCAGGGGCAGCGCTCAGGTTAACCGGGGCAGCATACTCAGGTGATGCCGCAGCAGCGCCACCGCTCAATACGTTAACTTTCCACAATTGCAGTGAGTTAAAGTAAGTTTTTTTGCCGGTTTTGTCTGTCCATGGGCGGCCTTTCAGGTTAAAGAACACTTCAACATCGTCGCCAGGCTTTACGCTGTCTAACAAAGCGCACCTGTCTTGTATCGCTTCAAACTTTAAATACTCAGGGTATTGTGGGTTTTCTATATATTCAAGTATTAATTCTCTCTTTTTTAACGACTCCGTAACCTGCGCGGTTGCCGAAACTTCGTGTACTTTGCCTTTTATTTCCATTGCTCTTAAAATTAAAATGTAAAGTTAAACGATTGGAAATAAAATCGGCAGTTTTTAATCCGTAAATTCGCACAATAACATGCAAGTTTTCCACACCGAAAGTAAAATCATCCTGACCTGTAATAAAAGGTTGTCATCTTATTTACGAGATGAAGTTGAAGCACTGGGCTTTAAGATCAAGAGAGAGTTCAGTACCGGCATCGAACTGATGGGTACCGTTAACGATTGTATCCGCTTAAATTTAAATCTGCGCTGCGTAAGCCAGATTTTATATTCGCTCGAAAGCTTTAAAGCCGCCGATCCGAAAGAGCTTTACGATAACCTGGTAAAGATAGAATGGGAACAGTATATCGACTTTGCCGGCTATTTCTCCGTTACCTCAAATGTTAATAACGAGCATATTTTAACGCCGCTTTTCGCGAATGTTAAGGTGAAGGACGCCGTTGCGGACAGGATCAAAAGTATCAAGGGCATTCGTCCTAACTCTGGCCCCGAGCTCAATAAAACCGTACTGCACCTGTACTGGCAGGACGATGATGCCGAAATTTTCCTCGATACCTCGGGCGAAACTTTGGCTAAACACGGCTATCGTAAGATCCCCGGAAAGGCGCCAATGTTAGAGGCTTTAGCTGCTTCAACTATCATGGCAACCGGGTGGGATAAAAAATCGCCGTTTATCAACCCCATGTGCGGCTCGGGTACTTTAGCTATCGAAGCTGCATTATTGGCTACCGATAAAACTCCCGGCTTTTTCAGGATGAATTATGCCTTTATGCACATTTTAGGTTACGATGAGCAGGTATTTTTTGCCGAACGCCGCGAACTAAAAGATAAAGGCATCAAACAATTGGATTTTAAGATCGTTGCTACTGATATTTCGGAAGACGCGGTCGACATTGCACAAAAGAACGCCAAAACAGCGGGTGTTGACCACCTGATCGATTTTGCGGTTTGCGATTTTGCCGATACCGAAATACCGGAACAACCCGGCGTAATTATGTTTAACCCCGAATACGGCGAACGTTTAGGTGTACATACCAAGCTCGAGGCGACTTACAAACGCATGGGCGATTTTATGAAAACCAATTGCAAGGGCTACAGGGGATATATTTTTACGGGCAACCCCGATCTGGCTAAAAAAATAGGCCTGCGGGCATCACGCCGGATTGAATTTTATAACGGTAAGCTGGATTGCCGCCTTTTAGAGTACGAATTGTACGACGGCAGCAAACGCGAACCCAAACCAGAAGAGTAAATGAAACGAGTATTTGTTTTGCTTGCCGCGATCATGTTATCGGGCGTAGCAATGGCACAACAACCAGAGGCACCTAAAAAAGAACTACCTCAGCCATTTAAAGGCGGCAATGAGGCCTATATCCAATTTTTTAAAGATAGCTTACAGGTTAGCCCCGAGATTATTAAAGCTAAAGCATCGGGTACCGCCATATTTAAATTTACGGCTGATGCTAAAGGCAATATCAGCAAAATAGTAGTGTACTATGCCGACGATTACCTCATCGCCCAACCAGCTATCGATGCCTTGAAAAAAACAAACGGCCAATGGGTTATCCCCGATAAGATGAAGTTTTACGATTTTGTAATAACTTTCTCTGTCAACTTTGTACCCTCAAACGCTAACCGCTTGTTGACGCAAAAGGCGATGTATACCTATTATGCAAGCCGCAAACCTATTGTTGCGGTTAACCAGGTGCCGTTAAATGCAGCTACGCTACTACCAACGGTTGTTGTAAATTACGAGCAATAAACACGCTTACAGTAATGGATAATCAGCAAGTGATAGAAAGCACCGTCGCTTTCGTGCGCGAAACATTAGCCGGCGCCGAAGCCGGGCACGACTGGTGGCACATCAACCGGGTGTGGAACAACGCCAGGCTGATCGCCAAACAGGAGCAGGCCGATCTTTTCGTAGTTGAGCTGGCAGCGCTTTTACATGATATTGCCGATGCCAAATTTCATGGCGGCGACGAAGAAGTTGGCCCGCGTACCGCAGGCAATTTTTTAACAGGTATCGGTGTGGACGATGCCGTTATTGAGCACGTACAGAATATCATCCGCTATATGTCGTTTAAGGCAAGTTTTGGTGAAATAGCTTTTCATTCCATCGAGTTAGCGGTAGTACAGGATGCCGACCGTTTAGACGCCATTGGCGCGATTGGCATTGCGCGGGCGTTTACTTATGGCGGCTACAAAAACCGTGAGCTATACAACCCCGAAATAGCTCCTAATTTGAATATGAGTAAGGACGAATACAAAAACTCGGCCGCGCCAACCATCAACCACTTTTACGAGAAGCTTTTATTGCTGAAAGATAAAATGAATACCCAAACCGGGAAAGCCATCGCGCAGCAGCGCCACCGGTTTATGGAGCTATACCTCGAGCAGTTTTATGCGGAATGGAACGGGGAGGAGCACGAACAAAACCCCGAACGACAGTAAAAAATTGTCATTTCGAGCGAGCGCAGCGACGAGAAATCTTTACCAGGCGAGTAAGGCGGAATGCAAACAGCAGAAGATCTCTCCTTGGGTCGAGATGACAAGGTGAAAAGAAGTGATCCTTTACGCCTTCCTCAACCTGATCAACCTAGTCCAGTGCATTACCTTCATGATCGGGTAAACCGGATCGAACTCAAACCATTTTTTTGCAAAATTGGCGCTGTTAGGATGCTTGTGGTGATTATTCTGGAACAACTCACCTAACATTAAAAAGTCGAACGGGGTAGTATTTTTTGATTTATCGTTGTTATCAAAATTAGAATAACCGTATTTATGCCCGCACCAGTTCACAATCGCACCGTGTATCGGGCCCATTAAAAAGTGGATCGGTAATAATAAAAACATCCACCACTGCGTAGCAAAAGCTACGTAAAACCAAACGTACAATCCGCCAAAAACCAACCTTGATGCGATGGTCGAACCGATCCTGTCGATCAATGGCCATTCAGGAATGTTCCCGGCAAATTGCGCATCGGGCTCCCTTGTGCGGCGTAAGTGATCGCTGTAAGTCAGTACGGTTGCCCACATCATTCTGAATACATCTTTAAAAAAGTGCGGCGAATGCGGATCTTTCTCTGTATCGCTGTAAGCATGATGCTCGCGGTGCATAATGGCATAGGCGCGCGGGTTTAAAAACGAGCTGCCTAAGCAGATGTAATCCAGCAAATACAAAATACGTTCGAACACCTTACTGGTAGTGAACATTTTATGGGAGGCATACCTGTGCAGGAAAAAGGTTTGGAAGAACAACGACAAAAACCAGTGTGCCAGAAAGAATATTAGAATATACATTGAATAAATAACGAAAATAAAGCCTGTAAAGTTTTCGGTCGCAAAATTATTAAATTTAAACTAATAGCCTAAAGTTTAATTGTCATATTAAACTTTAGGCTTCCCGATATCTCTATACGTGCTTTCAGACGTACATCAGGCTTCAATTCGCTTTAAATTAATGTTACTCACGGGCTTAACTACCAATGGTATCTTCTCTATTTTGGTTTCGCTGGTATCCAAACCAAAGGCTTTAGCCTCACTTTGAGCCAGTTTTTTGATCGCGAAATAGCTGTTTAAAATAAATCCTTCGGTAACGCTGAAGAGGTTATTGTACGACAGGAATTTCTCCATGATCACGAACCTGAAATCGGCGGCAAGCTTAAACTTACTTAACGATTCGTAGCGGCTTAAAACATTCATCTCATTGCGTGCCACCATATCTTCAACCACGTGGCGGAACAACACATTAACCCTCGGCTGGATCCGGAAGCCCAGCCTGAAATCGATACGGATCACTTTATCAGGCTCAATCTCATGTACCGAGTATTCCATGGTATAAGGTTCGTCCGTCCTGTCGATATGCACAAACCAATACACATCGGCGCGTTTAGGCATCCTGCTGATGATGGAGTAGATGATCTTTTGTTCGATCTGTTTATAGTTGTTTGCTTTGGTGAGATAGATCAAATGCGTTGAATATTTCGGGATAGCCTGATCATTGCTCAAAGCATTCAGCATAGGTATTTGCTCTTTCAGGTCGATAAAGTTTAAGAAACGGTTATTGATCTTGCGGGCACGGAACCAGATGTACATGGTAAATATCAAACCAAACTCAAACACCAGGAAGAACAACCTTTTCAATATCTTAACGGCATTGGCCACAAAGAAGGAGAACTCAACACATAAAAACACGCACAGAATAATAGTTACCAACCAAACCGGCCAATGCTTAACGTACCGCATAAAGTAATACATCAAAATGGTAGTCATGAGCATGGCAATGGTGATAGAGAAGCCGTAGGCGGCTGTCATGGCTGCCGAAGTACGGAAGTATAGCGATACAGCGATACAGCCAAAGCACAGTATCCAGTTAATACTGGGGATATAGATCTGCCCGCGGATGTTCGAAGGGTATTTAATCGTAATGCGCGGCCAGAAGTTCATGCTCACCGCTTCGCTGATCAGGGTAAACGAGCCACTGATCAATGCCTGGCTCGCAATAATGGTGGCACAGGTTGCCAGCCCGACTGCGGGTATCAGGTAAGCATGCGGCACGATCTCGAAAAATGGATTAACGCCATCAAACTTAAAGCCGGCGGGGCGGGTTAATACCCAGGCACCCTGGCCAAGGTAATTAAGCATCAAAGTAGTCTTTACAAATATCCAGCTCATCTGGATATTTTTGCGGCCGCAATGCCCCAGGTCGGAGTACAAAGCCTCGGCGCCTGTAGTACACAAAAACACCGCGCCTAATAGCCAGAAGCCGCTCGGGTGATCCATCAGCAACCTTGCACCATAATAAGGGTTAAGCGCTTTAAAAATACCAGGGTCGTGAACGAGCTGCGATAAGCCCAAACCGCCGATCATTAAAAACCACATCAGCATAACCGGGCCGAATGCCGAACCAACCACCTTGGTACCAAACTGCTGAAAAAAGAATAGGAGCACCATGATACTGATCACAATAATTAACACTATGGCGTTTCCGGGAACGATATCTTTAGCGAAGGCTGGTACCAGGTTTAAACCTTCTATTGCCGATGTAACCGATATCGGCGGCGTAATAATACCATCGGCTAGTAAAGTACCCGCGCCGATGATGGCAGGTATAGCCAGCCATTTGCCGTAACGTCTCACCAGCGCGTATAGCGAGAAAATGCCACCCTCGCCTTTATTATCTGCCTGCAGGGTGATCACAATATATTTAAAGGTGGTTTGCAGGGTGAGTGTCCAGAAGATGCAGGATATAGAACCTAAAACCAGTGCGGTATCAACCTTGCCGCCTTCCTGCAAAAGCGTTTGAAAAACGTATAACGGCGAGGTACCGATATCACCAAAAATGATCCCGAGGGTGACCAGCATGCCGGCAAATGAAAGTGTTTTAAGATGATGATTGCTCATTAGTGTTGTTGTATTGATTAATTAAGGATAGGTGTTTATGCGTTTATTTTGAGTGAGAAGTAAAAGCGGCTGCCAATGCCCGGTTCGCTGTCCACACCAATGTGGCCGCCCTGGGCTTCAATAAAATCTTTGGCAATGGCCAGGCCAAGGCCTGTACCGGTTTTATCCGGGCCGGCGCCGGGCACTTTAAAGTACCGTTCGAAAATGCGCGACAGGTATTTATCTTCGATGCCCTGCCCATGATCCTGCACCAAAAACTCGATACTATGGTTATGGTGCTTTTTCACCACCAGGTCGATCTGCGATTTCGACGAGCTGTATTTCACTGCGTTTGATAACAGGTTGATGAGCACCCAGGTAGTTTTATCCAGATCGGCCAAAACGTTGGGCAGGTTTTCGGGGCATTGTACGGTAATGGCGATCTCTTTTTGCTCGGCCAAAAACCTGATAGCCTGCACGGCATAGCTTACAATATTTTGCGGGTGCGTGCTGCCAAAATTCAATTGGATCTTCCCGGTTTCAACCTGTGCCATATCCAGCAGCTCGCCGGTTATCTGCAACAGCCTGCGGGTATCGGCATCCATATTTTGCAATAATTGCTTTTGCTCTGTGTTTACCGAACCTATCCTAACGTCATCAAGCAGTTTAAGGCTCATCTTAATACTTGAGATGGGGGTTTTCAGTTCATGCGATATGGTGGCTATAAAATTGGTTTTGGCTTCGTTAAGCTGGTGGTACTCGGTCACATTTTTCAGAATGATCACCTTACCAATGCTTTTTTCATCATTAACCACATCCAGGGTATCTTTAGTAAAATAGCTTTCGCGTTTATCAAGCGCGAGTTTTATTTTATGCTCATCGGTAAACAAAATATTGCGCAACACATCATTTTGGCGTGCCACATCGGGCGCGTTTCTGCCTACAAGTGTCTCTTCCGGCACCTCCATCAAAGCACAGGCCACCTTGTTGGCAAAAACGATGTTCATCCGGTCGTCGAGGCCGATAATAGCGTCGGTCATGGAGTTAATTATCGTTTCGATACGCTTTTTCTCAAAAAGAAGGTTAGCCAGGTTGCTGCTCTCGTACTCGTTAAGCTTATGCGCCATCTGATTAAAGGCGGTGGCTAATTCGCCAAACTCATCCTTGCTTTGCATAACCAGGCGCTTGTTGTAATTTTTACCGGCAATGTCTTTGATGGCCTGTGTTAGCTCCTTAATTGGTTTGGTAACGTAACCGGGGAAGTTGGTTACAAAGCTGATGCAGATCAAAAAACAAAACGAGCCGATGAGCGATACGATAACAATACCAGTATTCGCGGTTTTCGAAGCTTTTTTATCCTTTCCGGTGATGGCCTGCATGTTGAGCTGCATTATCGCATAGGTTAGCTGCTTAAGCTGAAAATTTAGCTGCTGTTTGGTTTGAAGATTGTAACGAGGATTTTTGAAGCTTTGAAATACGCTGCGTAACGAATCGGCCAATTCTTTTTCGCCAGGCTCGGTGATGTTCCTTTCTTCGGCGCTTATATTTTTTTCGATAATGACTAACTGTGAAGCTGTAGCGGTGCCGGTTTTAACCGAATCCAATACCTGGTTAAGGTTTTTGGTGTAAACAAGCGATTGGTAATTATCCTTCAGGATGGCTTTTGAATCGAAAGACAGGCGGTTTAAATAGTACGCGGCCAAACCCGAACAGATCAACGCCATTAAAAACAAAAAACTTATACCCAGGTGCAGCTTATTCTTGATCGTCATTTTATCACCCGATTATCAAATAGATAATCATAGCGTAAATGACTTTACCAATACAATGCCGTGAGATAAAAATTCAGGATATAATTTACAAGGTTCTATTTAACAATGTTTTACATCAATCAAGAAAATCAGATGGAGAAAACAGATCCTATCAAAATGATAAATAAATTATCACTTTGATAGGTTGATAAGGTGGGAATATTAGTCGCGGTCGCGGCTTAATTTTGCAAAAATAAGCGGGTTTTCGGCCAGCTCGGCCGACTCTTTACGGTTCTTTACGATATGGATAGCCGAAAATAAAGCCTCACGGAAAGAAGTTTCGGATGCCTGGTCTTTACCTGCGATGTCATAAGCGGTGCCGTGATCGGGCGAGGTGCGTACAATGTTCAACCCGGCAGTAAAGTTGACGCCACTTTCGAACGAGATCTGTTTAAAGGGTATCAGGCCCTGATCGTGGTACATAGCCAGCACAGCATCAAATTTTTTATACGATCCGTTGGCAAAAAAACCATCAGCTGCGTATGGACCCATTGCTAAAATGCCACTGGCTTTGGCCTGCTCAATCGCGGGTATAATGGTTTCTATCTCCTCGTTACCTATCAGCCCATTGTCGCCGGCGTGCGGGTTAAGGCCCAGCACCGCTATCTTTGGCTTACGAATCCAGAAGTCCTTTTTCAAACTCTCGTTCATCATTTTGAGTTTGGATAAGATGCCCTCCTGGGTTACTTTTTGTGCAATGTTGTTTACCGGGATGTGGCCCGTAACCACGCCTACACGCAGATCATCACTGATCAAAAACATCAGCGAATCCTGCCCGCCGGCTTTTTCCTGCAAATATTCGGTGTGCCCTGCAAAATGAAAGGCATCGCTCTGTATATTATGTTTATTGATAGGCGCGGTAACCAACGCGTCGATGCGGCCGGCTACAAGATCGTCAACAGCGCGTTCCAGTGATTTAAAGGCGTATTTACCCCCCGTTTCTGTCGACTGGCCCATTTCTATCTTCACGTCCTCTTCCCAGCAATTAATCATGTTGGCCCGTTTGGCATTGGCCTGCGCGGGTTCGGTGATCACGTTAAACTGAAAATCGGTTATATTTAATGCCTTCCGGTGAAACGATGCAACCTTGGTATGCCCGTAAACTATCGGTGTACAATAATCCATTATACGGCTATCGGCTAAAGTTTTAATAATTACTTCGAGGCCAATGCCGTTCACATCGCCTATGCTGATACCTATCTTTATTTTATCGCTCATTATTATAGGATTTCACCGATGGATTTTGATTTCACCGATGGGTTTATATGTTCTGCACCGACTAATTTACAACGGATTTAGAACAAAGCACAAATATGACGTTATTTGCGTTAATATTAAATTTTATCGATGAGTATAGTTAAGGCGAAGAAGCATTTAGGTCAGCATTTTTTAACCGATAAAAATATTGCGGGTAAAATTGTCGACAGCCTGAAGCTATCGGATCAGTATAAACAAGTGCTTGAGGTTGGCCCCGGAATGGGTATCCTGTCCGATTTCCTTTTGCAAAAGCCCGAATACGAAACCTATCTCATCGATATCGACGCCGAATCATACCAGTTCCTTCAAAAAAAATATCCGCAATTAGGCAGCCGTTTGATCAATGCCGACTTTTTGGAAATGGATTTTAAAACGGTGTTTTCAGACAAGTTCGCCATTATCGGTAACTTCCCATACAATATCTCCTCACAAATACTTTTTAAGGTGTTGGATAACCGCCAACAGGTGGTTGAGGTTGTAGGTATGTTCCAGAAAGAAGTTGCCGAGCGCTGCTCAGCCAAGCCCGGCAGCAAAGAGTACGGTATTCTGAGTGTATTTTTACAGGCTTATTATAAAGTGGAATACTTGTTCACAGTAAAAGCCGGGGTATTTAATCCACCGCCAAAGGTGCTTTCGGCAGTTATCCGCTTAACGCGAAATGAAACAGCGCAACTGGAGTGCGATGAAAAATTATTCTGGCAATTGGTAAAAGCTGGTTTTAACCAACGCCGCAAAACGTTGCGTAATGCGATATCATCGGTTATCCCGAAAGATAAAATAACCGAAGACCCGCTGCTCGACCTGCGTGCCGAACGCCTGAGTGTTGTCGATTTTGTAAGGCTAACCAATATGGTTAGCGGACAGCGCTAACATTAAACCTTCCGATCACAAAATTGCCCCATCGGGGCTACCTGTTTGTAGCAAACAATAATGATATTATTTTGCACCAGAGGTGCTATCCTCATTGAGCTGCAATATGAAGAAGGGTAGCCTCTAAAGAGGCATAAATAATCTTATTTGTTTTCCTATAAACAGGTAGTCCCTACGGGACATAGCTGCATAGCTAAGTTTATTGTGCGATACTGCTTAAAACTTAAAAACCTCCTCGGTAAATTTAGGTGCTTTAAGATTGCCTTTACCCTGTGCCAGTTTGGTTGGCGTGTTTTCGATAGTATGCCCATAAAACCGGGCAAAATAAGTCTGGTGCTTTTTAAATGCGGTGTCGGGTTTAAAAGTGATCAGGCTATCGGTGATCTGATAAACGCCTGGCTGCTCATTTTGATAATCCTTCATATCGGTATCTGCAGGCATGCGGTAAACCGGAAATAAGCGTTGGAATGCCTCTATCGGAAGCGAATCTTTTTTCAGCTCCTGTAAAACCGAATAATCCAGTCCGCTTACAACTACCGTTTGCGAATCTTTGCTTAACCCGATGCGGCTATAGTCATTTTCGGTTACCGAAGCCGAATGGCAACCAGCACAAATCACTATAAAAAAAACAAACCATCGCTGTCGCATATTTGAAAAGCTTTTTATTAAAATTGTATCCTCAAATATACTCGGATGAGATTTATACTCGAAATTTTATTGACCGGCCTCGCTATCCTGATAGCCTCGTATTTTATACCTGGTGTATATGTTAATGGTTACGGTACTGCAGTTATTGCCGGTGTGCTGTTAGCTGTAGTAAACGCCACTATCGGTTTGATACTGCGCATCCTTACCTTCCCGCTCAATATTTTAACGCTGGGGCTGGTATCGTTCATTATAGGCGTATGTATGATCTTATTGGTAAGTAACCTGCTCGATGGTTTTCACGTGCATGGCTTCCTCAGCGCCGCGCTTTTCGCTATCGTACTAGCTATTATCAAAATGATATTCCACCGTTCGGAGCGTAGCCGGTAGTTATTTTTCGGCTAACAGATCGTCATTCAGTTTCTCGAATTCGCTGATAAACTCGGCGTAATAATTGCCGGTACCCGGACCGCTAAAGCCGGTATGAATTTTTCGTACGTCGCCTTTTTTGTCGACGATGATGGTTGTAGGGAAAGCGACAAAGTTCGCCAGCATAGGCAAACTTTTGGCAGTTTCTTTTTTATCGAGGGTATAACCGGTTATTAATATAGGATACGGCACGTTAAAGCGTTTTTTTAATTGCTCCAGGCTTTTCTTCGAGCGCGCATAATCGGTACTGCGTTCGTAAGCAAGGCCTACAACCTCTACACCTTTTTTTTGGTACTTTTTATAAAAGTTAACCATGTAAGCGGTTTCGTCCATACAGTTAGGACACCACGATCCCATCATTTGCAGGATAACCACTTTGTTTTTAAAACGCGAGTCGCTCAGTGAAACTTTTTTGCCGTTCAGATCGGTAAAGGTAAACTCGATCTTTTTATATCCCGGTTTTAAGGCTGTTAATGAATAAGCATCGGGCAGTTTGGCATTGGGGTTTTTTATTGCCGACCATTCATCGGATCCGGAATAACCAGAATAAAACTTGCCTCCACTTAAAATACAGGTATTGTTATGATCGATGGCCGCCACGAATAAATAAGCGTGGCCTCCGTCAAAGCACGAAAGGTACAGGCTATCGTTAGTGGTAGTGCCCTCCAGGTACCGGTAATCGCCGGTGGTAGTTAAAAACGTGCCGGTAACTTTGGCATCTACCTGCTTAAATTCAGCAACGGTGGTATCGCCGCTGGCAAATATGGCGCTCCAGCGCCCTTGTACATTATAAGCCGCTTTGGGATCTTTAAAAAAACGGAAGTTACCTGGCCCAGCTGTAAAAGCCATAGCTACATCTTTTTGCGGTAAATGCTTTATCCAATTACCCTGTAGCCCGCCGTTAACCAGTTTGGCCTTAAACTCCGAATCGAACAAAGGCATATGGATAAATACCGAATCGCCAACTTGCTTTACATCGGGCACTTTAAAATGCTCACTGCCGTTAATGATCGCTATCTGCTTTTTGCCAAGGGTATCTTTAACCTCAAAATTAAAAGGTATTTCCCTGCTGATGGAGTTTTGCAGCGTAGCATGCCAGATACCGTTTTGAAGTTTGCTTTGCGCAAAACCGGTTGCAACGGTCATCAAAGCGGTAATTGACAGGAGTAGCTTTTTCATTGGGATTGGTTTATCTACCAAATTTAGCGCTAATTATTTTTTCTGACAGTCTTAATTGTGTAAAACCTTTATTTCAATACCTCGCGCGATATCACGATCTTTTGGATCTCGGATGTACCCTCATAGATCTGCGTGATCTTGGCATCGCGCATTAAGCGCTCCACATGATACTCCTTTACAAAGCCGTAACCGCCATGTATCTGTACAGCCTCAACGGTTGTTTTCATGGCCACTTCGGATGCGAAAAGTTTAGCCATTGAGCTCGCCTGTGCGTAAGGTTGGCCGTTATCTTTTAACCAGGCGGCTTTTAAACACAGCAAGCGCGCCGCTTCGATTTCGGTAGCCATATCGGCCAGCTTAAACTGGATGGACTGGTGCTCGGCAATCGGCCTGCCAAAGGTTTTTCGTTCTTTGCTGTAAGCCAGGGCCAGTTCGTATGCGCCGGACGCAATGCCCAACGCCTGCGAAGCGATACCGATACGGCCGCCTTCGAGCGTTTTCATGGCGAAGGTAAAACCAAAGCCATCATCGCCAATGCGGTTGGCCTTAGGCACTTTTACATCGGTAAACATTAACGAATGGGTATCCGAGCCACGGATGCCCAGTTTATTTTCTTTGGGGCCGATGGTGAAGCCTTCCATGCCAGGTTCCACTATCAAAGCATTAATACCTTTACTCTTTTTTTCGGGGTGGGTTTGCGCGATAACCAAATAAGTTGATGCCGAACCGCCATTGGTGATCCAGTTTTTGGTACCATTAAGCAAGTAGTAATCGCCCATATCAACTGCGGTAGTATGCTGCGATGTGGCATCAGAGCCGGCTTCCGGTTCCGAAAGGCAGAAAGCGCCTATCTTTTCACCTTTAGCTAAAGGCACCAGGTACTTTTGTTTTTGCTCTTCAGTGGCATAATGCTCCAGGCCGTAACATACCAGCGAGTTGTTAACCGATACCACAACCGATGCTGAGGCATCTATTTTTGAAAGCTCTTCCATCACCAGCACATACGATATGCAGTCCATACCGCTGCCGCCATATTGAGGGTCGACCATCATACCCAAGAAACCCAGCTCGCCTAATTTTTTGACTTGCTCTGCCGGAAATTTTTGATGTTCATCACGTTCGATAACTCCGGGTTTTAACTCTGTTTGCGCAAAATCCCTTGCGGCTTGCCTAATCATTAAGTGCTCTTCTGACAGATCGAAATACATAATAAACTGGTTGTGTATGAGGGTGTACAATTAACTGCATCAAATATAATCATATGCGTGCATAGTAAATAATCTTAAACAAAAAAAGAGAGCTCTTTTGAAGCTCCCTTTCCCCTAATTAATTTAAACTATTGATTAAACCCAAAACAAAGAACACAAATCACTCAGCTTGGGTGTCTGAGAATTCAAAACAATTTTTCATTGGTAGATGTAAATGTTTTTTAATCCGTACAGAATCGCTCTGTGGTTTAATAATAACAAAGGTATAGGCAAACATCACTTCAAACAAATACGTATACGTCAGTAATTTTGGTCTTTATTTAACAGTTAGCGGGTTTTACCTTTGTCGAAATTAAAGAATCAGGTAATTTTTTTAATAATTCGTTTAAACAAAGGCCATTATCATATCATTTTTACATTTATAAAAATTAAATTTTTTATCTTTAGTTTTTCAATTCAACTTATTTCGCAAAATGCTTCTAACTGATTTTGAATACCTTAATACATCCGAGATAGCTTTCAAAAAAAAGGTCGCCCTGCAAATCAAGCGCCTCCGGAGACAAAATCAGGTTAGCCAGGAAAAATTTTACAGCGAAACAAACATCAATATTGCCAGGCTCGAGTCGGGCCGGGTTGATATTCGCCTCGATACTTTACGAAAGATCTGTTACTATTTTGATGTTTCGTTATCGGGTTTTTTCCAGGGGATCTATTAGATGGAATTTATAAAGGCGGTTGAGGCGTGGTGGTATGCACAAAGCACGCTCGAACTCATTGGCGTATTTACCGGCCTCATTTGTGTATGGTTGGCCGCAATTAACAACATCTGGAACTGGCCATTTGCCATTGTATGCACTGCAATTTATGTTTATATTTTTGAGCAGGCGGCCCTGTATGCCGATATGGGCCAAAACATGTACTTGTTGGGCATTAACATTTACGGCTGGTACTATTGGATCAAAAAACCCAAAGGCGAAGAAAAGCGTCCTGTTTTAGCCATCACCAAAAAACAGATCATCTGGTCGGTTATCGCTGTGGCGGTTGTAACCCCTGTGTTGGGCTACACCCTGGTCACGTTATCGCCGATATTACATTACAAACCTGCCGCTTTCCCCTATCTGGACAGTTTTTGTACGGCTTGTAGCCTTATTGGACAATTATTTTTAGCCCGAAAGGTATTAGAAAACTGGTTGATCTGGATATTTGTGGACATTATTTACGTAGGCATCTACATTGTTAAAGATTTAAAACCTACCGCTTTTATGTTTGGCGTATATGTTGTGATAGCTTTATTTGGTTATCTGGACTGGCGCAAAGAATACCGCAAACAATTACAAACGGCAAATGGATAAGGGTATACTCAAAATAGCGATAGTTGGCGGTGAGTCGACGGGGAAGTCGACCATGTCGGCCTACCTTGCCGAACATTACCATACCGTTTGGGTACCCGAGTATGCCCGCGAATATTGCGAAAAATTAACTGAGCCACCTACCTGGCAGGATGAGATCAATATGTTCGAAGGTCAGCTCGCGCTGGAGAACAGCCTGATAGATCAGGCCAACCGGATATTGATTTGCGATACTACTTTCATCACCGTTAAAATATGGAGCGACCACATGTTCGGCAAGGCGCCGCAGCAGGTGGTTGACGAATTGAGCCGCCATCATTACGATTTTTATTTGCTACTCAATATCGACCTGCCCTGGCAGGACGATCCACTGCGCGATTTCCCGGATAAGCGCGAACACTTTATGCAGGTTTGGCACCAGGAGCTAAAAGCCATCGACGCCAATTATGTGCTGATATCGGGCGCAGGCCCCGAAAGATATCGCAATGCTATACAGGCAATTGACGATTTTGTAATTTCTCTTCATTAAATTTAAGCTTTCGTGCAACGTTTTTAAAAACGGGGTGTCATTTATATCGAAAGCTAAAAACAAACTTGGAAGCCGTTTATGTAGACAAGCATTTTGACCTGGTGGTTGAGTGCAAACAAGGGAGCAAAAAGGCCCATTACGAGTTATACCAACTCTACTCGAAAGCGATGTTAAACACCGCCTTCAGGATAGTGGATAATTTGGATGAGGCACAAGATGTATTGCAGGAGGCTTTCCTGGATGCGTTTGCCCGCATAAACGATTTCAGGCAGGAAACAACTTTTGGTTTATGGTTAAAACAAATTGTGGTTCACCGGTCGATCAACCTGCTGCGCAAGCGCAAAATGGATCTGGTTAGTATTGATGACGAGCAAATTGAAAACCTGGCCGACGATGGTTTTTATGATGATGAAGATCTACAATATAAGGTAGCACAGGTAAAAGAAGCCATGAAGCTATTGCCCGAAGGTTACCGGGTTGTATTATCACTTTATCTGTTGGAAGGTTACGACCACGAAGAGATAGGACAGATACTGAGCATCAACGAAAACACATCGAGAACACAATTTTTAAGAGCAAAAAGAAAATTAATTGAAATTTTGAAACAGAGAGGGATAACAGGATGAGCAAGCGATTAGAAAATTTCATCAAAAACAATAAAGAAGAATTTGATGAATTGGAGCCGGATTTTGATCTATGGAATAAAATTGAAAAGGAGCTAACAGTAAAGGAGGCCGTGGCGCCAAAGCGCGAAGCCAAAACTTTTACTTTGGGGTTTGTACTGCGTGTGGCCGCCATTGTTTTTGTACTAATGACCATTGCCTTTGTTTTTTATGTAAAAAATGAAAAACCGGCAACACCAAGTTTAGCGCAAATTAGTCCCGAATATGCACAGCAACAACAGCACTATGCAAGGTTAGTGGCCAATAAACGCAGTGAACTAAAAACACTGGCCAAAACCGACCCCGAACTATACACCGAGTTTAGCGGTGAGATAGCCAAAATGGACTCTACTTATAAAAAACTGAATAATGATCTGGCCACCAGCCCTAACCAGGAACGTGTTTTACGTGCAATGATCCGGAATTTGCAAATACAAACCGAGGTGCTGAATCAGCAATTACAGGTAATAGAACAGTTTAATCAAATGAAAAAAGAACAAAAAAATGAAATCAAAAATATTTAAGCCCCTATTAATTACCATTGCCATAGTAACCGGCTTACATAGCTTGGGCATGGCTCAAACCATGACTGCCGAACAGCAAAAGGATCTGGAAAACCGTATGAAGCAAATGGAGCTAAAGCTACAGAACATGCAGGTAAAGATGGACAGCATGAAAAAAACCGACAGTTTACGACTTAGAGGAAGGGCTATCGGTTATGGCACATCATTATATACATCACCACGAGCTATAAAAGTTACGCCAAGAACCCCGGCTACGCCAAGAACACCCGTAGTGACAATGGTGGCGCCCGTGAAACCACTTAGTCCAATGGCCTACAGCAAAGGTTTTGGCGAATCATTTAGTAAAAACATGAGCTTTAGTTTTGAGGCTTCGGATAAAAAGCTGGAAGAGCGGATCAAAAGCGGTGAGGTTAAAGAAGTAACCAAAGTTTATAGCAAAAGCTATAATATCGACCGCGATGACAAATTAACGGTTAATAATAAATTTGGAAAGGTAATTGTAAACACCTGGAACAAAAACGAATTTAAGGTTGACGTTCAGATAAAAGCCGACGCAATTGAAAGCGACGAAGCTCAAAAACTGCTGGATGGCGTGAAGATAGAAGATAGCAAAGACGGTTCTACGGTATCTTTCGCTACAAAGATCGAGAGCAACGATGGTAATAACTCGTGGGGAACGGGCACCAACAACGGCAAACCCTTTGTACGCAAGGTGTCTATCAACTACACAATCTACATGCCGTCAAAAAATGCGCTGCAAATCAGCAATAGCTTTGGCGGTATCGAACTGCCCGATTTTGAGGGAAAGCTAACTGTTAATGGTTCGTACAGCAATTTAACCGCTAAAAAACTAAGCAATACCGCTAACGACATCAACAACCGGTTTGGTAACACAACTATCGAGAGCCTTACCGGCAGCCAACTTAAAATAAACTATGGCAGCCTTACCCTGGGCACCGGCGATAACCTGAACGCCGATATCAGCATGGCTTCGGCAAAAGTAAGCAAGCTACGGTCGGCGGCAAATATCTCAACCAGGTATGGCAGCCTGCAGTTAAGCGATCTTGATAAAAACTTAAAAAGCCTCTCGGTTAAATCAAACTTTACCAATGTGTCGGTCGATGTTGCCAATAATCAAAATTTTGATTTCGATGTAACGGTAACCAATACCACCTTCGATTATGGTAATCACGATATCACGGTAACCAGTACTTCGCCCGATAACGATACCCGCAGGTGGACACCTACTAAAAACTATAAGGGCCACTTGGGCAAAGGGGATGCCGAAAAATTGCTTACTATTAAGGCAAGCTACGGCGTCGTTAAATTCAACCTACAATAAGTTACCTCCATATATATTAAAGCTCCCGCCTAACCGGTCAGGGAGCTTTAAACATTTTTGCTTAATATGCGTTGCCAAACAACGTATACACCATGCAGCAAAAGATCAGTATTTTTTGGTTCCGACGGGATCTAAGGTTAGAGGATAACGCTGGCCTCTACCACGCCTTAAAAGGCGGATACCCGGTTTTGCCACTGTTTATTTTCGATCCGGCCATCCTGGATAAACTGGAAGATAAGGATGATGCCCGGGTAACTTTTATTTACCAAACAATATCGGCACTAAGCACTCAATTAAAAAAGCATCATGCGGATATACTGGTTAAATACGCCAATATTGCCCATGCCTGGGATGAAGTATTAAAAGAATACCATGTAGCCGGGGTTTACACCAACCACGACTACGAACCTTATGCCAAAGACCGCGACGGGGCCATCAGCAAAAAACTCGCGGATAAAAATATCCCGTTTAAAACTTATAAGGACCAGGTTATTTTTGAAAAGGGAGAGGTAGTAAAAGATGACCAAAAACCCTATACCGTTTTCACGCCTTATAAACGCAAGTGGTACGATAAGCTAAACCAGTTTTATCTCAAATCGTATCCCACAGAAAAATACCTGGAAAATTTGCTAAAAGCAGAACATCCGGAAATGCCATCCTTAAAGCAACTAGGTTTTAAGGAGAGTAGAGGGCGCTTCCCCGATAAGGAGTACAAGTCGATTATTAACCACTATGCAGAACGGCGCGATTTCCCTGCTGTAGCAGGCACATCTCATATCGGGCTGCATCTCAGGTTCGGTACCGTAAGTATACGCCGGTTGGTCAGCGATGCCTATAAAGCTGAAGAGAAAACATGGTTAAACGAACTGATATGGCGCGAGTTTTATATGATGATCTTATATCACTTTCCTCAAACGGCCACACAGGCTTTTAAACCAGAATACGACAACATTGCCTGGCGCAATAACGAACATGAGTTTGAAGCCTGGCGCAACGGCCAAACCGGCTATCCTTTGGTTGATGCGGGGATGCGCGAGTTAAATGCTACAGGCTATATGCACAACCGGGTGCGCATGGTGGTAGCCAGCTTTTTAACTAAACATTTACTGATAGACTGGCGCTGGGGCGAAGCTTATTTTGCCAGCAAATTACTGGATTACGAAATGGCAAGCAATGTCGGCGGCTGGCAGTGGGCGGCTGGCAGCGGTACCGATGCCGCACCGTATTTCAGGGTGTTTAATCCCGAAATACAATTAAAAAAATTTGACCCGAAACTTGAATATATAAAAAAATGGGTTCCGGAGTATGCCGACTTCGGCAAATATCCAAAACCCATTGTAGACCATGCTTTTGCACGCGACAGGTGCTTAGCGGCCTTTAAAAAAGCTTTATCTGAGAAAGGTTAATTAGTTACACTTACTACCGTAATCTCAAACCTCAGGCAACTGAATGCCGGTATACTGCCCGATGCTGAATTGCCATAACCCAGGTGCGAGGGCATAATGATCGAAATTTTTCCGCCCGCGGTAGTTTTGCTTAAACCTTCTGCAAAACCAGGTACCACATCGTATAACGTAAATGAGGTAGCAGCAGTGCCATCAGTTGTAACTTCGGTGTCAAAAGCGGTACCGTTAAGCAAGGTGCCGGTATACTGTACACCAACCGTTGATGCCAGGCTAATTACATCGGTACCTGTACCGGGGGTTATAATTTTGTAATAGAGCCCGCTCGATGTCGGAGTATATCCGCTCAGACTGTTAGCCGTCTTATATTTATTGATGCTTTGGTCATCATACGTCGCCTGATTGTCAACAAGGCTCACGGTATAATCAAGGCATTGGTTACCGTTTATAGTGATACCGCCAGAGAAGTAACCGTTGATACCGAATGCCAGGCGCGAGGGTACTAAAAACCTGATTTTACCGCCCTTTTGTTTCAATATGTTTTTAACGGCTATTTGCACCGCTGTTGGTGTGATGTGCCCAACATACGTATTGGTATGGTTAATAATGGTATCGGTTGTTGAATAATTACCATCAAAAGTGTGATACGTATAGACATATGATACCAGATCTGTATAGTCAACCACGGCCCCTGTGCCCGGTGTAACGATCTTATAATAAATCCCTGTCGTATCGCCGCCCGTGGTATCGCGTTTAAAATCGTTCAACCCGTTTTGCGACATATAGGTTTGTATCGAGTTTTGATCGAATTGCTTTATGGTAAGGTTATCTGAGCTTTTTCTGCATGATACTAGTCCGAAAGCGATAACTGTGATAACGATGTAAAATAATCTTTTCATTAAATATTTATTTCTTAAATAACGGGCTTAGCGCCTGTAGTTTTATGTTCAATAAATGAACCGTTGTATGTAATTAGTTGGCTATGTCGTAAAGTTTTATGGTAAAATCGAGTATTGAGTTTTTTTTCAGGCCCAATTGCGGCTGCTCATACGGCCCGTAAGCATAACCCGAAGGCACAAACAAACGGATAACTCCACCCTTTTTTATATGTGGGATACCTATTTGCCAGCCCTGTATTGTACTTCCAAGCGCAAAGGATGGATGAAAATTACTGGTTTGGGCAAAAACCCTGGCACTATCCAATACCGTACCCGTATAACCTACGGTTATTAGTGTAGAGCTTGTAAATAGTACGTTGCCTGTTCCCAATGTATCAATAATATAGTATTCGCCTGTTGCCTTATCCCTTATCGCTTTACTGGCCAGTCCGTTAGCTATAAGATAGTTTTTAATAATAACGGTATCTTTGCCCAACTGTATCTGCGCCAATTCCGCATCAGTAGTCTCTTTTTGACAGGCAGCTGCGCAAAAACACAATAATAAACCTATTAACAGTAACCTGTTCATATCTTATATAAAGGGCAAATTTATCCTTTTAAAATTCAAAAACAGAACCTTAACATATTTTAACACATTTTATTGTGAATTAGATGCAAATCACATCAAAAACAAATATTTACTTAACGTAAAAAGGGCCATTACCCATTTGGATAACGGCCCTGCATTATATATTAATGGTCAGTTAATAACAGTATTTGTTGGCCTCTATCAGTTGTTTGGCAATGCGTTGCCTTGCATCCTTAATGTTAAAAGGCTCTGTTTTGGTAAAACGTTTAAGCCCTACCATCATGGCGCGGTATTCGTCGCCTTCGGCAAAAGAGTTTAAGGCTTCTTTACCGGCAACGTATATATGATCTGCGGCTTCGTGCAAATAAACCCGCATCATATCCAATTGCCCGCTGCAAGCTTCTTCGCCACGCAGTTTCACCAACTTCTCAGTACGCAATATGGTCGACTCTGCAATATAAACATATCCAATGATATCAGCAATATTCATTAAAATTTCCTGCTCTTTACCCAGGGTAGCCATCAGTTTTTGCACCGCTGCACCGGCTATCATCAAACCCGTTTTTTTAAGATTCTTTAAGATCTTTTTCTCGTAAGCAAACGGGGTTTCATCTTCGGCAGCAAAATCCGGTATCGACATCAACTCTGCCGAAACCGCCAGTGCGGGCGTCATCAGGTCGAGTTCACCTTTCAGCGCACGTTTTAACAGCATATCTACGATCAGCATGCGGTTAATTTCGTTTGTGCCTTCAAATATGCGATTGATACGGCTATCGCGGTAAGCACGCTCCATTGGCGCTTCGGCACTGTAACCCATGCCGCCGTATACCTGCAAACCTTCGTCCACAACATAGTCCAACGCTTCTGAGCCCCATACTTTTAAGATGGCGCACTCCACAGCAAACTGCTCAACCGATTTTAGTTTGGCTTTCGCCTGATCCATTCCACTGGTATGTAAGGCTTCGTAGGCATCATCAATGTTTTGACCGGCACGGTACGCGGCGCTTTCTACGGCGTAAATACGTGTTGCCATTTCGGCCAGTTTATAACGGATAGCACCAAATTTCGAAATAGGCAGTTTAAACTGAATACGCTCGTTCGAATAATTTAATGCGTGGTTAAACGCCATACGTGATGAACCTATGGCGGCAGCGCCTAACTTAATGCGGCCAATATTTAAAATGTTGACAGCTATTTTAAAACCGTTTTGCCTTTCGGATAACAGGTTTTCGACCGGCACAGGGCAATCGGTAAAGAAGATCTGACGGGTTGATGAGCCTTTGATACCCAGTTTATGTTCTTCGGGGTTCATGGTGATGCCGCCGAAAGTTTTTTCGACTATAAAGGCGCTCAGGTTTTCATCATTATCGATTTTTGCGAATACGATAAATACATCGGCAAAACCGCCATTGGTGATCCACATTTTTTGACCGGTGATGAGGTAGTGTTTGCCGTCCGGACTTAGCACTGCCTTGGTACGGCCCGAGTTGGCATCCGATCCCGAATTAGGTTCGGTTAAGCAATAGGCTGCTTTCCATTCGCCGGTGCCCAGCTTAGGAATGTATTTTTGCTTTTGCTCCTCGTTGCCATAATACAGTATCGGCAAAGTGCCAATACCGGTATGGGCAGACAGCGCCACCGCGAACGAAAAGCCCGCGCCAACAGCATCGGCAACCAGCATACTGGTGTTAAAGTTTTTGCCAAAGCCGCCGTATTCTTCGGGGATGGAAACGCTTAGCAGGCCAAGCTCGCCGGCTTTATCCATCAGGGTTGGCATTAAACCTTCTTCCTGTGCGTCTATCCTGTCCAGGATCGGTAAAACTTCAGCGGCCAAAAAGTCTTCGCAGGTTTTTTTGATCATCTGCGATTCCTCGTCGAATTCTTCGGGGATGAAGATGTCCTCGTACGAGGTTTCTTTGATGACGAACTCCCCGCCTTTGATTGCTTTTTTTAATTCAGTTTCCATTTTATCCTCCTAAACCCTTTCTAAGGTATTTTTATCAATTCAAATTTGTTACCGGCTGCTTTCCATTTGCACTTCATGCTCCGTAGGAGCTACCTATTTGTAGCATCCGGTTTTTAAAAATCTTTGCTCCATTAGGAGCTACCCGTTTACACCATACAATCGTGATGGATAGCCCTTACAGGGCAAAACGATTGTTATTTGTTTTTTCTACAAACAGGTACCCCCTACGGGGGATTTACATTATTTCGAACACACCAGCAGCGCCCTGGCCCGTGCCTACGCACATGGTGACGATGCCATATTTTTGTTTGCGTTCTTTCAATTCGTTTATGATCTGTACAGTTAGTTTTGCTCCGGTGCAGCCTAGCGGGTGACCTAAAGCTATGGCGCCTCCGTTTACGTTGAGTTTGGTTGGATCGATGCCCAACTCGCGCACTACCGCTAATGACTGTGACGCGAATGCCTCGTTCAGCTCGAACAGGTTGATCTGGTCGAGCTTCATATCTGCTTGTGCCAGGGCTTTTGGTACGGCGTATATCGGGCCGATGCCCATAATGCGCGGCGGTACGCCTGCCACGCCATAACTTACCAGCCGCGCCAATGGTTGTACGTTTAGTTCTTTCAACAGTTTTTCGGATACCACCAATACAAAGGCTGCGCCATCCGATGTCTGGGATGAGTTACCGGCGGTTACTACCCCATCGGCACTGAAAACCGGTTTTAGCGTTGCCAGTTTGGCAATGCTGGTATCGGCGCGTGGGCCTTCGTCGGTATCAACTACGTATTCGCGGGTTTTCTTTTTCAGATTATCATCGAGGTAAGTTTCCTTTACGGTGATAGGCAGAATACCCTGTTTCATCCTGCCATCCTTGATGGCTTTGATCGCTTTTTGGTGCGATTGGTACGAAAACTCATCCTGATCTTCACGGCTAACTTTATACACTTTCGCCACCTCTTCGGCAGTAAGCCCCATATTCCAGTACCAATCCGGGTGCGTTACCGCAACTGTAGGATTTGGAACGATCTTCCAGCCACCCATCGGGATCATCGACATGCTTTCCACGCCACCCGCGATGATACAATCGGCCATACCTGAACGGATCTTGGCTGTTGCCGTGGCGATCGTTTCCAACCCCGACGCGCAATAGCGATTCATGATCACGCCCGGAACTTTATCGGTATCCAATCCCATCAGCGAGATTAGACGCGCCACGTTGAGGCCCTGCTCCGCTTCTGGCGAGGCATTGCCCACGATCACATCGTCAATGCGTTCTTTATCCAATCCCGGTACCGATGCCACCAAATGGCGGATCACCTCGGCAGCCAGGTCATCGGGACGAGTGAATCTGAATACGCCGCGCGGCGCTTTGCCAACCGCTGTTCTGTATCCTGCAACTATATAAGCTTCTTGCATTAGCCCCTCCTAAATCCTCCCCGGAAGGGAGGACTTTTTATCTTTTAGTTTAATAATCTTATTTCAATAAGTCTCCCCTACCGGGGGAGATTTAGAGGGGGCCGCTAATTTCTTAACGGTTTCCCTTTTGTTAATATACTCTGTATTCTTTCCAGTGTTTTCCGCTCCCCGCAAAGACTCAAAAATGCTTCGCGCTCCAGGTCGAGCAGGTATTGTTCGGTTACCAGGGTCGGCGATGATAAGTCGCCGCCGCACATCACGTAGCCTAACTTTTCAGAGATCTTTTTGTCATGCTCCGATATGTAATGACCTGAATACATCGAATTAGCACCGATGTAAACCATGCCTAAACCGGATTGCCCCAGCACCTTGATATCTTTACGATGCGCAGGTTGCGTATAACCTGCATCAGCCAGTTCGAGTGCTTTCTCTTTGGCATCGGCTAATAAACGGCTGCGGTTCATGCTGATGGAGTATTTATCTTTCAGCAAATAACCCAGGTCGTAAGCTTCGGGTGCCGAAGTAGACACCTTGGCCATGCCGATAGTGAGGAAGCGGTCTTTTAAAACGTTTTGTTCGATCTGTCCTTCGGTAAAGGCATCCGATGCTCGCAGCGCAAACTCTTTGGTACCGCCGCCGCCAGGAATTAATCCTACGCCAAACTCAACCAAACCCATATAAGTTTCGGCGTGCAGTTGCACGTGGTCGGCGTGGAGGCAAAACTCGCAGCCACCGCCTAAAGTTAAATTAAATGGTGCAGCCACTACCGGGATAGATGAATAGCGGATGCGCATAGATGTATTTTGGAATGCGCGAACAGCCATATTGATCTCGTCCCACTCCTGCTCAACAGCGGCCATAAAGATCATGCCTACATTGGCACCGGCAGAGAAATTGGCGCCGTCGTTACCGATAACCAAACCGCGGTAATCTTTCTCGGCTAAGTCGATCGCTTTGTTAATCCCCTGGATAACCTCGCCACCAATGGTATTCATTTTGGTGTGGAACTCGAGATTCAAAATGCCATCGCCCAGATCGGTTATCGTGGTACCACTATTCTTCCAGATGGTTTTGCTTGCGCGGATGTTATCTAAAATGATAAAGTTTTCAGTTCCCGGGATGGCTTTGTAGGTTTTGGTCGGAATGTCGTAATATTTTTTAACACCGCCTTCAACCTTGTAAAACGATTCGTTTCCGGCATCCAGCATCTTATGCACCCAGGCAGCGGCTTCGTTGCCTTTTTCCTTCATCGCGGCAACAGTTTCCTTCACACCTAAAGCGTCCCAAACCTCAAAAGGGCCGAGTTCCCAGCCAAAGCCGGCACGCAGGGCATCGTCGATGCGGTACAATTCATCGGATATTTCAGGGATACGGTCACTCACGTATTCAAACAAACCGTAGAACGAGGTGCGGAAAAACTCACCTGCCTTATCGGTTCCTTTGGCGTAAACCTTCATCCGCTCGCGCAGGTTCTCTACGGGCTTAGTCGCTTCGAGCGTTGCCGATTTAACTTTAATTTGCGGTTTATATTCTAAGGTCTTCAGGTCGAGAGCTAAGATCTCGCTCGAACCATCCGCATTTTTTACTTTTTTGTAGAAGCCTTGTTTGGTTTTATCACCCAGCCATTTATTTTCGGCCATCTTCTTCACATATTCGGGCAATACGAACAGGTCGTGCGCCTTATCGTTCGGCAGATTATTGTATAACCCGTTGGCCACGTTGATCATGGTATCCAAACCCACTACATCGCTGGTGCGGAAGGTAGCCGACTTTGGCCTACCCAAAACCGGGCCGGTAAATTTGTCGACCTCCTCGACCGTCAAGTCCATTTTCTCAACCAGATGGAGCAGCGCCATAATCGAGTAAACGCCTACACGGTTGGCGATAAAAGCCGGAGTATCTTTACATAAAACAGTTGTCTTACCTAAAAATTTATCGCCGTAGTGCATTACAAAATCAACAACTTCTTGCGAAGTTGAAGGTGTCGGGATAATCTCTAATAATCGTAAATAACGCGGCGGGTTAAAAAAGTGCGTTCCGCAGAAATGCGCCTTAAAATCATCGCTCCTGCCTTCGGCCATTAAATGGATCGGGATACCCGAAGTGTTTGAGGTGATTAACGTGCCTGGCTTGCGGAATTTTTCCACCTGGTCGTAAACCTTCTTTTTAATATCCAGGTTTTCGACAACCACTTCTATCGTCCAGTCGCAACCGGCAATATCTTTCATGTTATCGTCGAAGTTTCCGGTCGTAATGCGGCTTAATACCGATTTAGTAAATACGGGCGATGGGTTTGATTTTGCGGCTGCATCCAGCGCGGCGTTAACGATGCGGTTTTTAACTTTCGGATTATCGAGCGCCAAGCCTTTTGCCTGCTCATCGGGCAATAACTCTTTGGGTGCGATATCGAGCAGCAATACCTCCACACCAATATTGGCAAAGTGGCACGCAATGCGCGACCCCATAACGCCTGACCCTAAAACTGCTACTTTTTTTATTAATCTTTTCATTTGGTATATGTGAGCCCCTCCTAAATCCTCCCCGTAAGGGAGGACTTAAAAGGACCTATTCGGGTTTATAATCAATAGTTAACTGGTTGATCTTTTTCAGCGTATCGGTTAGCTGCTGCTTTTCGGCATCACTGATGTGTGCATCCAGATAATCGTTAAACTTGCGCACAACAACACGGGCAAGGTGGCGTTTTTCTTTACCCAGATCTGTCAAACGTATCTTAACCGAGCGTTTATCGCCTTTGTTCGATTCGCGGTAGATCAAACCCATATCTTCGAGGTTGCTCAACATTCGCGATAAGCTCGTTGACTTTAAGCCCAGCAAGCCGGCCACTTCGGTAACGGTTGTACCTTCTTTATCGTCGATATTAATGAGCAGGTAACCGATGGATTGGGTTATTCCAAACTCTGATGCCAACTGGTTATAGCGGTTAGCTACCGTTTGCCATACTACTTTTAAAAAATAATCAATAGTTTCCTGGTGTTTCATTAAATTACTATGCAAGCATAACAAATATATAGAGTTAAACTTTAGTATGCAAGCATAATTTTAAGAAAGTTTTGGAAGAAGAAAACTTGCTTCTGAGCAAGTTTTTGAGTATATTGTGATGAGAGCTTAAAGCGCGAGGCTGGAAGCAAGAAGCTTAAAAGGGTTGAAATATTTCTTACAATTTCCCCCCTGCCCGGTTAGTTGTTAGATCATCGGTAATGTATGGCGAAGAAACACACCCCTGCCATTACACACGCCAACGCACCCCCTCTCAAGAGGGGAACTAAAAGTTTGTTATAATACCGAAGAATACTGATGTGTTTATCGGATCATTTTTGAGATAGCGCCTTCTTTTTGATATAGCGATCGACAAGCCACATGATTAACCAATAAGGGAACATTACGAACGGGTATAAAAATATGACAAGGAAAATATACCCATGGCGACGGGATGCATCATCTCCAATTAAATTATCGATCATATCGAACGAAAACAGGTAGATAACAAAGAACAAGAACGGGATGAACAAACTACCTGCGATGGTAACTGCCGAATACTTTTTTAAAGGATTGGCCCTGCGCGATTTTATTATAAAAATCAGGTGAAGTATAACTAAGAATAGCGTAAAGGCTAAAGCAATACTAAACGGGCCAATAACCAGCATTAATGTCGTAAAATCGCTTGTTTTGGGCGTGTACGAAATAGTAAAAAAATCGGCCGGGAGTTTATCAAAATTCCAGGTTTGGGTTTTGCCCGAAACGCTATCGGGGTCCCCCAGATTTGTTATCAGATCACCTTTGAAATTTTGAGCGTTTAAGTTGATCTGTAAGGTGCCGAATGATCTCCAATTTCGTGCCGGGGATAGGGAGTAATCAAAGCTGTATTGCTTTATCCAGCCACCAGCATATACCGAAGCAATGGCTGTGTACTCAACCCTTACCTGGTGTTTCCCTTTTTTAAGGGTCGCTTCAAAATATTTCAGATCGGAAAGTAGATAGACGTTACCCCAGTTCTCATGCCAGTAAATAGTAACCTGTTGAGGCTGGCCTATCGCCGATAACGGCCCTATTGAATTTGCAAAATTCTGAAAAGGAGAATTTGAAACATTAGTATAGCTTTCCGGGATATTTTGTAATTCCACGGCCTTACCGTCGACTAAAACTTTGAAACCATTGTGATAGTTTACCGCATAAAACAACAGAGGTATTTGCCGGCCATCGGTATCGGTACTTATATTATACTCAACTACGTAAGCCGCCGTTTTAAACTTTTGGTCGACTGTTACCCATATCCGCTCGTTGAGGATATTAATATTACGGCTCGAAAAAACGGAGCTTACCTTGGTTCCTTCACCGTAAGGCGATGCCATATTGGCAAAGCATACCCGGCTGGCGAAGACCAAGAAAAGGACAATGGAGTTCCTCATTATTTTTACCAGCCAATTTTGGTATCATCGCCACGTGGGTCGGCGCCGCCTTCGTAATAGCCCCACTGAGTAAACAAGATGGCATCTACACGGCCACTGGTACTTTTGCGTTGTACCAGTTTGTAGCCTTTTTGGGTAAGCCTGATCTGGGCAAGGCTATCGATGGCGCCTTTTTCAAAATCGATCTGATCGGGCAGCCATTGGTGATGGAAACGTTTTGAGGTTACAGCCTTTTGCATGCTTTGGTCAAACTCGATCACGTTGAGTATAGTTTGAAAAACCGAAGTGATGATGGTTGAGCCGCCGGGCGTGCCTACCACCATAAACAGTTTACCGTCTTTTTCGAGGATGGTTGGCGTCATAGATGACAACATCCGTTTACCCGGCTGAATGGAATTGGCTTTACCACCAACTAAACCGAACATATTGGGTACGCCGGGCTTGGCGCTAAAATCGTCCATTTCGTTATTGAGCAAAAAGCCGGCATCCTTTACAAATATTTTGGAGCCGAAGCCGCCATTGAGGGTAGTAGTGATCGATACCGCGTTACCCTCACGATCAACAATAGAATAATGAGTGGTTTGATCGCTCTCATAACCCACAAACGAGCCCGGCAAAATAACGGTGCTTGGTGTAGCGGCTGCCAGGTTGAAACTTTTCATCCGCGATTGGATATACTGTGGTTTGAGCAGGCTATCAACCGGTACTTTGTAAAAGTCAGGGTCGCCGAGGTATTTGGAACGGTCGGCATATACCCGGCGCTCGGCCTCCACCATCAGTTGTATGGTCGAATCCTTGTTGAAACCCCATTGTTTGATGGGATAAGGCTCAACAGATTTGAGCAGTTGCAGTAAGGCTATCCCACCGCTTGATGGCGGCGGCATGGTAATTACCTTATAACCTTTATAGGTACCCACAATGGCATTTCGCCAAACCGAGTGGTAAGCTGCCAGGTCGGCTTTGGTCACCATCCCTTTGCCGCTCTGCATTTCGGCAACGATCTTATCCGCGGTAACGCCATCGTAAAAACCGTCGCGGCCTTTATCACGGATCAGTTCCAACGTGTTGGCCAGGTCTTCCTGCACCAGCAGATCGCCTTCTTTCCAGGGGGTATCTTTGATGAAATAGGTTTTACCTGGATTACGTTCTTTGAAATCGGCTTGTGAGCCATTCAACGCATCGACCAAACGTTTGGTGATCTTAAACCCTTCGCGGGCCAGATCGATAGCGGGCTGCACCAACACTTCCCATTTTAATTTGCCATATTTTTGATGCGCGGCCACCATACCATCAACACTACCGGGCACACCCGAAGCCTGGTGCGTGGCGATGCTCATGTTAGGTACAACGTTGCCAACAGAATCGAGAAACATATTTGTCGATGCCGAGGCAGGCGCTTTTTCGCGAAAATCGAGCGTATTGGTTTCGCCCTTGCCAGAGCGGTACACCATAAAACCACCACCGCCGATATTACCGGCCTCTGGCAGCGTTACCGCCAAGGCAAACTGTACTGCCACGGCTGCGTCAACCGCGTTACCTCCTTTTTTGAGGATGTTTATACCAACCTGCGATGCATCCGGGTAAGCGCAAACCACCATACCGTTAGTGTACTCGTCGCCATTATTTTTACCTAACTGGCCTTGTACACAGCCTAAAGGCAAAAAAAATCCCGCCGTTACCAGCAGGATGAAATATTTTATATGGAGTTTGTTGTTAAACATGGTGCGTGTCGGTCTGATAAATTTTCTCGACTAATTTATCATATTTTTTTAAGATCACCTTACGCTTTAAGCTCAGCTTTGGTGTCATCTCGCCGCTCGCTATCGACCATTCATCGGCGATCAGCTCAAACTTTTTCACCTGTTCCCAGTGGCCAAACCCAACGTTATAACGGTCAATCTCGCGCTGATATTTAGCGATAACCTGCGGTTCGGTAATAATTTGCTCACGGGTGGTGTAGGTAATGCCTTTTTTGGCGCACCAGTCCTTCAGGGCATCAAACGCGGGCAAAATTAATGCTGCCGGGAAGCGTTCGTTTTCGCCTATCACGATGATCTGCTCGATCAGCGGCGATTCCTTGTATTTATTTTCGAGAGTTTGCGGAGCGATGTACTTGCCGCCCGCCGTTTTAAAGATCTCTTTTTTACGGTCGGTAATGCACAGGTATTTACCTTCGAGCAATACACCGATATCGCCCGTATGGAAAAAGCCGTCGGCATCAATAGCTTCGGCGGTAGCATCAGGGCGGTTGTAATAGCCTTTCATTACGTTAGGGCCTTTAACCAAAAGCTCGCCGTCCTCGGCAATTTTCAGGGTGACGCCTTTCAATACCGGGCCAACCGAACCAAATTTTGTTTCGCCAGGTTGCGGCGCGTTTACCGCGATAACCGGTGATGTTTCGGTAAGGCCATAACCTTCCAGGATCATTATTTCGGCTGCCCAAAACACTCTTGCTAAACGTGGTTGTAACGCAGCGCCGCCCGATACGATGGCAATTATTTCGCCGCCAAGAGCTTCTTTCCATTTGCTGAACACCAGCTTACGGGCAATTTTCAACTGTGTTTCGTACCACCAGCCGTTAGTGCCGGCGAGTTCATATCGTAACCCAAGCTTTAGCGCCCAGTTGAAGATCGCCTTTTTTGCTCCCGTAAGTTCGCTGCCTTTGGCTACTATCTTATCATAAACCTTTTCTAACAGGCGTGGTACGGTGGTAAAACAATGTGGTTTTACATCCACCATATCGGCAACAATTGTATCCATACTTTGGGCATAGTAGATGGAGATGCCCAGGTAAACGTACATGTAAATCACCATGCGCTCAAAAATATGGCTCATAGGCAAAAAGCTTAATGCACGGGTAATTTCCTTAGGATAGAGTTTTGATGATTCGAGTACATTGCTTACCAGGTTGCCATGGGTAAGCATTACCCCTTTTGGCGTGCCTGTTGTGCCTGATGTATAGATCAGCGTAAGCAAGTCATCGGGTTGCACACTTGCACGGTAAGCATCCAGATCGGGTTGTTGATTGGCTTTACCGGCTTCCACAATTTCCGACCAGTGTTTAACTCCCGCTATTTTTTCGTAGCTGTACATCTCGAGTTCAGCACCGGTCTTCTCTTTAACATGATTTATTTTGGTGCAGATATCCTTATCGGATACAAAAATGAGTTTGATGCCGGCATCCTTTAAAATGTATTCGATATCCGCATCGGCAAGTGTTGGATACATAGGCACCTGCGTGGCGCCAATCTGCATAATGCCGAAATCGCAAAAGTTCCACTCGGGGCGGTTTGGCGACATGATAGCTACTTTATCATCTTTTTTAATGCCGAGAGAAAGGAGGCCATAACTTACATTATTGATGGTGTCAACAACTTGGCTGGTTTCGTATTTACTCCAAGCACCCGATTCTTTATGCGCAAGCATATCGGCCTTTGGAAATTTTTCCAGATTGTAGGGCAATAAATCGAAAACCCGGGTAATGGCCATGGCAGTAGTTGTTAAGTTATAAATCGGTTAAAAATGACCGGCAAAAAAGGTTTTTATACCGTCTTTACCAAAGGTATAATATAATAGTTTTTATACCAACACAGTTTTAAATATATTATGCATGCATAGATAAATTTTTACAAAAAACAGATGTTTGCTATACTTATACGTGGCATTAAACGTTTTTGTGGCAGATGGCAGAAATTTGTTTATTTGCCGCATTCATCTAAAACGCTATTATGAAAAAGCTATTACCTTGTTTAATCGTATTTAATTTATTGCTATTTGCCGCACAATCGTTACAGGCACAAACCTACCAAACCGCTTTTGGTTTAAAATTCGGAGGGTACGAAAATGGCTTATCGGCAAAATATTTTTCAACCAAAGATGTGTCGCTCGAAGGCATATTAGGCATCCGGTCGCATGGTGTAGTTTTTACAGGCTTGTACGAGATAAACCAAAGCGCATTTAATCTTGCCGAACTCAAATTTTATTATGGCGCGGGTGCGCATATTGGCTCAATCGGGAGTGGCGCTTACCAGCGGATAGGCAGCAGCAGCCAGGATTACAGTGGCAACTCGTTGTTATTAGGTGCCGACGGCGTTGTTGGATTGGAATATATAGTACCTAAATCACCCATCGCCATTAGCCTCGATCTTAATCCAAGGCTTGAACTGGCTTCGGGTCCGTTTTTTGACCTGGCTCCTGGTCTGGGTATCAAATACACCTTATAAGCTAAGGCAGTCCTAATTACAAAAAAGGCCTCCCGATATGTCGGGAGGCCTTTTTTTATTTCAGTATGGTTATTTTTCGGACATACGTTTTATCGTCAATTTTAAGTTGAAGAAAATATGCCCCATCGGGTATAGTGGCCACATTTAAAATGGTATTAAAGGGGCCGGCGGTTATTTGCTGTGTGCTGGTATAAACGTTTTGCCCGATGGCATTTTTAATATTCAGCGTAAGCGGCTCATTTTTTAATGCCACAAATGCAATATGCAGTTGCGTACTTGCCGGAACCGGGAACACCGCTAATGAGATATCCGATCCGTCGCCCGTACCCTTTGCCGGCAGTACAAAGCTAAAATCGTCCGATTTGGATACGCAACCCGTGGTAGCAGTTACATCAACCCGGTATATGCCACTCACCAGTGGTGTATAAGTTTGGCTTGTAGCGCCTGCTATTAGGTTGCCATTTAAATACCATTGGTTATTCGCAGTAAAGTTTGATACCAGGTCAGTGCCGCTAAGCGTTATTGCCGGCTTAACATAGGCAACCGCTATTCTCGGCCCCCCTATACAATCGAGGCTTTTAACCTTCATGTTGTAAAAAAAGTAGTAAAACCCGTGATTATAGGTGGTATCGCTTGGGTTTGTAGCGGATGTTGCATTGTTACCTGTAATGTTAAAAATACCATTCAACGTAAACGGATACCCTGTTACACCGCCATTATTACGATAGATGGTGGCAGCATCCGGATAGCTTATACTGATGCTATAGGTACCTGCAGCAGGCAAGGCAAGATTTAAATTATAAACCTGTCCGGCATCATTAGGATCGTCGGGCTGATCGCCTGCGGCCGCGGTTGTGCGGGTTGCTGTCACATTTAATGTCGCTGCGGACACCGTTAAGCCACTTGCATTAGTTACTGTGAACACTATTGTGCCTGGGTTGCCAATATATAACCTGGCACTTTGTATTAGTACAGGCACTCTTGTACTTACATATACCGATGGAGTATATTGGTTATAACCGCCCGCAGAAAATACCGACTTTGTAGCCGGACCGATGGTACCGCTAAAATCGTTTACGCCGGCATAGTAAAAATTATTTACCGGCGGAACCGCTGTGTTTACGTTTGCGCCCGAAGTAAATGGCAAAGCATCACCAATGTTTTTATACCATAAAACGGTACCGTTGGCGGTTGCCTGTAGATTATACAAGTTCAGATCGGTACAATAACTTGCGGATGCTGTCGAAATTCCGGGCACGGTATTCACCACCGAGCTAGCCGTTGCCGAGTTATTGGTGTTGTTTTGATCGGTACCAAGAGTAGTGGTAGCACTTATAGTATAACTGGCCCCGGCTACGGCATTAAAGGTTCCGGTTAACGGAAAATCAACTTGTGATAATGACGCCAGCGACCCGGTATACACCTCGTTAAGCGTAGTTACCACGCCTGTGGCAACCGCTGTAATCGTTACCGTTACCGGGATACTGGTTAGCGTTGCAGTACCATAGTTTTTAAGCTTTACCGATACCGGGCTTGTGGCAGACTGACACACGCCATTTATGGCTGGGGTATTAATTGCTGTAACGCCAGCATCAACAGTAGCCTGTACAAATTTTACCGTATAATCCTGTGTCTCGCCTTTTGCGTACGTACCGCACGAGGTCACAGTCGTGGGATCGGTAGTTTCGCTAAGTACAATACGCATCAAACTGGTATTGCCGGCTACAACCGTAGGCGGGACAACAACATTAGCAGTAAATGTACCATTTGCTGCAATAACACCCGATGTTGTAATGAGTTCGCTCGTTTCAAAAGTTCCGTTCCCGTTCCAATCTATCCAAACTTTGGCTACTTTATTAAAATTTGATCCGCATGTACCTACCGATACACTTAAAGGGTATGTTTTACCTTGCTCAAGCGATGCTACCAGGTTAGTATAACTGGAGTAAGTAGTACAGCCGGCAGCGGGTGTATTATTTACATTAGAAAGGGTGACGTTGTTAATACGCGAGTCGGCGCTCGACGATGGTGCCGAGGCGCAGTATAGCGATCCGCCGATGCCTGTAGCTATCAATGAATATGCCTGCCCGCCACTTACCAAAGTACCCTTATGGGTTACTGTAATGGTATACGCTTTGGCTATAACTGCGCCGCCAATGTAAACTTGTTCAATATTATCGCGTACGTTATCGCCGGTTGTGGCTGCAGTAGACGGTGAATTAGGATCAAGCACCCAGGGTTTATAAGTTGTTGTGCCATCGCTTACCCTGATATCCAAATCATTAACCAATTTTGGGGTACGGTCATTTATCACGCCGGGAGCATTCGTGGTTCCCGGTTGATCTGTCCAGCAAATGGTAGCTATCAGCGGGCCATTTCCTGAAGATACTACATTAAAAGTTTGCGTTTGCCCTTGCACTAAAGCCTTCTCTACAATTAAACTTTTGGTACCGTTATCAGTAATAGCCTGCGCGGCGGCACCCATATCTAACAAACCCCATCCATAAACATAATCCGGACCTACATTACCGGCATCAAGCGCAGTATGGCATACCAGGCCTTTTAATGTTGCTGAATGCATAAAAGCACCGGCATTTTTTTGCGAGTAATACTCCTGCAATAAATATAACGATCCACTTACATTTGGTGTGGCCATTGATGTGCCTGATAACGTACCATAGGCATTGTTTGCGGAAGCTACCGAAGACGTAACATTAACGCCCATGCCCGAAATATCGGGTTTTACACGGCCGTCATCTGTTGGCCCCCAACTGCTAAACGATGCATTTTGCACCGACGCGCTGCCAGCTGGCCCGTTAGGTAGCGGATTTACCGCGCCAACTGTTAAAACGTTTTTAGCAACCGCGTGCGAGTCGAGGTTATCATAACCGGTCTGGCTGCTAATACCGGTCGGCCGGGCGCCTTTGTTAATGATGGTAGCATCTGTGCGGCTGGTATAGCCATAATAAGTCGACCCAACTGCCGGTCCGTTATAACCACGCGCATTACCTGCGGCAAACACCATTAAATACTGAGGCGCACCAAGAGCCACCTGATCCAAAGCGATGGATGTTGAATTATACTGCCCAAAGTTATAGTCTTCAGCGTCGCCCGGTAAACCATACCATTCCCAACGGGTCCCGGTATAGTTCCAACCAAACGTGTAACCATAGGAGTGATTCGAAATAAGCAGGCCCGAAGCCGCAAGTGCTATTTCGGATAAATCATTATTAAAATCGTAAGATAATAACGATGTTGCACCAAATGCCATGCCTTTTGCGGGCGCGTAAGCTCCTTTGGCAACCATTGTTCCGGCAACGTGAGTTGAGTGATCAATAACCGCTACAGTCGAATTATCTTTGTTAGTTATTGTTTTACCGGCAAATTCCTGGTGCGCAGCCAGTACCGTGCTGCCATCCCAAATGGCTAGTTTACTAACCATATTGGCGCTCGAACCGCTTAAATTTAAGCCGAGGGAGCCACCGGGCTGTACCGTATTGGTACGCGTTGTAGCGGCAGCAATAACGTTATCGTTTGTTTTGAGATAGACCGGAAAGCCTAGTGCATCTACGCCATCCAAAGCCATTATAACCCCTTGGGGTGATGTTTTAAATATGGCCCAGCCTTTTTGTTTAGCCAGGTCAAGTGCACGTTTATGATTTGCCTGGTACTTTGAGTTAAAGGTGTGAGATAAACTGCTCAGATGTTCTTTTCTGATCGCATCCGTCACTAAATCTTGCGAAAAGGCGCTGCCTGCTAAAGAAACGAATAATAGTACCGATAAAATTCGAGAGTAAAGTTTCTTCATATATATTCTGATGTAGAAATTTTAGTGGTTCAATCAATAATTAGTAGGAATAATACAGCTGTAAAAACGTTATATTAGCGTGAAAGGTATGAAAAAAAAATTATTATTTATGACGCTGATCACTTCTTTTGCTTTTGCAAGCCCGGCAGGGCATATTACGCAGGGAATAAGCGGAAAAATACTTTTAAAAACCGGTAATGCCATGCCTTCTCCCGGACGAAAAATTGATCCGGGCACTCCAGTAGTCCGCACTGTTTTGATATATGAATTGACCCGCCGTACTGATGCCGTTTCGAACGGAACCTTATACAGCCATCTCAAAACCAAACTGATAGCTAAAACACATAGCGATACTACTGGTTACTATGCCCTCGCGCTGCCGGTTGGCAAATACTCCGTTTTTGTTGAAGTTGATGGCGGCTTGTTCGCTAACCTTTTTGATGATAACGGCTATATTAACCTGGTTGAAATAAAAAAAGACAGCATCAGCAAAAAGGATATTATTATTAATAACCTGGCTGTTTATTAAGCAAGCTTACGATAAATACTTGCCTACTATCGGCATTCTGCGCCCCATACCAAATGCCTTTGGCGAAACCCTTAAGATCGGCGGAGTTTGGTAGCGTTTATGCTCGGCACTGTTCACCAATTTGATGATCCGTTTCACTACTGCCTCATCATAACCCATCGCAATGATCTCTGATGATGATTTACGATGCTCAATATATTCCATCAAAATGGTATCGAGAATATCGTATTCCGGCAGTGAGTCCGAATCTTTTTGACCGGGCCTTAGTTCGGCCGATGGCGGTTTAACTATCGAATTAACCGGGATGATCTCGCGGTCTTTGTTGATATGATTGGCCAGCTCATAAACCTGCACTTTGTATACATCGCCCAAAACAGAAATACCGCCACACATATCGCCATACAAAGTGCCATAACCAACAGCGGCCTCGCTCTTATTTGAGGTATTGAGCAATATATATCCAAATTTGTTACTCATGGCCATTAGCAGCACTGCACGGCTGCGCGATTGGATGTTCTCTTCGGCGATGTTAAACGGCAAACCGTTAAATTGCGGATGCAATGCCGCTTCAAACGCGTCGGTAACGTCTTTTATTGCAATAGTTTCGCTTTTACAACCCAGGTTTTTAACCAGGTCTTCGGCATCAGTAATGGAGTGATCTGTGGAATACTTCGATGGCAGCAATACCGCCATTACATTCTCAGGGCCCAAAGCTTCGGCAGCCAATGCACATACCACCGCCGAATCAATACCTCCCGATAATCCTAAGATTGCCCGCGTAAAACCCGATTTATAAAAATAGTCTCGTATACCTAGTATCAAACCCTCGTGTATCTGTTCAATATCGCTGGCACGTTGGGTATTAATGCCTGGTTTATGTTCAAAACTTACTACTGATTTTCCTTCGCTGTTTTTATCTATCTGATAATAGGCAATATCTTCTTTAAAATAAGGCATCTCGTCAATCAGCTTGCCTTCGTTATCAAAAATCAACGATCCTCCGTCAAATATCAATTCGGTTTGCGCCCCTACCTGGTTCACGTAAAATAATGGCATTTGGTATTGCCTGGCGTTATCACCTAAAATAGCAATACGCTCCTCATCGTGGTTATAGGCAAACGGTGATGCCGCGATGTTGATCATCACATCTGGCTGCTGCTCAATCAGCTTATCCATCGGCCGGGTAATGTACAATGGGTTTTCAATGGTATTCCACAAGTCTTCGCAAATGGTTAGCGCAATACGATGACCCTTAAAATCAATACAATTAAAATCGGTTTCAGGTTCAAAATACCTGTACTCATCAAAAACATCATAATTAGGCAATAGTGCTTTGTTTACAATGGCCTTTACTTTTCCATCGGCAATAAAATAGGCTGAATTGAATAGATCCTTACCCTGGTCTTTTAAGTTATAAGTGGGTACACCAATAATGCAGGCTACATCTTTACACACTGCAGCAATTTGCTGCGCCGACTCTTCACAAAGGCCGATAAACTCTCTAAATTCAAAAAAATCACGGGCTGGGTATCCGCAAACGCACAATTCGGCAAATACCACCAAATCCGCACCATTTTTTTGTGCGCTCTCAATGGCTGTTATAATTTTTTTTGTATTCGATTCAAAGTTCCCAACATGGTAATTAAGCTGGGCTAATGCTATTTTGATCATATATTATAGGTAGTAAACAATAGTATCGGCAAAATTCAGTTTTAAAATTTAATTTAGTAGCGCAATGACCACTTTTCGCCAATATAGACTTTCTAAGCAAATTTACCTTTTTTTTTCGATAGGCTTGCTGTTGTTGTCGGCGTGCGGGCGAAATAAAAAGGCTGATGTAAGTAATATCGATGTCAATATCACCATCCAGCGATTCGATCGCGATTTTGACCAAATGCACACCAAACCTATGTATACCCAGGCCCAATTATTGCAACAAAAGTACGGCGCCTTTTATACCGACTATATAGAACGCATTTTGGAAGCTGGCAGTACGCGCGATACGGGTTATTTTGCAACACTTAACCGGGTATTCAGCAACAACGGTTATGTTGATCTGAAAAAGGAAGTCGATTCGGTATATCCAAACCTCGACAAACAAAACGCCGAACTAACAGATGCCTTCCGGCGGATTAAATATTACTTCCCAAAAGTTAAAATACCTGTATTTTACTCATACTTCTCGGGCTTTAAAGCACAAACATCTTTAGGCAATAATTATTTCGGTATTGGCCTCGACATGTTTTTAGGGGCAAATTCAAAGTTTTATCCGGCCATTATCGAATCTTTTCCGCATTATGTATCTCGCCGTTTTACACCCGAAAATATTGCGCCACGGGTAGTTGAGGGCTTTGTGCGCGAAAATATGTTTCCCGAAAACGATGATAACAAATCGTTATTAACCAAAATGGTTTACAACGGCAAGATCATGTATTTTATGGACGAGGTTTTGCCCGATGCAGAAGACTCGACAAAAATAGGCTACACCCCGCAACAGTTAAAATGGTGCAACGATTTTAAAGCCCAGATCTGGGGATATTTTTTAGAGGATAATTTGCTTTACGAAACCGACTTTCAAAAAATACAGAAGTATTTAAACGAGGCCCCTTTTACACCTGGTCTGGGAGAAAAAAACGATTCGGCGCCTAAATTAGGGGTATGGACAGGCTGGCAAATTGTAAGGCAATATATGGCGAAGCACCCGGAGATAACTTTGGCACAATTAATGGCCGATGATGATGCACAAAAAATACTAAATGAATCCAAATACCGACCTAAATAAACCTCAGCGAATAGGCCTTGCTTTATCCGGCGGCGGCATACGCGGCGTAGCTCATCTGGGCGTTATGCAGGCCTTGTCAGACAAAGGGATCAAGTTTTCGCATATATCGGGCACAAGCGCAGGTGCAGTTGCAGCCGCTTTTTTTGCCGCCGGGTATAAACCTAAGGAAACATTAAACATTATTCGCCAGGCACATTTATTGCGCATGCTCCGGCCTTCAATCGGCAGTACGGGTCTATTATCAATATTACGGGTTGAGGAACTACTTAAAGAGTACTTCCCGGATAATGCATTTAATAAGCTTAAGATACCCATTACAGTTACTGCTGTTGATCTTGGCGAAGGGAAATTGGTATATTTTAACGATGGAGAATTGGTAAAATGCCTGCTGGCTTCATGCTGCCTGCCGGGCGTTTTTAAACCCATTATCATCAACGATCATATGTTTGTTGACGGTGGTATATTGAATAATTTTCCGGTTGAGCCGTTGGTTGGCAACTGCGATCTCATTATAGGTGTAAGCTGCAACCACCTGGCGCCGGTTGCAGAAATACACTCGTTTGGTCAGATGGTTGACAGGGCTGCTATGTTAGCCATAAACTCCAGTCTCGATACCCATAAAAAACTTTGCGATGTGGTAATTGAACCACATGGGCTCGGTAGCTACGGCATATTTGATACCAACTACGCGGAGTATATTTACATGATCGGGTATGAGGAAGGGCTAAAATCATTAGAGGGTAACGAAGTGCTTAAAGCGCTTATCACAGCTAACAAACAGATCGAGGGTTAACCCGCTAATAAGGTCAATAAAAAAAGCGTCCGGGTTTAGTCCGAACGCTTTTAAATATCTTGATGAAGCACTCTTTACTTCATTATTGCAAAAACTGCTTTTAAAGCTATTAAAATACCAACAATCAATATAATATTGGCAGCTATGTTCCAACCACGTGCGTCACCGGCAAAACGCAGGTAAACACCCACTATACCGATAATTATGGCAAAGGTTAACAGTAAATAATGACGTGGCGCGTTTGCTTCTTCTCTTGTATTCATTGTTGTAATTTTTTTGAACGCCCAAAAATAGGAATGTTTACCGAAAACCAATAACTATCCCGATAAAAAAATAACAATTAAGGATTTTTTATTCCCGCGGAACAGACACCGCCCTATCGTCGAACAACAGTTGATACTGTCTCATATATTCATCTATCAGTATCTCCTCAGCAAAATTGGCTTCGGTGATCTCACGGCTGGTTTTATTTATTCTATCTCTTTTTTCGGTATCAAGCGTAGCCTGTAGTATGGTATTGGTAATGATGTTAATATCAAGTGGCACTACCCAACCCAGATCGTTGATTTTTACAAATGACGACAGGCCCACCAGATCGGTAATCAAAACTGGTGTACCCATGTACAACGATTCCACAATTACATTTCCAAAGTTTTCGTTGTATGAGGTCAATATGCAAAGATCAGCGTCCATTAACTGCTGAAATTTTGTAGCCGAGCTTGCCCATTCCTTCCATTCTATTTTGCTTTCAATTTTAATATCACTGGCCAGTTGTTTTAAATCGGCAATGTATTCAGGGTTACCCGTACCAAAAATTTGAAGTTTTACATCAACACGCAACTTACTCATCGCTTCAAAAACAAACTCCAGGCCCTTTTTGGGATCGATACGCGAAAGAAAAATAATTGTAAATACCTCATTTGGCTTTTTTTGAATCGGCGGTCCATTAAGCGGTAATATATTGGGAACGGTAAAACCTTCCCAACCTGGTATCAGTTTTTCACACTCACCGTACTCCATAATTGCAGTAGCATGAAACCGCGACCGTCTAAGCAGGCTTTTACCCAAAAAAACGTGTATACATTTTTTTATAAAGTGGTTATTGCCGTTAAATATATAGTCGCAAAGCATACCCCGTGGAGAGATGATAACTTTTACGCCTTTTAAATAACATATCATGGCCGAAAATAGCACCAGAATATTCCACCAGGTGTGAATATGAACAATATCATATTCATTTACATGCCTGTACAGGTATTTCCACAAATCCGGCGATATAAAGGTGTTGTTTTTTGTATAACGTTTAAAGTATATAACCGGAACGGTGTCAACAATTATCTCCTTTTCCGTTTCTACATCCAGCTCTTCGGTGCCATTACCGGTTGTTGTTAATACTTTTAAATAAGTGCCCTTTTCAGTTAGTAGTTCACACAATTTACTAACTGAGTTAATCGGACCGCCATACTTATATGCCGGTTTATAACATGGTACTATATGTAAAATTTTCAAGTTAACAAAAACGTATTAAGATGATCCAAGATGTCAGTTAATCTAATTTTCAAAATATAGACTAAAAACAGGGGGAATACAAGTATCGGAAAATTTTAACAAAACTCTACTCTATAAATACGGCAATAATATATTCGGTATCAAAATAATTACAGAATTTCTACAGAATCTATTAATTTTAAGTGTATTTTAATAACCATTAACTAAAAAAATCTTTGAATAATTTGCCAATTATTCGTTTAAAGAATCTCATATCGTAAAAAGGGATAAACCGCCAGTATCCCTTGTAATTGAAGACCCAGGCAAACAATCCTTTAAAATCTTTGTGCTTAACACACCTGCGTATGTCTCTGTCAAAAATAGCGATCTCTATTTTTTTACCCTCATCATCCTTACGGGTAACGTGCCTAAGGTCGCCCGACATAATCCGTTTAATACCTTCCGCAAAACTATGACCGGTAAACCTGGAATATGGCATCCAGGCATTAACGCGGGCATCAACTTCTATCAGGTAATATACTTTACGCACCGGGTGGTAAATATATTGTATACTGGCAAAACCGTTTAAGCCTATACTTTTGCCTAATTTTTTAAGCAGCGTTGCAATTTCTTCGCTCTGATAATACAGCCGGCGCGTTGTAAACGAAAACTTGTTATACATATACGTTAATACTTCGGCACAGTTATAAGTTATCAGTTCGCCGTCTCTAAACAAGGCCTCCACACCAATATCTTCGCCCTCGATAAACTCCTGCAGCACTAAATTGGTTTTTACCCTCACTTTTTCGAGGCACTCCTGCAGTAAATCGGGACTGGCGCAGTATTGAATTCCGATTCCTGAGAAGCTATAGTCTTCTTTCAGTAAAATAGGAAACTGTAATTTTTGCACTGCCGTTGTTATATCTTCTACATCTGAGTAGTTAATGTAGCCTGGTGTAACAATCTCATATTTTTGGCAAATATGCGATAAGCCAAGCTTAGACGATAAAATTTCGCGGTTCTCGATCTTAGTGATCGGCAAGATCTTTTTAAAGATACGTTCGTCGGTTATCGATTCGTTCATCAGTTTTACCGATGCATCATCCAACACAACCACCCAATCGTAATGATCAAATTTTTCTTCTACTAACCCGATCAGTTGATCTTTGAATGCCTCGTGCTCAATAGGGCTTTCTATCCAGTTATCGTAATATTTGTTCGATAAAAGCCAGGACGACTTATTGCAAAAAACATCAACAGTTTTGCAACCGGCGCTTTTAAAAATGAAAGGGATTTCGGCCGTCGAATCAAAACCCGTTAACGTAACCAGTAGGATATTATACATAAAAAATAGTTCGCATTAACCCACCTGTTCACTTTTTAACGCTTGCCTTATTGTTGTTTAACTGTAATGAAAAAATTTACCGAAAAATAGTGCGTTTTTTCCAAAATTCAAACTCTAATCCGTTATTATTTCAAAATATCTTTGTTAATTTCACCCATAGTTCCCTGCAACAAAAAACTATATGCAACTACCCAGTTTATCCGATTTGAAGAACAAGCACATCTTAGCGTTGCTTGGCAACTTTGTGATATCGGGCTTTAGTTTTTTAACCATCGGTTTGATGGCCCGGACGATGGAAAAGAGCGATCTGGGAACCTGGTTTTTCTTTTTAGCCATTTACGGTTTTGCCGACGCCGTGCGAAATGGATTGCTGACCACTGCAACAGTAAAGTTTTACGCAGGTACCAGTCCAGAAAGATCTGCCGAAGTTTTAGGCTCGGTATGGTTCCTGGCCCTGTCACTTAGTGGTTTATTGGCCCTCATCAACATCATAGCTGTACCTTTTACCGGTTATATACAAAATCACGAATATGTGGTGCTCATCCAATGGTTTGGGTTAACAGTGCTTAGCTCTGTACCGTTTAATCTGGCTTTTTGGATAATGATAGCCGACAACGACTATATAACGATACTTAAGCTCCGGTTGATCAACAGCGGATCGATGATCCTCATTATTATTATTTTGGCTTTGATACACAAGGCAACCCTCGAGAATATTTTGCTGGTCAACTTTTTAACCAACGTATTAACCAGCGTGGTTTGCTTGTTTTTTGGTTACTCCAGGTTTAATACTTTGTTTAAACGTACCAAAAAATGCACTGCCGAATTGTTTGCTTTCGGAAAGTTCAGTCTGGCAAGTAATGTGAGCTCATATCTGCTCGGGGCAGCAAACACCCTTATTATAAACGGCATGTTAGGCACGGCTGCATTAGCTGTATTTACCATCCCGAATAAACTAATGGAAATTATTGAGATACCGCTGCGCAGTTTTGTGGGCACGGGCATGAGCGCAATGGCAACAGCCTACAACAACAACAATATGTACCACCTTACTTTTGTGAGCAAAAAATACGCGGGCATGCTTACCCTGGTGTTTATACCGGTTGCCATGATCACGTTTTTTACTGCCGATTTCGGCATCTGGATATTGGGTGGCAATAAATATGTAGGTACCGAAGCCGCCAACCTTTTACGGATCATGATGTGCATAGCCGTTTTATATCCCATCGACAGGTTTAACGGCGTTACTTTAGATATCATCCACCAGCCAAAGGTTAACCTGTATAAGGTTATTGCCATGGGCACCGTAAACATTGCCGTGGCCTTTGGCGCCACCATGATATTGAAAGATGTTTACGGTATAGTAATAGCTATATTTTGTTCAACCATTGCGGGTATTACAGTTGGCTATTACCATCTGCGCAAGCACCTTGATTATTCGCTAAGAGGCATTATTGCTTTAGGCATTGTTGAGCTGAAGAACTTTTTTAACGAAAAGATAATGAAGCGGCCACCGGCCAATATTACACATGACGATACGCTTAGCTAATTTAAAAGATATTCCCGGCATTATGCAGGTGATTAAAGCAGTTGTACCTGCCATGCAGGCAGCCGGTAATTTTCAGTGGGATGATACTTATCCCAACCCGACTGTTTTTGAAAATGATATTGCCGACGGCCAGCTTTGGGTTGCCGTTGTCGACGATGTGGTTGCAGGCGTCAGCGCCATTACCACCGAACAATATGCCGAATACGCAAACGTCGGACTCGACATTAACGAAACTGCAATAGTAACACACCGGCTGGCCGTAAGCCCTCACTTTCGTGGGATGGGTATTGCTGCGGCTTTGTTAAAACAAGCCGAGCAGGTAGCTCTTGACCGGGGTATTGCTGTTTTACGCATCGATACCAACACACAAAACCAGGCTACGCAAGCCCTATTCCCTAAAGTGGGCTATGTATATGCCGGTGAAATAGGTTTAGAATTCCGGCCCGGGCTACGGTTTTATTGCTATGAGAAGAGGTTAAGTTAATGGAAACTCTTGCCGACAAGATCATCAGATTTAATAGCGGACTTAACTTTCAGGGCGCTTTGCCCGATGGCATTCACATCATGAACCCGTTTAAAGAAAGCGTCGCCGCCTTAGCCGCATCTACAGAATTTTATAAAAAATATTATAACGATAATCATCCGCGCCACCTCATATTAGGCATTAATCCGGGCAGGTTCGGTTCCGGGCAAACCGGCGTGCCTTTTACCGACCCTAAACGCCTAAAAAGTGTTTGCGGCATTAATTTCGAAGGCCCGGTTACCCACGAGCCATCATCGGTTTTTATTTATGAGATGATAGCCGCTTACGGCGGACCCGAAAAGTTTTACCGGGATATTTATATCAGTTCGGTATCTCCGTTAGGTTTCACTAACGTTAACAATTTAGGTAAGCATATCAATTATAATTATTACGATAGCCCGGCGCTCACCAAAGCTATTTACCCTTTCGCTATAGATAGCTTAAAACAACAACTGCAAATGAGTTTGGAAACCGATATCTGTTATTGTTTCGGTACCGGGCAAAACGAAAAGTTTATCAAAAAACTAAATCAGGAGCATAAGTTTTTTAAGGAAGTAATTGCCCTGGAGCATCCACGCTTTATTATGCAGTATAAATCAAAAACCAAACAGTTTTATATTGATAAGTATTTGGAGGCGTTTGGGAGGATAGCCGAATAAACGCATTCTCAATCATGTCATTTCCATAGAGCACACAAGGGAAAGAGTCGTTGCGCGAAAGAGAAATCTTCTGCTACATGCTCATTGCAATCACGGTATCATGCAGAAGATTTCTCCTCGCCCCCTTACACAATCCAATGCTCATGCTCGTCGAAATGACAAAAGGTTTTAGCGATTCCGCCTTATCTCCCTTAAACAAAAAAGCCTCCCTGGTTCGGGAAGCTTTCATTTAAGGTTATAACGGATAGTATCTTAGTTGCTTGATAATGCTGCCGCGCCGCTCACAATCTCGGTAAGCTCGGTAGTGATGGCTGCCTGGCGTGCCTGGTTGTAGCTTAAACGTAAGTTACGTAACAGTTCGCCCGCGTTGTCGGTAGCTTTGTCCATCGCCGTCATACGGGCTCCATGCTCTGATGCATGTGAATCCAAAACGCCTTTGTACAACTGTATTTTAATGTTTTTGGGGATCAGTTGGTCAACTATCTCTTCTTGTGATGGCTCGAGGATATAGTCAACTTTCGAAGTTGCAGTTTCCTTTTTCTCAGCCTTTGGCACTGGCAATAACTGTTCAACTTTTACAATTTGTACTGCCGCATTTTTAAACTGGTTATATACCAGTTCAACACGATCGTACTCACCTTTTAAAAACCCATCCATAATAGACTGGGTAATTTTAGATACGTTTTCGAAGTTAAGCGCGCTGAAGATTTCGTTATTATTACCAATTACGTTGTATTTACGGCGTTGATAAAACTCCTGCGATTTTTTACCGATACCAACGATAGATACATTACCTGCTTTTAACTGGTTGCTGTATTTTTCGGCAATAATGTTGTTGGCGGCTTTAATAACGTTGGTGTTAAAAGCACCGGCCAAACCGCGGTTTGAAGATACTACAACAACCAAAACCTTTACAGGCTCGCGTTCCTGCAGGTATGGCGAAGAACCATCTTCTAAGCTTGCAGAAAGATTAGCCAAAATATCATTCAGCTTATTGGCGTAAGGCCTTAACTGAACAATAGCATTGGTGGCACGCTTCAGCTTGGCAGCCGAAACCATTTTCATGGCTTTGGTAATCTGCTGTGTTGACTTTACCGACGCGATCCGGTTTCTTACTTCTTTTAAATTTGCCATTCTTTATGAGTTGTCCGTTGCGAGTTATCAGTTGTGAGTTGGCCTAACTGACAACTCGCAACGGACAACTCACAACTTAAGAACTTAATATTTCCCAGCTAATTCTTTAGCTACTGTTTCTAATACGCCTGTTAACTGGTCATCAAACTTACCTGCTTTTAAAGCTGATAAAACTTCTGGGTGACGCAGTTCTAACTGGCTCAGGTACTCGGCTTCGAACTCTCTAACCTTATTTACAGGTACACTACGCATCAGGTTTTTAGTACCGATGTAGATGATAGCTACTTGTTTTTCAACAGTCATTGGCGAAAACTGCCCTTGTTTCAAAACTTCCACGTTACGTGAGCCTTTGTCTAACACAGTCTTTGTCGAAGCGTCCAGATCCGATCCGAATTTAGAGAAAGCCTCTAACTCGCGGTACTGTGCCTGGTCAAGTTTTAAAGTACCCGCAACTTTCTTCATCGATTTGATCTGAGCGTTACCACCTACACGCGATACCGAGATACCTACGTTGATAGCCGGACGAACACCCGCGTTGAACAAGTTCGACTCTAAGAAGATCTGACCATCGGTGATCGAGATCACGTTGGTTGGGATATAAGCAGATACGTCACCAGCCTGAGTTTCGATAATAGGCAAAGCTGTTAAGCTGCCACCACCTTTAACTAACGGGCGGATAGACTCAGGAAGGTCATTCATACCTTGAGCGATGGTATCAGATGCGTTGATCTTAGCGGCACGCTCTAATAAACGGCTGTGCAGGTAAAACACGTCGCCAGGATAAGCCTCACGGCCTGGTGGACGACGCAATAACAACGACACCTCACGGTAAGCAACAGCTTGTTTTGATAAATCATCATAAACAATTAATGCCGGCCTTCCGGTATCGCGGAAGAACTCGCCAATCGCAGCACCTGCAAACGGCGCAAAGAACTGCATTGGAGCAGGCTCTGATGCCGAAGCAGCTACGATGATAGTATACGGTAAAGCACCGCTTTCTTCCAAAGTACGTAAAACGTTAGCTACGGTTGAATTTTTCTGACCGATGGCAACATATATACAATAAACCGGTTTACCGGCTTCGTAAAATTCTTTTTGATTGATGATGGTATCGATACAAACAGCCGATTTACCGGTCTGCCTGTCGCCGATTACCAACTCACGCTGGCCGCGGCCGATCGGGATCATCGCGTCGATAGCTTTGATACCTGTTTGCAATGGCTCGGCTACCGGCTGACGGTAGATTACACCAGGGGCTTTGCGCTCTAGAGGCATTTCGTAAGTAGTACCTGCAATCGGGCCTTTACCGTCAATTGGCTCACCCAAAGTGTTAACCACACGGCCAAGCATGCCTTCGCCTACTTTAATAGATGCGATTTTGCTTGTACGTTTTACAGTGTCACCTTCCTTTACACCGTCAGATGCTCCCAACAATACCACACCCACGTTGTCTTCTTCAAGGTTAAGTACTATACCTTGTAAATTGTTGTCAAATTCAACAAGCTCACCCGATTGTACTTTGGTTAATCCGTAAACGCGGGCAATACCATCACCCACCTGGAGTACGGTACCTACTTCTTCTAATTCAGATTCTGACTTAAAGCCCGACAATTGCTGACGCAAAATTGCTGATACTTCGTCTGGTCTTACCTCTACCATTGTTTAAAATTTATTTTAGAGTTCTATTTACAATTATTCAACTACCCCGTGGGCAAATTCGTTTTTCAGTTTCTTTAAACTGTTGGCAATGCTGTTATCTATCTGTCTATCGCCAACGGTTAAAATAAAGCCGCCTATTAAGGTAGGGTCAACTTTAGTTTCCAGTATAATGCTGCAATCGCCGCCAACTTCGGCCTTTACCAGGTCGGTAACGGTTTTTTTGTTAGCTTCTGATAGTTCGACCGCAGTTACGATCTTAGCTTTAACGATGTTATTTTTAGCGTTATATTGATTGATAAACTCCTGGGCAGTGTAAAACAACACCTCGCCGCGGCTTTTATTGATCATGATGTTAAAGAAACCGATAGTCGCTTTGCTTACTTTACCTTCAAAAAGGCCATCAAGTATCTTTATTTTTTTATCGTGCGAAATAATGGGGTTAGCCAGCACAGTTTGTAATTGATGGTTAGTCTTTAAGGTTTGCACAAAAAGCTCCATATCGCCTCTAACCGCTTCGAGCGAATTTTGCTCGACGGCAAGATCAATTAATGATTTGGCGTACCTTGAACCTACTGTTAATTCCGACATTCTTATTTAGTTGTGAGTTGTAAGTTGTGAGTTGTGAGTTGCCAATTTCAAAACTGACTACCGACAACAGACCACTGACAACTTAATTTAACTTTACTTTCTTCAGCAGGTCCTCTACAAGGTCTTCCTGTTTTTGTTTGTCTTCAAATTGCTTGCGCAAAATTTTCTCGGCTATCTCGATCGAAAGAGAAGCTACCTGCTCTTTAACACCAGCCATCGCGATAGCTGTTTGGTTATCGATTTCGATACGTGCTTTTTCGATCATGCGTGCACCTTCTTTTTGAGCGGCATCTTTTGCTTCGCCGATGATCTGGTCTTTAACATGCTTAGCTTCGCGTAAAATTAAATCGCGTTCGGCACGGGCTTGTTTAAGCAGTTCTTCGTTTTCGCCTGTTAAACGCGCCATTTCTTCTTTGGCCGCTTCTGCTTTAGACAATGCCTCTTCAATCGAACGTTCGCGTTCGGTAACAGCGCCTAAAATTGGTTTCCAGGCAAATTTTCCTAAAATAACCAACAGGATAATAAAGGATATTAGCGTCCAAAAAATTAAGCCTATCGCGGGTTGAACTATGTCCATCTGTTCTATCTTATATTAATTTTCAGTTTCATGTTTTAAAAACACCGTCCGGAGCCAATCGCTCCGGAATGGTATTTTTTTGTTTTTGTGTGCAATCCGGAGATTACATCAACGCAACTACCACGGCAAACAAAGCAACACCTTCTACAAGGGCCGCAGCGATGATCATGTTAGTTTGGATTTTTGAAGCAGCTTCTGGCTGACGAGCTATACCTTCTACAGCTTTACCACCAATTTGACCGATACCGATACCGGCACCAATTACTGCTAAACCAGCGCCAATAGCGCCTAGTTTTTGTAGACCTACAACACCAGCAGCTGCTTGTGCTATAATCCCGATCATTCCAACCATTGTTTGTTAATTTAAAACGTGTATATATAATAGATAATTAATTCAAAAATTTAGTGTGCATGATGCTCTTCAACGGCCATTCCAATAAACAGGGCTGTTAACATCGTAAAAATAAAGGCCTGAAGGAATGCTACCAGCAACTCGATACAATCCATAAATACCACGAAGGGTACCGATACACTAGCCATCCACATTGATTTAAATATGTAGATCAGTGATATTAAACTTAATACGATAATGTGGCCCGCGGTAATGTTCGCAAACAAACGGATCATTAAAGCAAAAGGCTTTGATATGATACCGATGATCTCGACCGGAACCATGATTGGATACAGCCAAAGCGGGATATCAGGAGTAAAAATATGTTTCCAGTAATATTTATTACCGCTAAAATTAATTACAATCAGCACAATTAACGATAGGCTAAGCGTTACCGCAATATTACCCGGCAAGTTATACCCGCCCGGGAAGATGGGAATCAAGCCCAGCAGGTTATTGATCAAAATAAAGAAAAATATGGTCAACAGTAACGGCATGTACTTAACATACTTAACACCTATGTTTGGAATAGCTACATCATCACGCACAAACAGGATAACCGGTTCCAAAAATGATTGCAAGCCTTTGGGCGCTTTGCCTTCGCGTTTTTTGTAAGCCGATGAAATGCTTGCAAACACGATAATCAGGATAATCATACTCATCCACATACTGGCAACGTTGCGGGTTATAGAAAAATCCCAAACTTTTTTGGTAGCCGCTTCGTCAACTTTGCCCGATGCATCTATTACTTTAACTTTATCTTTTTCTAAAGCGTAGCTGTAAGCTTTACCCTGATATACCTGGGGAACCAACTCGCCATTTACTTCATGCTCTTTTATTTTTGCCGAAGAAAATATTTCTAAGCCTTTATCAGTATATAGTATAATAGGAAGTGGCAACGAGTGCTCGCCCAACATTGTCCAGGAATGCGAATCGCCGATATGTTCAAAGATAATATCTTTTGTGTCTACTTCTTTTTTGGGGGTATCAGCAGCTTTTTCCTGTGAAAAACCGGCAACCGGAAACGCAGCCAGTAACATAAAAAACGCACAAAAGAGCGAAAGGGTAGAATTTTTTAATTTCAAAATCGAGCGTCTATCCATCTAAATCAAGCTTTTTACCTTAAATTTTGGTTGCGCAAGTTACGCAACAAACCATAAACTTCAAAGGCTGTATTTAAGAAATATACATAAAAAAAATCGGCCACAAAAATCACCTTGTCAACGTGGTTTTTTCGCAAAAAAACCACCATAAAAATAAGGCATACCAGTATCTTAAAAGTGGTCGCGGCCAGGAACACCTGTGAGTACATCTCGCTATTGGCCCGTTGGCTTAACAAAACAGCAACTATTACTACCAGGGTTAAACCCGATATAAAGAAAAATAATAGCCAGAAATGTGGAGCCAACAGATCATTATTACCCGTATAATTTAACAAAGCCGGCGGAACGGCCAACAAAATAATAAAGACGATGAACAACAGGACGGTACGGTAAACTTTCATTGTTTGATTGATCTGATAACGATATACATGGCAATGAATACACCGGAGAGCGCGAGTATCGCCGTTACCCATTTGGTTTGATGGCCAGCGGACTGGTCGATTTTATATCCCGCGAAAGCGAACACACCTATAATGGCGATCATCTGGAAGGCAATACCGGTAAATTTAGCCAGGTTACTGGTTTGTTTGCTGTTATTATCCTCTTCGGGGGGAGTGCCTGATTGCATGCTGCAAAAATATCAATCAATTTTAAATATTGTAGTAAATTGCCGCAAACATTAATATATCAAATATCTTTGTACAAACGTTTAGTAGTTAAATTATACATCGCTTTGAGGCTTACACCATCCACCTTTTATAAAAACCTTAACTATTTGCTACTGGCGCTGTTATTCGCGGCATGTAACCTCGAAAAAGAAAGCGGGTTTAACCGCTCGATGCAGAACCTTACAGCTAAATACAATATCCTGTTTAACGCCAATGATGTTTTGCGCCAAAAGCAGGAAGCTATGGCGCTCAACTATATCGACAATTATGGCCAGATATTAAGCGTTTACCAGGATACCGCTGCCAAAAACCCCGCCGGAGATAAGCTTTTAGAGAGTGTGATCCTGCGCGGTAACACCATTATCAGCGAAAAAAGCCAAAGTCATTATATCCCCGATGCCTATATGCTACTGGGCAAGGCTAATTTTTTAGAGTATAATTATTATAATGCCATCGAGTTTTTTAGCTATGTTATCCGCACCTATCCCAAAAGTTACGATCTGGTACAAGAGGCCCGTGTTTGGAAAGCGCGCTCGCTGATGCATATTAACCAATTGGCTGAAGCCGACACTTTGCTCGATACTGCTATCCACAATATATTTCCGAAAGAACACCACACAGCAGATGTTTATGCTACCAAACTTCAGTACGATATTTATACAGAAAAATATACTGATGCAGAAGCAATGGCTACTCAGGCCGTGCATTTTAGCAAGGATATTGATCATAAACTGCGCTGGACGTTTATTTTAGCACAGTTGCAGGAGGTTAACCACAAACCTGCCGAAGCCGTTAAAAACTACAGCCGGGTGGTGAGCAGTAACGCATCGTTCGAGATGGCCTTTAACGCTAGTTTGAACCGCATCAGGGTTGAAGATAACCAGGCTGGTGACAAAACCAGCCGGATAGACCGCCTTCATCGTTTGCTGAAGAATGAAAACAATAAGGACTTTATCGATCAGATCTATTTCCAGATAGGCGAGATATACCTGGCGCAAGGCAATATTAACGAGGCTATAAAAAATTACAAGTTATCTATTCGCTACAGTACAAAAAATCAAAACCAAAAAGGCTTGTCGTATTTGCGTATTGCCGATATCAACTTTAAAAACAAAGCTGATTATACAACGGCCAAAAGATATTACGATAGTACCCTGACCAACCTGTCGCCTACTTATCCGGGTTATCAGGTTATACAGAAAAAGAGCGATAACCTGCAGCTACTGGGCGACAGGTTGCAAACCATTACCCGCGAAGATACTTTGCAAATGCTGGCAAAACTGAATGAAAAGGACCGTACAGCTAAAATAACAGCTTTGGCAACGGCCACCTTGTTACAGCAGCAAGCAATAATTGCCACAACTAAAACAGCACCGTTCAATACCGCGCAAGCTACATTGCAAAACAACCCGTTGAGCAGCCCGAGCAATTTTTACTTTTATAACACTGTTGCCGTTGCCCAAGGCTATGCCGATTTTAAACGGGTATGGGGCAACCGCCCTTTAACTGATAACTGGAGACGCAGTTCGCAATCGAATAACAATACTACGACCAACCCGGCAATAACAAACCTGCAACAACAAAACCAGGCAGCATTACCAAGCCAGCTGACCAAACCTGCGGCCAACCCCGCATTAACAAAAATTGAGAACGACCTGAACACCAATGTACCGCTGACACCTGCGCAGTTAACCTTATCGAACACCAAAATTTATAATGCCTATCTGGATATCGCCAATTTTTACCGCGATGTGCTGGAGGACAATACAGAGGCGATAACTATTTTTGAATTGCTGTTGCAGCGTTTTCCGAATACGATCAATAAACCATCGGTTTACTATAACCTTTACCGGCTTTACAGTGGTATCGATCAGGCAAAATCCGACTATTACAAAAACCTCATCCTGAAAAACTATGCCGAGACCAACTTTGCCAAGGTTATTCTCGATCCGGATTACAATCAAAAGCTAAACGATAAGAACGCGGCATTTACGGCGTTTTATACTGGTGTATTCGATCTGGTTGCGAAGCGTAAGTACGATGAAGCGATCACCAGATCAAACGAGTTGATCGCGCAGTTTCCGGGCAATCCATTTTTAGCGCAAGCCTATTATTTACGCACCATTGCCATGGGACATCAGCAAAAGCTTGAGCCTTTTAAAGCCGAGCTGCAGGAGATAACGGATAAGTTTCCGGATGATAAACTGATTACGCCGCTGGTTAAGCAGCACCAGGCTTTTATTGCGGCTAACGAGGCTGATATTGCCGCCCGCCCGTTTGTGCTGACGGATAGCGACGACCCGGCCGAGATACCTTTCGTGCAAAAAACGGGCGTTGTTTATACCAATCCATATATGGATCATGCGCCATATACGGTAAAAAAACAACCCGCTAAGCCTGCCCCGCCTAAACAAACCGCGCCTGTTGTTACCAAACCTATTACAGCCACACCGGTAGTGAAGCCCAAAGATAGCGTAGCTGTTAAACCGCCAATGGTAAAACCTAAAGATAGTATTGCCGTTAAGCCACCGACGGTGAAATCTCAGGATAGTATTATAGCTAAAGCCCCGGTAGTTAAACAAACCGACAGCGTTATTGTAAAAACTCCCGAGAAAGAACTGCCATCGATATTTACCCCGGGCCTTGCCGACAGCACCAATTATTACTTTGTAGTAAATGTGAGCAGCAACAGGGTTAACCTGGCGCCATCACGTTTTGGTATCGGACAGTTTAACCGTGCCCGTTATACCGATAATATCATCAGGCACCAGTTAAAGCCGCTGGCAGAAAACCAACTGATATACGTTGGCCGCTTTACCAGCATGGCGCTTGTAAAAGCTTATGCACGTGCCATAGCGCCACTTTTGCCCGAGATTATGAACGTACCGGCTGATAAATACAACTTTTTTATCATCACCCGGCAAAATCTGGATAAATTAGCCGACAAGAAAACAATAGATACCTATTACGATTTCTACCAAAAACATTATTAACTATGTGGACCAAAACCAAGGATAATCAATTAACGCCGCAGGATATCAAAAGATATAACCTGATGATATGGAAATTTATTGGTGGCTGTTTCGCGTTTTTAATCCTCATGATCGTGCTGACCTGGTTTGGCGTATTCGGCTCGTTACCGCCGTTCAGTTACCTTGAAAATCCAAAAAGCAACCTGGCATCGCAGGTACTATCCGAAGATAATAAGCAATTGGGGGCCTGGTTTGTGCAGTACCGAACCCCTGTAACTTATAAGGGTCTTTCGCCAAATGTAGTTCACGCTTTGGTGGCAACAGAAGATAAGCGTTTTTACGAGCATTCGGGCATTGATTTTGAAGGCTTGTTGCGCGGTGTAGTATATACTTTGATCGGTAAAAAACAAGGCGGCAGTACCATAACTCAACAGTTAGCGCTCAATTTGTTCTCAGATAAGGGGCGGGCAAAAAACAAGGTTAAACGGATCATCCAGAAACTACAGGAGTGGATCATTTCGGTACAGATAGAACGCCGGTATACCAAGGAAGAGATCATCACCATGTATTTTAACACGGTTGACTTTGGTGCGTACAATACCTTTGGCATTAACGCGGCTGCACATACTTATTTTAATACCACACCCGATAAACTCACGCCCGACCAGGCGGCTTTACTGGTTGGGATGCTAAATGCGCCTGGAGCCAATTCGCCGATTAATCACCCTGAAGCAGCGCTTAACCGCCGTAACCTGGTTTTACACCGCATGGCGCAGGCGGGCTTTTTAAGCGATGGACAGGTTGACGAGTTTAAGCAAAAACCGTTGGGGCTTACCTTTACCATTACCGCGCATAACGAAGGCCTGGCAACATACTTCAGGCAAGTG
>Ga0209026_1000254_pt1 | contig 66928 bp, 69 predicted proteins | sample AraplaCL_Col_mCL_FD_184262 | JGI IMG/M metagenome (GOLD analysis project Ga0209026, IMG submission 184262) | Arabidopsis root microbial communities from the University of North Carolina, USA - plate scrape CL_Col_mCL (SPAdes) (version 2) | ecosystem: Host-associated > Plants > Roots >...
ATTATGGCAATCTATCAAATCAATAAAGGGATCAATAAGGCCATAGAATTTAAAGGTTTGAAGGCCCAATATATCGGATACCTGGGTGCTGGATTGGTAACGCTTTTAGTGGTATTTGCAGTCTTATACATCACCGGTGTTCCTGTTTATTTATGCATCCTACTGATTGCGGGTTCCGGCACAGTTTTGTTTACGCAGGTTTTTCGCCTGAGTAATAAATATGGGCAGTTTGGACTGATGAAACGTGGCGCAAGGCGATTTCTTCCGGGTTATCTGAAATTCAATTCACGCAAGTTATTCACCAATTCAATCAAATCCAATGGGAGCCTTTAACAAAGCGGAGCAAATATTCCCCATTTATAAAGTGGAGCATGAGTGTATGGTATCAGTCTTTGGCGATCTGACAATTGCGTATCGTATGCAGCTGCCTGAGTTATTTACGCTATCAGAGGAAGACTACGAAACTTACCATCAATCCTGGATAAGGGCAATCAAAGTATTGCCCAAACATAGCATCGTCCACAAACAGGATATGTTTATCCGGTCTGCTTACGAAGGTGCAGTGGGCCTGAATGAAAATTTCTTAACCAGGGCAGCGGACCGCCATTTTAAAGGCCGGCCGTTTTTGAAGCATACCTGCTACCTGATGCTAACGAAAAGGGCGGCGGATCGTAAGCAGGCCACCAGCGCTTTTTCCGGCATCATGCGCAAAAACATCAGCCCAAAACAAACCACCGATCCCCGCACGTTACCCGAATTTTTAGAAAAGGCAGGACAGTTTGAACGTATACTTTGTGATAGCGGATTAGTTAGAATGGAGCGGATCAACAATGATGGAATTTGCGGAACGGCGACAACTACGGGGTTACTGGAACAATATTGTTTTCTGCAAGATCAGAACAGCAGGCCCATGATCAAAGACATTCATGTGAAGGACCGCTTACAGATCGGCAACCAGCACGCGCAACTGTTCACTTTAGGTGATTGCGAAGGCCTGCCGGGTGTCTGCGGTAGCCGCATTACCTATGATAAATACAGCACCGACAAAACTAAATTTCCGACAGGTTTTGCTGCTCAGCTAAATCTCTTGTTACCGTGTGACCATATATATAACCAGTATATTTTTATTGGTGATACCGGAAAAGTGTTAAAACAACTGGAGGCGAAAAAACTACGTTTGCAATCGCTGTCAGCCTACAGCCGGGAAAATGCGATCAGTCGTGATGCGACCAATGATTTTTTAAATGAGGCCATCGGCCAGCAGCGGCTACCCGTTAAGGCCCATTTTAATGTACTCGCCTGGACAGAAAATCGGGATGGGTTGCAAGAGATCAAAAATATGGTCGGCTCGGCCATGGCTCAGATCGGCGCATCCGCCAAACTTGAATCTGACGGCGCTGCCCAGATATGGTGGGCAGGCATACCGGGTAATGCGGCCGATTTTCCTGAAAATGACACCTTTGATACTTTTTTGGAGCAGAGTACCTGCTTTTTGAACCTGGAAACTAATTATAAGAGTGATAAACCTGCTGAGGGTATCCGTTTCTGTGACCGTTTAACTGGTAAGCCGGTATTTGTAGATCTGTTCGACGGTCCCCGTACCTCCGGAATTACGTCCAATATGGGCATGCTGGTTTGCGGCACCTCCGGTGGTGGTAAAAGTATGACGGTTAACCACATTCTCCGGACCCTGTACGATCAGGGAGCACATTGTGTAACTGTAGATATCGGAGGCAGCTACAAAGGCCTTTGTGAACTGGTTGGCGGCTACTATTTCACTTATGAAGAAAGAAACCCAATCAGCTTCAATCCTTTTTACCTGCCGCCGGGACAGTCTCTTGATACGGAAAAGAAAGAAAGCCTGAAAGCTTTGCTGGTCACCTTATGGAAACAGGAAGATGAAAGTTTTATCCGGAGTGAATATGTGGCGCTTTCCAATGCGCTGCAAGGCTATTACGACCATATCGGTAATGGTGAAGATGAATTTGCTTGCTTTAATTCCTTTTTCGAATATCTGGAACTGCATTATGTAGAATTGCTCAAAAAGCAAAAGGTAAAGGATAAGGATTTCGATATTGACAATTTTCTGTACGTTCTGCGGCCATATTACAAAGGCGGTGAATTCGATTACTTGTTGAATGCGACGGGTAACCTGAACCTGCTGGACCAAAGATTTGTGGTGATCGAGTTGGATTCGATCAAAGACCACCCTATCCTTTTTCCTGTTGTCACACTGATCATTATGGAAATGTTCCTGTCTAAAATGCGAAAGCTGCAAGGTATACGAAAGGTGTTGACCATTGATGAAGCCTGGAAAGCTATTGCCAATTCCGGAATGGCTGGCTTTATCCAGTACGCTTTTAAGACTATGCGGAAATTCAACGGGGTACCGAATGTCGTAACCCAGGAACTCGATGACCTGATCAGTTCACCCATCATTAAGGATGCCATTATCAATAATGCGGACATAAAAATCCTGATGGATATGCGCAAGTTCATGAACAAATTCGATAAACTACAGGACACGCTGGGCATGTCGGATAAAGGCAAAACACAGGTGTTGTCTGTCAACAAAGATAACCGCGAGATCTATATCGACCTGGGCGGCCAGGTAATGAAAGTATATAAGAATGAACTATCACCTGAAGAATATTACGCCTATACTACTGAGGGCCGTGAAAGGGTAAAAGTCCAGGAATATGCGGCAAAGTATGGCAGTATGGAAAAAGGTATCGAAGCGATAGTGGCAGAAAGAAACAGCATTAAAAATTAAAATCAGTCCGATATGAAAACCATCAAATCTATTATTATTCTAATCAGTCTGCTGGCCAGTTTAGCAGCCTGCACCCACGTTGAAGATAAGGCTATAGCGGGTATTTATGTGACTCAATTTCAAAATGAATACACCCATACCAACGATACCCTGGTCATCACAGTCTATAATATAACGGCCCATACCTATAAGGTGGAACGCCATACCGGATACAATAAAATCCGGGAAGGTCAAATGCAGCCGAGGGAATTTAAACAACAAAACTGGACAGCGACCTACCGGAAAGATTCCCAGGTTTTGGAAGAAGACCAATTCGGAAGAAAACTTTTTTTAAAGCCCGATGAAAATGAGTTGCTGCTCGGCAGTACAGTATACAAGCTGATCAAGTAATGCTTAGCCCACGGCTACATATCCATTAAAAAGAAAGGGGGAACCTTATGAAATCCTGCAGTAAAATAATATGCGGACTGGCTATCCTATTGCTGGTGGTGAGCCAGCCCAAGCCAGCCAAAGCCCAATTTGTGATCGGCGAAGTCATCAAACTAACCGTAACTAAAGTGATCAAGGCCATTGACCTCAAGGTTCAGCGTATGCAGAACCAAACGATCTGGCTGCAAAACGCTCAGAAATCAATCGAAAATGAATTATCCAAACTCCGGCTGTCAGAAATTTCCGGCTGGTCAGATAATCAACGCCAGTTATTCAGCAGTTATTATGATGAATTATGGAAGATCAAGTCGACCATCGCCTATTACCAACGGATAAAAGATGTGGCAGCAAGGCAGGTGGCGCTGGTCAATAATTACCATCAGGCCTGGAACCTGTTGCGGCAAGACCAGCATTTTAACGCCGCTGAATTGCAGCAGATGACCTCCGTTTATACCGGGATATTAACAGCAAGCGAGCGAAACCTGGATGATGTGATGAATGTGGTCAGCAGCGGAAAAACACAAATGAGTGACGAGCAACGATTGGAACTGATCAATCGTGCAGCCGACCGGCTGGATGAGAATTACAGCGACCTGACCCGGTTCAATACAGAAAATCAAATGCTAAGCCTGCAAAGGAGCAAATCATTGGGCGATACGAAAACCACCAAACAGCTATATGGCCTTCAATAGTTTCATCGGTAAAGCCATAATTGGCATGATCGCTATGCTGATTTGTTCGGGATTGCGTGAGCAAGCCTGCGCGCAAACTTTTGCAGAGTGGTTCAGACAATCCAGTACGCAAAAGAAATATTTACTACAGCAGATCGAGGCTTTACAGGTGTACTCGGGCTATTTAAAAAAAGGTTATAGCATCGCTAAAGGTGGACTGGGTTCTATTTCTGGTTCATTATTAGCAGAAAACGGTTTGCATACCGCCCACTATAATGAATTGCAAACGGTCAATCCAATGGTGGCAAATGATAGCCGCGTTAAAGAGATCGTACAATGGCAAAAGGATATTATAATGCTACTGGATCAATGGTCTAAAATCAATGGTTTGGCAGCCAATGAACAGCTGTATTTGCAACAGGTGCGAAGTACGGTTTATAGGGATTGTGATGAAGTGCTGAGTAATCTGCAAAATGTGGTTTCTGATGGCAAAATGGAAATGAGTGATGCGGACCGGCTGAAGCTGATCGGACAGTTACATAATGAGATGCAAGCCAATTACCGGTTTGCGGTAGGATTTACTGCTCAGGCAAAAAGTTATGCTGCCCAGCGGCAACAAGGACAAACGGGGGCGCAGGTTTTGGCAAAAACCTACGGTATCCAATAAGAAAGGAATAATCATGAAAGCTAAAATTGCGCTGATTGGAATTTTGACAATGTTTCTCTGTACGATGATGCCCCGAACCGTATTTGGGCAAGTTCAGGAAATGCAGCAATTGTTGCTGGATATTGAAAAACTGACCCAAATGAAAAGTATCCTATCAGATATGAAAACCGGGTACCAGATTTACGAGCAAGGCTATGGCAGTATTTCCTCGATTTCTAAGGGAAATTTCAACCTGCATCAAACCTATCTTAACGGGCTGCTGGCTATAAGCCCTGCCGTTAAAAATTATGCGCGGATTGCCGATATACTCACGATGCAGGCAAACCTGATCAGTGAGTATAAACGCCAGCAGGCCCTGTTCCGACAGAGCGGTAGTTTTTCTGTTGGTGAGCTGAGCTATATGAGTGATGTTTATACGCGGCTGGTTACCCAAACGCTCAATGATGCAGGCGAACTGGCCGATGTGCTGATGGCCGGAAAGCTGCGTATGTCGGACGCGGAAAGAATTAAAGCCATCGACCGGATATATGCCGGCTGTTCAGAACGGCTGCAATTTCTGCGAAGTTTCAACACCCAGGGTGTCGCTATCTCTTTACAGAGGGTGAAGGAGATCAGCGATACGCAGACCCTAAATCGTCTTTACGGAATTAAATAAAACCAAAGCTTATGAAAAAGTTGACAATGACAACCGCCATAATGGTGGTAACGGGCATCTTTTTGCCTTTGATTTCCCGCGCCGACGGCCTCGCCAGTGATATTCATGGTCTGCAAAGTGTGCTGGACGGAGTTTACAATGATATGCTTTCGATGTGCAGCAACCTGGTCGGCGTCGGCCAGGGAATAGCCGGATTTGGAGCCTTGTGGTATATCGCTGCCCGGGTGTATCGCCAGATCGCCAATGCTGAACCGTTAGACTTTTATCCACTGATGCGCCCGTTCGGGCTGGGATTGGCCATTATGCTTTTTCCGGCCGTGATTGGCGTGATCAATGGCATTATGCAACCTACTGTGAGCGCCACCGGTGGCATGGTCCAAAATTCGGATGCTGCAATTGCCAGGCTGTTGCAGGCTAAGGAGGCAGCGGTTGAAAAGACCGATGCCTGGCAGATGTATCATGGCGCTGATGGCGACGGGGACCGGGAAAAATGGTACAAATACACTCATCCTGATGATCAGACCGGGGATGGCGAAGGGATGCTGGCCAGTATCGGGAATGATATGAAGTTCGCTATGGCTAAGGCATCTTATAACTTCAGGAACACGGTAAAAGAATGGATGTCCGAGATCCTGCAGGTCTGCTATGAGGCAGCGGCACTTTGTATCAATACTATCCGAACGTTCTACCTGATCGTGCTGGCTATTCTCGGGCCTCTGGTCCTTGGCCTCTCGGTTTTCGACGGATTTCAGCATGTGCTGACCTCCTGGCTCGCGAAGTATATCAATGTATTTCTGTGGCTACCGGTAGCCAATATTTTTGGAGCGATCATCGGTAAGGTACAGGAAAATATGTTGCAGATCGATATCAGCCAGGTTCAAAATTCAGGGGATACTTTTTTTAGTTCCACCGATACGGCTTATCTAATTTTTTTGCTAATCGGGATCATCGGGTATTTCACCGTACCCAGTGTGGCCAACTATATCGTTAATGCCGGTGGCGGACACGGTTTACTGCAAAAGGTTAACACGATGGTGGTGAGCACGAGCAATACCGCTGTTCAAACCGGTGGCATGATTGGCAGCAGGGCTGAACAGGGCGGCGCGAACATCATTAATGCCCCCCGTGATTTTATGTCCGGCTACAATGGTACCGCCGGTGGCAAAGACCAATATCAGACCCAAAAGCTTTCCCCCAAATCATAATCATTCATTAAAACTAAAAGATCATGTTTAGTCACCTTAAAAATATCGAAACGGCATTCAAGCATATCAAACTGTTCAGCCTCTTACTGATTATCGGGAATGTGCTGACCATGTGCTTTTGCATTTACAAAACGACCGAAGTCGTTAATGGAGCACAAAACCGTGTACACATCCTGTACAACGGCAAGTTACTGGAGGCTTCGGCTTCGGATCGTAAGCTCAACCTACCGGTGGAACTACGGGATCATATCCGCACGTTCCACCAGTACTTTTTTAATCTGAGTCCGGACGATAAAGCCATACAGGCCAACGTAAATAAGGCCCTGTATCTGGCAGATGAATCGGCCAAACGGGAGTATGATAATTTGCGGGAAGCTGGTTATTATAACAACCTGATCTCTGCTAATATTTCCCAGGAGATCCAGGTTGACAGTACAAAACTGAATGGAAATCAATGGCCTTACACCTTTACCTGCTATGCCACTGAAAAACTGGTCCGTTCCAGCGGAACGGTCTACCGAAAACTGGTGACCCAGGGTGAGGTCAGGGACCTGGAGGAACAATCTGATAATAATCCGCACGGCTTTTTGATCCAGCATTGGGAAGTTCTGGCTAACCGAGATACAACAATTATCAATAAGTAATATGTGGTTCCTGAAGCGAAAACAAGCGAATAATAATCCGGTAAACGATAAGGTAGCCGGGATGATAGCGGGGCGCATCATTAAATGGCAACATAGCAGTTCCCAAAAATTGAATCAAAGGGTAAGCCGCTATTCCAGAGAAGCGCAGTTACGGTGGTTTTGGCTTTTTTGCGGCCTGGCGCTGATCGCTTTAATATGCAGTGTTCTGGTCACGAGCCGCCTTACTTCAATGCCTCGTATCCGTAATTCGTCTATGCCAGTGCACATCGGGCAAAGCTCCGATGGCCCGCCGAAACCAAGCGATCTAAAACAAACAGATTCATTAAATCATCAAAAATAAACGTATGGAAACGATCAATGAAACCAGCGGTCAAGCGCCGCTAAATGCTGAGTTCAGGAAAAAAAGGAAATTCTACCTGGTAGTTCCGTTGCTGGTGCTTCCTTTCCTAACCATGACCTTTTGGGCACTCGGGGGTGGAAGCGGAAAGCCGGACAAGAACGAAACGGCCCAGCAAAAAGGTATCAACCTAGCCCTGCCATCCGCGCAGTTCAAACAGCAGGAAGCCAATAATAAAATGGCTATCTACCAAAGCGCAGCTAAAGATAGTGCAAAAAAAAATGAAGGAGCCGGAAGTGAATTTATGCAGCAAATGGGATTTAACCCATCTCAGGTAGACAGCGGTTCCATTCATAAAGATCAACCGGAAACTATCAGCCTGAAACAAAATACGGCAGATATTCAATCCGCAAGGATCAGCGCCAAGCTTGCCGCGATCAACCGGCAGATCAGCCAACCCTCTACCACGGATGAGAGCGCTTATGATGATCGTTCAGTAAAAAAGCTGAACAGGATGATGAAAGCGATGAATTCTTCGCCGGGGAAAGATCCTGAAATGGAACAATTGAACGCGATGCTGACGAAAATACAAGCGATCCAAAATCCGGGGTCCGTGAGCAAGCCCACCGTTAAAAAGGGACGTGATACGGCCTTTAAAGCGATCCCGGCCATGATTGATGGGCGGCAAAAAGTGATGAACGGTGGAACGGTGCGCCTTAAACTAAGCGATTCCATCAGGTTGCGCGGCGAATTTTTACCAAAGGGGCAGTTGATCTACGGAGCCTGCCAGGTAACTAACCAGCGTTTGATGCTCACCATCGAAAATATCCGGCTGGATAAAAAGATTATACCCGTGAACCTGACCGTATTCAGCTTGGATGGTATGCCAGGCATTCCGGCTCCGGAAGCGGATCTTGGAGGGGCGGCCGGAACGGGAGCGGATAACGCCATACAAAGCATGCAGTTGATGAGTATGGATGCCAGTCTTGGCGCTCAGGCTGCCGCCGGAGGTATCAACGCAGCTAAAGGTCTGTTCAGCAAGAAAGTGCATAAGATCAAAGTAAAATTGAAAGATGAGTATCCGGTGTTACTACGGGTCAATAAATACTAAGCTTATGAAACCAGTCAACAGAGTCTTGCTGGCCTTTAAGGGTTGGGAAGATAAAAGGAATGAATTATTGCCGTTATTAAAAGCTGGCACAACGGATGAACGTGCCATGCTGGCCTTGCAGTTAGAACATTTGCAGCAAGCAGGACACCGGCTTCGCCAAACGGTCAGGCCTGATGAAAAGCCTTTTCTGGCTTTGCTTCATAATCATATTAGCAGGATAGAAAGGCAACTGTATCCCAATCTGCTTCAGCGGGTATTTCTGCGGCTCAAAAACCGCTTTATCGATGGTCCGGCCTATTTGGAACAGCTGACCCATCAACGCTCAACCAATATGGAGGTGCTTAAACAGCAATTGCGCGAACGGGGACTAACCTCGGTTGCCGGTAAATTGGAGCAACATTTAGACCCTGATCACCGGCAAGTTTGCTTGCCGCTGGATTGCCAGTTAAATACAAACAGGCGGTTAAATCTTGACCTGCATTTTGAAAAAGATGTGTATGGTGATTTCCATCTGAAAAGCCTGGACGGAACTTTAATGGAAACCGGAAAAGCCGATAGATTTCAGCGGTTTGAACTCCATGATTGGCCTGGCCTTAAAGCTAACCATGCACTGAGTTTGCTGGAAGGCCGGGCCCTCAAGCAGCATTACACCGATGCGATGGGACATGATAGCGCGAGATGGGTGGAATTAGGTAAAAACGGCGTTCAGCATTATGCGACCGATCATGCTTTTGAAATAGATACGCTTTTAACGGCGATGCCCAATATCACCCGCAATAAAGAAGAACTGATCCGTTACCTGGAGAACGGGCAACAAGTTTCTACCCACTGGAAACAGAACGGGCAGTTTCAGAACCTCTTCATTCAAGCCGATCCGGCCAACCGGGCCCTCAAACTTTTTGATGCGAAAATGAAACCGGTTACCGCTGAACAGTTGACTCAGCGTGCACAGCAGCAAGTGCAAAACAAGAAACCTGAGATCGTATTGAAAACACCCCGCCGGGTTCAGAAAAACGGCCATAAGGTCAATTAAATCACTGATAATAAAAAGTACTATGGAAAAAGCGGTCAATTATTACGAACTGAAAACGCAATTGCAGGAGTTGGGATATAACGATACCGCTAATCTTGATGAATTGCGTGCAATGGTTTACAGCGAGAACCCTCTTCATGACATCCATTCCACCCAAGATGGCGCAGAGTTTACCCTATCCTATCAATGGGATCAATCAAACGGCTACCAACTCTATTGTATCGACGCTTCGATGGATATTCCGGGAAAGAAAAATAACCAGGTGATGCAATACCTGATGCCGGATGTTCCAGCGACACTGGCAGTGGAATTACTCACCCTGAACTTATCGGTCCGAAATGATCATGACCCTTTTATGCCGTTGAACAAATTTCAAACAGAACAATATATCCATGAATTAAAATCGAATATTATGAACACACAAAATTTAGAATTTTTGAAAAAGAGCCTGCTTAACCTTGGCTTCGGCGATAAGGTAAACAAAGAGCTGGAGCAAAAGATCAGCAAGCAAACCCCGGAATTTATCCTGAATGCCAGGCACGAGTTCAGTCAAAAACCGGTGGAATACCAATTGCATTTCAAGGCAGGCGAGAATGAGGGTATGTATTTTTTCAATAAGTACGATGCTACCCTGAATAAAGGGAAAGAACAAGAGATCAACCAAACTTTTTACATCAACAAAGGCAATGGTATTACGGCCAAAGAAGCCTTTAACCTGATGGAAGGCCGTGCCGTCCACAAACAGTTGTTCAATAAAGATGGTGAGAAATATCATGCCTGGTTGCAACTTGATCCGGATAACCTTACACAAAACGGCAGTAAGGAGATCAAGCGATTTAACGAAAACTACGGTTTCGACCTGGAAAAGGTACTTTCCGGCAAAGGAATTAAGGAAATGGAAAATGCCGAAAGTAAAGAAAGCCTTTTAAAATCCATCGGCAAGGGCAATGCCCAACAGATCACGGTAACTAAGGGGAAGGAAGAAACCAAGTATTTCGTTTCCGCCAGCCCGCAGTTCAAGACAGTCGATCTGTATGATGATAAAATGAAACGCATCAAACGCGAAGAATTACTCCAGCCGTCACAAAAAAACAATACTTCACAAAAACAAAGCCGGCAGCAAAAGGAGGGCCTGCCTGAAAAAAAGCAGCAGTCGCGAAAGCGTAAAATGACGGTTTAATTAAAAAAGGAAGGCTGGAAAAGCCTTCCTTTTTTGCTAATCGTTAGACCATCCAAAAATGGATAACTGATCCAATGATTTTAACAAGTAAATAAATCACAGTTAAAACTTTGGACCATTCTATTTGAAAGGATTGATCTCGATTTGACCTATTGAGCTTCATAATTAAAATATTATGATCAAATGTCACAATAGCCAAACGGTTATGTTGGAACAGCGTATTTGAGAATTTTTGCTATGTTGTTCCATTTGATAGTCAGCGTTTTAAATATATCGAATGCCAATTAGCTATTTGTTGCATAGCCACGTCCTCATTTTTTCCCGGTTTTCGGAAATAATGCGTTTTTATTAGAAGCTGAGCAATGATATAATAGTAGCGCAGTTTAGGCGAGAAATCATGGTCATCAGGTGGAAATTCATTTAAAAGGAATTGGTACATCTGCCCAACGAAACCCACGACAAACTGTTCCTCTGGTTTTTGAAAATCAGCTCGTTGGTTTGGATTATAGCTAATTTGCCCATTGTTCACTTCCTTTACAATATGCGATTGAACAATATCATTCTCTACTTCTTCTTTAAAGTTGTCGTGGTAGTATTTCAGCGCGTCGGTTACTATCTTTAAAGGGAGTGTATCGTTGAATGAGACGTTTTTATCACCAAATGAAAGATTAATCGCACTTAAGGAACTTCCGGTACTGATCTTGTCTATTAAAAATTTAAAATCTTCAAATTTTGTTGATACCGCAGATTTGTTCAGCAATCCACTCGACGCCTGATCCATGATCAGCCAGATTACTTGCGAGAGGCATTTTACAATGTAAACCAATTCGAACTTTCGCTTTTCCAACCCGAACCTGATCATAATGAAACCAGCTATACAACCGGACTCCTCATCAATAGTTTCATCCATTGGTAAATCCAAAAAGTCCCTATCAAAATACTTCTCTAAAATTTCCCGGTTAAATACCAACGGAGGGTTTTTTTCTCGCGGATCAAATGAGTTCCTTTTAAGCCAGTTCCGAAGGTGCTTAATACGCATATCAACTTGTTCATCAATTCCCCCTGCGTAGATACCTGAAAATAGCAGAAACTGGTCGATGAACCGAAGGCTCTCATTCGATGTTTTTCCAGTCTGCGGTATTTTTTGCAGGTATTTAAACATTTCGAGTAAAGCGCCAACATATCTTTCCCTAAACTTTAATTCTTGAACGTCATCATTATAAATACTTTGAAAACGTTCCAGCATAAATCGCCAGTTTTTAACTTCGGAATTATTCAGTTTGTCTTTGTATGAACGGATGAAATCTGCTATCAGAAAGTGATCCGATATCTTAAATTGCTTATCATTAAAGGCAAATTGAATGAAATCCGGATATTTTAACTCATGCTCACTATTAAAGACTTCATCCTCTTCTCGTGTACTTCTGTTAAATATTTCTGTTAGGTCTTTTACGTTCCGATTTACAGTGTTAATCTTTTTCTTCAGGGATCGTTCACTGGCGTAAAAAACATGTTCAAGAAATAACTCCTGGCCATTGGCGATGATCTCCAGCAATAAATCGCGAAAGGGCAATAAAAAAGAATCATTAATATAATTCATGATCTGCTCGTAGTGCGAACGCTTCATCAATAACCGGGAGTACCTGGTATCAATAGTTGTGGAGATCGAAGGGTGCCTCGGCTCAAATACACCAGCGAAAAAAGTGTTAAGCACGGCTTGTTCAAAATTCCGGTGGTGGATCATCTGGTCACGATAGATCATTTCTAAAGGGAAGTGGTGTAGTTTTATTTCCAAAAAGTCAGGATGGTTACGAGCAGTATCTACGGTATTCAGGTCATAGCGCATAATATCGAAACAGGGCAGGAACCGCTCCATTGCGCTATCAAAATATTGAAAGACATAGGTACGCTCCCAATACTTAAGCTCCGGTGAATTCCAATCGATTTCGCTGTCAGGTAAGATCATATTGCCTACCTTATCCCTTTGAAATGGTCTTTCCATATTTTATCGTTATTTCTGCGCTACTTTGTTATAATTGTGAAACTGATCATCATTACTCATCAGTCAACCAACCTCTTGCAAATGAGCCTATTCACCGACGATACAGATTTAATCGACAAAATACAGAAAATTATCGGGCGCTATCCGAACATCGCGGCCATGATGAAAAAGAAAGATTGGCCGCGATGGAAATCAATTGTGGCGGCAGGCGGCGGGTTTCAGGCTTATTGGGACGATCCAGAACGAAAACTGAACATGCTGTTGGCCGCTATCATGATCTACGCCAATGATTCAGATCCCAGTGATTTTATGCAGCATGGCGTTGGGCTTTTTGAAAAACTGAACGGCTGGCTTGACCGTTTTCCCGCTCTCATCCGCGACAAATCTTTTATGGGTAAGATCAAAGATCTGGAGGGCTTTAGCTTTCTTTCCTGCATGACCGAACTCAGTTTGGCAGCGTTCCTTGCGGACAATCATTATACAATCCAGTTCGAAAAGAAATTCCTGCAGCACGGAAAAACTGCTAAAAATGATGTTGATGTTTCAGCGACAGACATTGATGGCAATACCTTGAACTTTGACGTTTATATGCCAAACTACGGTTCTGAACTCACCGAGTTTTTTGATGGTCATGGGCAGGACAATTACTTTACCTACAAGGTAGCTGAAAAACTAAAAGGCAAATTTGGGAATAATGGCTTTTCAGGCTTGTCTGGCAAAACCCTACTGGCCGTTAATTACGCATTTTGCGATGATGTTTATGCCAGGGCGTTACTACCGTTAATGGACAACCGCGCAACTTTTGAAGGACTGCAGGTTTCACTTCCTTTGGGTGTAGATGGCATCTTATTTTTTGCCGATAACTTTAACCGTGGAACCTCATTGCACCTGGATACCGTTATATATACGGGGGTAGCAGTATGAAAATTGAATTATTCGGCACCTAATGTCCGCATAAATTCCCTTTCCCAAAGGTCGAAATAACCGTCACCATTTTCTCCGACAAATCGTCGGCCGCCCAAGTATTCGGCAATTTTCAGCTCTCTTGTTGTCAATGTTAGCTCTTCTCCAAGAATAGCAGTAAAATGCGTTCCGATAAGGTCTTGCAACAACGATGGTTCTTGATCGAAATAACTCAATGGCAGATTATCCTTTAAAAGGATTTTAAAGCATTCAAAAACCTTTTCCGAAACCTCCAGTGGTTGCCATCTCTGCAATTCATAAACTTGGTTAAGTTCGCTATCATCCAAATCATGCATCAGGAAAGCCCATCCGTGTCGATTATCTTGACTAACGAATTGCGTGTTCATAAAGTAATTCAACGGCTCACCATCTTTATCTTCCGAAAAATCAATTGGTGTGATACGCGAAATTTTTGACAGCAACATTTCGCAAAGGATGGCCAGCGTATGACCGGTGTTCGTTGCCAAAAATTCTAATTTACCATCCAGGAAAAATGGCTCGTAGGGCTCACCATTTAATTTAACTACGCAAGCTTCGCCACAAATAGTAAGGTCGGGAAAACTGAAAGGACCAAAGCCTTGTTGCTGAACTTTTGTAGATAGATAATCGTAAAATTTCGCACGAAAGGACGATTCATTTTTGAAACCCTGGTAGCCAAAAACAATTCTTAATGGGCTATTGTACTGCGTTAACCAACCATGAAATATGGCCTCATCCTGAGGGGACAGGGTTTGATGTTCTTCATAACTTTGTAACGCTCTTCCGGTCAGTTTGGCAAACATTCTTTTGAAATGCTGCCAATCGTAGGCGCTAAGTCCGGACAGATCATTATATATTTCCCTAACTGAATTAAGATGTTCATAGGAATCTTTAAGTTCGGCTGTGTAAAAATTCTTTTTTACTTCGATGATAGCCAACACTTGGTTTACAGGATAAACATACTTGTTATTCGTTCCAGGAATAAATTCGCCGTTGCCATAAACTAACATGCAATCTATCTGCCCAGAGACGCGATAATTCCCCGTTTCGTTCCGAAGTGAATTATGGATATTACCGGAAACCAGCCTAAGGTCAATATTCTCAGGAATTACCAATTTTTTAAGGGATTTAGACAAGGCATTTTCATATTGGTCGCCAATGTCAGGTCTATGAGTGATATCAAATCCAAAATCTTTGTAGGATTTAAGTTCGTAATCCAGAATTTCGCGAATGAGCTGGCTGGTGGTGCTAATGGCCATGGAAAAATAGTTTTCCAAATATAGCCCTGCGAAAAGCTAAATGAGTGTCACAGTATCACTTATTTTGGACCAAAACAAACCATCATTGTTATTCGAGCGGGAGAAGTCTAACTCAAAGATCCCCTTAAAGCGGTAATAAGTATAACCTAAAATATCTCTATCCTTGAAAAACGTGATCCGCCGATGGGGGTGATTCAGGACTCCCGTCGCGTGTGAACCAGGTATTTTTTCTTTGTTGGCTTTTTCTGTAATGGTGTTACCGTCGGGAGTTATGCGGTTAATCCAATTTTTATTTTCCATGGTCGGCCACCAGATGATAGTGTTTTCCATTGCGGGATATGGCACAGCCCCTTTTCTTTGAAATCCCATTTTGGGCACCCGTACCTGGAATAACTCGCAAATTTGTTCGATGGTTTCTAAGGCAATATTGTCTGAAGCACTTAAAGTTGATTGATCTTTATAATAGGCCGCTTTGTATTCAAGTTCCGGTTGCCACGGTTTGAAGATTTTCTGTTGAATTTGCAGCAAAGCCGCTGATTTGATTACATCAATAACAGCATCAATCTGGCGATGAATCTCTATCAAATCCTTGGTGCAGTCAACAGTCATCACTTGGTGGCGGGATGAAGCGATAATATTCTGTTCGCGGATCGCATCACTCAATATTTTACCTTCGTTGTAATAATGCCCTGGCTCGTTGACCTCCACATGAATATCGAATTGCGGGAAATAAAGATCGGTTAGTGAATATTGGCCGCTTGAATGTTTAACGTATTGCTGCGGTACGATTTTGATCTGGTCATTATTGAGGAAGTGCCAGATGCGGCTGATCACATAGGTTTCCAAACCCTTTGCATTCATTTTCTTCAACAGCCTCGTAATGTATTCTACTTTTTGATCCATATGTTAGATATCGTCTAATTTTCGACGCTCCTCTTCCGGGAAATCTACATATTTGGAAAGATCCTTCACCATGTTACGTGCAAATACTGCACCTTCCGCATTGCTCGTCATAATATCATCTTCGCCCAGGTTCGCATGCTCGCCATATATTGCTTTTTTAAGTTCTTGGCGATGGTTGAGCTCGTCCAGCTTGGTGCCCATCTTTTTGACCAGGGTATAGTCTGGCGTGCCGTTTTGTAAAAGGTCCGGAAAGTTTTTAAAAGGGGCAAGCTTTACGCTTACGACCTTTTGCATCACCTCTCCCCATTGAAGTACTTCGTTAAGGGAGTACACCGGGTTGTTTCGGTGTTGCATATCCAATACTAAGGCCAAAAACATCTCAGGGGTCCCATTCCAGGACGGCTTCAGCTTGAAAGCGCGCATGATAAACGAAAGAAAACCCATAAAATCATCTTTAGTCTTTAACAAAGATGGGAAATAAATATATAAAAATTTACCACTGACCTTCAGCAATGATCACTTGCGTTTCGGCATCGGCTGTCAAATGATGCATGGGGCAAACTAATTTTCCGTTTCTCTCCAGCATTTCGGTACCATAGTGCGGACAACGTTTACCTTTGCATGATCGCCCAACGAAAGACTGATACCATTCATGATAATTCATCAGGTTCTCCGAGGTCGCTGAAGATGGTTCCATTGAAAAAAGAAGGCCTGTCTCCTCACGTTCAAAGCGCAGTGAACGCTTCACCAGTTTAAGAAAACGGTAGCTGCCATGGTTATGCGTAACGATGACCATAAGTGTGCGACCATCGGCGATCTTAAACCAATGCCGCATCCTTGGATGTATCTCAAATCGCCCATCAATGTGATAATGTTCATGCGGAAATCCAAATTGAGGGTCAGCATGCAAATGGTTAAAGACCGGCATATAAAATAGTAAGCCATCTCCTTTCCAGCGCAATTCTGCGCAGGTCACGTCATAAGCCTTACCAATCTCATATTCCATAGTCCAAGCTACGAAAATATTATTTGACATGCGGCCGAAGTTGTTCGCCGATCACCTGCAGGTCCAGGGTGGTATAGTACTGCGCGCCCAACGGCTGATAATCGCCGTTTTTTTTCTGGGTGATATAACCTTTGAAGCATCCGTTCGCAGTAATCATAAAACAAGGCCCGGCCTCGCCCGGCATCGCTTTTTTGTCCAATTGAAGTTCGGTTTGATGACCGTCAATCATGCATTGAATATTTATCCTGTCCATATCTGGAAAATTTAATTGGTTCAGCTATTCTTATTATGAAATCACCGGATTGGGTAAAATGGGCAGTTTGGCGAACTTTATTACTTCCAGACTGGCGAAACCAAATTCCGCGACCACCTTACCCATGATCAGATAACACCCCGCTCCCCTGAAAGGGTACATAGGGGTATTGTTTGGAAAATGTACGGTATCAAACGAATTCCCCTCGACATCTAAAAAGTTCCCAAACCACATTTTTTGATTGTTTTTGGTCACTACCGTTTTCTCACAAACGTATTGGCCAACCATCCTCACCACTTGCCCGACATGGTTGATCAGGTCATTCGCGCCCACCTCACCGCGATAATCTGTCTGTAACAATTCGAACATGGTCATACTTAACGGAAAACCGAGTAATTCCAATTCATGGTAAGCGTTTTCCAGTCTGGTATTCACCAGCACTGGCAGAGAGTAGTTTTTGGCCTCTACACAAAACAATTCCGCAGTATTGGAGGGTTTCCCTTTGGCCCCCATTAATAAATGGATTTCCCATAACAGTTCCTTTTTGCTTTTTCCTGTAAACCGTAGCGCACCCACCCTGATCAGGGTTATAGCTTGCTCTAAGCCAATCCCGGTTCTTTTAATAAAATCTTCCAGGCTTAGGTAAGGGCCGTTTTGCCTGCGTTCTTCCGGGATCAGTTCGATGTATGTTGCATTCAGACCATGAATACCAACAAACCCGAGATAAACATCCACACCATGGATGTTAACCAGGCTGTCGCTGTTATTTACGCAAGGCAAGTGTACCACTCCGCCTGATCGTTGCAACTCCTGCACATACAACGCCCGGTCATAAAAGCCGCCATAATTGTTTAAAACGGCCACTATAAATTCACGAGGGAAATAAGTTTTCAGGTAAAGGCTCTGGTAGCTTTCTACCGCAAAGCTGGCCGAGTGCGCTTTAGAAAAGCTGTAGCCTGCAAACGACGAAACCTGCCGCCAAACTTCAGCGCTAATGTCCTCTGGTCGTTCCAGCTTTAGCGAACCATTGAAAAAGCTATCCTTGATCCGGTTCATTTCGTGTTCAGAACGCCACTTGCCGCTCATCCCCCTGCGGAGAATGTCTGCATCCGTCCCATCCATCCCGGCATAGTGGATACAGATCTTGATCACATCCTCCTGGTAAACCATTACACCGTAAGTTTCTTTCAATTGCTCTTCCATTACCGGATGCAGATATTTTACATCGTTGGGATTGTGGTGCCGTTTGATATATTCCCCCATCATACCTGAACTGGCTACGCCCGGTCGGATAATCGAACTCGCTGCTACCAATACGAGATAGCTATCGCACTCCAGTTTCCGGTTAAGTTGGATCATCGCCGGTGATTCAATGTAAAAACAGCCTTTAGTATTGCCGATCCTTAGATTGGCATTTACCGCAGGGTCTTTCATAAAAGTTTTGACCTGGTGAATATCAATTTTGCGCTGCTGGTTATCTTCGACCAATTGTACGGCCATTTTAATATGGCCTATACCCCGCTGACTCAAAATATCATATTTATCAAAACCGATTTTTTCGGCTTCATACATATCCCATTGCACAGTCGGCATTCCTTTAGGCGGCAGATCGAGTGCGGTGTAATAAGTAATCGGTTCTTCGGTTATCAATACCCCGCCCGCGTGAATGGAACGTTGGTTGGGCATATTGGCCATTCGCTCGTAAATAGCAGTGATCTTTTTAAAAGCTTCATTGTTACGGTTAATTGCGGCGCGGGTAGGGTCGGTAAATCCATCGATTTCGGCTTTCGGCAAGCCCATCACTTTGCCGATCTCCCGGATAATGCTTCTATCCTTAAAGGTTGACATGGTTCCCAGCAAGGCAGTGTGCTGGCTACCATAGCGTTTGAAAATATAGTCCTGAACATCTTCCCGTTGATCCCATGAGTAATCAATATCAAAGTCCGGCGGGGAAGTGCGCTGGGCATTTAAGAACCTTTCAAAATAGAGATTTAATTCAATTGGGTCAACATCAGTTATTTTCAGGCAGTAGGCCACAATGCTATTGGCACCTGAACCCCGGCCAACGTGATAATATCCCTGTGAGCTGGAATACCTGATGATATCCCAGGTGATCAGAAAGTAAGCGCAGAAATCCAATTCATAAATCACTTTTAGTTCGTGCTTGACCCGGCGTGAGGCTTCCTTGTTGGATTTACCATAGCGATATTCCATTCCGCTCAATGCCAGTTTTTCCAAAAGCTCATGATCATTTTTTTTGTTTCCTGTAAAGGTGCGGCGGTTCAGATTTACTCTCCCCTTGGGATAATCCATGACACATCGGTTCATCAGGTTGCGGGTATTATCTAATATAAAGGCATACCTGGAAAATTTTGCCTCCAACTGGCCCGGCGGCAGGAACATATCGGTCGCGGTACATTTGTCGCTTTCCGTTACCTCAGTAAGTACGACGTTCAAATCGATCCCCCTCAGGTATTCATGTAATCGATATTCTATTTTATCGGCCACAAATACCGGCTGCAATGCTAACAATTTTTCCTTTATCTGCTCCAGATTGATATTAAACAGGCGGTTAAGCTGATCATAGCGTATCCCTAAATACTCATTTGCTCTTAACGGCTCCTGGTGACCGTAGGGGTAAACGATATAGGCGTTTAAAAACTCCGGAGCCATATCCGGCAACGGCTTTTTCCCTAAATTATACTCAGTCAGGAATTCGTTCAATTCCCTCATACCCTCCCTGTTTCGCGCAATACCAAAGTATAACAGCCGCTTATCCCGCCGGAACTCCATTCCAGCGATCGGCTTTATCCCCTTTTCGTCACACTCCCGCATAAATTCCATAATGCCGGTGGAATTATTGATATCCGTCAGTACCATCTGGGTTACCCCACGGGCAATAGCTTCCTCTACTAATGCCGGGATTGGCATAGTGCCAAAACGCAAACTGTATTGGGAATGGACATTCAGGTACATCACGTTTAAAGGTTAAGGTTAATACCTGAGGCCAGCTTGATTGAATTCGGGCCAAAACGCCTGCGGATCTTATCCATTGCCTGGCAAAGACTATATTGTTCTTCTGAAGCGGAGTAGAGATCAATTTGCTCAAAACCATTTACCAGGTTAGATAACCGGACGCCGACCAAACGGATCAGTAATCTTTTTTGGTAAGCCTGCTTGAATAATTCTTTTACTTTCAGGATGAGCGGGCCATCCAAAGAAGTGTAAGGAATAGTGGCCTGCTTAGTGACATCTTCCCGTGTGGAATACCGAATAGTCACGGTCACACAGGCAGTTTGCTTTTTCTTTTGGCGAAGGTCAAAGGCCAGTTCCATGACCATGGCCGTTAATAAATAATTGATCGATACCAAGTCAATACTGTCCTTTTCAAAGGTGGTTTGGGTGCCGATGGATTTTTGTTCCTGGTAAGGAATGATCGGGGAATCATCGATACCCTTGGCTTTTTGCAAAAGCCAAATACCGTTCTTACCGAGGATACTGTTCATATATTCCGGGTGAACCTGTGAAAGTTCATAAATCTTCTTGATACCCATATCGCTTAACTTGATAAAGGTCTTTTCGCCTAAGCCGGGAATTTTGCGAATCGATAAGGGGTTTAAAAAAGGCTGAACTACAGCCTGCTCGATGTTTAGTTCACCATTAGGCTTACATTCGTTAGTGGCCATCTTCGATACAGTTTTATTGACCGAAAGCCCGAACGAAATTGGCAGTGCTGTTTCCTTTATCACTTTGGCACGCAGTTCCTTGGCGTAACGCAACGTGCCGAAATGCTTATCCATGCCGGTCATATCGATATAATGCTCATCAATACTGGCCTTTTCGATCAATGGCACGTTTTCTTTCAGTATGGCGGTGATCTCGTGTGAGGCTTTAGAATACTCATCCATGTTTCCCCTGATCCAGATGCCATGGGGACAAAGCATGCGCGCCATTCTTGCGGGCATGGCTGAATGAACCCCGAACTTTCTCGCTTCATAACTGCATGAGGCGACCACTCCACGATCCGACAGGCTCCCGATGATCACCGGTTTGCCTGTTAATTGTGGATTTTTACGGACTTCGACGGATACAAAAAATGCATCCTGGTCCATGTGGATGATCTGGCGGTCTGTGCTCATTCTACCTCGGATTGCGTTATAAAACTTTAGTCTCTAATCACATCATGATTTTGCTTTTATTCGTTTAGAAAACGGACAACAAAACTAATACTAAAAATATTAGCATTTTGTTTATATTTGAAAATAAATTTTGGAGGATAGGCGAAATGGCTGATAGCTTGTTTTATAATCCCTTTTTGCGCATTAAGGAGGACACGATTAAGAAGCTCATGGGCGCTGGTAAACCTTATGTGGTCATTCAGCGTTTTCAATGGCCAGGCCAGTCTTTGCAAAAAACGTTTTTGCTATCAGCGTATCCAACAGAACGGGAGGTCCGCATCCATGAAGCTGAATTAAGGCCCAATGAAGGCAAAGCGCAAAACTTGCTCGACATCAACCAATACCAGGCAGTGCTTAAACTCTTAAAAAACGAATCAGGCCTCACGCTGTTCTATAATGGCACATTGGATACAAAGCATGAAAAAAGGCTGCAAAATGCTTACAAGAAAGCTGTTTCTGCCTATATTCATTATATCCGCATGAAAAAGGAAGATCATTATGATGTGCGTATATTTGTTGAATACGGCCGTCTCAAAGCAGAGATTTCTTCGGGAGATCAAACTCATACGGCGCTGTTTTACGAAATGGTCAAATAGCTATGTGCAGAGATATAAGCTTTCACTCAGAGATTCAGATAGTCACAAAAGACTTTAAGGGCATTCAGTTGGCACCCAGCTTAGCGCATTATCCCACAGAGATGGTCCACGTCACTTGTGAAGTTCTGCCAACGCACCCCATTGTTGTGAATAGAAACGCACTGGTATTGGCCAATATGAGTTGGGGGGTAGTTCCCACTTTTGTGAACGATTCCAGGGAGCGGCAGATGCAACGTCGTAATTATGTTAATGCTCGGTCAGAACGGATCGTCGATGATAAAAAATCTTATTGGTATCGACTGCGTAAAAATCGCTGCCTAATACCGGTTACCGGCATTTATGAACACAGGAAGGTCAAAGGGTTCAAGAATAAAATACCTTATCATATCAGTATTGCCAACCGGGAAAGTTTTTACGTCCCGGCATTATATCAGGTTAGCCAGGAAGTAGATCAATCATCCGGTGAACTCTATAACTTCGCGAGTTTTAGCATGATCACCCGAGGCGCTAATGAAAAAATGGCCTGGATACATAATGACGGTGAAAACAAACACCGCATGCCTTTATTTCTGACCAAAGAAATGGAACAAGCGTGGGTGCTGGAGGACTTAGGCGACGATGATATGGATGCGTTCTTTCATTACAGTATCCCGTCAGATGATATTGTCCATTATCCTGTTTTTTCCATTCGGGGTGGTAAAGAACAACCCGAAGGCAAAGGAAAAGATGCGCTATACGATTGGGGCGGAAAGTTGCCGCTATATGGGCAGGAGGAACCTCCAAAAGAACAGGCCAGCCTTTTTTAATTCACTTGATATTTTTGCTAATTAAGTTCACTTTATAAAACAAAACAGCCGCCAATTCAGGCGGCTGTTTAATCTCGACAGTTTTCAAAGTATTAATAGTTTCAGACTGGCTGGCCGTCGCCTGGTGAGTCGTCACATTCCTCGGCACATATTTGCTTTCCTAACTGCCAAAAAGTATCACTTGGCTCGCCAAAATAAGCTTTATAAAGCCTAAGCGTTGTATGCTCATATACGTCTTTCAATAACGACCGTTCATTATCGCTAACCGTTGGATTATGATGAATATAACTACCTCTCGTGGCCTCGCAAAAAGCGATGTAGTTATGCGTAAATAAAATGTGCACATGCCACATTTTATCAACTTCTTGAGACGTTGGGACTTTTCGGTCCTCGCTAACGACACATAAGAACATGAAGCGCTTATACTCCGTTTCAATATCGTCTATCAATGCTATATCACATATAGCTTTATTGACCATGTATTGTTTAATCCGTGAAAGATCCCAATCCATGATCTGTTGCAACTTGTCCTGGGCATCGATAATTAAATCTAACGCACCGGGTATTTCTTGTTTTCCAATGATTGTTTCCATAATAAATTCAGTGTTCGTCTTAAATTTTTAACTTTTTACTTAAGAAACGAGGCGCTGAAACTCAGGCCCCGTTTCATCTACGTTATTAGTTTTCCTTTCTCTTATCATCACGATAACGATCCCTTTCGCCTTCAGCCTTTCCGGCCTCGTAATCATCATCATGGGGAACAAACGATCTAAAAAACGCTGAAATTGGATCACCCTCATCATACCCATTCCTATAACCATCATTAAATGATGGTGAAGATTTGTTTACATCTTTCTGTGACATGGTCGTAAATATTAAATTGAAAATATGATTAATTACCTAAAGTTGTTCAGACGCCAACATACATTTAGGTATCATCAATCAGATTTTACCAAAGTAAGTCAACAGCCATTATCCAACTTATCATTTTGGAATGGTAAAAAGATCCTTGATCTACACCAGTTCGCAATTGCTGAAATTGATCTTGCATATTAGCCATCTTGATTTTTGGTGAAAAATTTGTTGGTAACCGGATAAGTTATGCGGGCTAAGCATAGCTATCCACACCTAAAATTATAACTGATGAAGAGAAAAATGTAATATTTTTCCTTTTTATCAATTGTTCACCAATTCACTAATGAATACTGATCATCGGTGAAGAATCGAGGGGAAAATAGATTTTCAAGTAGCTGAAAAAGAGCTTGTTAAATTTTATTATAATTACTCATTAATAACAGTGACTAATGCACACCTATTTGATATATTAGTACTACTTATACTTATCACTTTTTTCAATGGAAAAAAACCTTAAGTTCGATGCCGATGACCCGATTTTGAAAGCCCTATTTCAAGAGGTTTTAGATCCATTCTTCCGAAGCCAACGCATAAATTCTAAAACGGCTAAAGGAAATTTCTTAGCCAATAAATCTGAGACCTTTCAGACACCGCACCGTATCAAAAAATCAGAACTAACAAAAAACCTTTTTAAGCCGTTTTCCGAAGGACAGACCTGCAGTCTTTCAATTAATTATTGCTATGGAATATTAGAAGTTCTTCAAAAACTGGTTTATCAAAGGGAGCTTGCGGATGAGAAAGAACTTATCTATGCTTTTAAAACCCATTTTGAAGAGAAGTACTCCGGGCCAAAATCAAGTTCCGTATTCAAACTTTTTGGCGAAGACGATTTTAAAGTTCCCGAACTGGATAAAACTGAATGGTGGTTATATGAACGGACTGGTGATAAGCCAACGAGAAATGCTAAATGGGGAATCGCCGTTGGTAAAATCAAGTTTTTAACTTCTGCCAAGCAAATGATGGTGGAAGCATCATTTTGCTATCGTGATAACCGGATCATCGAAGAAAATGGGGTAGCTACTCATGACGACCATAAAGATTACGTTTATATCGACCTGCTATCGACCGATGGCATGAGAAAGCGTTCGTCCTTAGCGTTGCGACTTGCTGAGGCTTATCTTAGTGAGCAACAAATTATGGTCGGGCATTTTACCTACCATTCTGTAAGTTATCAACACCTGGTTAGTAAAACTGTTATCCTTCAGAAAAAATCGCTGTTGCCCGAAATGAGCATAGGCGACTTTTCAACTGGAAGCGCCCAATATCTATTAATTCCTGAAAGTATCAGACAGTTTCTATATCCCAGGGAAAGTAATCGAATGAGCCTGCCTAAAAGAATTGTGACCGATCTTGGTGGGTTAACAGAATTTCTCAGTAGCAGTCGCGAGGGTAAATTATCTGTGACTATCAAAAATCATTTTTGCGGCGATTATTTGGTTTATTACAAGCCGAACCCACATGAATTACAGGAGGATAAATTAGAGATCTTCAAAAATGAGGAGGCCATTGAATTGCAATGCGAATACCGGCATTACACAGACTTAGAAAAAAGAGTTCCCCAGTATTTTTTTGGAAAGCCATATCGCAATAACCGAAAAATTGTAATCGAACTGTCCAACGAAAAAACAGCAGAAGATAAAGCAGAAAATCCATTATTGCTGACCTTTAACCTCCCGCAGCATTTTGAAAGCAGTCAATGTTTCCCAGGCGTGTTATCTACGCTCATGGGTGAGGAATTAGCGCCAGCCAGCTTTGTGGTCTTGATTGTAAAAGCTGAGTACAAAAGCATCCCTGAATTTGAATCGTTTGTCGAGAGATATTTTAAAACTTGCGATTCCGTTCGTTTGAATATTGTTGACGATTTTTTCACGTTAAGCTAATTTTCACCTTGTGCAAAATAAAAGCTACTTCCCGCAGCGCGTTAAAGATCGGCGAGAAAAAAGCTACTGCACGACGAGAACAGTAATGTTAAGCCTAACTGGCGAAAGCCTGAAATAGATAAAGATTTATTTGCTTTTGGATTTTAGCTGTCTTCGAAGTGCTGGATATTTAGGAATCGTAATTTCGAAATCAAATATCTCGGACGGCTGAAGCTCCAACGCCTTACAAACAGCTATTATGTGACTTACGGAAATATTGTTTTTACCACGAACTATGCGATACACCTGACTGTAACTGAACTCTGTGCGATCCTGGATATCCTCCAAAGTGATATTTCGGTTTTGAGAAGCAGCCCACAGCTTCTCTCTGATCTTAGCTAAAGATTCTTTGTCTATATACTGTGCGGGCATTAGACAAAGGGAATGTAAAACCCTTTCTTTTATTATTCCAAATTTGGAATAATAAAAAACTGTCGCTAAGTTTGATCAGAGATGTTTATTAGGTTTTTCTGGCATGAAGTCTTTAGGTGAAAGGCCAAAATGATCAGCTAACTTATCGATGTGGTTAAGGTTATATTTTGCCCGTTGTTTTTTGTCTTCCACTTTATTTACGAATGACCGGCCAACACCAATGATCACGGCAATATCTTCTTGAGTAAGTTTATTTTTTAGACGCAGTTCCGTCACAAAATTTATGACGTGTTGTTCGATAGCTGATATATTAATAACTGAGGACATCAACCATAAAAGAATACAAAAAAAATCTATATATTACCCCACCTGTGGGGCACAATGTTTATATTAGCTTTTTAAATGAAATATTAAATTAATTTTGCAGCTTCTTAAAGCGTAACTAAGAACTGCTAACGAGCCTCGCACGAAATCTGGTAAATCTCCCGCGATGGTAAGTGAAGTTCCGCACCCTATATTAATAGGGCCGGAGCTCGCTTATGTCATGGGGGAACCTCGCAAGAGGAGGCTTTACCAGAGCCACGTACATGACAGGGCGACTCCGGCCATATTAGCTCCGGACACCAGTCAACAGGCTCATTTTTCTATCAAGGAAAATGCAGGCTATGGTAAATTATAAGGCCCTTTCTGACAACGAACTCCTCTTGCTTCTTCAAGAAAGTGACCATGCCGCCTTTACGACAATATACGACCGATATTTTTCGCTACTCTATATCCACGCCAATAAAAAGGTGCAAGATGAAGACCAAGCTAAGGATATTGTTCAGGAAGTATTCACCACTTTTTGGTTCAAAAGAGAGTTTGCTACAACCATAAAGGACTTGGCCGCATATCTTTTTAGCAGTGCCCGTTACAAAATATTTGACTACTTCGCCCATGAGAAAGTAGAGGAAAAACATTTAGATTCTTTGCAAGCATTCCTAAGTGAAAATCCAATAGTTTCTACTGACTATCAAATTAGAGAAACGCAATTTCAAGCATATATCGATCAACAGATAAAGGCTCTTCCACCAAAGATGCGATTGGTTTTTGAGATGAGCAGAAAGCAGGAGTTGACCTATAAAGAAATCGCTTCTCAACTCTCAACTACAGAAAATAATGTTTCCAAACAGGTCAACAATGCCCTGCGCGTCCTTCGCACCAAGCTCAACATCCTATTTAGTATTACTTTGTAAAAATTGCTAATAATTTTAATTGTCAATTCGAGTTCGCCAGCAACTAATTTGTATTTAAGCAATTAATTTGGTTAGTCTTCATCGGAAAGGGATAATTGGATTGGTATTGAAGGACCGTTTTACGCTGTCTAAAGGGTAGCAAAATCTATGTTTTTTTTGCAATAAATTTTAACTATAAAGAAACCTTATGAGATTTTTTTGTTGGTTACAAATTGGGATTTGCGGGGCTCCGATACCCTTGTCGTTAGTAATTATCCTCTGCGATTATGGCGCTTCGCGCCATAATCGTATTGGCTGCCACAAAGTTTTCAAGTTTCGGGCCGTTTTCCGTTTTGCACCTTTTCGATGCCATAAAGAACATTCGTTAGGGTAAAGATAAGGGTTAGTTTTTCATTTGCAAGGCGGCGTTTGTTGGTGGTTTCTATCGCCAGGTTGGCCGGGTTAGTTGATCATCTGTTACAGCAAAGGTAGCCTGCGAAGCCAGTGCAGTAAAGGGACTTTCGCGGCATAAACCCTCAGGCATTTGCCCTCAGGTCCATTTATTCCACGTTCCCTTGACAGCCCAGCCTTCTTCCGCTTTTGGTTGCTTAACAGAAGATCACCTGAACCCCTGATGATTAAGAAAGGTTTAACGGATGATGCTTATTAAGTGCATCTTTCAGGTCTTCCAGGTTATTGGTCTTATAACGCTCTGTGCTGCTAATGTAGCGATGTCCAGCCATATATTGCACTGTCCGCAGGTTCTTTTCTTTTAACCATTCCGTAATGACGCTCTGCCTGATCTGCATGCCGTGTTTATACTTAGGGTTCAACTTTCGCAAGGCGTAGTTAAGATGTAGTAAGCTGTTTTTCAGGGTTTCCTGACCGTTCATATTGACGAAAAGCCGCTCTATATCTTCCACTGCTTTGTATTTGTCCGGCTTTCTGCCAGAGCGTTCAGCCATGCGTTCAGCGAGTATCTTGGGCCGTACGATCAATAGGTATTCCTGCAAGTCTAAGATCTGGTAAGGCTGCAATATCAATATCCGGCCATTCAGTTTGCCCGTGACGGGGACATGGATCTTTCCTTCTCGTAGTTTCAGGTGTTCCGGATGTAAGCTTTCCAATTCATCCCTTGTTAATGCCTGGTACACCAGTAAACCTACGATAACCTTATTTCGGTGGGTACGCTCGTCTGTTACAGGATAACTTTCGTAAAGCGCTTCAAGTTCAGCCTGGTTTAACAGGTCATGGGGGACATGCCTGATCGTGCCTTTCAGAATGATGCCGGCGGCAGGGTTATAACCTACCCGGCCATCCTGTCCAAGCCAGTTGAAGTAATATCGTATGGCCAGCATCACGCGGTTAATAAGCCGGATGCTGTAGCCTTTTTGCTTTATTTGGTCTGCAAACTCCAGAACATCCGCATGACTGACCTGCGATACAGCCAGGCTTTCCTCTTCCAGCCATTCCAGGAAGATACCTGCGTAGTTACTGTTCTGACGGATATAGTTTTTAGCGTATTGTTCCTGCTGTAAATAGGCTTGATAGTTGTTCAAAGCCGCCTGTATCGCAGGCGCAAACTTATACTTGTTCATGCTTAAGGTGGGTATAGATTTGCGTACTTTCCATGCTGCTGTGCCCCAAAAAGCGTTGGATCTGTTCTAAGGCCATACCTGAATGCAATAGATGGCTGGCAATGCTGTGGCGCAGCGTATGCAGGCCTGCGGGCTTTTTGATCCTGGCGATGACCTTTAGCTTTTGCAAGCGTTCGTAAGCCATGTGGCCGCTTAACCGGGTGCCGTTCACATTCAACAGCAAAGCATCCTCTTTTTTATCGGCTGCCAGATGCGGCCGGCCATATAGCATATAATTCTCCAGGTCGCCTTTGCCCGATCCTGCAAGCGGTACATAACGCTCCTTATAACCTTTTCCTTTACGAACGTAAACCAGCTCCTTATCGAGTAGGATGTCCTTTACATTGATATTGGCACCCTCGTTCTTGCGCAGGCCGCAGCCATAATACAAAGCCAGGATCGCTTTATCGCGAAGGCCCAGCGTATCATCTTTAACAGCTTCATAAAGGCTGCTGATCTCTGCCGGGGTAAGGATGCACTTGACATTGCTGCTTTTGCCTTTGATACGCAGCTTTACCGTAAAGCTTTCCTGCCCGCTCTCGGTTAAGTAACGGCTGAACTTGCGGATCACCTGCAAGTGCTTGCGGATATAGTTCAAACTGATCGCACCGGCTGCGGTTTTGCTTGGCCGTTCGTGCAGGTGTTCCATATATCTTTTCAAATGCTCCTGCTGTATATCGTGCGGGCGATGGCAGCCGTTATCTTGCAGCCAGATCAGGAACTCGGTGAGCATCTTCGGCATATCACGGGGGCTGCTCGGTTCAAAGTTGAGGATGCGCAGCCATTGACTAAAGCCGGCCTGCAGGCGGATATAGAGCGGATTATAAAGTGTGCCTTGCATTTCTTATCACTCCTGGGTTACTGCGCTCTTTGCGCTGATCTCCTGCATTTTATGTAACCCATTAAGGTTTTGGGTTACCGGTGGGATACGGGTTACTAACTGGATGTTTTCGAGGATAGATTTTACCATACTTTGCGCATCGCTGGCCAGGTTCTCCAGGTCGTTCCAACTCTGTATTTTATACTCAAAGCCTTTATACCGGCTTCCTTTAGCGATCTTGATATAGCCCATGCGCTCCAATTCATATAGGTAACGACCTAAACTGCTTGGGCTTAACCGCATGGCCGACCTGACTTCCTTACTGTAAAAGGTGTCCGTGTCCTGTTCTTTCAGATAGGCTTTCAGCCGCTCAAAGAAGGAGCGGCAAGCATCATTCAGTTCGTCGCTCTTTTTGAGTAAGGTCGTTTCCAGTAAGCCGAAAGCTGCCTTTATATCCTCGATGGTGGTTTCGATGTACTGCTCCCCGGTGTCTTCGTCCGTTTTTAGTTCGCGCTGATACTGGTGGTAATACGTAATGGTTTCCGTGAACAGCAAAAGCAATAACATAGTGCGCCGGGGCTTGAAAACAGCCTCTGGCAGTTGCAGATAAGGCGCATATGGGTTCTTAACGCTAACCGGTTTTAACATGCGCTGCACGTTTTTTAAAGCTTCCCGCACTTTCTTTTCGGCGAAGTGGTCGATCAGGCCGGCACTCATTTTACGCTGGTAGTCCATGATCTTCAGGTCCTGCTCAGCGCTGCCGTCCATATACAGCAGGATGCAGCGGTTCGCGTTGTCCTCATACACCTGCTCTCTGGTGGTGCATCCGCTGATGCAAACCGGCCCTTCGACTTGAAGGGTGATGGTTTTTGGGTTTCCCTTACTATCTTTCAAGGTCACCGTTTTGGATATTTTACGCTTGCTTTGCAGTTCCCTGATCGGGTACAGGACGTCTTCTGCGCCATCCATATCTTCGAGCAACAGTAGTTTATATTTCAGCTCATCCTTGCCGAAGTAGTAAAAGGCGTTCACGCTAAGCGTGGTGATCTCGAGTTTATCTTCTTCGGGTATCAGCTCACCAACTTTTTCCTGCAACCAGGTCTTGCCGGTGCCACTTGCGCCCAGGCATAAAAGATGTAACGGTGTTTCGCGGGTTCGTGAAGTGTAAATGAGATACGCGATCAGGGCATTGGTTTCTTCGCCTACGATACCGCTTTGACCGATGGCCTGTTTGGTTCTGCCTAACAGATCAGGGCTTTTTAGGTAAGCTATGGCTGTTTTGCGCTCACTTTCAGTAAGCTGTTTCTTTTCCGGCTGTTTGGGCTTCATAGCCTCCAGGCGCTCCAAACGGTATTGCTCCAGAGAAGTAGTCAGGCCAGTCATGGCGGCGCTGATCTCGCGGGCCCCGATATTCAACGCATCAGCTGATTTTTCGATCAGTTGCTCGGTTTGAATACTGTTGTACAGGTCCAGGTTATGGCGAAAGACATTATGCTTATCATCCGTATTTACCAGTTTGAGCGTCACTTTCAAACGGTCAAAGCCAGTCAATTTAATGCCGCCCAATACGGTGATGTGCAGTTTGCCATCTAAGTACAGCAGTAGTTCTGGGTTATCCGTAATCAGCCCAACAGGTTTTGACATCACTTTAAAAAAGTCTTAATGTATTATATATGATGCAAATATATTTATATGGTACAGTTTTACAACTTTCTTATAATTTATTGTATCTTTTATAATACCAAATATAGTTAAGAAAGCTGTTTTTATCCCCACAGGTGGGATTTTATTGTACTCTTTAGTTACGTATATTTGTATATAGGTAAAAACCGCTGTAAATACGATATGGATACATTTGGTAAAAGATTAAGAGAATGTAGGGATGCCAAAGGGCTTTCTCAGCAAGATCTTGCCAAGTTGATGCATACTTCTTATACTGTCATAGGCAAATATGAACGGGATGAAACGAAGCCATCTATTGAGGTGGCCCGTACTATGGCCAAACTACTCGATACAACTGTTGGGCATTTATTGGGCGAAAACGATGATCTGAACGTATTAAAAGATCCAGCTATGCTTAAACGCCTCAACGAATTAAACGCTCTTTCCGACCCTGATAGGAACAGCATTTTATATGCTCTCGATGGCTTGCTTAGGGACGCTAAAGCCCGTAAGACTTACGCGCTTTAACAACAAAAGCCCCTGTTAAGGGGCTTCGTCATTTAATACTAATCACTTAAAAGATCGGGATGCAAAGGAACTGAAGGATATAACTTTTCAACAAGGTGTTCCCTATGGGCAAACAACTCTTGTGACTCGTCCTGATCTATTAGCGGATAAACAATTATTCTAACAGCTTCTTTAAGTTCTAAGCTGTCGCCACAAAAACAGCAGACAACCATTTGTTCTTTATTGCCATCCATAGTTTTTAGATTCAGCCGGTTCGTGTTAATATTTATCTAAATACTCTTTTGGATATTTCGCGTAATAGCGTTGTGGAATGGGCGCTTTACTATAGTCAACTCCTTTGCCTTTAAGGTAATTAACTATTTCCATTTTCTCTTTATATTCTTTAGAGTTTAAAGGGAAAAGCCAACCCCTCAACAGGTTAGTGATTGTTATATCCTCCCCATTTACTGTTTGTCCGAACGGTTGATTGAAGTCTGCCTTTTTATCAATAAGCAGATAATGTACTATATCTACTTTGTCAAATGTGAATGCTGCCGATAATGCATTTTTATTGGTTTTAGATATATAATTTATATCAGCGCCTGCATCAGCCAAAAGCTTAGTACTTTCAAGTCGATGATAAGCGGCAGCAATAAATGGTGAAGGATACATGCTTTTCGCATTCCTAGCAATTACATTTGGATCGGCTTTATATTTTAAAAGCAACTTTACGTATTGGGAGGTTTCAAACTTAGCCGCAGCAAATGTAAAGGCAGTATAACCGTTGTAATGATCTTGCAAGTTAGGGTCTGCACCATTTTCCAATAATGCTTTCGATGAATCATAATGATTAGTCCAAACTGCCCATTCAAGCAATGTTTCACCGAACTTAGGTTCTTGATAATCAACCGATATTTTATGCTCGGCTATAATTTGCTTGATTTTCAATGTGTCTTGGCTTTCGACGGCTTGTGCAAGTTCCCATGCCTGGCCTTTAAACAATCTAATGTCATCACCTAAAAGATTCTTATCCTCTTGTTGACACCCGAATATGGTCAAACAAATAGCACATAAGCTAAGTACTACGTCTCTTTTCTTCATAATCAATTTCCTAATGCAGCTTTAACTGCATCCATAAGATGTAAAGATACTGAACTGTTTATTCCTGTAGTACCCATTGACATTATCCTCATTGAAGTTTCCATTACCTGTTTAAAAAAACCACCAGGAGCAGGGTTCAACATATGGGTAGTTCCTTCTGCTTTCATTCCTATTAAGCCTTGTGACGTTTTCAATATTTCACCTTTAACCTCGTAATTATCTATTGTCGCACTTCGGGTTAAGCCTAAATTAGATTTTGTAGCGTCACTTACTGCGGCAGCATTAAATGTAACCGCATCTCTACCAGTAGCTTCAGCGTTTGCTGCCGCTTCGCCCCCGCCTAATGAATGCCCTACAAATGTTAATTCGCTTCCTGCAAGCGCTTTGTCCAAAACTCGTGCATTACCAACCGATTCCGCATATTGCTCTGATTTACCGGACAACTGCCTAACATCTTGCCTCGCATCTTCCTTAGAAGCCGTACCAGCGGTTGCATAGGTATATTCAACAGTTCCATCTGCCTTGGTACGCTGATAGAGTGCTGAATTAAGCCCTGTTTGACTATCATTATAAGTAAGCTGACTTTGAGCATCTGAACGTGTCCATCCTCCAATTAATCCTTTGTTACCAGCGTTGGGATCATAAGAATTATCAGCTATAGCTGCAGCCTCCTGTGGTGTTGGTTTGAATGCCATACCATCAGGATCAATAAATCTAACAGGGTTATCACCTGCATAGTTATAAGGACTAAAGCGTCTAAACTTTTCAGCCAAGGGGTCTACACTTGTCCATCTGGCTATTACAGGATCATAAAACCGCGCGCCATAATCGCAGAGGATAATTACTAACGACAAGGGTATCGGAGCCCCGCAAATCCCAATTGTAACCAACAAAAAAATCTAATTTGGTTGTAACTATAGGTTAAAATCAAGTTGGTTATTTTAAACGGTTTGGACATAAGATTAAGGCAAAAAAGCACTGCAACAAATTTATGGTGGTGCAAAATAGTAAAAAGTTTGAATCCTGGCTATGCATTAAGCAAAGTGACTTTTAATAAATCTTTCTCGGATTAGTTGGGAAACCAAGAAGGAAATAACCCCTACCGCAAAAATCCACTCATCATATCTTATTGTCCAATAAATGAACGGAATACTTATGAGTAGCCATTCTGCAAACAACTTAAATTTAAGCATATCTTGACTCCGGACAATGATGAGAAAATCTAAAACGATTAATGAGACAATAAAAATTCCCCAAAACATCATACCATATAAGCAAACTGAAATTAATCCGCCTAAAATGGCTTGGAGAAAACTTCCTGAATGAATTAGTACACTGCCAATAACATAAAAATAGGTTGTTGTAAAAACCATGAGGATATTAACCCAATTTGTTTTAATGACTTTCATAAATTGTTAATTGCTGAATATCATTAGGCATAAAAAAATCAGGGTGACAACTATATTTATTATAGCTGTTCGGTTTGCTATACTTATACTATGGGTCTTTGTTTCTGTATCACTGAGTATCGACCAATTGGCTATATAAATCAACATTATCAAAATAGCTGCTTCAATGATTAACGCAAATCCTTTGATTGCCTCATAGTGTGCTAATTCAGCACTTTTATTAGGGCTTTCCCAAAATAAGCATGCTGAAATTATTACCTCATTATAATAGGTCCCTATAAGTAATAATAGCCAAAATGAAAAAATCTGATATAATAGATTATAAGCGATGTAAAAAGCGTATTTCATCTGGCTAACAAGAATATCTATTAATCCTTAAACTTATCCGGGTTGGAAGAAATCTTGAAATATTTTCTATTATTTATATAGAAATCAAGCTGTTTGAATTTCCTATTTACCCCTGAAATTATAAGTGGGTCTAATTCTTTTGGTGATTGTTCAATAGCTTCTTTTATTTTGTCGTTATCAAATGTAAACAGATATTCGTCAGTGCCCCCAGCACCCGTTGCAATTTTTCCACCAACACGTTCTACCCTCGACAGTATAGTAAAAAATAGTTGATTATCGTCAAGGCGATAATGACCTTTTAATTTAATAATATTCCTTGTGTCATCAGAAGAATCGTATTCGTAGATGAATTTTCCATTTGGATAAAATCTGAAACACTCTCCTAATCCATCACCAACGATTGAGTTATTTATTTGCCAAACTCCTATAATTTCCGTTTTGCTAATAAATGAACCATTTACTGAACTTACAGATTGAGCAAAAGTATTCGCAACAAATACTTTTACGAGCAGAAAAAATAAAATAGGAAGTTTTCTCATATTAATCTCAATTTGCTTGCTATTGACAGGATTATCAAACCAATAAATCCTCCTGAAACTACCGTAACAATCACATTTCCAAATTGGTGATATGAAAGGCCAGTCATAAATTTAATTATTAGTACGGCTACGGTTATCAAAATAACTTGAATCCAAAATCTTTTAACATGGTGATTCCTTTTTGGGTTGCCTAATGGTAGAGTATATATAGCGCCAATAATAACTATTGCTCCAATTACTGTACTCATATGCTGAATAGCTTTATAAATAACTACCTGACTATTTCCAAATTGTAAGCTATTAGATAACACGGGAAACAACTCTACAAAATAACCATATGGATGTGTAAAACCATCCCACAAAATATGAGATACCGCTCCAATAAATATAGATAATGCAGCAATAGTGAAATATTGAAAAAATGACCCTTGGTTATCTACCCCTCTAAATTTTGAAAATCGGCGATTTAAGAAGTCCGGCAGGTGTAATATAATTGCTTCCTTAACCAAAAGCTGATATACAAATAACAATATCAAACCTAATGGTAAATCCAACCAAAACAAACCTAACCAGGTGTGGCTATAAATGCTTTTTACCTGCATACGTAGAAAATATTCAAAATCAGGAACCATGCTTCCGATTACTAAACCGGTGATTGACACCCATCGTTTAGGTAAATATTTCAGCGGTAATACAATTGCAGGATGGGAAAAGGTAAAGGGCATAGATTTAATATCAAACTATTATAAAACTAATCTTTCCATTGATCCCATAAAAAAAATTATCAACTCATTCCTTTTTTACCTTCATTGTCGACTTAGCTATTAATAGTCAGAAAGCCATTAGCAATGAAAAAGGAAGAACTCAAAGATCTGTTTAAAAAATACAATGATGGCACTTGTACTGAACATGAAAAAGCATTGTTGGAGACATGGTATTTTCAGCATAATGAACCTGGAGGCAACTTAATCCAACATAAAATCGATGCTGCCAAAAATCTCATTTTATTAAAACTGCCCGGAAACGAAAGCAGTTTCCTTAAAATTGGCCTCCGATTAGCTGCGGCCGCTGTTATTATAGGCATAATTTTCAGCGTGGTTTTTATGCTGAGTGATAACCAAAAAAGTCAAAAGAACACAAAGCTTCAGGCTGACCTACCACCTGGAACGAATAAGGCATTATTGATGCTCGCAAGCGGCCAGAAACTTAATCTCTCTGACGCATCCAATGGTAACCTATTACAGAATCATGGCGTAAGTGTAATTAAAAATAAAGCTGGTCAAGTTCAATTTAATTATTCTGGGCAATCTGCGATAGCAGAGCAAAACACGATCAGCACGCCCAATGGGGGCCAATGGCAAATTCGACTTCCAGACGGTTCTCAAGTCTGGCTAAATGCGGCATCATCACTTACCTTTCCAACAACCTTTAACCATGCAGTAAATCGCATAGTCAAATTAAGCGGTGAAGGATATTTCGAGATTACAAAAGATTCGGCTCACCCGTTTATTGTTATATCCGATAACCAACGCGTAGAGGTTTTAGGCACTCATTTCAACATCAATAGTTACCATGATGAACCTAATGTAAAAACAACCTTATTGGAGGGCCGGGTAAAAGTAAGCTTACTTGGAAATGCCAAGCCAATGATCCTTAAACCAGGTGAACAATCTATCGTCACTGGCAAGGAGTTAACAGTAAAATCAGTAGATATTGATGAAGTGATGGCTTGGAAAAATGGTTATTTCCAATTTGATGATGAACCTATCAGTAGTGTAATGCGAAAAGTAGCTCGCTGGTACAACATTGACGTTCATTACTCAGATTCAATAAATATAGATAGAATGAATGGCAGGGTTTCCCGCAATAACAATATCAGCCAAGTGATCAAAGCGCTTGAAGCGACAAAGACTGTCCATTTCAAAGTGGAGGGAAGGAGGGTTTCGGTAATGAAATAAAGGATCAGTATAGTTAATTAAAGCCAGGGTACCGGCTGTAACCGGTACCCCTGACTTATATAGGCGATCAATAAATAAACTATTAATCTATACGGCTGCCCGCATCTGGAAAATGAATGCAGCCGGTTAAACCCATGTATTACAAATGTATAAGTTTTACTCAAAAAGTAAGGCGCGTGTTCCACTGCGCGTCAAATTATCTGTGCATAGACTCGTAAGTTTGAGCGCATTTATTCTCTTTTCATTCCACGTATTTGCACAGTCGCAATCAATAACGCTAAAAGAAACAAATGCTCCCCTCAAAAAGGTATTTCAAGATATTGGCAAGCAAACAGGATTTGAGTTTCTTGCTTCAAGTACGGTTCTTGAAATTTCCCAACCTGTAACTATAAGCGTCAAAAATCAACCCCTTAGCGATGTTTTAGATATCATTTTTAAAACTCAGCCACTGAAGTATGAAATCCGTGATAAAATCATTGTTGTCATAAAAAAAGAAATTCCGCAACAGCTCCAACGACAAACACCCCAAAGTAGTTCGGTCTTCAGAGGTAAAGTCGTAGATACCCTGGGTAACCCATTAAAAGGAACTACGGTCAAAAATCTTAGCAGCAACCTCATTTACGTTACTGATGATAATGGCCGTTTTATTGTCGAAGGTATAAGAGGTGATCGCTTAGAATTATCCTTTATAGGATATATTCCTTCACAATTTGAATTGTCCGATAATTCTATTGAAAAATTGATAACCCTTAAACCAGAAAACTCCAAACTAAGTGAAGTAAGTATTATATCAAATGGTTACCAAAATATCCCTAAAGAACGGATTACCGGAAGTTATGCCCAGGTAAGCAATTCTTTAGTCAATAGAGGCGTTTCTACTTCTATTTTAGATAGACTAAATGGAGTAACCAGCGGGCTTATTTTTAATAACAATAATGCTCATCAATTTGGACAGGCAAACATTGAAATAAGGGGAAGGGCCACGCTTTTTTCCAATCCTAATCCACTGATCATAGTTGATAATTTTCCATACGACGGTGATATTACGAATATTAACCCCAATGACGTTGAAAGTATTTCAGTTCTTAAAGATGCATCTGCTGCCTCAGCCTGGGGATCACGAAGTGGAAATGGGATAATTGTCATAACAACAAAAAAAGGCCGACTTAATCATGGCCCTATAATAAGCGTAAATGCTATAACAACAGTCGGTAATAAGCCTAATTTATATTACACCCCGCAATTAAGTTCCGCTGATTATATAGGCGTTGAGCAATACCTTTTCAGTAAAGGGGCATTCAATTCATTGATAAACAATGGTTACTCTGCAATTTCACCCGCAGTGCAGATTTTTTCTGCACGGAAAAATGGGACCATATCATCAGCGGATTCTCTGCAACAAATAAGTGCGCTTAATAATTTTGACAGTAGAGCGCAATTACTTAAATATTTTTATCAACCATCAGTTTATCAGCAGTATCAAGCAAGTGTAAACGGCGGAAGCAACGATCAAAAATATTACCTTTCAGCTGGATATGATAAAAACCAAAGCAACCTTGTTAACAACGATTATTCAAGAATTACTTTAAACGTATCCAATACACTGTACTTTTTAAATAAAAGACTGGAGTTATTTACAGGTCTGAACTATACAAATAGCACCTCAAATGCCGGATTATCCTATTCGCCGGCATATCCCTATTTACAAATTGCAGATGCTTCAGGAAACCCCTTACCTGTAGCTAACACTCTAAGACTTTCTTATGCCTCAACGGCAGGTAATGGCAAATTGCTTAATTGGCTTTATCAACCTTTAGACGAATTACGTAATGATTATAGTAATACAATTACGAATTTAAGCGACATTCGACTGAATGTTTCCTTAGCCTATAAAATCTTTAATGGCTTAAAAATATCGGCGCTATACACTTATGAAAATGGGCATACAGATGTTAACAATCTGAATGAACTTCAATCCTTTTATTCTCGAAACCTGATAAATACTTATGCACAATTAAATGCTTCCACTGGCGCGGTAACTTTTCCGATTCCAACAGGTGGAATATTAAATGCCTCTACGAATTATATTCACACCAATGATGGCCGGTTGCAGCTTTCGTATGAAAAATCTTGGGGCAAAAATGAAATTAATGTAATTGCAGGAACTGAAATTGACAATTATAATAGTTTCAATGACAGTTACGGTTACTATGGATATAATCCTGAAACCGCTACAAACCAAAATTCTGCGTTAAGCTTTACTACACTCTATAAATATTTTTATAATTCTACAACAGCACGGATCAACCCCAATGCCTCACAATTCGGGACGACAAATAGATTTGTATCCGAATTTTTTAATGGGGCGTATACATACAACGACCGATATATCGTATCTATAAGCGGACGGCGTGATGAATCCAATTTATTCGGCGTATCTGAAAATCAGAAGGGAATACCACTTTGGAGTGCCGGAGTATCCTGGATTGTTGATAAGGAATCCTTTTATTCCTTACAATGGTTACCACAGCTTAAAGTTCGCGCTACATATGGATATACAGGAAATGTTAATACCAGTGTTTCAGCTTATCTGACCGCAACACAAGGAAAGTTAGCAACCCTTTACAATGCTCCTTATGAGCAAATCGTGAATCCTCCCAACCCATCCCTGCGCTGGGAGCGAAATAAAAATATCAACCTGGGCGTTGATTTTGGATCGAAAAACAGCAGAATCGTTGGAAGTATTGATTACTTTATAAAAGATGGCAATGATTTAATTGGTAGCAGTCCAATTGCTCCACAAACCGGAGTAGTTTTGTTTACAGGTAATTCCGCCAATACATCTACCAAGGGGTTAGACATCCAGTTGAACTTACAAAACCTAAGAGGGAAGCTTACTTGGAATACAACCGTTCTGCTTAGTCATATTACCAGTTTAGTGACCAAGTATAATGTAAGCAATGGCACAAATCTGAATGTTGTTGCATCAAATTATAATAACCCGCTCCCTGGCTATCCTTATTATTCGGTTTTCAGTTTTCGATATGCCGGGCTTAACAGCACGGGAAATCCTCAAGGATACCTAAATAATACGGTAAGCACAGACTACACCTCCATTATGAACTCTTCGGATCGTTCGCAATTGGTGTTCAATGGCTCAGCGGTTCCTACCTATTTTGGGAGTGTCCGAAATTCATTTTTGTATAAGCAATTTGATCTGTCATTCAACATACTTTACAAATTAGGATATTATTTCAGAAGAACTTCTCTTAACAACAACTCCTTATATACGAATGCCGGAGGGGCAAGCAGCTATCAACAAGCCGATTACAATCAGCGTTGGCAAAAACCAGGAGATGAACTAACTACCAATGTTCCTTCCTTAATATATCCTGCCAATGCATCGCGCACTAACCTTTACACCTATTCAGATTACTTAGTTGAGCGCGGTGATCATATTCGTTTACAAGATTTTAAACTGGGATACACTTTTCAAAACTTAATCAAAGGCTCCATTAAAAATTTAAATGTCTTCGCTTATGTCAACAATATAGCTATCCTCTGGAGAGCTAACAAAGAGAAAATTGATCCGGATTATCCTACGGGCATCCCTTTGCCAACGACATTTTCCATTGGCCTGAGAGGTGATTTGTAACTTAAATACACGTAAAATTATGAAAACTATTAATTACTTATTTATATCAATGATTTTGTTGGTAGCAATTATTAGCTGCCGTAAATCGGAATTCTTAGATAAAAAACCAACTACAAATATTACCACCCCTACAACGCTTACGGACTTCATGTATCTGTTAGATAACACTGTCACAATGAACGTAACTGGTGGCTTAGGGCAACTTTCCGCAGATGAATATCAATTAAGTGATGCCGATTGGGCAACTGGTACTGCAACAGAACGCAATGCCTATATCTGGTCTAAGGACACCTATGCAGGGGATGTTGCCATCGCAGACTGGAATAAACTTTATGCACAGATTTTCTATTGCAATAGTGTTTTAGACGGGCTTGCAAATTCAGACAGCACCAATACATCCCAAGCCCAATACTTAAAGGGATGGGCGCTTTTCGATAGGGCGTATTGTAATTATGACCTGATTAGAACCTTTTGTAAAGCATATACTTCAACTGCCTCAAGTGATCTCGGCATCCCTCTTCGAACTTCATCAGGTATCGATAAAATTCAACAAAGGGCATCGCTTCAGCAATCGTTCGATCAGGTGTTTGCTGATCTCAATCAGGCTGCTAACCTTTTGCCTTCGTCTCGTCCCTCCACCAATCTCAATAGGCCGTTCAAAACGTGTGTTTACGCTTTGCTGGCCAGAATTTATCTTGATATGCGAAATTATGGACAAGCTGAAAACAATGTTGACCAGGCCTTAAGTGGATATAGTTCGCTTATTAATTATAATAGTGTTGATCAGTCAAAATCAACCCCTTTTTCCACCACCAATGACGAGTTGATTTTTAACACGAGTCAGGTAGTAGCTTTCGGCGATTTTACCCCTGTTGGTGACTTTCCGGCAATTGCCAAAATTCCTTCAGCATTAATAAGTAGTTACGCTTCCAATGATTTGCGCTTACCTATTTTTTTTGGCAAGCTTCCTGACAATACATATTATAAAAAACCTGGTTATAACGGGGTTAATTCGTATCCATTCACCGGATTGGCTACGGATGAATTATATTTAATTAAAGCGGAATGCCTTGCCAGAGACGGTCAGTTTAACCAGTCAATGTCAACCTTAAATAGTCTCCTGTTGACTCGATTTAAAACGGGGACATTTATTCCTTACACTGCGACATCTAATTCTGATGCCCTTGCAAAAGTTTTAACAGAAAGACAAAAGGAATTGGTTTGGAGAGAAACCCGATGGTCGGATTTGAAACGATTCAATGCAGAAGGGGCCAATATTTCACTAACCAGAACAGTTGCCGGGCAGAACTACAGCTTACCAGCTAACGATAATCGATGGGTACTGCCAATTCCTTCCGATGAGATAGCACTTAGTGGCATTCAACAAAATCCGAGGTAACCGCTATGAGATCATTCAAATTAAAATTAATAGTATCCCTATTCTTTACCTTTTGCTGCACTTTGGCTTTCGCTCAAACAAATAACAGAATTCAAATCACAGGCATAATCGATACGTCGATAATCAATAAATACCATATATCTGAGGTACATATAAATTTATACCCATCATTTATCCAGGACTGTGAGTCGCTATCTTTTTCTAAAACGGTTCCGGTTAAGCCTAACGGGCATTTCGAAATTATACTAAGTGATATTCAGAATGAACAATGTTACATAAGTTTTGCTTTATTGAATGACGGAGGCAACAAAAGGTTACCCAAAGAAGTGCCGTTCCGGGGCAAGTGGGTATCGCTCCATCGCACAGATGTGTATCCGATCAACAAAGGTGACAGTCTTAGCGTTAAAGTCCAAAATGATAATTATATCCATTTTGAAGGAAGAGGTGCGGAAAAATTGCAATGTCAGGAACAAATTCTCAATTGTAGCGCAATTAATATGCAAACAGAATTTTATCGATATCACGACTTAGGTAGACTCATCAATGTAAACAATGCCAGGAAAGCTACCGTACTTGAAGATAGGTGGTTGGAGTTACAAGTTGAAATGGGAAAAGCTATTTTGGAGAGTTACCGTGGGCAATTTTCTGAAAGCGAAATGAGGCGGTTTTACGCTGACTTGATAGCGTCTGTCTATTTTGAGAAAATCACGACGCTTTCATGGGCTTTCAATTTTGCGAATTCTGAAAGCACTGTTCCCGAAAATAAATACTTCCTTAATGATTTTTTGAGTAAACCCATTTTACTCGATACCGATTCCAATATCCTTGCTTCATCCGCCTATTATGCAGATTTAATTTATCAATTAGAGATCGATAAACTAAAGTTTAGTGACGCGCAGAAGAAAAATGAATATGGCGATTTGATTGCTGTGCCCTACTCATTTGGGACTTTGTACGAAGTATTTAAAGAGCGTTATAGCGGGAAGCTTCGGGACAAGCTTATCAATATTGCCTTTCAAAATGCATCTAAACAGCAAATGGAAGCAGTATTATTCATCGATGACGCACTTAAATCGGTAAAGGACCCCTATTTTCATCAATGTTTGCAAAATTGGAAAACTCTTAATAATCGCGCATTTTCCTTTTCCTTGAAAGATGTGAACGGCAAGAAATATTCATTAAACGACTTTAAAGGAAAATTGCTGGTGCTGGATTTCTGGTTTAATGGATGTGTGCATTGTACAGAATTAAATGCGTTTATGCAACCTATTTTCGCGCGGTATAAAAACAACTCCGACATTCAATTTCTAAGTGTTAATGTTGACAGAGATGATGAGGTATGGAAAAAGGGAATCGCTACGAAGCTTTACACCACTCCAGACGAATTGTTATTAAAGGTCGGCAATCTGGGTCCACATGATCCATTTTTGCTGGCTTATAATTATGACTCTTTCCCCCAATTAATGATCATTGGAAAGAACGGAAGTCTTGTTACTTCAAATGCGCCACAAGTTGGCCAAAAATTTAAGCCAGGGGAAGGAGTAAAAAGGGGTAAATACGGAAATATTATTGTCAATGAAAAAGAGGTTCTTGAAAATGAAAACACTCAAGAATTTATTAAATTAATTGATAAAAACCTAAAAGGAAAATAACCCTATGTGTAGATCATTTCGTTAATCAAAATAAATGAAAATGCCAGGTTTCAGCCTGGCATTTTCATATCCGGTAATATCGCAATTATGGATGGTACTGTGCAAGGGATGAACTTGCATCTGGTTCAAGCCAGTCATTCGCAACATAGGTATCGATTTCTGATTTAGTATATGATGCCTGGTTAGGGATGTTACTCTTTCCATCGGCTGTTACATCATAAACGCAATCGCGATCAGATGTACTCTTGCAGGCGCCAGAGGCAGGAGTTGATGCAAGTTGCTGAAAAGCGTCCAATGTTGGCTGCACCATAAAATCGGAGGTTATGCTCAATTTTGCACCCTTTTTTACGATGAATTTTTCACCTGATGGGCCTTTGTGTGCGGTAGTAAATGCGCTAAAGCCAATTGCTAATGCACCTACCAACAGGCCAAAAGCGATTTGTTTAAGGTTTTTCATGATCTTAATTTTTTAATAATTACTAAATTTTGATAGACGGATCGCAAGTATGGCTAAAAAAATAAATGCGAGATTAAACCATATATGCTGCATCCAAGTTAATTTTTCGATGGCACCTCCACAGTGACAGGGTAATTCAGGCTCCCAAATTATTGCGCTTATTATATAAAGAGTAAACACAATCATAGTTATGCAAAAACCTATCAAACCAATTTTCATTGTTCTTGGAATAATCAATAGTATGGAAACAACTATTTCTATAACCGGTACCATGATGGCAATTACATTGCTAATCGGGCTAATCAAGTGAACATTTCGAAGGCCGTTTAAAAACCTGGTATGATCAATGACCTTTGAGTAAGCAGTGTAAGCAAATAAAAACAGGCAAGCATATTTAATTATTGTGACTATCCTGATTTTCTTGGTTTCGGAAATTTGAATAAATGATGCCATTACTATTGAATTCTTTTGAATTGGCTGTGTCATTGTTAACATTGGTAACATACATTACCGGCAGGTACATAACCCGCGAATCGTATTCCTTTTTTCTTTGTCACAAATGTTCCTTTCTTTTTTGTATTACCCAGGGGATGGTAAGTTGTTAGTGATTGATTTACATTTCAAAGGAACAATGAAAAGAGGAACTGAAACAGGTAGTAATAGGTTGTAATTTTCCCTCTCGGATTTGTACAAATGAACATTTACAATAGAGTAAGTTAATTAAATGGCATATTAAGATGCCGGCAATTAAGGTGTGAAAGCTTATTAAATTCTACAACCTTTTACCACCCCTGGTTTTAGTGCTATTCAGCCGATGCGGGAATTTCTTTTTGAATAATACCCTCAATATCAGCCTTGATCGAAAAATAATTCGCGGTTAATGTGTCGCTATCAACCTTTCTTATCGTTGGAATAGGCTGATAGCCATCTGCCTCTGCTTTCATTGCATCATGGTCATTGATGATGGCATTGTGAAACACTTTTAAATTGATTTTTTCATCAGGGTTATCTGCTACTAATCCAACAAATTCCCCTGATGACAGCGTTGATATTTTAGAAGCCGGTATCGCGAATTCCAATTGGGTAGATTTACTTACCGAAGTATCCTGGCTATTGATGGAAATGCTCTGCCGCTCCTGCATAATCTTGCCAAAACGCTCACTCAATTGTTTAGCCGTATCACCGGTTACCTGTCCTGAAATGATATTGCCAACAATGTTCATAATAACTTCAGCCTGTTCTCGGCCATAATCCTTTTTCAGTTGGCTATAATCCTGAACGGCCAATGTGGTTGCCACCTTGTTGCTACGGGCAGTTGCGATCAGGCTGTCAATATTATTAAAGTAAATCGTAGGGAACTCATCAAAAATCAGGTTACTCTTTAGTTTGTTTTTCTGATTAACCAGCTTAATGCCACGCGAAATATATAGGCTTAAAACCGCACCATATACTTGCTGTTTTAAAGGATTATTGCCCAGACAAATGACCTTCGGGTCTTCAGGGTTATTCAGATCGAGGGAAAAATCATTACCGGAAAGAACATAGTATAAAGCTGGCGAAACCAGTCGAGCCATACTTATTTTAGCACTGGCGATCTGCCCTTCTAATTGGTCATAGGCTTCATTTCTCCAAGCTGAAATAAATGGATTAATTAATACTTCTATTTCAGGCTCCTTTTGCAAAAGAGCAAAAAGACTCTCGTATTCGACTTGGGCCAGCTCAATGGCATGGGGTAACGTGCAATATTTGCCGTTTTCGTATTTTTTCAGAAACCAGAAAAGCGCTGTTACAAAATTGATTGGTGACTCGACAAAGAAATCCCCCTGTTTTTTGATCCATTCCCGATTAAGACCCAACATGAATGTGCGAGAGGACTCCATAGCATCTGTAATGTCCTCCATACGATCAGGATCGAGCGGATTACATCGGTGTTTAATATTGTCAAAATCAATGAACCAAATGCTGGGTTTCTTTTTGTAATTGCCTGCATACTTTAATAGTGCATTGTAGGCGATGATAGATAAATCATCGAATTTAAAATCATAAATAAGCATACTAAATCCCTTTTGAATATGCTGGGTGATAATATGTCTAATTACGAAGTAGGATTTACCAGCGCCTGGAGTACCAAGTATCAGCGAACCACGAAAAGGATTGATAACATTTATCCAACTGTTCCGGGATTTGCCTTTATAATTGTATTGAGCCGGCAAATTAATGGAATACTCGTTTTCCAATTTGCGTTCTTCCTGGGGAAAAGTTTCATTTTCAGCATTGAAAATATCTGTTGCCAGTTTAATGTTAATGATCCTAAACATTTTACTGACGCTGGATATAATTAACAAAAAACCACTGGCAGTAAGGCCTATATATAAGCCGGCAGTAGTCAAAAGGCTAAAATGAATTTGAAATAGTAAGCCTGTAAGGTAATAAATGACTAAACCAATAATTGCGAGTATCACGTTTTTTGTCCACTTGATTTTTTCATCTTTCTTACCTTTTGTACCGATGAGCGAAACAATGAGACAAAGTAAGGCAGCCGACTTGGTAAATAGTGTTGTCCTGAAAAACTTCAGCTTGTAGATATTGACCAATAGATGATCAGTTACCCGGTGCGTTAAATTAAGTTGCCGAAATGCTGCATAGCAACTGAAATAGAAATGAAGTAATAAAATCGCTATGGCTAAAAACCTCGTAAAATCTGTGATTTTTCTAAGTGCCTGTTCGTTTTCTCCCGTTTGCATAATGGTATATTTATAATTTTAACTTCCTGCGTTTTTTCTTCTTCTGTCGGTCGAACAAACTTTGATTGTTGGCCTGATCAGTAGGTTCAAAAAGTGAATTAAGAATTTCGGGATTTGGGGTTGTTGAATCTTTGTGGTAAATCCCGTCAGAAGCAAGCTTATTTCCCCTCAATGAAGCATTCAATGCTGGAATTGGCAAGGAACTAATTTGACCGTATCGCGCGTCAATCGCGGTTGCGCTATATAATTTACCCAGATCGCTGCCATTAAATACTGCCTTGTTTTTATTATCAATAAACGTCAATCCATAAATTCTTCCTTCACCATTCTGACGGATCAATAATTCGATGCTCTCCTTTTTTAATGCCGATTGTAATTCCTGGTGGGACTTTACTTTTAATATGGCATCGTCCAAAATCTTCGCGATAGTTCCTTTTAGTGGCTTTCTCAGATACTCGTTAAGTTTAAATCTTTCGGCTAATAATTTTAATGTAGGTTTCTTGTAAAGAGAACTGGCTTTTTGTGGTACTCCCGTTTTGTTACCTTGGCCATCAAGTGCCCAGTACCGTAAACCTTCGTTTTTAAACATTACGGTTTCCTTTGGCCCCCGGTCTGCACAAACATTGTATTGTGATAGTACCGCGTTAAACTCAGGCAAGCTGGTGAATTTGTAATTTTGGGACACATAGTGAACTATATTACTTATAGCCCTTTTTGTATCTGTAGTACCATAAACCAATGGCTTGACTTGTTGCTGCTGTTGTGAGGCCTTAATATGATGCTCGGCTTTTACAAGACCGAATTCTAATTCTATGGATTTTCTGGCCGGTTCAGATTTTAATTTTCCAATATTATGCAGGCTAATTCTTGAACCGTCAGCCTCAATATTTGTGGTTAAAATATGAACGTGATTATGACCTGCATCGTAATGCTGATAAACTAAAAATGGCTGGTGGCCAAAACCGATCTTATCCATATAGGTATCAGCGATCTGGCAAAGCTTTTCTTGTGGTAGATTTTCAGTGAGATCAAAATTCAGCGATAAATGAACAGTATTTGTTTTGGTCCTGAAATTCCTTGCAGCCAAATCGGTCAACCGAAATAGCTTTTCGTCGAATGATAGATAGCCAGGTTCCTTAGGGTATAATTGTGCCATGATCAATTTGGCTTTACCCGCTTTTACCTTGCGTTCATTATAGTTTAACGCACCGATCAAGCTTTTTCCGCTTTCAATTTTTGCGACCATAATTGAGAATAATTTGCGATTCGCTCTTTGATCTCACTAACTTTTGGATTGATCTTCATATTGATCACTTGTAGTAAAACCTCCCAAAGCCGGTCATCCGCATTCCCATGAGCACTATTGATATTTTTAACCGCCTGGTTTAAATTGTTACCCATTGCATTCAGTTCCCTACGTAGAAGCATTAACTCTTCAAGTACTTCGTCCATTGATTTATCGCGGGTAATGATCGTTACTGGCTTACCTAATAGTAGGGTACGTGCATACTCACTAAGGCAATGGAACGTGGTTTTTTTGTAGCGCTTTTCCAGTAGTTCCTGTTCGGTGGGTTTTAATCTGATCTTGATCCATTTGGATCTATTTTCTTCTGCCTCTCCCATGATTTAACTTTTCATATCAAACCGACTTTGGAGTGTTTGATCACCAATTCCCTGACGACTTTGGAGGAAGGGCAAGATTCGTTTGTGGTACAAACGTACATCTTGCTAACTGCAAAAAGACAGCAGTTTAAATCCTCACCAAGTCAAAAAAAGAACTGGTGAAATCAATTACTAAGGATAGTCGATTAAGCCTTGTTTTCAACTGACGGTTTTAAGTTTTGATCGAGGAATGATTGCAATGCCAGGATGTTAATATCTTTTAATGAAAGATCATGATCGAGGCCATAACCCTTCAACTTCCTCAGAAGACTTTTAGGTATCCAGACATTGAGTTGGGCCTCCGCTTCTTTAGATTCCTCAATGCTCTTAACCGGGTGAACCTCCTGAATGGGCGTTTTAGGAGGGTCCTTTTTCAGCTTATCCGCCAGCCCTCCTAATTTCTTTTTATAATCTTCCATTGCACCTGATCATTTTGAATTATGTAATACTGTAATTATGTATTTACATAAATCTGTAATTCCTCATTTATGCACTTATGTATTCTACCACCTCTTCCGCGAGCGAAGTGAACTCCTCCTTAGCTTTTTGATCGGTTCCCAATAATATTCCTGCTGTGATGGCACTACGGGTAATACTTACGCGATCATGCACCATAGTTTTTAGTAATGGTGTCCCCATATCCTGTAAAAGTTCGGAAACATCTTTAGTAACTCCGGTACGATGCTTAATCATGTTAAGAGCAATGCCGGCTTTTAACGATGGCTTTTTTGCTTGCGCGAACCTTATCAAAGCCAGAGTAGACCGGATAGCCATAACGTCAAAAAAACCGGCCTTAGTTGGCACCAGTACAAAATCTGACAGCAGGAAAAAATCAGTTAGCCTGTTAGAAAGATAAGGCGGGGTGTCAATAATAATCAAGTCGAAATCCATATCCTTCACATCGCTGACCTTTTCTGCCGCTAAGATGGTTAGGTCCGGAAAATCCTCCCTGGAATGATAAAGGCTACCCTGTAAATCCGAATCTACTAATGCTACCTTTAATTGGTCCTTAAAGCAAAGGGCCAGGTTCAATGCGATTGTGCTTTTTCCCACGCCTCCTTTTTGATGCGCGATGGTGATGATCTTTGCCATTTTACATAATTCTAAAAGTTTGTAAATACATAAATCTTCAATTCTATAATTGTAGAATTACATAGCAAAGGTGAGATTATGACTACCTTTAATTATCCGAGTTTATCCGACTCGGAGGACATATTTATATTATCAATGGAAACACAACAAGATAAAGGGGACGAGGGCGAAGCTTACGTGATGAGGCTTGCATATGGCACCTATCTGAAGTACTGGTGCTATCCAAATCCGAAAGATGAAACGGGCGACAAAAAAGAAATCTGTGATCTGCTGATTCTCTTTAGAGATACTGCGATCATCATCTCAGTAAAAAATCACCATTACGATGGAGATTATGACAGATATAAAAAAAAGGTTATTGAAAAATCGACCAATCAATTAAATGGGGCATATAGGAAGCTGTTTAAAAGCGTAAATGATATATCTATCAAGCATCCGGACCGGGACGTTGAAAAGTTTGAGCCGCATCGCTTCAAACACGTTTTCAGGATTACTATAAACGTTGGCGAACAATTTGAACAATACAATTTATCCGATCATGTGGAGGGAAAAGGATTCATAAATATTTTCGATAAAGATACTTTTGAAGCGATTATTGATGAACTGGATACCATTAATGACTTAACCGATTACCTCATTAAAAGAGAAAAATTATTGTCTTTAGGTTTCAAATTAAACGAGGCCTGCCGTGAAAAGGACCTGCTGGCATTATTCGTTACGAATGCCCGTGAGTTTCCTGAAATGGGCGATTTTTCACTTTGCCAAAGCGCATGGGAGAAATACCTATTGAGTGCGGCTTACAATTTTAAGAGGCGAAAAGACGGGCCAAGTTATTTTATCGATCAGATGGTCGCAAGGGAAGTGCTTAAACTTAATGATGGCGAGAGCCTCGCCAGAGAGTTGATGAACACGACGCGTTTTGAACGGCGGCAATTGGCCAATAACATATTTTCACTTCTGGAAAAACATCAATTCACCTTTGGAGATTTACTCGTCCGAAGATACCATGTTCATAATGAAATTGGCCATTTGGTTATCTATTATAGTCCAGATATTGTAGAAAAGAATGTTGATGAAATTGTAAAACTCGCAGCTGAGATATATGCTTTTAAATATGGTGAAAAGGACGTTGTAGTGATTGCGGTCACGGACAAGTTGAAGCAATATAAATTCGGCTTATTTAAAAAACTTGAAGGTCCTGTGGCTCCTCAAGCTATAGAAAGGCTTAATACCCTGATCGAGAATTTCGGCTGGTTTAAAAATGAGCAGCGAATTGAACAACGAGATTCTGAGTTTCCTAAATAATTGGACCAGTGCTTTATAAGACAATGGTCGATATAGATAAATCAAATATTTAATTAATCTATAATTATGTAATTACATAATTATGCAAGCCTGCAATTACATACCTATGTATTTATGTAATTGCAGGCTTCACACAACATTAACCAAAGAATGGAACTAAGCTTGCTACAGCTTCCTGCGATGGGTTAGCTTTAATAGCTGATGCGATATCTGAAAGATTAAGCGATGTTTCTAATAAATCCCATTTGTCATTTGGTTCCCAGGTGATTTCTGACCATAGTGGCCTTCCTGCACCGTAAACCTTAATATCATTGTCTTTAAAGATTTCTGTCTGAATAGATTCGCCATTGGTGAGGCGATATACCTCAAAGGCATCTATCACGTTGCTATCATGGTGACCGATGATCGCAAGCACCTGCTTAGCGTCATCGCCCGTTGCTTTTTTATATAAGTTATAAATCATAAAATAAAGGTAGATTTTATAGCCGGAAGTTCGGGTCAAATTCGTATATTTGAATTAACAAAAGTTCTTTAATTGATATCAAAACACCTCATAGTTAGCCCGTGACCTTCGCGGTGACTAATAGGTTTTCAAAAATATAAATGCTTGTAATATAACGCATTATCGAAATGGTCACGGTCCCGTCCATTCCGCTTAAAACAAGTAAAACCCTGTAAGTCATTAATTTACAGGGTTTTTTATTTTAATTTGACGGGGCTCGAACCCAATCCAAAAACGCATTACAGATCTTAACAAATTCTCTCAAAATCAACTATTTGCATATTTTATCGAGACGCTCATGCGAATTGAGCCTATGTGGAAAAGGGTGTCAATTCGGGTACTTAATTCCTGACCGTTTAACAGAGTCAACTAATTGAATCTTTAATCGTTTAAAATTAGCTGATGCACTCTTGATATCCTCAATAATGTCATTTATCTAATCCACCAAATCGGGTAAGTTATCGAGATCAATTAAGTTGAGATCCTTAAGCCAAAACACATCTAAATTAGCTTTATCTCTTTGAAGAATTTCATCATACGGCCTTTTTACGGTGCATATGCTTTGAAAAGTCCGGTAAAAATTACGCTATGATTTCGTTGTTATTATCTGTCAACTGTGTAATTCAGTTCAATTACCCCGCTGGTAAATTGCCGGGTAGTCAATAGCTTGAGTTTTGTTTTGCTCTTGATGTCTACAAACAATGGAACGCCTTGTCCAAGAATAATTGGGTTTACGAATAGCCAGTATCCGTCAATTAAGTCCTCTTGAATAAGTGCATGTGTTAATGTCGGGCTACCAAAAAGCAAGATTTCACTACCTGCCTGTTGTTTGAGTTTATTAATGTTGCCCGAAAGGTTCTCACTGATAATGGTGGTGTTCGTCAAATTCGCGTCTTTCATTGTTTTTGATAAAACAACTTTGTGAGCTTTGTTATACCACTTTGAATGTTTTATATCGTGGTTGCTGGCGTTTGGCTTGTCTCCTGCGGTGGGCCAGTAATTTTCCATCATTTCATAAGTTGCCCGTCCGTACAATGCGGTATCTGTCTCTCCAATCCGCTTACCGATATAGTCAAAGAGTTCTTCATCAAGTTTAATCCAGTTCATCTCGCCGTTCGGCCCTGCTACAAAACCATCAAGCGATATATGCATAAATGAAATTATTTTTCTCATATAGTTTTATTTTTATTGTTTTAATAATGAAGTGCTACACAGCCGGAGTTGAAAATTTTTAGTACCACCAGCTTTAAATTTAGTGTTTCCTGCAAGCCGCCGTTTCCCAATAAATGGTTGAACCCGTGTAAAGCATCAGCGGACTACCCCGGGCTATGTATTGTGTAATACATTTTATGCCCTTTACCTCGGTATAGTTGCATATGCTTCGTGCTTTTACTATTGTAGCTGCCATAATTATGATCAGATTAAAATGAACATTTTGTCGTTTTCATATCTGTATTTCCTCATCCTTTTTGTGCAGCGAGATAAGCCTCAAGCTTGATTACATTTTGTTTCAATCCTTCATCGGCACCATGTTTTTTCACCACTTCAATAAACTGTTCTGCAGTTTCAAAAAGCATATGCCAGTTGATATGGGTTTGTTCTCCCTGCGCCTCAAAGTCGACAGTTGAAGTAAAGCTGGGCCATGACTGGTGGCGGTAAACAATTCTCTTTAGATGTATAACTTGTTCAAATATGCTCTTGTTGATATAATCGGTGCCGTCAGGGCCATGCATAATCAGGTCCCATTCGCCACCCTGCCTTACTTCCATCTTGCTGATGGTATTGGTAAAGCCATTTGGCCCCCACCAGTTGGTAATATGTTCTGGGTTAGTCCATACTTCCCAAACCAGTTCCACGGGAGCATTCAAAGTTCTTGTGATCCTGAGCTCCCTGTCTTTTGTATCGTTATTATTTCCCATTTCGTTCTTTTTTAAGTTTATCTAAATAGGTTTCTAATGCGTCTAACTTACTTTCCCAATGCTGACGGTACTGGTCAACAAATGCCGATACTTCTGAAAGCTGCTCCAGTTGCGCTTTACAGATCCGTTCCCTGCCCTGCTGTTTGACCACCAGCAAGCCGCAATCGATCAACATTTGTATGTGTAACGATATGGCCTGACGGCTGACCTTAAACTTTTCGGCAATCGCATTTACGTTATACGACTCGGTTGCCACCATGTTGATAATTGCCCTGCGGGTTGGATCGGCTATAGCCTGGTAAACATCTCTCCTCGTTTTCATTCAATACGCAAGTAAGTGATTGCAAATATATATGCAAGTATTTGCTTGCGCAAATTTATTTTCAAATTTGCGGAGAAGGATTGGATATAGCTGGAATTTCAAACTCATTTTCTCTCCCATTGCCTTCTCAGCAGATACCTTAATTATCATTGGCTATGGAGTGTCGCCAAATTTTCGGCCATGATACGCAGTAAATCAACAGGTACAGGCTGTGCCGCCCTCTTCATCCGGTTCAAGTCACCGTTGTCTCATCGATCAATACGTTCATCTATAATGCCTGGTATTATTTGACTTGACTTATAAAATAATAAATGTATTAGAACGATATTTTTAAACTAATGGGGATTAGCTTTTATTCGCATGTCGCACTATTCGAATCGTTTTACTAAAATATGGATATTTAATTTGTATTTGTAAAATACAAGCGTAACTTTATTTAATAATTATAATAATAATTGTAGCGCGTTTCTATTTTATCCCAGGCGAATACATTTCCCCATTTGTTCTCCTGTTACCTAAACCAGACCATACAGTAATGAACCTAAAAGTCCGTATTACCGGCCCGGCTGTTTGTCCGGTATTCCGCAAACGTGCGATTTACTCGCCTTTGATATTGTTCGTCTGTCCGAACGATCCGACTATATCTTATCAACAACAATATAATCAAGCGTATTAATCATGATCAGCAGCGAAACAGAACTCTTTCTTGAGATCTCGTCCCTGTTAACAGGGTTCAACAAAACCGAATTGCAGGGCACGGGTATGGTGGCAACCTACTACAACTGCGTGGCCAATGTGCCACAAAACCCCAATTACTCGGATGAGGATAAAAAAGAGAACAGCATCAATGTGGCCTTTTTCTTCGCCGAGGTGCAGGAGATACTGGACCAAAGTAAGGGTAACGAAGAGAAACTGACGGCAGCTATTGCAAGCCGTTTGATGCCGATATCTGCTTATAACGGTCTTGCGCAAAGTATTGCTGCCTTGTGGTATACCGGCAACTGGGGAAGTAATGTGGTGACGGCACAATCGTATATACAGGGTTTGATGTGGGGCGTAGCCGAAGCTCACCCGCCAGGCGCTAAACAACCGGGCTTCGGGTCGTGGAGCATTGCACCTTTAACCTAATTGATCAATAAAATATTGTCTTGATATGAAAACAGACCATTATGATGTGGTAATTGCCGGATCAGGCATAGCGGGCTCTCTGATCGCCAAAACGCTTACCCAGGCCGGAAAAAAGGTGCTGTTGCTTGAGGCGGGCCTGCAAGCCGGTGTAGATTTAGACAGCGACGGGTCCTACAGAACCTATATGAGCTATCTGGATAGGTTTTATAACGCCGCCGCGAAGGTGCCGAACTCGCCTTACCCCATATTAAAAGATGCGCCGACATCAAACGTACTGGATGTGGTTAAACTAACACCAGGCGGACCTCCTCCTCCCGGATATTTAGTGCAAATGGGGCCGTTGCCATTTGCAAGCGATGCGGTTAGAGGGCCGGGCGGCACCATGCTCCATTGGCTGGCTACCACCCTGCGTATGCTGCCCAACGATTTTAAAATGAAAACGGTATACAATCAAGCCGTAGACTGGCCCATTACTGCTGATGACTTGCGCCCTTATTATGAGATGGCCGAATTAGAGATCGGCGTTTCGGGCAATGTATCGGAGCAGGTATATCCGGAAACACCGGCTAACTATTTCGGTAAAAACTATGTGTTCCCCATGCATAAAATTCCGCAGAGTTATATGGATGCGGAGATCAAAAAGAAAACCGAGAACCTGACGGTTAAGTTAAACAAAAGGGAATATAAGCTCACTTGCATCAGTACACCCCAGGGCCGAAATTCTACACCTAACCTGCATTACCGCTTTAAGGATGTGGTTTGGGATAAGGAATCAAAAAAGCTCAAACTACAAACCCAGGCAGGCGCCTATAACCCGGTACCCTCAATTTGGGATGCTTACACCGGTCAGCGTTGCGAGGGTAATGCCAGTTGTGTACCTATTTGCCCCGTACAAGCCAAATACAATCCGCTTAAAACGCTTAAGCGGGCAAACTTTTCGCACCTGAGGATCATTACCCAGGCTGTAGCTTCAACTATTAACATCGACCCCAAAACCAAAGAAGTTACGGGCATTGTTTACAAAAAATATAAAAACCCCGACTCACCTGAATACGTGACGGGTGTAGCAACCGGAAAGATCTATGTGCTTGCGGCCAATGCTATCGAGAATGCCAAAATATTACTTGCTTCGGGCGCCGCTAACAGTAGCGACCAGGTAGGCCGCAACCTGATGGATCATATGGTGCTATTAACCTGGGGCCTTACCAAAGAAAAGATATATCCTTACCGTGGCCCGGGCTCTACCACCAATATTGCCACTTTCCGTGATGGGCCTTTCCGCTCCGAACACGCGGCATGGATATCGCCATTGGATAATTGGGGCTGGAGCTGGCCGGTATTTTCGCCAGGCTCGGATGTGAGCAGCGCTTTAAGCGCCGGTTTGTTTGGCCCAAAGTTGCGTGAGCATCTTAACCAAACACTCACCCGTCAGTTTTTACTGCATTTTGAGTGTGAGCAAAGTCCGGACCCGAACAACCGGGTTACCATTGACCATGCTTATCTCGACCCGCTGGGGAATTATAAGCCGATCATACATTACAACGCTACCGAGTACATGCTCAAATCGATGGAGGCAGGTAAAATCGTTTCTGACCAGATATTTGCCGCCAACGGGATCGAAGATCATACGGTTTACGACCCGATAAATGATGCTGGCTACGTTACCTACAAAGGCCAGGGTTACACCTATCGCGGGGCGGGACATATTGTGGGTACGCACCGGATGGGTTTTAACAAGAATGATTCGGTCGTCAATCATGAGCAGCGTACCTGGGATCATCCAAATCTGTTTTTGGCAGGTTGCGGCAATATGCCAACACTGGGGACTTCGAACCCAAGTCTAACCATGACCGCCTTAACATTTAAAGCCGCCGAGGCTATTCTTAAACAACTTGAACACTAAACCATGAAAGCCTCATTACAACAACCCAATAATCCTAAAAGGCAAAAGTTACTCAAACCGCTGCCGGCGGTGAAGCACGCAAACTTGCTTGCCGCCGAAAAAAGTACCAAAGATGACGGTACTATAAAAAACATTGACGATTTGAAAGCCGCTTTACAAACAGCCATCGAACTGGAGCACTCCACCATACCACCTTATTTATGCGCGCTTTATTCCATCAACGATGGCACCAATAATAAATCAGTAGAAACTATCCGAAGTATTGTGGTTGAGGAAATGCTGCACATGGTACTGGCGTGTAATATATTGAACGCGATCGGCGGCGAGCCGCAGATCAACAAACCCGATTTTATCCCATCGTACCCGGGGCATTTACCCAACAGCGATAACTCGTTCGTGATCAGCCTGGCCAAGTTTTCCAGGGATACCGTTGATACTTTTTTAAAGATCGAAAAACCGGCCCACACCGATGCGCCGCCTAAGGTTAAGGGCTATCACACCATTGGCCAGTTTTACCAGGCGGTGCGTATCGGCATAGAGTATGTTAACGCCAATACGGTGGGGGGCATATTTACCCACGATGAAACGCAGCGCGCAAAGCAAATAACTGCAGAGCACTACTATGGGAGCGGCGGCCAAATCATCCCTGTTTATACGATAGATGATGCACGGCAGGCTATTGCCGAAATAGTGGGCCAGGGTGAAGGTATTGACGATACGATCGAAGATTCGGATCAGCAAATGTTTGGGCAGGGTATCGAATATGCGCACTACTTCCGGTTTAACGAGTTGCATTTAGAACAACTTTATCAGGATACCGACACCCCCAAAAGCGGCCCGACCGGCGATAAAATAGTAGTGGAATGGGATGCCGTGCACCACATGAAACCCGACCCGAAGATCAGGGATTATAAAGCTTTTCCCGAACTGCTGGAAAAGGCCAGGGTGTTTAACCGGACCTATACCCAACTGCTCGATAACATTCATAACGCCTGCAACGGGCAGCCCGGGTTATTGATGAAAGGCATAGCCCTGATGTACCAGCTCAAATACAAGGCGATCGAACTGATGAACATACCTATCCCGGGAACGGCCCATATGGCGGGCCCAACATTCGAATTTGAAACTTAATAAAATATTAATTATGTATCCACTAATTTCCAAATGGTTCATCTGTCCCGGCAAAGAGGCCCAGGTTATTCCGGCGCTTAAGCAGTTGGCACTAAACGTAAAACATAACGAACCCGGTACCTTGGTATACCTTGTTCATACGCCCGATTTTACCCAGCCCAATCTACCAACTTCCGCCGTAGGCGAAGTGGTGTTTTTTGAAGTATATAAAGATAAGATCGCTTTTCAGGATCATTTGGATGGCAAAGATTTTAAAGATTTTGTGAGCCAATATGGTAGCCTGTTTGTGAGCGCTCATGGCGCGCCATATACAACACTCGAGGTGATGCATCATCAGGCGGGCTTTATCCGGTCGGCCATCGGTTAATGTTTAAATAACTTATCAATTAATATTTAATCCTAATCATCAAAAAATCATTGTTATGCCAATTATCAAAAATGTAGCGATCACGCCAAATGTGTTTAACCGCAAAGCCCAGGCGCCAGGAAATAACCCGGCCCTCGGCCCTCTCCAAACTTTAGTGACAGGAAATACCTGGGTAGGCGATACCGGGTTTAACGTTATGGTAGTTCCTAACCCCAAAAGCCAGTTTCTGGTAATGGTAAGCCAGTTGTTTGAAACCCACGTGTTTGAAGAAGTGCCGGCACCGGTGCCAAACCGCAGCCAGAATAATGGCACAGCACAGGTGGGTGCGGTAAAATACTCGCAAACAGTAGCGGAGAATGTAAGCAAGAACATTTTACACGAAGAAACAGGCATGTGGTTAAACCAAACCGTGGGTACCGCACTAACAGATCCTACCGGCAATGGTTTGCAGGAAATAATGGGTGAGCCCGAAACCGGTTACGTAACGACTAATCCGGTAGTGCGTTCAGGGACTATCCCGCACGGCAACACCATACAGGCAACAGGCGTTTGGACTAACTATGATTTTGCCCCCGTTTCGCCTGGTACCATTGATCTGTCGCCTTACATCGCGCTGGGTAATTTCCCAACCGTAGGCGATGCCCTGAGTTTTTTACCGGTATTTGTCGATGGTTCAGATCCTTCGGCTTTGCAAGCCGATTATATGGCACAGATACAAACTTCGCTCGATAACATTGGCCAAACCAGTTTATCTGTTCAGGACTTTATTAACCCGATCAGTTTGCTTAATAAATATTCCGATAACATCAGCAATATAGTTTCGATGGCGGTAACTACCGCAGATATGCAAGGGGGCGTATTAAACATACCTTTTGCCCGTAACGTGATAGGGCCGCAGGACTTTATCTGCACTTTTATGATCGAAACCGTGCAAAACACCCCGGCATATACGCCGACACAAGATGAAAATTCATCATTTAACCGCATACAATACCTGCAATCTATCCCATTGCTGTTCCCGAAAGCGTACAATGGCAAGGATGTGATATTCCCGCATTGGAACGTGAATACGCTGATAGCGATCTAAAGAAAAATACGTTTAGTTTAGTGTTTAGTAGTTTAGTAAAAAGAGGCCCGAATTTCGGGCCTCTTTTTTATGGTCATTTCCATATATAGTAAAGAGCTCCGTTTTTATCATCGGTAACAAAGAATGAGTTGGCATCATTCATCATTACATCGCAGGCCCGGCCGTGGCGGTCGGTATTTTTCTTGCCGGTTTGAAAACCGCTCACCACCTCAACATATTGGTCCTTTCCCGTTATCATCACAACCGCGTTACCACGCTCGCGCGATATGGTTGTTGAGCCATGCAAGGCGACAAGGAAATTGTTTTTTAACCGGACATCGTTAAAATTGGCAAAATAATCGAAACCCAATGGGGCCGAATGTGCCTTAAACCCGCAATAAGCAATTGGCGGCGGCGCAGGTATGGTTACATGATGGAGTCGGGCGGAGTCGGTCATTTTGGTATCGGGATATACCTTTTGCCGATACTGGATATACCAGGGCCAGCCATAGTTTTTACCGCGGTCGAATGTGCCGAAAAGGTCTTCGGGTTTATCGGCCCCTAACAGATCCCGGCCCATCGTAGTACCCCATAGTTTATTGTTAACCCATTTAATGGCAACGGCGTTGCGTATTCCGGATGCATAGAGCTTTTGTTCGCTCCCGTCGGGGTTCGTTTCGAGGACTGAAGCTCTCACCTCTTCCTTTTCGACACAGGCGTTACAGCTACTGCCCACACTCACATATATTTTGCCGTTATGCTGGGTAAGGCTGCGGGTAAGGTGCCAGCCACCGTATTTATAGCTCAACCCGTAATCGGGGAAATGTGCCAATACTTGTCCGGCTCCTTTCAATGTTTTATCGCCGGAGTGGTATGGATAGCGTGATAGCTTGTCTGTTTCGGCTATATAAATGTAGCTGGTGCCCCTATCATTATAAAACATTATCTGGTTAGGATTGTGCAGTCCATCGGCAAATACCGTTGTCTTTTTGAACTGTTTGGTTGTGCTGTCCCAGTCTTCGAACAAGAATATCTTGCCTTTTTGGGTATCATCAAGGCTATACATATCGGTACAAAACAGATGCCCATCTGGGCTTTTGGCCAGGAAGCGCAACCGGCGCATGTCCTGCGCGGCTACTGAGATGTGGTACCCTTGTGGTATTTTAAGATCAAGGTTAATGCCTTTGTTTAACGCGATGTGATACTGATCGAGCATTATTTGTGCATTAACACTAATAACGCAAAACGATAACATTAAGGTTACAATAAGATAACCGGCCGGTGTGAAATTGCGCAGATACATAACGGAATAGGGATGTTTTTGCAATTTATAAAAAAGATACCGCATTAGTTAAAGGGAGTGTGCAATCTTCACTGCTTTGTCAAAAAGAAAAGTAGGTTATACTAGGGTTTGTATAAACATTAATTTAGCAGTGTAATCAATCCGTTACAATTGGCTGGTTAACGCCGCTGACCTTTTCCCGTTAATGCTATCTCGCAGCCATAAACAAAACGGTATGAATTGTTGTTAAAAAGGTTTAAGTATTTATGAAGAGAAAAATACTATTCATAACAGGGTCGCTCAATCAAACTTCGCAAATGCACCAGATAGCTCAGCAACTGGGCGATTATGATTGCTGGTTCAGTCAGTTTTTTACCGATTTAAAATGGGTGAACAGCCTTATTAAACATACCCGGTTGCTTGACGGAACAATCCTGGCAGGCCAGTTTAAACAGAAATCGGAGGAGTATTTAAGAAAACATAATCTGCAGATTGACTACCGGGCACAAAAGAATGACTACGACCTGGTGGTATATTGCAGCGACCTGCACATTCCACCGCGGATGCGCCAAACAAAAACCGTATGGGTGCAGGAAGGGATGATAGATAAATATACCTGGGTAAGCCGCATCGTGCAGGCGTTGAAACTTCCGCCAATTTTAAGCGGTAATACTTCGCTTAACGGCTCATCAAATATCTGCGATATCTATTTCACGGCATCCGAGGGGTATAAAAAATATCTGAGCGATCTGGGCACCGACGCACGTAAGATTATGGTTACAGGTATGCCCAACTATGATAACATTAATCAATACCTGGATAACGATTTTCCGCACCGCGACTATGTAATGGTTGCCACTACTGATATGCGCGAAACCTTCAGATGGGAAGATCGGCCGGCATTTATTAAAGAAGCTGTAAAAATTGCCGATGGACGTAAATTGTTATTCAAACTGCATCCCAACGAAAAATTTAAACGTGCTGAAGCCGAAATACGAAAATACGCGCCGGAGGGAACACTTATCTATCAAAGCGGCAACACTAACCATATGATAGCTAATTGTGCCGAATTGATCACTCAGTACTCAACAGTGGTTTATGTGGGCATGGTTTTAGGCAAAAAGGTGCATTCGTATTTTGATAAGCAACAGCTTGAAGCTTTGGAACCGCTGCAGAACAATGGGATGTCGGCCGCTAATATAGCCGATGTGTGCCGTAACTTTATTGAGTGTAACAAGCGCATGCCTACGAGTAAACCTATGCTCAGCTTAGAGCAAACGAGTTTTATGGGCTTTAACATACCAAAGCACGCACATTCGGTATAACAACCTATTTTACCGGGCTGCCGCAATAACAAGTAGAAAAACTTGCCGTGGTTAGATTGCCCGTGGCACACCAGTAAGCTCTCCAGTTTTGCTGGTTAATACCATCCTGCCGCGGGTTACTCATGTCATAATAATTAATATAGCTATTTAAGCAAGCAGGTTTGGCCGCGATATTTTTACGTACCCCGGCAAGGCTAGCAGGGTTGATACCCTTTACCCCATATGTTTTTTGAAAATCGTACTCAAATGCCCAGGCGGATGTGGTTGTGTTGAGGTTAAGATAATACGTTTTTGAATCGAGCAGTTTAAATGACGTTTTGTTATAAGTTAAGCTTTGAAAGCCGGGGTTATTGGCAAACAGCGGACTAACCGCAGGTGTGATATGCATAAAAAACACAGGCGTCCCTTTAGCATCGTATAACAACCTGAAGTCGTCCATATGAGTGTGCCCCGCAAAACCTGCGGTAATTATTGGCGCGTATTTAATAACCATTGCCTGGAATACCTGATTGCACGAGTCGCGCCACATGGTGCGTATGTTTTGTACGCAAGTGCCTTTGCCGTTGATGGTTTTATTGACATCGATTCCCGGTGGAATATGCGCCACCAACCATAACTTTTGTTTTTGTGTTTGGCTTTGTTTAAGCAACGCAGCAAGCCAGTTTAGTTCATCGGCGGAGGGGTGTGCCGGATGCGTTTCGCAGGCGTTGTTATAATTTGATGAAAAAAATATAGTATTCAACAGTACCAGCTTGCCACCAGAGCCATCTTTCAATGTGTAGGTATAATATCCGCCTTTTGAAAACTGGGCAATAAATTCCCTATCGGCCTTGACGCTATGGTTACGTTGCAATGGCGCCCATGCTTTGGCAAACATAGATAGGAATTCGCCACCGGGATCGATCATATAATCGCCGCAGAAAGAATCATTATTTCCCAATACCGGTAAAACAATGGTTTTTGGGAAATACTTATCGAACATCATAGCCATTACTTTAATGGTTTTTGAGGTGAATGACCGCACCGAATCGGGATATTGCGGCGCGTATTTTGCGTAATTGCTCTGAAAGCTATGGCATAAAAAATCGCCGGTGATCACAATAAATGCAGGCGAAGGATTTTGCTGCTTCATGGCCGCGAGAGCCGATACGAACAACGGGAAGTTTGAATCGCTGTTATAAGTACTGGGTTGCTTTGTTGCTGATGAATTGAAAATAGCGGGCCATTGTTTATAATCCGCCTTAATTAAAGCCGGCATAAGCGACGGATCGAAAAACGGATCGAAGTGGATATCGGATGCGCTCAGGATTTTACCATAGGTTGATTGCGCCAGGGATACCCGGATAGATGCAATCGCCAGGATAATTAAAATAACGCCGGTTTTTTTCATAAACTAAATATAATGATTTATAAAGAATACCCCGTGAATAATATTTTAATAATGTTTAAACGTGATGTCCAATTTGACAGAGCCCGATTGATATAGGGTTAATTAATTATTATATTCATTAACTATTAAACTTTAAAAAAATGGACGAGTACGCATTGATCATGAGACACGAAGACGGCAGCAAGATTGCTTCGCCCGAGCAGATGCAAGTGTGGATGAAACAAACAATGGATTGGATCGGCGGCATAGCCGCTCAAAACAAATTTGTAAGCGGTACGGGTTTGCTGTTTGCCGATGCCAAAGTTGTGAGCCACAACAAGGTAGTTACCGACGGGCCTTTTGGCGAAATAAAAGAAACCATCGGCGGGTTTATCGTGGTAAGGGCCGAAAGCATTGATGAGGCTGCCGAATTTGCCACAGGCTGCCCGGTTTTACAGGGCGAAGGTAATACGATGGAAGTACGCCGCATTGCTAAAAACGACGGAACACATTAACTTTATAAATAGAAAAAAGAACAAGGAATAAGGATCACAGGTGCTTTCAGAATCCTTATTCCTTGCTCCTTTCTCTTTGATCATGGTTAGATATTTAAAGTGTAAAAGGTCTTTTTGATATGGACCAGCAGGAACTCATACCACACTTATTCCGATCAGAGTATAGCAAGATAGTTGCTGTGCTGGGCAGGCGTTTTGGTTTTGAACAGATTGAAATCGCTGAAGATATTGCCAGTGATACTTTTTTGATCGCGACGCAAAGCTGGCCGGTAAACGGCACGCCGCCTAATCCAGTAGCATGGCTTTATAATGTGGCGAAAAACAAGGCCAAAAACTATTTACAGCGTAATCAGATCTATGAGAATAAGGTAACGCCTCAAATACAAAACATTTTTAACGCTATCCAGGAAAGCGGGATAGACTTGTCAGATCAAAACATCAGCGACAGCCAGTTGCAAATGATGTTCGCTATTTGTAACCCGGTTATCCCCGCCGAAGCACAAATCGGCCTGGCATTGCGCATACTTTGCGGCTTTGGCATCCAGGAGATAGCCGAAGCTTTTTTATCCAATAAAGAAACCATCAATAAACGCCTGTTCAGGGCTAAAGAAAAACTCAGAGAAGAGAAGATCAGGATCGAATTTCCGGGTGCCACCGAAATTGGCGAACGACTTGAAAGTGTATTAACTACCCTATACCTGCTGTTCAACGAGGGTTATTACTCTGTAAGCCAAAACCAGGTTATCAGGAAAGAGCTGTGTTTTGAAGCGATACGGTTATGTGCCTTGCTTCCTGACAATGAAAATACGGATAAGCCGACAGTTAATGCTTTGCTTGCGCTGATGTACTTTCAGGCTTCGAGATTAGATGCACGCATGGATAAGAACGGCGACATAATTTTGTATGATGAGCAGGATGTGGGTTTGTGGCATGAAGATATGATCGGTAAAGGCGGTTACTTTTTGAACCGCGCTACAAGCGGCGATAAACTTTCAAAATACCACCTTGAAGCTACGATAGCTTACTGGAGTACGCAAAAGGCTGATACGCCTGAAAAATGGGAAGCCGTTTTACAGCTTTATAACCGGTTATTGCAAATAGAGTATTCGCCTATAGCGGCGCTTAACCGCACCTATGCACTTGCAAAAGCAAATGGAAAAGCGGAAGCGATTGTTGAGGCTGAAAAATTGAAGTTAACCAACAATCATTTTTACTATGTGCTTTTGGGCGAACTCTATACAAATATCGATAACGAACAGGCGAAATTGAATTTGAAGGTAGCTCTTTCGATGGCGAGAACAGAGACAGACAAACAAATCATCCGAAAGAAGATAGAAAAGCTGAGATAAGAAGCTTTTTTAAACCGCGCCCGATACCGTTTCCTGGGCATCATCGGTTGTGCTCTTGTTTTTTTCTTCAGGCTTGACCTCGCAGGGGTATCCAAACAGGCAGCGATCTTTTATCATGGCGGCCACCTCGGCCGGTACGTACTGTTCCCATACACCGGCACCTTGTTTTATCAGGCCTAATACATTGTCTGTTTCGATACTTAAATTGTTCTCATTGTAATGCCTGATATCTTCTATTTTATTATTGGCTATGAGGTAACGGTAAAGATCGATCAAGTGCGGAGGCGGATAAAAACGCAGGCAGTTCCAGATGGTTCCATTGCGCAGAGTAGGATAAATAAACAGTTTAACCTTGCGGCTGAATAATGCTGCGAACGATTCCAGAATGCCGCCTTGGAGATCCTGATAGTGCTCTTCCGAAAATATATATTCCAGGTTGGGATAACCTAAAACCACGCCCAATTTTAATTTGGTGATCCCTGATAGATAGGATACCAATTTGTAATATTCATGGAAATTGGAGATCAGTACGGTTTGCCCGAGAGAACAAAGGATATCAACCCTATCGAGGAAATCTTTTTCGTCGATCTCGGCGCTTTCATCAGCATTTCGTTCTTTGAGGGCCTGCAGGGTAAGCTCGGTTATCACAATCACATTGGCCTTATCCACATCGGGCTCCTGCATAAATTGTTTAACGCCGTTGTTGAGCATATCCAGGTGTACATTGATCAAAGGCCGGAAACGGCCGCGGATAACAACCGTGTGTTTTTTATACAATACTTCGGATGGTTGCAGGTTTTTACCGTCGGGACCAAAAACTGCCGCGTCCGAAAATCCATACTTTACCAGGTGCAGGCTCATCAGCCGGTTATCTACTTTCTCAAACGCGGGGCCTTCAAAACGGATCATATCTATCTGGATACGGTCCTTCGATAGCTCATCCATCAGCGAGAGCAAAAAAACAGGCGGAGTGTCATGGTAATAAAAGCAGCCGTAAAGCAGATTTACACCTAATACCCCCACAGCTTGCTGTTGCATGTTGTTGTCATAATCTAACAACTTTACGTGCAACACCACATCGTTAAACGGGCCGTTAGGCTCAAGCTGGAAACGTACGCCCATCCAGCCATGGCCTTCGTTTGTTTTGTGATAGTTAAGGGCCGATACCGTATCTGAAAAAGCAAAGAAGGTGGTCGAATCGCCACGCTGCGCGGCAAGGCGTTCGATCAATAATCCGTACTCATGCTCAAGCATGGATATCAGGCGGTTTTCGCTTACATAGCGGCGCACCTGTTGCACACCGTAGATAGCGTCGGAGAAAGTCATATCGTAGGCCGACATGGTTTTGGCAATAGTACCTGATGAAGCGCCGGCTTTAAAAAAATTTGCTGCTACATCCTGGCCTGCACCAATTTCGGCAAACGAACCATAAATTTGTGGATCAAGATTAATGGCAAGTGCTTTTTGCTTTGTACCGATATCTTTATGGTGGATGCTGCTCATTCCCGTTGTATTTTATTGCGGCCCGTTATCGTGACCAGATAAGATGTATTAAAAGTACGATTTTTAATACGATGGATGGGCAAAAATGAGGATAAAAGTTGATTTTTGAAACAAAAACCTCAGGTTTTCACCCAAGGCTTTACTGTTATCGTCGGGATGGCGGGATTCGAACCCACGACCTCCAGCACCCCATGCTGGCGCGATACCGGGCTACGCTACATCCCGTAAAG
>Ga0209026_1000258_pt1 | contig 65976 bp, 60 predicted proteins | sample AraplaCL_Col_mCL_FD_184262 | JGI IMG/M metagenome (GOLD analysis project Ga0209026, IMG submission 184262) | Arabidopsis root microbial communities from the University of North Carolina, USA - plate scrape CL_Col_mCL (SPAdes) (version 2) | ecosystem: Host-associated > Plants > Roots >...
TACATAATTTTATCCTGCAAACGTTTAAAAACGAAGGCGTTGAGTTTAGCGATACCATTATCGATCGTACTTTTGCTAAAGACAACGCTCCTACCCGTAAACCGGGCACCGCTTTGCTGACAAAATATTTTGATGCCGCAATTTATGATCTGGCTAATTCGTTTGTAATAGGCGACCGCATGAATGACGTGCTTTTGGCGAAAAATTTAGGTGGGAAAGCCATTTGGTTAAATAACAACCCAGGCCTGGGCACACACGAATTTACTGAGCAGCAAAAAGCTGATCTTGGTGCTGTTGTTGCTTTGGAAACACCGGATTGGAGAAAGATATATGAGTTTTTAAAGTTGGGCGAACGCGTTACTGAACACCGTCGTGAGACTAAAGAAACCGATATTTTTATCAAACTGAACCTTGATGGTAAAGGCGATGCTAAGGTGAGCACAGGTCTGCATTTTTTCGACCATATGCTTGATCAGATTGCCCGTCACGGCAGTATAGATATGGAAATAGTGGCTAATGGCGACTTACATATCGACGAACACCATACTATTGAAGATACCGGTATTGCCTTAGGTGAAGCATTTTTAACTGTTTTGGGAAATAAGCGCGGCATTGAACGTTACGGTTTTTGTTTGCCGATGGACGATTGTCTGGCACAGGTAGCGCTCGATTTTGGCGGACGTAACTGGCTGGTTTGGGATGCCGAGTTTAAACGCGAAAAAATCGGTGAAATGCCTACTGAAATGTTCTACCATTTCTTTAAATCCTTCAGCGATGCGGCAAAATGCAACCTCAACATCAAAGCCGAAGGCCAGAATGAGCATCATAAAATTGAAGCTATATTTAAGGCATTCGCTAAAGCGATTAAAATGGCTGTAAGGCGCGATGTAAACAATATGGTTTTACCAAGCACAAAGGGAGTTCTTTAGGAATAAAGAGCAAGGATTTAAAGAACAAAGACATAATATAATAGGGAGGCATTGATCATTGTTCCTTGCTCCTTAATCTTTCATCCAAAACAAATGATAGGCATAGTTTATTACGGCGCAGGCAATATATTTTCACTCACTTCGGCTTTAGATAGGCTGGGTATTGCCTATGGCATGATCCGTACAGAAGCTGATTTTGAGCAATACGACCGGTATATCATTCCGGGCGTCGGCCATGCGGGCGCTGCCATGAATAAATTGGAGCAAACCGGGCTGGTACCGAAGATCAAAGCGTTAAACAAACCCACCCTGGGCATTTGTGTGGGTATGCAGTTGTTAACTGCTTATTCGGAAGAAGGCGACTCCAACCTTTTGGATATTATACCCGTAAAAACATTGAGATTTACTGACAGTACCGAATATAAAGTGCCGCATACCGGCTGGAACCGGGTATATCCCGATAAGGAAAACCCGCTGTTTAAAGGTATTCCGGATGGGTCGCATTTTTATTTTGTACACTCTTATTTTATCGAATATAACCCTTTATATAGTTTAGCATCAACAGATTATAGTTTAAAGTTCTCTGCATCCATTCACAAAAATAATTTTTACGGTGTGCAATTTCACCCCGAAAAATCGGGTGCATTTGGAGAGAATCTTTTAACTAACTTTGCAAACCTTTAAACAACTGCAATGTATATAATTCCCGCAATTGACATCCTCGACAAAAAAGTAGTAAGACTACGCGAGGGCGATTATGAGCAAGTAACCACTTATGAAGTTACGCTCGAAGAAATGATCGAAAAATACCAGTCGCAAGGCACGCAATATATCCACGTTATCGACCTTAACGGCGCCAAAAACGATTTCAGTAACCAGGAGTACCTGTTCAATATCATCCGTAAAACCGATATGAAAGTACAATATGGCGGTGGCGTACGTAGTATTGATAAAGTTAAAGAATTGATCGATGCAGGTATTCACCGTGTTATTGTAGGTACACAGGCTGTTACCAATCCGGATTTTTTGCCCGAACTGAGTAAATCGCTCTGCGGAGGTTCAAAATGCGCTGACCGGGTTGTTGTGGCTATCGACGTATTAGACGAAGTGATCAAGTACTCAGGCTGGATGGAAAGCTCTCCTATTAAGCTGATGGATTATGTGAGCAAATGCCTTTCATTAGGCTTCTTTCGCTTCTTGTGTACAGATATCAACAAGGATGGCAAATTAGGCGGCGCGGGTATCGAATTGTACGAAAAGCTACTTGATCACTCGCCTTTTATAAAATTGATCGCTTCGGGCGGTGTAAGCTCGATGAAAGATATTGAAGACCTTTCGAAGATCAAGGTAGAATCGGTTGTAGTGGGTAAAGCCATTTACGAAGGCCGTATCACTATCGAAGAAATCAAAAACTGGAATTTGGAATCGTTGATTTCAATATAAACCCCGTAAATGCTTGCCAAAAGAATAATACCATGCCTCGATGTTAAAAACGGACGCACCGTAAAAGGCGTCAACTTTGTTGATCTGCGAGATGCGGGCGACCCGGTTGAACTGGCCTGGAACTATTCAAAACAAGGTGCTGATGAGCTGGTTTTCCTGGATATTACCGCTACACATGAACGCCGTAAAACTATGGTAGAACTGGTTAAAGCAGTAGCACGTAATATCAATATCCCGTTTACCATAGGCGGTGGCATTAATGAAATTGCGGATGCGGATGCGCTCTTAAACGCCGGCGCAGATAAAATATCCATCAACTCGGCAGCTGTGCGTAACCCTGCCCTGATCGATGAACTGGCCAAAGCATTCGGAGTTCAGTTTGTTGTTGTGGCTGTTGATACCCGCCATACCGATGGCAAAAACATTGTGTATTTGAACGGTGGCCGTATCCCAACAGAAAAAGAAACTTTTAACTGGATATTGGAAGCAGAAAGCCGGGGTGCAGGTGAGATATTGCTTACCTCGATGGATCACGACGGTACGAAAGCCGGATTTGATTGCAGCTTTTTGAAAACTATAAACGATGCAGTACATATCCCGGTGATCGCTTCGGGTGGGGCGGGCTCGGTGCAGCATTTTGTTGATGTATTTGAACAGGCGAATGTTGACGCTGCATTAGCGGCCTCGGTATTTCACTATGGTGAGATACTGATACCCGATTTGAAAGACGTACTAAGAAATAAAGGCATTGAAGTAAGGACCGTTGCTAATTTAGCATCGGCTTAATTATAATATAATGAATATCGACTTTAATAAAACCGACGGTTTAGTGCCTGTAGTGATACAGGATGAGCAAACACTCGAAGTGCTGATGCTGGGTTACATGAACCAGGAGGCTTATGATAAAACCGTTAGCGAAAATATTGTTACTTTTTTCTCGCGCTCAAAAAACCGTTTGTGGACTAAGGGCGAAACCAGCAACAACTTTTTACATGTAAAAAGCATGGCGCTCGATTGCGATAATGATACCCTTTTAATTAAAGTGAAAGCAGATGGCCCTACCTGCCATACCGGTGAACGCAGCTGCTTTAACACCCAATACAACCACAACTTTATATTTGAGCTACAGAACATTATTGGTGACCGATATAATAACCCCCAAGAAGGATCATACGTTAATAAACTACGTAGTAAAGGTTTAAATAAAATAGCACAAAAGGTTGGAGAAGAGGGTGTTGAAACAGTCATAGCTGCTTTGGCAGAGACTGAAACAGACCTGATCAATGAAGCATCAGACTTGGTTTTTCACCTATTGGTTCTGCTTCGGGAAAAGAATTTAAGCCTGGAAACTATTGCCAAGAATTTAGAGTCGAGGCATAAATAGTTTAGTCAATGGTCGATAGTCCATAGTTAATTATGAGAACAAAAATCGCCTCTATCCTATTTCTCCTCATTCTTTCGGCATCAGTTAGCTATTCGCAACAAACTGATTCGCTACGCAACGTCATCGCCACCATAGTTCAGGATGCGAAAGGCACAGTAGGTGTTTGCATCATGAATATCGAGACACGCGATACGATATCCTACAACGGCCGCCTGCATTTACCGATGCAAAGTGTGATGAAATTTCCAATCGCGATCACCGTTTTGCACGATATTGACGAAGGCCGGTTTACTTTGGACGAAAAGATACATATCGACAAAAGCGATCTTAAACCGGATACCTACAGCCCCTTACGGGATAAATTCCCGGAAGGCAATATTGACATCGGCATACGCGAATTATTGAGTTACATGGTGTCGTTAAGCGATAACAATGCTTGTGATATTCTACTTAAGGAAATTGGTGGCACGTTGCACGTAGAAAATTATATGCACAGCTTTGGCGTAAAAAATATCGCCGTTAAAGCAACGGAATACCAGATGGCACAAGGCTGGGATATACAATATACCAATTGGATAACACCTTTTGAGATGGTGCGTTTACTCGATATTGCCAATAAGCCAAACTTCTTATCGAAAGAAAGCCATGCTTACCTGTGGAAAATTATGCAGGAAACCAGTACCGGGCCTAAGCAGATCAAAGGCTTATTGCCTCCGGGGACTATCGTAGCACACAAAACCGGGCGTTCTGGAACTAACGACCAGGGTGTTACCGCAGCCACAAACGATGTGGGCATTATTACTTTACCCAACGGCAAACGTCTGGCGATAGCCGTTTTTGTAAGTAATTCAAGTACCGATTTACCGACCAGGGAAGATGTGATAGCCAGGATAGCCAAAGCCGCGTGGGATTACTTCATCAACAAGCAATTATGATCACAGCCGAAAAAATAGCAGAACTTTCCGGACACACCAACCCCATATTTACATTGGAGCTTTCGCAAAAGCCGGGTATTTTATTCACCGGTGGTAACGACAAAGGGTTGGTTGAATGGAACTTGAAAGATAATTCTTTTATTAAAGTAATGTTTCCTGTAAGGGCATCGGTTTATGCTATACATGGTACGATAAATCTCCCGCTCTTATTTACCGGCTTACGCAGTGGCGAAGTACTGGTATTCGATTTTGTTAAACAGCAATTACTGCCGTCGTTAAAGCATCATTTAAAACCGATATTTGATATCAGATCGCTGCAAGGCAAAAACGAATTGCTGGTGGCTTCGGAAGATGGCACAGTTTCGATATGGAACCTGAATGACCTGAGTTTGCTGCACAGCATTAAAGTATCGCACGACACGATCAGGGCCATAGCCATTTCACCGGATGAAAAACAAGTGGCATTCGGTTGCCGCGATAACATGATCAGGGTGTACGACGCGGAGGATTATAGCTTATTGAAAGTTGTTCCCGGGCATAGTATGGCTGTATTTACCTTAGCTTATTCGCCCGACGGAAGTTACCTGGTATCCGGATCGCGTGATGCACAGGTTAAAATATGGGATAGCCTTACTTTTACAGAACTTAAAAATATCCCTGCCCATTTATTTGCCATTAATCATATCGCCTTCCATCCTACCGAGCCTTACTTCGCCACAGCAAGTATGGATAAAAGCATTAAGATCTGGGGTTCGGATGATTTTAAATTGTACAAAAACATCAGTCGGGAGAAGGGTTATCCAATTCACCGCCTATCCATCAATAAACTAGCCTGGTTTGACGATGGGAAGAAACTGATATCGGTTAGTGATGATAAACTGGTGCAGATCTGGAGCGTAAGCTTTTAATGTGCAAATGAGAAAATGTGCAGATATGCAAATTGAAAGTTCTATATGGATCACATCTAGGTCAAAAGATCATTTGCATATTTACACATTAGCATATCTGCACATTTAATTCGCACATTTGCACATCAACTAATCTGCACATTTACCAATGGTAATATCCGAGAGAGTTTTAAAGTGGGCAATGCGTTTATATCCGCCCTTGTTATCTCAACGCATCTGGGTACAAAAATTCGGAAAAGGGTTTACCAGTGTTGAAGTTAAGATTGGCAAAAGTTTTTTGAACAAAAACTACAACAGTTCAATATTTGGCGGCACCATATTCGCCGCTGCTGATCCGTACTATGCTTTACTGTTTGACCAGATACTGCAACGTCGAGGGTTTAAAGTGCGCGTTTGGTTAAAATCTGCACAGATACAATATTTGAAACCGGCCCGAACCAATCTTTATTTTAAGATCAGCATTACCGAAGAAGAAATTGCCGAAGCTGAACATATTTTAAATACCGTAGGAAAATATGTGAAAGCCTTTCCTGTTGAGATGTACGACAGCAACGGCCAGCATTGCGTATCGGTGATCAATGAGGTGTATGTACGCAATTTATACACCGATGAAAAAAGCACCATTGCCTATTGAGTGTTGGTTAAAAGTCATTTGTTAATAAGTTGTTGCCTGGAGCGATACCTTGATATACCTCAGTATCGTTAACTTAGCAATAGTAATACTACCACAATGTCTACCGTAATAGTTAACGACAGCCATTTTACCGCAAAGGGTTTCCTGATATCAACCGATAAAGACTTACTCGACTTTAATGTTATCTATCATTATCTCGACCAGGAATCTTACTGGGCAAAAGGTATCCCCAGAGAGCGTTTGCAAAGGGCTATTGCCAATTCGATATGTTTTGGCGTTTATCACGACAAAAAACAGATTGGTTTTGCAAGGGTGATTACCGATATGGCTACATTTGGCTATTTAGCTGACGTATTTATTCTTGACGGTTATCGCAACCAAGGTTTATCAAAATGGCTGATACAAACTATTGTGCAACACCCTGATTTTGAAGGTTTGCGCAGGTGGAGCCTGGCAACACGGGATGCACACGGCCTTTACGCTCAGTTTGGCTTTACGCCAATAGATAAACCCGAACTTTGGATGCAGATCTATCAACCTTATCAAATTACTGTCGATCAATCATAAATGGAGGTACAACATGAACATCAAAAAATTGATATCGGAAGGCGAAAGTGTATCTCTTGATTTTAAAAAGACCATTACCAGCTGTGAAAAAATAGCACGTACTATGGTATCTTTTGCTAACAATAAAGGTGGCAGGTTACTAATAGGTGTTTATGATGACGGCACGATAAAAGGCGTAAAATCAGAAGACGAAGAACGTTATATGATAACCCGAGCCGCCCATTTATTTGCCCGGCCCGCGCTTGAGCCCACTTTTGAAGAGATTTACGTTGACGATAAGCTGGTGTTGGTTGTGGATATTAAATCAAGTGCCGAAAAACCCCATTACGCCCTTGCCGAAGACGGCAAATGGTGGGTGTATATCCGCGTTAAAGATAAAAGTGTATTGGCTAGCAAAATAGTTGTTGATGTACTAAAAAGATCTGCGCAAGACGAAGGCGTGCTTATAGAATACTCAACTAAAGAGAAAGCATTGTTAGAGTACCTTGACAGTAATGAGCGTATTGATATTAAAGAATATTGCCAGCTTTTAAAAATGACCAGGCGTAGCGCCCAGCGGATAATAGTAAACCTGGCGCTATCCGGTGTGATACGCATCCATACTACCGAAAAGGAGGAATACTATACCGCTTGTTAGTGCTCGTAAACTATTTGCTCTTCGGCAACACCCAATTCTTTTAAATAATTTATCATTTGTTCGGTAAACTGATCTGGGCCGCAAACGTAATAATTCGCCGTTTCTTTGTTTACGTATTTTGATAGGATTTCCTTGTCGATAGTTTTCGCAGAAACATCTGCTGTATTGGGGTGACTGATGACGTTGATAAGCCTATCGCCAAGCAATACTTTTAACTCGTGGTGCAATATGATATCAGCCTCAGTGTGGTTGGCAAATAACAAGGTGCTGTTCCTAAGGTTATTTTGAAGGTTTAAATGCCTTAGTATCGAAATAAAAGGAGTTACCCCTGCCCCGCCGGCAATAAACAAACCTGGCTCTTTAAACGCGATTGCGCCAAACACTTCGTGCAGAATGAGTTCGTCGCCCGCGTTAACCTGCAACAATTTATTGGTTACCCCATCATGGTCAGTATATATTTTGATGGTGAATTCCAGGTTTTCCCAATGGTTTAGCGAGGTAAAGGTAAACGGCCGCAGTTCGTCCTCCAATCCGGGCTTGTTGATCGATACATCAGTAGCCTGGCCGGATACAAAGGTGTATCCGGCAGGTTTTTCAACTACGAAGTGCTTTACATTGTGGGTTACAAAGTTGGTTTGCAACACCCTTACCACGTGTTTTTCCATTATGCTGTTTGTTTGATATCATTAATGCCAGATAGCTTAGCCAGGCAAAATGCGCCGATTGCCATCACCAGGTCGCGCACTGCTACATCTAAATAATTGCCGCTTGCTAACAAAGTTAACGCGATCAATACCAGCCACGCACTTACCAGCAGACCACCTTTTTTAGGATCGAACAGAACCAATATACCTGCGACTATCTCGATCGCGCCAACGATCATCATAAAAGCATGCTCGCCAAAAGGCAATGTGGCTTTTAATGACGGATTGAGATAATGCGACCAGTCGGTTAGTAAATTAGTGAACTTATCGGCACCGGCGACTATCGGAACGATACCGTAAGTAAACTTTAAAATTGTTTGAACCTGCTTAACGTTAGTTTCCATGATCTTTTTCGATTTGTTTATATATTAGAGAGAGGCTCTTAAAAAAGGGTTACAAAATAAATTGCCAATTGTTTTGTAACCCTTTTACTACTCGATGCTCTATTTTTATAATAAACTTCTACCCGATAAAAGCAATGGCGAAAATTGTTAGTTTGAAATTAAGCGATGAAGAACTTGTTGAAAGGATAATCAAGGGCGAGAAATACCTATACGAAAGGCTGATCCGCAAATTCAATGAGCGGCTATACCGCATCAGTATGGCTATCATTAATGATAACATGGAAGCAGAAGACATCATGCAAACGACCTATATAAATGCGTACAGGCAACTAGCCAATTTTCAAAACAAATCAAGCTTTAGCACGTGGATAACCCGGATACTCATCAACGAAAGTTTACTGCATAAAAAACGAAAGTTAAAACTTGAAAAAGTACTTATGGAAACTACAGGCAACGATTACCATAACAACACACCTTTAAAGGGATTGATAAACAAGGAATTGAAAGGTATTTTAGAAAAAGCTATTGCCGGGTTGCCTGAAAAATACAGGATAGTATTTGTAATGCGCGAAATACAGGAAATGAGCACGACCGAAACTATGGAAGCCTTGAACCTTGGGGAATCGAATGTAAAAATCCGATTAAGCCGGGCTAAAGAAATGTTGCGCGACGAACTGACCAGTTATTGGAAACCTGCACAGTTATTTGAGTTTAACCTGGTTAGGTGCGATGTGATCGTCAATTATGTAATGAACCAAATATAACCGGATACAATACTTATAATATCCTCATTGCCTGTTGTCGCTCATCAATAACAACAAAGGTAAAAAAGACCGCACAGCAAAATACTGTACGGCCGGGATTAAAATTAAACTATTTGGGAACTAAATATTTCTCTCGCATCTTTAGCCGCCCGTACCATGTTGACCAACGCTGTTTGCGTTTCGGGCCATTCGCGTGTCTTTAAGCCGCAATCGGGGTTAACCCAGATATTTCCAACTGGCAATAGATCTGCAGCTTTTTTTAACAGACTGAGCATTTCGTCAACCGATGGCACACGCGGCGAATGGATATCATAGACTCCAGGCCCTATTTCGGCAGGATATTTAAAATCGGCGAAAGCCTCTAATAGCTCCATTTGCGAGCGCGAGGTCTCAATCGTGATCACATCGGCATCCATCGCAGCAATGTGTTCAATAATATCGTTAAACTCGCTATAGCACATGTGGGTATGGATCTGCGTCTCGTCCTTCACCCCGCTTGCCGAGATTCGGAAAGCTTTAACTGCCCAATCGAGATATGTCGCCCAATCTGCTTTGCGTAACGGTAAGCCTTCGCGTATGGCGGGCTCATCGATCTGGATAACCTGGATGCCAGCTTTCTCCAATGCAACCACTTCATCGCGTATTGCTAAAGCTATCTGGTAAGTGGTTTCCGACCGCGGCTGGTCATCGCGAACGAACGACCACTGCAGGATGGTTACCGGGCCGGTTAGCATGCCTTTCATCAGCTTCTCTGTGTTGGCTTGCGCAAAGCTACTCCAGCGCACGGTCATGTCGGCAGGGCGACTTACATCACCAAAGATAACCGGCGGCTTTACACAGCGGCTGCCGTAGCTCTGTACCCATCCGTTTTTGGTGAACAGAAAGCCATCCAGGCGTTCGCCGAAGTACTCCACCATATCGTTACGCTCAAATTCGCCGTGTACCAATACATCGATACCGATCTCTTCCTGCCAGCGGATAGCATCTATTGTAGCTTTCGCGATGGCATCATCATACTGAGCTTCTGTTAATGCGCCTTTTTTCAGATTGGCACGCAGCTGCCGTATGTCTTCGGTCTGCGGAAAAGACCCGATGGTTGTTGTTGGAAACAAAGGCAGCTTAAACTTTTGCTGCTGAATACTCTGACGCTTAACAAATTCGCTTACGCGGCTGGCATCGGCATCGGTGATACCTGCAACACGGTCTTTGATACTGGGTTTGTGAATTAGCTTAGATAAATTACGACTTGAAACAGCCTTGAGGTTGTTTTGCAACAGCGTGTTATTATTGTGAGCTAAAATCTCGTTTAATTCATTTACCTCGTTCAGCTTTTGCTTTGCAAAGGCCATCCAGTTTTTTATTTCCGGTTTGATCTCAGTTTCGAGGTCAAGATCGCACGGCGTGTGCAGTAACGAGCAGCTTGGCGCTATCATTACCCTATCCTTACCAATAACAGCCAGGGCCTTTTTTATTTGCGCTGTAGAGCGGATATAGTCATTTTTCCAGATGTTACGGCCATCCACTACACCCAATGATAAACTGAGTGTTGAGGGTATCACCTTCAAAACATCATCCAACTGTTTTGGCGCTCTAACCAGATCGATATGTAACGCATCAACTGGTAGATTCACGGCGAGCGTTGTGTTTTGGTGTAGGCTTTCGAAATATGTAGTTAACAGGATTTTAAGCTGTGGGCATTGCTTCCTGATTTCCGCATAAGCATAAACATATGCTTCTTTCTCTTTTTCAGACAGATCGAGCGTAAGGAAAGGCTCGTCTAATTGCACCCACTCTGCGCCTTGCCTTTTAAGGCGCTTCAGGATATCGGCATATACCGGCACCAGCTTTTTAATGAGGCTGATCTTATCGAACCCCGCCTCTTTTTCTTTGCCTAGTAACAGGTACGACACCGGACCTATTAACGCCGGTTTAGGTGTAACGCCCAAAGTTTGCTTAGCAACATTAAACTCTTCGAAAACCTTCTCAGAGAATACGGTAAATAGCTGATCTGCTGTAAACTCGGGCACAATGTAATGGTAATTGGTATCAAACCATTTGGTCATCTCCATGGCAGTAATGTCAAGTCCATCTTTTTGATAGCCACGCGCCATCGCAAAGTACAGATCAATCTCACTGTTGGCTTTGTTTTGGCTGAGTACTGCAGAATACCTTTTGGGGATAACACCTAACATTAATGACGCATCGAGCACATGGTCGTAGAAGCTAAAATCGTTACACGGAATGAGGTCGATACCCGCGTCTTGCTGTGTCTTCCAGTTGGCGATACAGATGTCGCGGGCTACCGAGAAAAGATCAGCCGTCGAGATTTTGCCTGCCCAGTACTGTTCGCAGGTTTTTTTCAATTGTCTTTGGCTACCAATTCGCGGATAGCCCAGGTTTTGCGTTAGCATTGTCTTTTAATAATTAAATGAAATAAATCTGTTAAAAGCGCTTTAGCTAAACTTCGCAATGCGACCGTATCAAAGAAAAAGGCAGGGGCTGACAAACTAGACAGGATACATTTCCACCTCGTTTTGATCAACGCAGACCGTTTGCTTTTTTGCGCGAAAGCATTGTCCTTCCGAAACAGGCAGGTATCCTGGCTTATAATGTTTCAGCCGTCCTTCCTAAGCGTTATTAACCCTTAGTGGACATTACAAGCTGAAACTTTTGTTACTTACAGTTGCGCGACAGCCCATGATTTACACATGGTTCCCTTTTAACTTCCCGATCTACTAATGGGAATCCTTTTCCGGTTGATAAAGTAAAGAAAGAACTCTTGCTTGCTTCAGTTGTTTAAATGACTGAAGCTGGTCAAAACTACAGATAAAGATTTATTCACTTAATTATCGACATTATATTAGTAAATTAATCTATATTTACATAATTTGGCAGTCAAATACACCAAAAACCTATGGCTATTTACAGGTAAAACAGACAATTATTCTATGGATGAACTTGATGATACCGACAAACAATTATTAAGGTTGCTGGGCGAAGATTCTGAAATCACTATTAAAGAACTTGCGATCCGGGTGAATCTGTCACACACCCCGGTTTTTGAGCGGGTAAAAAAACTAAAGAGCAACGGTTATATCAAAAAATATATTGCATTGATCGATGCTGAAAAATTGAACTACGGTTTGATCGTCTTTGTTAATATCAAATTGAAACAACACGACAAATCAATTGGCAATGAGTTTGTTAACGATATCCTCAGGCTACAAGAGGTTGTAGAATGTTATAACATCTCGGGAGATTTCGACTTTCTGCTCAAAGTTTACGCGAAAGACATGAAACATTACCAGGATTTCGTTTTTAACAAATTGGGCTCGGTAACAAGTATAGGCAGTACCCACAGTACCTTTGTAATGTGCGAGAATAAAAACTCGTACAACATTAATTTTTAGCTTATGAAACACAAAGCCAGGAAACAAAAAAAGTCGGAAGAATACTCTTCCGACCACGATTGGTAATTCCTCTTTTTTTTGCAATCAAAGCAGTTTTACATCTTGGACGACATTTTTGATGACATCTTTGACGTGCTGTCTTTTTTCATTTTCATTTTGTCCATCTTCATCTTATCCATTTTTTCTTTCTTCATCTTGTCCATTTTCATTTTATCCATCTTCATTTTGTCTTTTGCCATTTTTGAAGTGTCGGAAATTGCAATGTGATTGATTGAAGCTGCATTTACATTAAGCGTTGTAACGGCAAGCGCAATAATAACTGCTGAGAAAATAGATTTGATTCTGTTGTTGGTTTTCATGTTGATTCTTTTTAAGTAATTAGTTTATTTTTCATTTAGTCGAATCCCACGTACTAACCTTACAGCAATTTTATTTTTTATTTAGCTCCTCATCGATCCGCTCCTGCAATTCCTGCTTAAAACTATCATCAAGCCTATATTGTTGGTTTTTAAAGAGATGCTGCACCATGTTGTTTATAATATGCGTTTGTTGGCCATATAATTTGCACACCCCACATTTATACAAGTGTATGCGCAACTCTATCGCTTCGCGAAAAGTTAATTTTACAAATTCTCTCTTATCCAGCAGAAGTGTAGCCTGCCTGCAGTTATATATTATCTTTTTTAAAGTACTCATTTCACAAAAAATTAAATCCAGTTTTTCTGCAGGCAGGCCCGTAGGTTTAACTTGGTACGGTGAATAATTACCCAAAAGTTTGACGAACTAACTTTCAACTCGGCGCATATTGTTTCCGATGATTCGTCGTCGATATGTTTCATAGTGAAAACAGCAAGCCATAAAGCAGGTAGTTTCTGCATGCATTGCTTGAGTATTTTGTTAAACTCTTTGTTTTCCAACGATTGATGCCCTTCAATACCGAAAGCCACAGGCCGGTGCTCCTTGTTCCAATGCCCATCATTGCCAAAAAAATCACTTTGCTCGCGTTCGGCATTTACAATGTCAGATGACACAATAACCGATGATTTTTTACGATAAACGTCGATAATTTTATTTTTTAGGATCGCAGTTAACCACGTACGTTCGGAGCTTTTACCTTCAAAACCCTCCACCCTTTGTAATGCGGCTAAAAAAGTTTCCTGCACCAGGTCTTTAACCAGTTCGTCATCATCAATACGTTTACGTGCAAAAGCGTATAAATAATCGGCATACGTGCCAACCCATCTACGCGGATCGGTTGCTATGATCTCATCAGTCATCAATACAAATTAAAATGTGATAGTTTTTATAAAGATAGTTAGTCGGAAGGTTATGCGTAACCTTACACCGATTTTTAATTTTATTTAAGACTTTTTATACCGATTTTAGCAGCCATATCCACAGTATGAAGTACACCGAAGCTTTAGATAATTACCGCGAAAAGATAGCCAACGTAAATGCTGGCGAAATGGTGCTCAATATGGGGCCACAGCATCCATCTACGCATGGGGTTTTACGTCTGGAGCTGATTACTGACGGAGAGATCGTGCGCGAAGTTATACCCCACCTCGGTTATTTACACCGCTGCTTTGAAAAGCACGCTGAATCACTGACGTATCAGCAAACCATACCGTTTACCGACCGGATGGATTACCTGGCATCGATGAATAACAGCCACGCGTTTGTAATGGGTGTTGAGCGGATGATGGGCATTGACAAGGATATCCCCAAAAGAATTGAATATATACGCGTTCTGGTTTGCGAACTGAACCGGATTGCATCGCACCTGATAGCTATCGGCACTTATGGCATCGATATCGGCGCCTTCACCCCCTTCTTGTGGTGCTTTAGGGATCGGGAGCACATTATGGGGATGCTGGAATGGGCATCGGGTTCGCGCATGCTGTATAACTATATATGGGTTGGCGGCTTATTTTACGACTTGCCGGTTGGCTTTGAAGAACGCTGCGCTGAGTTTGTCACTTACTTTAAACCCAAAATGGTTGAGCTGAATAAGCTACTTACCGATAACCGGATATTTATTAACCGTACCGCCAACGTTGGTGTACTGCCACTCGATGTAGCGATTAATTACGGTTGCAGCGGCCCTATGTTACGGGGATCAGGTTTAAAATACGACCTGCGTCGTATCGATGGATACTCTGCATATCCCGAGCTTGAATTTGATGTACCGATTGGAAAAGGTTTGATGGGTACAGTTGGTGATTGCTGGGACAGGTACAAAGTACGTGTTGACGAGATTGAAGAATCGTTAAGAATAGTTGAGCAATGCCTGGAGCGGTTGCAAAAAGAGTTAAAACGTACGCCCGACTTTGATCCGCGGGCTAAACTGCCACGTAAAACAATACCTAAGGCACAAGATTTTTATATCCGTGCCGAAAATCCCAAAGGAGAATTAGGTTTTTACTTTGTCGCTGATGGCAAGAGCGAGATCCCGGTACGGGTAAAGGCGAGGGCTCCAAGTTTTAACAATCTTTCTGTTTTACCGGAGATGGCTAAAGGCGTAATGATTGCCGATCTGATAGCTATTGTTGGCTCAATAGACTTTGTATTGGGCGAGGTAGACAGGTAAAAATAGAATCAAGAAGTAAGAGTCAAGAATCAAGACGTAAAACATAACATAAAAAAAGCCTTAACTGATCATAGCTAAGGCTTTTACTATATATTGATTTTTTTGAGGTTATCTGTTACTCACCTTCACGTTAAAAATGTATTTCTGCATACGAGCTACTTGCTGATCGGAGCTCATGTTTGATAAAACATTTTTAGAGTTAAGACTTATTTTTTTTGTTGATGATTCGGCGGCCATTGCGATCAAAGCCTTGTACAGGTATTTTGATTTAATAGCATATGCCGGTGCATCAGCTGCCTGACCTTGTTTGCTGTTGATGATACCGATAACATTACCATTCTCATCTAACAATGGACTGCCGCTATTGCCATTGCTGGCTTTAATTGCTACCCTGTAACGAACTGTATCGCCGTTTGATCCTGCTGTCGAACTTAAGTATCCCCTATCATACACCATATCGTCTAACGGATATCCTATAGTAAATACATTCTCGCCCACATCGGCACGCTTTTTAAAGCCATAAGGTAAAGCACCCAGGGTTTTAAAAGACGGGTCAACAATTTTCAGAACCGCTATATCAGTATTGGGGTCGGCATATACCTGTTTAACATGGTAAGCATCACCATTAGCATTTTGTACCGTTAACGAATCCGCATCGTTGGTAACATGCATCGCGGTAACGATATATCCATCAGACGAGATTGCAAAACCTGTACCTGACGGTGTGTATTTACTTGGATCTATTTTACCGGCACCACCAACTATCTTGATCAGCTTATCGGTTTGTTGTTTAAGTTTATTTGCCGAGTTTTCGACCCTCGCAAGCTTACTGCTTAAAGCAATAACCTCTGACTGGTTAGCCTGTGTTTTTAAGTACCCGGTAAAGAATAATGTACTTAATACCGCAAAAATAGCGATAGAAGCTGCTAAAGATATTTTTGAGTGGTGATTCCGCCAGATGCGCACAATCATTGACGGGTGATGAACAAATTCATCTTTCAATGCCTGCACGTCAATTTCGTTGTGGATGGCATTCAACAAGCCTTCAAACTCAACGCGTTCGCCGTATTGTTTCAAACGGTCGGTAAAATCCTGATGTTCTTTAACACGGGCATCAACGGCCGGATTATCATGGCGAAGCATTTCGAAACGGGTACGCTCATCGGCGCTCATTTCGTCGTTCAGGTACCTTTCAATAACCGATAATAATTCAATATCACTCATTTCAATCTCTCCTTTTACTTTTGCTGAAAAAATAGTTTTTTCAGCCTTTGCAGGCACTTATATTTTTGTGTTTTGGCATTATCCGCATTGGTATAGCCAAACTTTTCACAGATCTCCTGCATCGATCTGTCTTTAATATAAAAATCTTCGATAATGGTTTTGCAAGGTTCGCCTAACTGGCTCAAAGCACCTTCCATTTTATCAAATTGAATATCCTTTTCCTCGTGCGATACCAAGTCTTCCTCAACAGGTAAATATTCCTGAATGTCGTGAATATCGCCCCCATAACGGCTCATCTGGTTTAACCGCTTTAACCACAGCCGCCTGCAAACCGAGTAAATGTAGGTTTTAAGTTTACTGCTTAACTCAAAATCGCCTGCTTTTACTTTATTATAAAGAACGATTATACCTTCCTGATAAACATCCTTAGCTTCGTCTTCGTTACCGTTGTTGGTAACAACCAATTGCAGTACCATTGGGAAGTAGGCTATATATATACGTTTAAGCATACTTTCCGAGTTGTTAAGTATACCTAGAATAGCTTCGTTGTCTGTTGGCGCTGAAATACTTATATGTTTATTCACTACTTAATACACGTTATACAGAATAGTAACCCAACGAATTATAAAATATTTTATTGGGTTACATCTTTTTCGGGATGCAAAAGTAACCTGAAAAACGGTAATATTTGATAAACTTGATGTCCTATTGATATTTAATTTAAAGAAACAAAATACATCATAAATAAACAGAATTATATTTTGATAAATTTATTTAATTATTAATTTATTTATTGGGTTACCTTTTTATATTCACGGTATTAATGATATAAATTCATCAATTAAAAATTAAATTTTATGAAAAACGCATTTAAATTAGGTTTCGTAGCATTAGCAGTATCGGTATCGTTTGCAGCTTGTTCAGGTTCAAAATCAACTTCAGGCTCTGACACTACAACTAACGGATCTACAACTGTAGTTACTGATACAACCAAAAAAGATACTACAGTTAAATCGGAGCCGGTAAAAAAAGATACAGTAGTTACTACTGAAACTAAAAAAACTGAAACTAAAAAATTGTAATTCTTTAGTTTGTTAATATTTGAAGGGCTGGAGGAATTTTTAATTCTTCCAGCCCTTTTTGTTAAAAAAATTCCACTTCGCCTCCAAAAAAACACATTAAATAAATTGTTTTTACCTGAAAGTAAGCTACTTGCAAAAAAGTAATTAATTGTAAGGTTACCTTTTTTTGTTTTTGGTATTAAGGTTAAATTAATAAATTAAAAACACTCAATCCGATGAAAAATTCAATCAAATTAGGCGCAGTAGCTTTAGTATTAGCAGTAGCTTTCGCTTCTTGCGGTGGTAACAAATCAACAACTGCTGTTGATTCAACTGTTGTTAAAAAAGACACTACTGTTAAAGTTGACAGTGTTAAAACTGACACCACTAAAAAAGACACTACTAAAAAAATGTAATTCTTTTTTTTAAGTGATTAATTAAAGAGGTTAGGCAGATTTATTCTGCTTAACCTTTTTTTTTGCATGTAATCAAAATTTTGCAATGATATTTTATTTTTTTTACTAAAATTTTATATTTTAGGGTATTAAATTTAAACCAATCACAATTAAAATTAAAACATGAAAAACACACTGAAATTAGGTGCTTTGGCGTTAGCTTTAGCTGTATCTTTTGCTTCTTGCTCGGGTTCAAAATCAACTTCGGCTGCAGATTCGACAACCAAAACAACCCCGGACACTGCTGCTAAACCGCATCCGGATACCGCAAAACATGACACCAGCAAAATGAAAATGGCTGACACTACCAAGAAAAAAATGTAATTCTGATTTTTCAGAATTAAAAGGGTAAACAGAATATGTTTGCCCTTTTTTGTTGAGAAAGGCTATAGCGAATATCTGCGGTACTTTTTACTTGTTCGGCGATGGGGTTACCTTTTTAAGGTTAATGTATTAATGTATAATTAATCACAATTAAATTAAAAAAAATGAAAAACACCATCAAATTAGGCGCTTTAGCTTTGGCTTTAGCAGTTTCTTTTGCTTCGTGCTCTGGAAACAAGTCAACTTCGGCCGCAGATTCGACCAAAGCAGACACCACTAAAAAAGATACACTTAAAGGCCCACCTCCGCCAGACACTTCGGTAAAACCAAAAGCGGATACTACTAAAAAATAAGTTTTTTTAGTTATGCTATTAAAAGGTAATCTTCCTATTTTGTTAAAATGGGCGGGTTACCTTTTTATGTTTATGGTATTAAGCGTAACTATTAATCACTTAAAAAAACTAACAAATGAAAAATTCAATCAAATTAGGCGCTTTAGCGTTAGCATTAACGGTTTCTTTCGCTTCTTGCTCTGGTAAAAAATCAACTTCTGCTGCTGATTCAACTGCAAAAGCTGATTCAATGAAAATGTCGGCTGATTCATCAAAAATGAAAGCTGACTCGACTAAAATGAAAGCCGATACTTCTAAAATGGCTAAAGACACTACTAAGAAAAAAATGTAATTCTTTTCTTAAAGGAATTAAAGCCGTTGTGAATTTTCATAACGGCTTTTTTTGTACTTTTTGAGGAAAGTACTAAAGTAAAAATCCCCCGTAATTTTAGTTACGGGGGATTAGCTTAAAAAATTATGATAAATTAAATAGCCTCTGTTGCTAAGGCTTGCTTTTCTTCAACTGGCGTAGTATTCCCCAATATTTTTTTGAACCAGTTTTTCATGTTTACACGGATTATGTACATGCATGGAACGAGGATCAAAGTAATGATGGTTGCAAAGCCCAAACCGAAGATCATTGTCCAGGCCAAAGGTCCCCAGAATGCAACGTTATCGCCGCCAAAATGGATGTGTGGCGCAAAGTGGGTGAACATCTCCACAAAATCGATATTAAAACCAACAGCCAACGGTATTAAGCCTAATATAGCTGCGGTAGCAGTTAACAACACTGGGGTCATCCTGGTGTGACCCGCCTCAACCACAGCATCGTGCAGATTAGCCCCCTGTGCTATCAGCATATCGGTAAACTCAACCAACAGGATACCGTTACGCACGACGACACCGGCAAGTGCAATGATACCAATACCGGTCATTACGATAGTCATCGTCATACCAAAAATGGTTACACCTAAGAATACACCGATGATACTGAGAAGTATCTCGCTGATAATGATAAACGTTTTACCTACCGAGTTAAACTGGATCATTAGGATCATAAATATTAAACCAAATGAAGTTGCCAATGCACCTAATAAAAAGTTAGCCGCTTCCATCTGGTCTTCCTGACCACCACCCTGCCTGATTATAATATTGTCGGCTTTCCTAAAGTTTTTGAGAGCCTGGAATATATTGGCATTTACATCATTCGGATTAAACGGTTTTATAACACTCGAGCCCAATGTTAATACCCTGCGCTGTTGCTTACGTTTGATGTTGCTGTAGGTATTTGTATATCTCACGTCGGTAAAGGCGGATATTGGCACCTGGCGTATTAAACCGCCGGAACCCATATCCCGATAAGTGATCTTCATATTTCGCAGCTCATCAATATTGCTGCGCTGGCTCTCAATAGCCCTTACTTTTATTTGATAATCGTCTTCTTTAGTATTCCTGAAATCTCCGGCTTTGGCCCCAAATATGGCAGAAAACAGATTGTCATTTACATCTTTAGTTGCGATGCCTTCGCGGTTGGCCCGCTCACGGTCGATATCAAATACTATTTCGGGCTTGTCATTTTGCACATCGGCTGTTAAATTTTCGATGCCTGCAATATTTTGCTGGGCAATATAACTTTTTAAACGGTTACCGGTTTTTACCAGCGAATCAAGATTATCGCCGATAATTTCGATACTAACATCCTTTTGTACCGGCGGGCCGCTATTTTCCTGGGCAACCGAAATTCTTGCACCCGGTACACCCTGTACAGCAGCGCGAATACGGGTTAGAATGGCTTTAGTATCTTTACCATGCCGTTTACCAAATTCAACAAAAGCCACAGTTACTTTTCCTTTGTTTTCATAGTCGCCCTGATCTTCATCTGTCGGGTCGGTGACACCTTTAGTTACGTTTGATATAACCGATGAGACGATATCTTTGTCAGGCTCAACAGCTTGAGCAACACGTTGTTCAAGTTTACGGGTAACTTCGTTTGTCGTGGCCTGATCGGTGCCTATTGGCATCGTAATGTATACATAAGCAAAATTGGGATCACCGGAAGGGAAAAACACAGGTGTTTTGCCTAATACAACCAACAATACAATAGATAAAACAAACAAACCAACTGTTCCCAATAACATTGTTCCGGGGCGGCGTACGGCTTTTTCCAGCAGTTCGGCGTACCAGTTTTGGAAACGCGGCCATGCATTTTTTTGAAACCTATCTATTACTCTAAGCAGTACAAAATGGTTAAACAGGTATAATATAATGGCCAGCACCAGGAAGTTACCCATACCCATTGTCCACTTACCGGCAATAAACATAAGGTAGCTTAACAGCGCCAATACCCCCATAACCAACACCACACGGGTAGTTTTTTTATCGAATCGCGGATGATCATGTTCGCCCTCTACGTGTGGTTTCATAAAATCGACCGCGAAAACAGGGTTCATAATATAGGCCACAACCAGCGATGCCAGCAATGTAATGATGAGGGTTATTGGCAAGAAGAACATGAAGTGGCCGATCAAACTATTCCAAAAAGCCAGAGGAATAAATGGAGCCAAAGTTGTCATAGTACCCGAAAATACAGGTAAAAATACTTCGCCAGCTGCGGTTTTAGCGGCTTGTTTTATAGGCACTTTACCATTGGCAAATATCCGGTGCGTATTTTCTATCACCACAATGGCGTCATCCACTACTATACCTAAGGCGAGCAGGAAGGAGAACAACACGATCATGTTAAGGGTAAAGCCGATGACCGGCATTACCAAAAACGCGATAAAGCAAGATAAGGGTACCGACAGCGCCACAAATACAGCATTGGTAGTACCCATAAAAAACATCAGGATTATGGTTACTAAAATGAAACCAATCACGATGGTGTTGATCAAGTCGTTAAGGGTAGTACGTGTTTTATCGCTTTGATCGCCGGTAACAGTAATGTTTAAGCCTTTAGGAAAAACGTTTTTTTGCTTATCCAGTATCAACGCATTGATCTTATCAGATGCTTGTATCAGGTTCTCGCCGGCACGTTTACTAACATTTAAAGTGATAACGTTCTTAAAGTCTTTTGCATCAGGTGTTTTTAACCTGGCGTAGCTTTCCTGTTCTAAAAACGAATCTTTTATCTCAGCAATATCCCGTAAGTAAATAGTCTGGCCCTTCGGATTACGAACTGCCATAGCAGCTATCTCATCAGCATTTTTAAAGTCCTGTTTAATATCGATGCTTCTACGGATACCGTCTGTCTTAGCCGTTCCAACAGAAGAGAGAATATTCTCTTTGCCAATAGCTTGTGTAATATCACCAAAACTGATTTGTGCAGCAGCCATCTTATTCAGGTCAACATTGACCTGGATTTCAGGCGTTAAAGCTCCAACTTCGTCAACCTTTGATATTTCTTTATAGCTTTCTATTTCGTCTTTTAAAATATCAGCATATTCTTTTAACTTTTTCAAATCATAATCACCCGAGATATTTACGTATAAAATTGGTAAGTCGGCAACGTTGATATCGGATATTACAGATTCCTTTAAGTTAACATCGCCCTGGGGCAAATCCTGTTTTGCTTTATCTACCGCGTCCTTTACATCAATTTTTGCATCCTTAATATTAACGTTGGCATTAAACTCGGCGGTAATAATAGAAACGTTTTGAACCGAGTTTGAGGTAACTTTTTTAAGCCCTTTTAAGGATTTTAACTGTTTCTCAATTTGCCTGGTTACCAGATTTTCGACGTTCTGAGGTGATTGTCCACCCCATTGGGTAGTAACAAACACTTTCGATTGGGCAATATCAGGAAAGTTTTCTTTTGGCAAACTATTGTAACTGATCAAACCCAACACTGTTATTAAAAATATCAGTACGTAAATGGCGGTTTTATTCTCAATGGCCCAGCTTGAGGGGCCAAATTCTTTTTGCAGATCCTTCATGTTAGATCAAATATTAAATTGTGATTATTTAGCGGACTGTAATATTTTAATTTTGTCGCCATCTTCAAGGTCGCTCGCTCCATCGGTTATCAATTGATCACCTTCTGCTAAACCTGATAGGATCTCGGTAACGCCGCCATATGTGTTACCTGCTTTTACGTTTTTACGCTTGGCAACGCCATTTTGAGCAACATATACATAATCGCCTTCTTCAGATTTTTGTATAGATTTAACTGGCACAGTGATTGCCTTTTTGTTTTGATAATTGACGATGTACAAGATAGCCGTCATGTTAGGGCGGATATTTTTACGCTGAGGCAATTTTGCTTCAACAGCAAAGCTCCGCGATGTTGGATCGATAACCTTTGCAGCAAAAGATAATTTTGCATTTAAAGAATCCGGAGCGTCTGGAATTACAATCTTGACAACATCGCCTGTATTAATTTGGCTTCCGTATGATTCGGGAACATCAGCTTTAACTTTTAAAACGTCGGCATTAACAATGCGTATACCTGTTGCAGGAGAGGCCGACTGGCCAAGCTTTAAATCCATCTGATCGACGCTGCCACTGATAGGCGACACTATACGATACATATCAGCTTGCTGACGTAATGAAGCAACTTGCTTTTGACTGCTTTGCATGTTAGCCTGCGCCTGCAGAAATTGTACTTCGGTCCCAATTTTTTGATCCCAAAGATTTTTTTGACGTAGGAAAACTGTATTCGCTAAGTCGGCCTGGGTTTGTGCCTGGGCAATATTTTGTTTCAATACACTGTTATCCAATTGTGCCAACACCTGGCCTTTACTTACATGCTGCCCTACGGTAACATAAATGGCAGTTATTGTGCCCTGTGCTTGCGGATACGCTGTTACGTTATCCTGTGCATCAACCTTGCCCTGTATTTGTACATAATTGGTGTAACCGCTTACTTTAAGTGTAAGAACGTTAACATCAGTAGATTTGGATGAATCCTGGGTGCCTACCTTAGCTTGCAATACAGTAATTTGGGCTGCGATATCGGCTTGCTGTTTTTTCAGGTCGGCTAATTCCGCTTTAGGGTCTTTGGGTTTATTTGTACAAGCGGCCAATAATGCGATGGCGCTTATGAGTAATATTCTTGTTTTCATATATATTTATTTTGTTGTTATATAAGGATTTAGTTGATTTTACCATATGCTTTATCCATATCCACCTTGCTTACCAGGGCATCATACAGAGATTGTATATATTGATTATCGGCGGTTTCGAGTGCACTTTGTGCGGTTGTAACTTCAATGCTTGAACCCACACCCTGCTCATATTTTATCTTAGATACCCGCAATACTTCCTGAGCCAACTCGCGACTGCGTTTTTGGTTGTTTAAAGATTGTATGCTGTTGTAAAACATTATCCGGGCTGATGTTGCCTGAAGGCTTAAACCGTTTTTAGCATTTTCCAGGTCGTTTTGAGCTTTTTGCACATTTACCTGACTTTGTTTTAACTGATAGCTGCGTTGGAATCCATTAAAAATAGGAATGTTTACTCCGAGGCCAATATAACTATTCATGTAAAAATGATTATACAGATACTTGAGTTGATTTTCCTGGAAAACCCCGCCATAGCCTCCGTTTAAAGATACAGTTGGTAAAAATGCTGCTTTTTTATCTTTTACATCGAGCATATTCAAGTTAACATTTGTCTCCAATAAGCTGTATTCAATGCGGTTATGATAAAAAGATGTATCGGCGCTGTTTTGAGCAACATCCTGATCTAATTTTATATTCTCTAATTTATCGGTTAAGGTCAAGTCCTGGTCGATAGGCATCCCCATCTGAAATTTTAACATTTGAACGTACAAGGTAATTGCACGGGCCACATTTTCGCGATTGGTAACCAGATTATTGTATTGTACAGATAAACGGTCGACATCGATCTTTTCGACAAAACCTTGTTTGTTTTGTGCCGATGTTTGATCCAACTGATCTTTTAGTTGCTTAATATTGATATCCAACAACTTGACCTGCTCACCACTTACCAATACCTGATAATAAGCCTTGGTAACATTTACATTGGTTGTGATTTTTGACCGAACTAAACTACGCTCATAAAGCTCTTTGAAAGTTTTTACGGCCTTTAAACCAACTATAAACGTGCCACTAAACAACAATTGTGAAGCTTGTAATGAATAGCTATTGTTGTACTTAACAGCACCAAAAGGAAATTGTACCAGCGGTGCGTTAACATCAATAGGACCGCCGCTTAAAAAGTTGGGCCCTACTGTAGCAGGTGGTTTTAAATAATCCTGAAAAGAAATAGAGCCGTTTACCTGCGGTAGACCGATCCCTGTGGTTTCTTTGATCTTATAGTCGGCGTTTTTAACATCGAGAACCGCGTTTTTAACCGAATCCTGATGCTCGTAAGCGTAGTTAATGCAATCGGCTAAGCTAAAGTTATAAGGTCCTGCCGGTGTTTGTTTTTGTTGGGCATTGCCTGTGTTTGCATAAAGAATGAGGCATGCGGCCAATAGATATAGATGTTTCATGTATAATATATATTAAGGTTTGTTTATTGCTGTTGTATAAATGTTCCGGTAATCGTCTAATATCGCCTGGCCTTCGCCGGTGCAAATACCATATAAAAAATGTTCTAAAAACTGCATCTGCACTGTCCAGGTATTATATTCGGCAGGGGGGAAATTGTTGATATTAAACCCGGCCTCAACCTGCAACATATGCAGTTTTGCCATGATACGCGGGTGGACGTTTTCGCGGATGTAACCCTGCTTAATACCGCGGGTTAAAATATCCTGTAGGTTATCAACCACTACCTCGGCTTTAAAGCGCTGTAACAATTGCCACGATTCCGGATGATATTTTTGCATATCATGGATAAGGATCGGGTTGATCTTCGAAAAAAACTCCTCGGCGCATTTCATCATAAACACGAGCTCTTCCATCACATTCTCCGACCGCTGCGTAATACCGCACATCCTATCTTTATCCTCTTGTAATTTATGGTGTACCAGGGCGGTTACTATTTCGTCCTTGTCTTTAAAAAAAACATAGATGGTTTTTTTCGACATGCCTAAATGTTTGGCAATATCATCCATGGTTACGCTACGTATCCCGGCTTTAAAAAAAAGCTCCTCCGCTCCCCCTAATATTCTCTCTTTTTGCTCCATGGCCCTAAATCAAACTTTTGCCGCTTTAACATTTTTATTGATAACCATCCATTAGTTAAAAATTGGACAGTCAATAAATGATTTTTATCACTTTTTTACGACACCAAAACTATGGAAACATTTTTTGATTTCAAAGTTTCCATTTGTTATGATTACGTTAAGCTGACAATACTAAAACGTGAAGTTTAAATTGATGGGGCTTTAAAGCTCTTTGCTTAATTTGCTATCTTTGCAAAAAATTACAAAAAATGCTTTCACCACTTTCGGCGGTATCTCCTGTTGATGGCCGTTATTACAATACTACTAAAGAACTTTCGCCTTATTTTTCAGAAGCCGCGCTGATCAAATACCGGGTATTTGTTGAGATTGAATATTTTATTGCTTTATGCGAGATACCGTTGCCTCAACTGCGGCATTTTGACAAATCATTTTTTAAAAAGTTACGGGATATTTATCAAAATTTTTCGGAGAGTGATGCTCAGACCATTAAAGACACTGAAAAGATAACCAACCACGATGTAAAAGCCGTTGAGTATTTCATTAAAAGCAAAATGGACGGGCTTGGCTTAGAAGCCTATAAAGAGTTCATTCACTTTGGTTTAACATCGCAGGATATTAACAACACGGCTATACCCTACTCGTTTAAATTGGCAGTCGACGAAGTTTACCTGCCCAACATCAAAGCAGTGATCGATCAGCTTAAATTTTACGCAGAAGAGTGGAAAAACATACCAATGCTGGCGCATACACACGGGCAACCTGCATCGCCGACAAGGCTTGGTAAAGAAATTATGGTATATGTTGAACGTCTGGAAGCTCAACTGGAGTTGTTTGCTTACATTCCATACTCGGCAAAATTTGGTGGTGCAACCGGTAATTTTAACGCGCATTTTGTGGGTTACCCGGCTAACGACTGGAAAGCATTCGGCAATAGCTTTGTAAATAACACCCTGGGATTAAAACGCTCGCAAAACACGACTCAGATTGAGCATTACGATAATTTCGCCGCACATTGCGATGCTTTAAAACGCATTAATAATATTTTAATAGATCTTGACCGGGATATGTGGACCTATATATCCATGAACTACTTTAAGCAAAAGATCAAAGCTGGCGAAATTGGTTCATCAGCGATGCCGCATAAGGTTAACCCGATAGATTTTGAAAACTCGGAAGGTAATTTGGGTATTGCTAATGCCTTATTTGAGCATTTGGCGGCAAAATTGCCGATATCGCGTCTGCAACGTGACCTTACAGATTCGACCGTGTTGCGTAATATCGGCGTACCGATGGCGCATACGTTGATCGCGATGAAATCGACCATGAAAGGTTTGGGTAAACTGTTACTAAATCAACCGGCCTTAAACGCTCACCTTGAAGCCAACTGGGCCGTGGTTGCCGAGGCGATCCAAACTGTACTTCGCCGCGAAGGCTACCCTAACCCATATGAAGCTCTAAAAGAATTGACACGTACCAACCAGGAAATTAACGCTGATACCATAGCCGATTTTGTGGAAACGCTGCAGGTTAGCGAGGATGTTAAGGCAGAGATCAGGCAGATCAGTCCGTCGACATATACTGGGATATAAGCGGGTAAGTCATTTACAGGTCATACTATAGCCAGTGTGTTTGAAACTGGAAAAAGCTAAGTAATTTTGTTGCATCATATTTAAGAAAAGTCATGAATATCAACGTATATACCGAATCGACCCCGAACCCGGCAACAATGAAGTTTATTGTAAACAAGTTGCTGATCAACGGGAGTGTTGACTATCCCACCAAAGAGAGCGCCGAAAAATCGCCTTTTGCTAAAGAGTTATTCAAGTTTTCTTTTGTTAACGGCGTTTTCTTTGCCAGTAACTTTGTAACGGTTACCAAAACCGAAGGCAGCGACTGGAACGATGTGGAGCCGATCGTGAAAGAGTTTGTTAAAGGCGCTGTTGAATCGGAACTGCTTGTACAACTGAAAGAACAGGAAGAAGTTGTTTTTGAAGGTACCGACGCGGAGATCAAAATTCAGCAGATATTACAAGATTATGTACGCCCGGCTGTTGAGCAGGATGGCGGCGCGATAACTTATAAATCGTTTAACGAGGGCGTGGTTACTGTTGAGTTGAGGGGCTCGTGCAGCGGCTGCCCATCATCTACCATTACGTTAAAATCGGGTATTGAGAATTTGTTAAAACGCATGGTGCCTGAAGTTACCGAGGTGGTTTCGGAAGCTATGTAGACCGTTGATTTTTTTATGATTAAATGATTTCGCTGAGTGCTAAAAATCAACGAAATCATTTAATCATTCTAATCCGCGGTCAAAGATTGTTTTTTACTATAGTTTGATTGAATACCAGTTTGCTTAGGCAGGCTGGTATTTTTATTTGGATAGGATTATAACCACGTTGTCATTTCGACCAACGGGAGAAATCTTCTACTGCAGACCGGTCACCCGCAGAAGATCTCTCACCATCGTTCGAGATGACATCTTTTTTTAAATATATCTCTTAATTATCCTCAGCTTATGGGTATACTTTTTCTGCTCGGCTGAGTAGATGCCCTGATCATCGATCTGATCCATTTTTACCCTGCCGGATGCGTGGATGATCATTTCGTTATTGAGCATAATGCCTACGTGTGTAATGCGCCCCTCTTCGTTATCAAAAAAGGCCAAATCGCCTAAGGTAGCGCCCTGTAAAAAGTCGACTATCTGACCTTGCTCTGCCTGCTGCCAGGCGTCGCGGCGCAGGTTAACGCCCTGGGTGCGCAAAACTGCCTGCGCAAAGCCCGAACAGTCAATACCGAAATGTGTGCGGCCGCCCCATTGGTATGGCGTATTGATAAATGAATAGGCCATTTCCAGCAGGTTCTCCATGTTGCCATTGGTATCAACGTTGTAACTATCGTTTCCTACGGTACATTTCCCATTGACAAAAAATGGCAATGTGCTTCCGAATGGTATGTATAACAGTGAGTTATCAGCCTCTTTTAAAGCAGCTGCAACAAAGGATCTGGTTGTTATAGCTTTTGCCGAAGCAATCTTTGTGTAAGTTTCAGCATCTATCGCTGCAAATTGCAGCTCGTTAAGCCAGCCTTCATAACCATCAAAGCTGGTAATAATGCGTAACCAGTTTTCATGACGCTCCATAATCTCAAAGGTTTCGCCAAATAAAAGTTGCGATACCTGTTCGGCGGCATGCTTAGGCTGTGCGCGTAAAGGCACTACTGATAGATTAGCTATTCCGTATTCCATAAGCGCAAACTTAGTTATTCGTCGCTAAATTATATCTACAAAAAAAGGGAATACATTTAAAATGCATTCCCTTTTAACTATAATCGTTTAAGAATTATCCTTGTATGTGCAGCCATTCTTTTTTGGCAAGCAGTTCTTCTTTAGTTTCGCGCACGTCTTCATCGTCTACACAGCAATCAACCGGGCAAACAGCAGCACATTGTGGCTCATCGTGAAAGCCTACACACTCGGTACACTTATCGGGTACTATATAATATACATCGTCGCTTAATGCGGCCTGGGTTTCTTCGGCATTTAAGGTGTTACCATCGCCAAAGTCTATAACTCCCTTTAAATCAGTACCATCAGAGAAACGCCACGCTGCGCCTGCATCATAAATAGCATTGTTTGGGCATTCAGGCTCACAAGCTCCGCAATTAATGCATTCGTCAGTGATTTTTATCGCCATGTTTTTTTAAATATATATCTAACTAAAATTAACTTTGCCCTTCGGCTTTTGTGCTGCAAATATAACAAAAAATCCGTTTTGCAGTTTTATCCAATGCCATTAATATGTCACAAGCAAAAAAAATATACTTAATTGATAGACTTTCGCAATTGGGCGACAAATTGAATCACCCGGATGAGCAATTATTGGCCATTATCGATGGCGAACAACACTACAACGCCTGGTTTACCCCTACCAATACTTTAAACGCCGTAAAAGCAATTGGGAGCATACTGAGCAGGGAGGATCTTGCCGTGTGGCTAAGTCGGGAGGCCGGAGTTAACAGTCCAGAGTCAGAAAAAACGACTCAAGACCCAGGACTCAAGACCCGGGACTTAAAAAAAGTTGGTCTAATACTCGCCGGCAACATCCCTTTGGTTGGTTTTCATGATGTTTTATGCGTATTGGCATCGGGACACCACGCATTGATCAAAGCTTCCACACAGGATGCGAGGCTGATCAAATACATTTTAAATATGCTGGTGGAAATTGCGCCTGAATTTAAAGACAGCTTTAGTTTTGTAGAACGCCTGGCCGATTTTGACGCCGTAATAGCTACCGGCAGCAATAACACCTCGCGGTACTTTGAGTATTATTTTGGTAAAGTGCCCAACATTATCCGTAAAAATCGCAATAGTGTGTCGGTAATTACCGGTAATGAAAGTACAGAGCAACTGTTTTTATTGGGCCATGATATTTTTGATTTTTTTGGCCTGGGATGCCGCAACGTATCGAAGCTGTTTGTACCTAAGGGCTATGATTTCGTGCCGTTTTTTGAAGCGATAGAACCACACCAGCCAATAATCAACCATCATAAATACAATAATAATTACGATTATAACAAATCGATTTACCTGGTTAACGGTGATAAGCACCTCGACAATGGCTTTTTGCTGGTTAAAGAAGATGAGCGTATGGCCTCGCCACTGGCGGTTTTGTATTTTGAATACTATGATGACCTTGACGATGCACAAATACGGTTAGCTGAATTAAACGAGCAGATACAATGTATTGTAAGCGATGCTGAATTACACCTCGACAACCAGATAGTCAACTTCGGCGAAAGCCAGAAACCCAAACTGTGGGATTATGCTGATGGAGTGGATACGATGGCATTTTTGGCGGAACTTAATTAATGCTATCTTAGCGGCATCTTACTGTCTTAATAAATATTGAAAACCTTTTAACGCGGCCTATCTCAGGCCCGCCTGCTTTGCGCTACTTTTTTGGCACAAGCTATTTCAATCATTTTATTAAAGATAAATCATATGAACCGACATCATACAGTTGCCGTTATTGGCGCTACCGGTAAAGCCGGCAAATACCTCGTAAAACAACTTTTGCAGGATGAATACATTGTTAAAGTATTGATCCGTAAATCAGATATTTATCCCCTTGCCCACCCCTCGCTCCTGGTTGTTGAAGGCGACATTCAAAATATAGCGGCTATCGAAAAACTATTAATCGGCTGCGACGTGGTGATCAGTACCCTGGGGCAGGCAAAAGACGAACCACTAATATCAAGTCTGGCAGCAACCAACATCGCTGGCGTAATGATACAATATGGCGTTAGACGCTACATTTTTGTTTGCGGGCTGAATATTGATGTACCGGGCGATAACAAGAGCGCGGCAAATATTGCGAAATCCGATTGGATGCGAAATAACTTCCCCGATGTGGTTGCCGATAAACAAAAGGCCTATGATATTGTAGCCGGGAGTGATATAGACTGGACAATGGTACGCCTACCTTTTATTATACAAACCGATGAAAGGGGAAAGCTGGTCATAAGCTTGGAAGATTGCCCGGGCGAGAATATCAATACCAGCGACCTGGCTGAGTTTTTAGTCGGACAAATTGGTGATATGCAATATGTTCGAAAATCGCCGTTTGTGGCGAGTGTTTAATAAAACGAGGCGCTTCGATTCAAGGCGCCTTGTTTTTTTGCGATACCATGATGTTTATAATTTCACTCCCTAAATTATAAACGGATTACTACCTTTACACTTATGTATATCATCAAAGTAAAAGGCGTTGCCAAAATACCCGATTATGTACAACTGCGCGATGAGAAATTTACCCTGTTGGCCTATTTCAGGATAGACAGGCCCGAAAAATCGCTGGATAAAGTTGGCCTCGCTGATAAGGCCGAGTATATAATGAATATTGTAAAAGAACTGCCTTTTGGGCAGATACTAAAACTGGAGCTCTGATATGATCGGTAATTCTGTTATAAAATTAAATGGTGTTGATGTTTTTCAACAAAAGCACCTGGTACTTTCGTCGGTAAACCTGCATGTTGACAAAGGCGACTTTGTTTGGCTAATCGGGCAAACGGGATCGGGAAAGAGCAGTTTGATGAAGATCATTTACGGCGATCTGAAGATCAATAACGGCGAAGGGCATGCCTGCGGTTACGATCTAAAAAAGCTGACCGATAAGGAAGTGCCGTTTTTGCGCCGTAAACTGGGTATTGTTTTCCAGGATTTTCAATTACTGACCGATCGTACCGTAGCGCAAAACCTGGAGTTTGTAATGAAAGCCACCGGCTGGAAGGATAAAAACCTGATAGCAGAGCGCACCAAAGACGTATTGGAAAAAGTGGGCCTGCGCTCAAAAATCAATAAAATGCCGCATGAGCTTTCGGGCGGCGAGCAGCAACGCGTGGTAGTTGCCCGTGCTTTACTGAACGACCCGGAAATTATATTAGCTGATGAACCCACCGGTAACCTTGACCCGGAAACATCGGAAGATCTGGTGATGCTGTTAAAACAGATCAGCCAGAGTGGTACGGCGGTTTTAGTTGCTACACACGATTACCAGATCATCCGCGCATTTCCTTCACGTATTATCAAATGCGAGAATGGTAAAGTGCTTGAGGATGTGCAAATAGCATAGTTGGTGAGTGGTGAATAGAGAATGGTGAGTAGTTGAACATTCCTTACAAATACGTAAACCCAAAATGCTTTTTACCGTCGTAATAAACGGGTTCAAATTCTTCTGTTGGATCAGCTAACTCACAGTTTGCGGATATGGAGCTGCATATTACATTACCAAATATGGTTGCAATGGCTGTATCGGCGGCGTCGCGGCCGGTGGCGATCTTTACCAAGCCATTTAGCGGAGCCAGGTGCGTGGCATCGAAGATCACCCATTCGCCACCTAAAAATGCTTCGAAACAGGCGTGAAAATCCTGTGGTTTTAGCTGGTAGCAATAACCGGTAAAATACCTTGCCGGGATATCCAGCGTGCGGCAAAGGGCAATGCCCAAATGCGCAAAATCGCGGCAAACGCCGGCCTGCTCAGTAGCGGTATCATAAGCTGATGTTTGCGAATTTGTTGATCCGCTAAGGTATTCGACATTCTCATTGATCCATTTGGTAAGCGCCAAAACCCTTTCGAATGCGTTATTGATCTTCCCGAAACGGCTGTTGGCAAAGCGGTGCAGTTTATCCGACTGGCAATAACGGCTTGGGTACAGGTAAGGCAAAACCGAAGGGTCGAGCTTCATTACCGGCACGCTATCAAGCAGTTTACCATCCATTTTTTTATAGGAAGTATCCACCAACGCGCTGTAGCTAATATTAACAAAGCAGGCTTCGGGCACCTCTACACGTACATAACGGTTCTCCCCCTGCATGGGGTTTAGTTCTTCAATTTTAAAGTAGGGCTCAATATTAAACGACTCTTCGAGCACAGTTTGCGATGATGTACGCAGGGCATGGATATTTAATATGAACGTTGACGGGCCTTTGACATCGTACCCTAATTTGCCTGCTACTTTAAATTTCATTCTTCTTTTTGCGTTTTTTGTTGGCTTTGCCGAGTTTATTAAACGCAGTATCCATCCATTGGTTTGAAACTCTCTTTAATGCCGCTTTTAGTTGTTTATCCCATTGTGCCGAGATGCGCCCCAGGTCTTCCTTTTCGTAATGTTGCTCAACCATGTTAAAGCTGCCGTTTTCGTAAAGGGCAATATCAATGGGGAAATCGACATCGGCAGCGCTGATCCGGGTTGAATCAAACGACAGGAAGCCGGCTTTTAAAGCCAGTTTAAGGCTCGAATTAGTATTAAGGCTTCTATTCAAAATAGCTTTACCCTGTGCCGCGTTGCCGATGATCACATAAGGCGCACCCTCTCCTAACTCCACCCAGTTGCCTTCGGGATATAGTAAGAACAGTTTATGCTCTTCGTCATCCTTCATCTGCCCGCCGATAATGGTATTGAGATTAAATTTAAAGCCCGATTTTTCGAGCGCGGCTTTATCTTCAATAGCTACGCGTTTTACCTGCTCGCCAAAAGCGTTAACCACTTTGTAGAGCTTGTTGTAGCTGTCGGATTCCTTGTCCAGCAACTCATCAAAATAAACAATGGCCTTATCGCGCACCGAGCGCAAACCACTGGTCATGATAAACAGGGAGCAATTCTCTTTTTGAAATACCGACAGTTTCTTTTTAATGGTCACATCGGTACCTGTGGTGATACGGGTATCGGCAATAGCCACCAGGCCCTTTTTTACTTTGATGCCTAAGCAATAAGTCATACGGATAACAGGTTGATCATTTAAAATTCAACGCCGCAAAGTAAATTAATAATTTGTGTTTAAACGATGGTTTCAGGCAACATTAATTTTAAACAGCTATATTTAATATAAATATTACACTAATGAAATATAAGCTACTTTGTACAGCAGTGGTTATCTGTACTTTGCTCTCATCCGGCAAACCGGCGTTAACAGGGCAGGATGTTTTGAAAATGATGTATAGCAAATACGCTGGCAAATGGCATAAGGCGCTAACGTTTAAGCAAACCACCGAGCGATATCGTAACGATACCTTACGATCAAAACAAACCTGGCGCGAATCGATGCTCTATCCCGATAAATTACGGATAGACATTGAGCCGCTGGCTGATAACAACAGCATTATATTCCGCGGCGACTCTACGTATCGCATTGCGGCCGGGCAACTCAAATCAGCTTCCGGCCAGGGCAACGATCTGATCTTTTTATTGGGCGGTTTATATTCTTATCCTTTAGCTCAAACCATTGATAAACTTAAAAGCTTAGGTTACGATATTACCCGGGCGCACGAAGATACCTGGAAAGGTAAACCGGTTTATGTAATAGGCGCCGGGCAAGGCGATTTGAAAGTCAGCCAGTTATGGATAGACAAAGAAGATCTGTACCTGGTGCGGATGATCGAGTTTAATAAAGGCACCAAGGAAGAAGCCTTGTTTGATGACCATTTAAAAGTGGGTAACGCCTGGACAGAAACCAAAGTGCACTTTTACATTAATGATAAGTTATTACAGGTTGAAAGCTATTACGATGTAAAAGATGCTCCCGGTTTAAATGCCGCTATATTCGATCCTACTCATTACGTAAAATCCGACGGGCAATAATGGCTCAGGAATGCGCCTGATATTTGGTACCTTTAAAAGCGTTGCCATTAGAATGTGAATTAAAATAACTTGGGTTAATGGAATTAACATGCCCGGTACTTTCCTTTACCGAAGCATGTGATTTAGATGTTTCGATGCATGTAGAAGCTATCAGAACAATTTTGGGCTCGGACCATGCCTTTTTAACGGGGGAGTTTGCGCTCATAACAAATAATGTAAGGATCAAGTGTTTTGCAAAAGTACATTATTTTCAAAACAGGTCAATAAGGATATAGAATTCGTACATAAGCCGCTTTCAAATTCTGCGAAATTGGCATTTCAATAAACTATTTTGGCAGTATGTAGTGTAGTAATCACACTTACTTTTATTGGTGCTTTAAAAACGCTTAGTTTGCGTTTCAATTAAACCGATTTCTGTACGCTTATGTCTCCTGCAAAAAAAACTTCAGTCCTGCTGTTTTTGATCATTCTGGGTTTTAGTCCTGCTTTTTCCCAGCAAAAAATACGTCTCACCAATAACTGGGAATTCATAAAACAAGATCTTGGCAGCGTTTGGGAGGCAGTACGCCCTATCCCAGCTCCCGATAACCCTGAAGCCGTGCCCGTATGGCAAGCGGTTAACTTGCCACATTGCTTTAACAGCCGCGACGCTGTTGACCCGACAGGGAATTATTACCAGGGCCCGGGATGGTACCGAACACGTTTAGATATACAGAACAGTTACGAAAACGGACGTACCTTATTGCATTTTGAAGGTGCCGGACAAAAAACCGATGTTTATGTGTACACCACGAAGGTTGGCTCACATTTAGGCGGGTACGACGAATGGACCGTAGATATTACCGATGCCGTTGCGGCTTTTAAGAAAACGGAGGCTTTTACTAAACGCTTTAACGGTAAAGTACCCGTTGAGATACGTTGCGATAACTCGCGCGATGTGGAGAGCATTCCATCGCGGATGTCGGATTTTTGTGTGTATGGCGGCTTATACCGCTATCTCGATCTGGTTTATACCTCAGCCCTGTCGTTAGATAAAGTTTTCGCTTCCGCGGAAGTTGATAAAGAAGGCAAAATGGGCAAAATGAATATCAAAGCCAGGTTTTATAATCCGTCTTCGACAACGTCAGCCAATGTGCAGGTTGTGGTTACGGATCCTCGCGGCAAGGTCGTTAATCAAAGCAATAGTAATTTAACAGCCCTTAATGCCGATGAACCTATTGGCTTGTTTGCCATAAAAAACCCGGTACTATGGTCGACGGCCAATCCGCAACTTTATACAGTACAGGTAACCGTAAACTCGGCAGGCGGCACAGTTAAACAAACTGAGAAAGTAGGTTTCCGCAATTTTGAGTTTGTGGATAACGGGCCTTTTATGCTAAACGGCAAACGCCTGTTACTACGCGGCACGCATCTGCATGCCGACCAGGCCGGTGTAGCCGCTGCGATGACGGAAGATATGATCCGTCCCGAAATGCAGATGATCAAGGATATGGGCGCCAACTTTATCCGTTTGGGGCATTACCAGCAATCACAAATTGTACTGAACCTTTGCGATAGTTTGGGCCTTTTAGTTTGGGAAGAAACGCCATGGTGCCGTGGTGGCCTTGGCGGCGATGTGTATAAAAACCAGGCACGCAGCATGCTCACCAATATGATAGAGCAGCATTACAACCACCCGGCCATCATCATTTGGAGCCTTGGAAACGAGAACGACTGGCCCGGTGATTTTGAGGAGTTCGACAAGGAAAAGATCCGCGCTTTTATGAGCGAGCAGAACGACCTGGCGCACCACCTCGATCCTTCACGCAAAACGGCTATCCGCCGCTGCGATTTTTGCAAGGATATTGTGGATGTGTATTCGCCAACCATTTGGACCGGCTGGTATGGTAAAGGTTTGTACACCAATTATAAAGACCTGGAAGAAAAAGGCTTTAAATCCGTTAAACACTTTTTACACGTGGAATGGGGCGGCGATAGCCACCAGTTCCGCTTTTCTGAAAATCCTGAAGAAGTAAAAGCTAAAGGAAAAAAGAAACCGGGTGATACGACTAAAGTGGAAATAAGCTATTCGAAAGATGGCGACTGGAGCGAAAGCTATATCTGTAACCTGTTCGACTGGACATTGAAAGAGCAGGAAAATATGCCCTGGTTAACCGGTACCGCGTTCTGGACGTTTAAGGATTTTGCAACGCCGTTACGTCCGGATAATCCCGTACCATTCATTAACCAGAAAGGCGTTGTGGCACATGATCAAACGCCTAAAGAAGAATACTACGTGGTGCAATCGTATTGGGCAGATAAACCCATGGCGCATATTTACGGGCATACCTGGCCGGTGCGCTGGGGTAACACCGGCGAAGAAAAGATGGTTAAAGTATTCTCTAACTGCGACGAAGCCGAACTGTTTGTAAATGGTAAAAGCTACGGCACTAAAAAACGCAACAGCCAGGATTTCCCGGCCGCCGGCCTGCACTGGATGGTGGCTTTTAACAAAGGTGACAACCACATTAAAGTCATCGCTAAAAAAGGTAAAACTACCATTACCGACGAGATAGACCAGCAATATCAAACCGATAAATGGGGCAAACCAGCCAAACTGGTAATGGAGAAAATTGGCGAGAAGGATGGTATAGCTACTGTGCAGGTAAAGCTATACGATGCCAACAATGTACAGTGCCTCGACGCTGCCAACTGGATCAATTTTTCCCTTGCCGGGGACGGTATTTTATTGGATGACCTGGGCACCTCGACGGGTTCGCGCAAGGTACAGGCTTATAATGGCCGCGCGCAGATCAGCATTGATATGCGTAAAGGTAAAAGTGTTGTGGGTGTGGCTTCGGCTGGGTTAAAGAGTGTTTTTGTGGAGTTGTAGGGGGATTGGCGAAAGTCATCCTGAACTTGTTTCAGGATCTCTCAGGACAAGCATTTCCATTTTGCTAAGCTATAATGTTTGATTAGTTTTATTAAATGAACAGACCCCGAGCTGGTCGAAGTTTAAAACTTCGACCTAACATAGTGCAAGCATTCTGCTTGCTTAAGCTGAAAGCTTAATATATCTATAGGTCTAAGTTGCAAACTTAGACCAGTGTACGAGGATCAGGGTATAGGGCTGAGAAACCCCGCTATCCGAAGTCTCCCGACTTCGGATTAAATATGTTATGTAGTCTGAGACTACACGCATAGTCGTTCGAAGTCAGAGACTTCGAACAGCATAAGTACACCAGTGCGACAGTAGTATTTCCTTTGATTATTCCGATCAAAAAACGTATATTTATATGATTAGGCAGTGTTTTCAGCCAATTGTTCTTTGATCTGAGCGCACACATGGGTATACCCATCAACACCCATGTCATACCCATGTGTTTTATGGGGGTTAAACGATGTAAAAGTGTCTTTAAAGCAACACAGGGCCTATTTAAGCTAAAGTCATTTAAAAACACCCATAAATACCCATGACCCCTAAGCGGTGAAACATCGGCTTACCGCCGGTTAGCTTTGGCAGGATATCAGGCAGGTATTTCGTCGATTTGTTCTGATATGGTTTCGGCTATTTTGCTTCCAAACCGCCTCTCCTGCAAGCGATCGTACTCTTTTACATAATCCGGGTTTTCGGTGCCCATCAGCCTGTCCCAAAAGCGGAAATAGAGGCCGTAGTTACCTACAAATTTGCTGTGATGCAAGTTATGATAAACCGACGTGTTGAATAGCCGGAACCACACTGTGGACCTGAAACGTTTGGGTGCTATCTCATATCCCAAATGGCCGTAAACATTGATCATAAAGGCGCTGATCGTAAACCAGACAATAGCCAGTGGATGGATAGGAATCACTGATACGATAACGATCAAAACCAGGCTCTCTGTCCATGCTTCCAGGAAATGAAATGAATAGGACGTCCAGGGTGATGGGTTGGTAGACTTGTGGTGCAGCAGATGTGTATACTTAAATATCGCTTTGTGGTGCAGCGCCCTGTGCATCCAATAAAAATAGGTATCGTGAATGACGAGACAAACCACCACACTCACCCAAAACCACCAGATGGGGTAATCGTGAATAGAAAAGTACATATGCGTATAGTTTCTGACCGGGGTATAGAAAACAACGTATGCCATTACACTAAAAACGAGGGTAGTTTGCATGGAATGTAAGATATCCCTGATAAAATCCTTAAGCGGCGCGGCTTTGCCTTGTATTTTGGATTTACCGGCGCGGTTCTTCAATATCTTGTAAAATATAAAGAAAGGGACACCCGCCATAACAAAGTACCGCAACGCAGATATGCTAAAAACCCCGATAAATGTTTTTTGCAGATGTTCCATAACCAATACTGAATATACAAAAATAGCCAGATGACTCCCAATTTAACGCACTGAGTAGTATTTAATTTTTATATCCACTTCCCGATGCCTTATTACTCATGTAAAACACCAATTTGCCGCCACCCATAATATCGGCGTGGGTTAGGTAAGGATGATCGAGTGGCTGTCCGTTAAGGGTTACTTTTTTAACATAAACGTTCTTTTCACTCTGCCCCACCGCTTCAATGCCGAAAGTTTTACCATTGCCCAGGTTGATGGTTGCTCCATCAAATGACGGGCTGCCTAAAGAGTACCTGTCTGAGCCCGGCGCTACCGGGTAAAAGCCCAAAGTGCTGAATATATACCAGGCGCTCATTTGGCCGGTATCGTCATTCCCTCCTAAACCATCAGGAGTTGGTTTATACATGCGCGGGATGATCATCCGTACCCGCTCCTGGGTTTTCCAGGGCTGGCTTGTCCAGTCGTACAGGTAGGCCACATGATGACTTGGCTCATTGCCATGCACATAGTTACCAATGATGCCATCACGGGTAATATCTTCGGTTTCGGCGAAGTACTTATCGGGCAGGTTCATGGTGAAGAGCGAATCGAGGTAAACGATGAAACGCTTGTCGCCGCCCATCAGCTTGATCAGCGTGGTTGGGTCGTGCGGAACATAGAGGGTATAGTTCCAGGCATTGCCTTCGATAAATCCCTGGTTGATGGTAGATAGCGGATCGACGTTCTTTTTGAAAGTACCATCACCAAGTTTTGGCCGCATAAAGCCCGATTGTTTATCGAACACGTTGTTGAAATTCTGTGAGCGTTTGATGAACTCATTATAGACATCGGTACGACCAAGTTTTTTTGCCAGCTGAGCTATGCACCAGTCATCGTAAGCAAATTCCAGCGTCGATGATACGGCGTTTCCGTCCTTGTCATCGGGGATATATCCGTTGTCGATATAATAACCTAATCCCATAAAAAAACGCTGATGGGCGGTTGTTACACAGGCATCGAGCGCTTTGTTGGCATCCACACCGGGCGCACCTTTGATGGCGGCATCGGCCAGTACTGATACGCTATGGTAGCCGCTCATACACCAGTTCTCGTTTGCCGAATTCGACCAGATGGGCAGCATATGTTCGGGGCTTTGCTCAAAATGCGCGATCATCGATCGTACCATATCGGCATTACGCTCCGGCTCAATAATATTGAAGAGCGGGTGCAACGCGCGATGGGTGTCCCACAAGGAAAATGTGGTATAATTGGTAAAACCATCTGCACGGTGCACGTTTTGGTCGAGACCTTTATATCGCCCGTCAACATCCATATAAACCGTCGGGTTGATCATGGTATGGTACATCGAGGTATAAAAGTTCTGCTTATCCGCTATGCTTTCACTTTGGATAGTGATCTTGCTTAGCTCCTGCTGCCATGCTGCCTGGCCATCGTTCTTTACTTTTTCAAAGTCCCAGCCCGGTATTTCGGCCTGCATGTTTTTCAACGCGCCATCCATACTTACGGGCGAAAGCGCCATTTTCACTTTGATCTTCTCTCCTGCTGTTGTAGCGAAATTGAAGTAGGCCCTGATCTGCTTTCCAGCTACTTCCGGGAAGTTATGGCTTTGATTGAATTTGCCCCAGAAGCCGCGGTAAACCTCACGCTTGCTGCCATTTACATTGCCGTACTCAACAAATGGTTTTGAAAATTTCATCGCGAAATACAGCGTGCGGTTTTTGGCCCAGCCATTGGTTTGGCGGTAGCCCACAACCGTACCGTCATCCATCACGTGCATGTAGGTCCACACGTTTTTATCCTCGTAATTGTAAATACCTGCCATGAGGTCGAGGATGATATGCGCATGATCGCTTGCCGGGAAAGTGTATTGGTGAAAGCCCACGCGTGTGCTGGTGGTCATTTCGGCAGTGATATTGTAATCGTCGAGCTTAACCTTGTAGTAGTTAGCCTCTGACACTTCATTGGCATGTGTAAACGCGGATCGGTAGCCACTACGGGGTTTATCGGCTGTACCCGGGTTGAGCATGAGTTTGCCAACTGTCGGCATAATTAGGAAGTCACCCAGGTCAGAGTGGCCGGTACCGCTAAAGTGGGTATGACTAAAGCCCACAATGCTTTTATCATCATACTGGTACCCGGCACAATATTTATACACATCCGGATCGTACTTGCCGTTTTTTACATAACCAACCGTGTCCGTTTCGGGGCTAAGCTGCACCATCCCGAAAGGAACCGTAGCACCTGGAAAGGTATGCCCCATACGTTGTGTGCCTATAATAGGTTTTACGTATTGAACTAAATTTTCGGCAGGCTTGGTTTGCGCCGAAACAATAAATGGGATTGTGATAATTAACGCGGTCAGTATCTTTTTCATTTCGTTTGGATATGCTTTGCGCGATGAGGTATCGCCGCACTCAAAATACTGCAAAAAAACCGGGATTTAAAAAAATGGTCGTCATTCATCTAACCAAAACCATTTGCATGTTTAACAGTTATTTCAAAAAGTAAAAGTTATGGAAATTACGGTTGATCGCAGTATCAGGCACTGGTGGGTATTTGTATTACGGGGTGCAGGTTTCTTCTTTTTGGCGATATACCTTTTCGGCTCGCCCGAAAACGCCTTGCAAATCATGGGCTATTTGTTTAGCCTGGCAATCTTATTTGCCGGCTTAACGGAAATTTTCCATGCCTACAACGATAAATATTCTACCGTACGCAGTTGGCATTGGATTATAGGCGTTGTTGATATTATATTAGGCATCATCCTCTTCTCGCACGTGGGTACAAGTGTAACCATTTTGCGTATCGTGCTTGGGCTGTATATCCTGTTTCGTGGTATTTCTATTCTGAGCTTTCGCCGATCATTCGGGCGTAACTGGTGGGTAACTATCGGCGGATTGATCGTTTTTATCTTTGGGTTGATCGTATTGTTTAACGGCGCCTTCGGCAACATGACTATGGTCACCTGGACGGCCATCGCCTTCCTGTTTATGGGCCTGCTGAATATATTATTGGGGTTGAGGTTAAGGCCCAAAAGCTAAACCGGGCCAATTTTGTTGAATAACGAGCCAATCCCGTTCATTTTTATACGCAGGTATTTCGGCAAATTCGGCCAGCCAATCATACTACATGAATTTCATTAAAAAAGTGACCTGCTGTCTGACGTTGTGTACAGGCTTAACAGCCTTAACATACGCCCAGGATACCGAAAGCTGGGATAAAAATGTATCCGGTAAAGAACACCCCAACATCCAATGGTTTAAAGATGCCAAGTTCGGTATGTTCATCCATTGGGGATTGTTTTCGCAAACCGGCGGTAGCTGGAACGGCAAAAACTATTACGGCATCTCCGAATGGATGATGAACCGCGGCAAGATACCAGCCGCCGAGTACGCCACTATCGCAAAAAACTTTAACCCAACAAAGTTCGATGCCAGGCAATGGGCACAGATAGCCAAGGATGCAGGTATGAAATATATGGTCGTAACGGCCAAACATCACGAAGGCTTCGCGATGTTCGATTCCAAGGTGTCTGATTTTAATATCGTCAAAGCTACACCCTACGGCAAAGATCCCATGAAAACGCTATCGCAGGCTGTGCGCGACGCAGGTTTGCAATTCGGCTTTTACTATTCGCAATACCTCGATTGGCATGAACCAAACGGTGGTGGCAACCGCTGGGATTTTGACGATACTAAAAAGGACTATGCCTTGTATTACAAAACCAAGTCCATACCACAGATCAAAGAGTTAGTGAGTAATTACGGTCCGCTGGGTTTATTGTGGTTCGATCAATCCGGCGGTTTGGATAAAGCCGGTACGCAAAAACTCATTGATGAAGTTCGGGCCATTCAGCCTGGTTGTTTGATCAGCAGCCGTGTGGGTAACGGCCTTGGCGATTTTAAGGACTATGGCGATGGCGAAGTTCCCGCCGTGGTTTCTACACCTGGCGCATGGGAGGCCTTGTTTACACACAACGATTCGTGGGGATACAGCAAGTTCGATTATAATTTCAAAACCCCTAAAGAGATCATCCGCCTGCTGGCGACCGTATCATCAAAAGGCGGCAACCTGATCTTAAACGTAGGTCCTGATAGCACCGGGCAGATCCCGGCATACTCGGTTAAATACCTGCACCAGGTTGGCCAATGGCTTAAAGTAAATGGTGTTGCCATTTATGGTAGTACACAGGGTTTTATAGGCCCGCAACCCTGGGGTGTAACTACTTCAAAACCGGGTAAACTGTTTCTGCACATTTTTGAGCGCCCCCGCAACGGGATTATCCTCGTTCCGGATATGGCGCAAACGATTAGCAAAGTACACCTGCTGGCTAACAAACAACCTTTGATCTTTACCAAAAAAGGCGGTGACCTACTCGTTAGGCTGCCAAAGCTAACCGATGATAATACAGTGATCGAAGTAGATTACACCGGCAAAGCAGGTAAACTGAGTATCAATACACCAGTAATGGTATCTGCCCAATATGATAACAATCCGCTCGATGCCGCTTATGCCCATGTATCGGGCAACAGCCAGATCAAAAGCATTACCTCGAGCCATTATTTTGGTGACTGGAAACACAATACCTGCATCACTAATATGGCCGCTGTTAGCGACGCCGCTACTTTTAAAACCCGCATTATTGAGCCCGGCGATTACAAAATAACCCTTGAATACTCCTGCCCCCCGATTCAAGCCAAACAAGAGGGCGTATTAAGCATTAATGGCAAGGACTACCAGTTTGAAACTCTGGCGGTGAATGACTACGAGAGCCATAAACCCCTGCTATTCATCCGGCAAACGGTCGCTATTGTTAGCATTGATAAATCGGGTGTGTATGAACTCAGCATGCATCCCTTACAGCAGGGAACTGAGCTGTTTAAATTAAAAACCATTTGGCTCGAGCCTGTTAATTAACCTATCTTTAACCTATAACCCAAAACAAACTTTTTATGAGATCATTTTTTTGCCTGTTATTACTCGGCTGGTCATCGCTGGCGTTTAGCCAGGATGCCGCAAACACCGAAAAAACCGTTCGCCTGGTGGCCGACCATATCATCCAAAACACTACTTTCAAATTTGTCAATAACAAGACCCATCAAAAATACGATTCTACAACAGGTCTCGCACCTTCGGCAGATATCAAGGCCGAAAGCACTTACAACAAATGGGCCTATGTAAACGGTGTTTTAACAGTGGGTATGATGCATACCGCCGACGTACTTGGCGACAAAAAATACTCGGATTATTCGCAGCATAACTTCGAATTTATCTTCAACAATATCAGCTATTTCGAAAGCTTATATAAGGCTAATACCCCAAAAGTTGAATACGGATCCGTTTTCAGTATGGGCAACCTTGATGCCTGCGGCGCTATGGCAGCAGGCTTGTGCGATGTTGACGCATTGGCTCATCGTAAAGATTTTCGCGCTTATCTGGACAGGGCCGCAATTTATATCACCACCAAACAACAGCGTTTGCCCGACGGTACCTTGTGCCGACCACGCCCGCGCGATGGCACGCTTTGGGCTGATGACATGTATATGAGTATCCCGTTTTTGGCGCGTATGGGGAAAATAACCGGCGACAATAAGTACTTCGACGATGCTATTAAACAAGTTGAGAATTTCAATAAGTATCTGTACGATCCATCAACCGGGCTGTATATCCATAATTATTTTGCCGATGTCGCCATGAATGGGGTAGCCCATTGGGGACGCTGCAATGGCTGGGTAGCGATGGCACAGGTTGAGTTATTGAGCAATTTACCAGCCAATCATCCTAAACGTGCTGAGCTGATCAGGTTATTGCTGCGCCAGATTGTTGGCTATTCGCGTTACCAGGACCAAACCGGTTTATGGCACCAGTTGTTAGATAAATCGGATTCGTACCTCGAAACATCGGTAACAGCAATGTTCACCTACTCTGTAGCCAAAGCTGTTAACGAAGGCTGGATCCCAACAAGCTATTTAAGCATAGCCCGCGAAGGCTGGAAAGGTTTGCTAACTAAAATAACCCCCGACGGGCAACTGCAGGACGTCTGCATTGGTACCGACATGGAAAATGACATCAAGTTTTACTACACAAGACCGACGCAACTCAATGATACACATGGCCTTGGCGCATTGTTATTAGCCGGAACCGAACTGATCAGAGCTGACAAGCTGGCGAAGAAATAAATTGACAGGTGAAGGAGTTTATCAGCTAATGATAAACTCCTTTTGAATGGGTTATAATCCTTTCAAATGTCTGCGGTATTTTTCCCAAAGCAGGCGGGCGGTTATCTGCGGCGATAGCGCGATTTTATTAGTGCTTATTTCGATATTCCCGATCAATTGATAGGCATCCGGACGTATCTCTGCCCAATAAATGTATTCGTCGCGTACAAAATTATCACCGCCGCCATGGCCAGTACCTGTTGTACCATCTACTCGTCCCGCAAACTTTCCATCTTTAACTGTACCCAATACCACATCGATGTAGGTATTGGCAAAAGGCAAAAGGTCGCTCAATTTTAAATTATAAAGGCCGCTATTGTAAGCGATCACCAAACCCTCCGAATCGTATGCAAAGTGATTGGTATCTTCGATCCCACGTGGTTGGGCGATTGAATAGGGATATACCCTGCAATCCGATCCTATTGCCGAACGTGTTGGGTTTGCCGCGGTAATAAACCAATCGATGTTAGATTTTGCAATAGCTACATACTTCGCAAGCCGTGCAGGATCATCATTTAAAACCTGGTGGCACAAAGCCAATCGCGTAAAGCCATCGGTCAATAGCCAGGCCTGATTCCATGGCGCGGCTTCATTTGCTTTATAAGTGTTTGGTGCCCCCGGGAAATAATACCGGTTTTTATCGCTGGCGCGGATAAAATGCGGCAGTATCCATTGATCTATAACATAATCACCTTCGGTAATATACTTTAGCGCCCGCTCTTTATAGGTGGCTCCGAAGTTGTTTGAGTTGCCAATACTTACCCTATCGTTCCATATCGCGGGGGTTTGTAAAATCAAATACGCGCAATAGGCCATATGCCCCAACGTAGCGCCCTGTTCTACTCCTGCACCTGCCGGACTAACTCCTGGTGCAGAAGATGGCCATACGGGCTCTATTTTACCTGTCCAGCAAATCAACTGCCCGCCCTTCGATGCAGGTAACAGATCATTACGTCCCGACAATGCATCATCGCATAACAAGATCATCTTATCCAGTATAGCTTTGTCATGTGTAGCTTCGTACATCAACCCGCAGGCCTCAATAGCCTTGCCGGGATTACCAAAAACCCAACCGTTACCGCTATTAGGTTTGGGTGTTTCCCAATTGGCCATGTAGTTTTTAAACGCGTCTGTCTCGTTTTGAGTAACTGGCCCGGTCAAACTCTCAATGAGCATTGGGTTACCCGCTATAGGTTTGGGATTATCTGTAAAAGCCAACAAACAAAAAGCGGTCGGTAATATAAAAAATCTACTTAATTTCATAAACATCATTATATCAGTTAATTTACAGGAATTAACTCAACTTCTAATACCTTCATTAAATTGGTTTTGCTTATTTGCAAAGCGTTCAATTGCAACGTATGTGTACCGGGGTGTAAGCTAACTGTGCCTATCTCTTCTTCTTTTACTTCTTCTTTAGCGGTTGATATAACCTTGCCGGTTTTAACAAGATCGCCAAGTTTTAATTCAAAGGTTCCTTCATCTGTATTATCGGCCAGGTATTTCAATACTACCTTAAAGCTTGCCGGTTTGATCAACCTGAAATTCCATTTGATCTGCTGATCGGTACTCTTCCAGCCATCAACATAATAGCGATCAGTCTTACCATCCCCAAAGCCAAAACCCTTGCCAGTTAGTTCGGCGTCGAAAGCCAATAAATGATTGGTTATACCTGTGCCGGCCAATAATCTTGTCGCATCAGTTTCAATGGAGCCTTGGGTTTCTAACACAATAACTGTATTCATGGCATCGGGCGCCTGGCTCGGCACGCTGATATCAATATCCAATGGACCTATCCTTTTAAAATCAAGCGGCTTTTTGTTTGGATCGGCAAGCAGGTAAGCTTTGCTGATATTACTTTTTAAACCGCCCACTATTAAACTGCCATTTGCCGGCCAGTCAAACACGTGCAGGTAAAGCAAATTCCCCTTACGGGTTGATACGCCCCAGCTCTGAAACGGCAACGGTGTTTTGGTGGTTTGATAAATGCTCGATGAGTTTTTGTCCATCCATTTGGCAATGCCGTTTAGTATGGAAACATCTTCGGGAGCGATCTCGCCATTACCCATCGGGCCGATATTCATGAGCAGGTTACCGCCACGCGAAGCTGATTTTGCCAGTAGTTGGATAAAAAAGCTTACCGGCTTTTGGCTCTTATCAAATTTAGAGTATCCGTAGGATTCGTTGGTTGTTGGTATAGCTTCCCAATCCCCTTCTACCGGGAAAAACTCTGCCGGCCTGTCAGCCGTGTTTCTGTAATCACCAAAATCGGCGCCTCCGCCACGCGCTAGCCGCCCGTTAACCACCACATTCGGATCAGTTTCGCGGATAGCTTTCAATATCCTGATATTCTCGGATAACGGCAGCTTTTGCGGGGTATCGAACCATAAAATATCCGGATGATATTTAGTGATCAGTTCTTTGATCTGTGGGATAGCTTTGGTATTGACATAGTTTACGGCCTTTGGCAATAGTTCCGGGTGCAGATCGTACCAGTCACGACCGCCAAAAAGATTCAGGTCGCCACCCGGGTTTTTATAATCCCAATCGTTACCCGGTGCATCAGGGTGCTCCCAATCAAAGGCATGCGAATAGTAAAACCCGAATTTAATGCCATACTTTTTACACGCTGCCGAAAGATCGGCCATCGGGTCGTGCTTCCAGGCGGTTTGTTTAACCACATTATAGTCGGATACGTCCGAATTATACATCGCGAAGCCGTCATGGTGCTTCGCGGTAATGATCATATATCGCATACCTGCATTCTTGGCCATTTTAACCCAGGCATCGGCATTAAACTTTACCGGGTTAAACTGGTGTGCCAACTCCAGGTATTCGGCGCGTGGGATCTTTTCCTTACGCATTAGGTGCTCAGCGTAACCACTTACCTTTTTGCCTTTCCACTCGCCGCCGGGCAACGAGTAAATGCCCCAATGGATAAACATACCAAAGCGTGCTTCGCGCCACCAGGCCACACGGCTGTCATGTGTTTTCATCGATGCTTTCCACCAGCCATTCTTTGCTTCATCAATAGCTTTCTGGTCGCGGCTTTTAACATCGTTGGCCATCGTTTTGTCTTCATCACCTTTGTTTTGTGCGTTTACAGTAAGGCTATAACTGGTTAATCCTAAAACTATAGCCAAACAGCATATCGAAATCTTATTTTTCATAAATTGTACTGATGTTGTATTATCTAAATTGCTTACTCTTTCAATTTCGGATCGATAAACATTACCTCGCTGGATGTTTGTAAGCCTCTGTTATCCGTTGCCGAAATATACCACATGGTTGTACCTAATGGTACTATCGGGGCGGTTATCAAATTATTATTAAGCTTCGCTTCCGTCGATTCCCATTTGCGGTTCATCAACACACTGGATGTATCACGTGTAAAATTGAGATAAGCTTTCACCACAGGTGCATGTACCTCAATTTTAGCCCTCACTCCTTCTCCCGCGTACTCTGGCTTTTCAATCTTGTTAAGTGGTGTGGTTTTATTGAGATAGCTGTTGATATATGCAAATATCTCATCGTTGACCCACCCGGCATGATGACTGTGTTTTAAGCCGATTTTGATGCTGATATTCTTATCTTTCACCATGCGATAGGTTTTCGCGTAACTATCCAGATAAAAATGCGGGTCGTTAGCGCCATTTAAAAACAGTATGGGCATTTTGGATTTGCCGATATAATTCGATGGATCATACTGCGCCACCCAGGTTTGCCTGTCTATGTCGGTTAGCTTTAACAGTTCTTTCCGCATCGAGCTGTTTTGCAGCAGATATCCGCAGCCATATACCGGCACAGCGGCTTGATACCGATCGTCGACACCGGTCAACAGGCAGGTGATAATGCCGCCCCAGCTAATACCGGTTATCGCGGTACGGTTAACATCAACTTCATGGAAACTCCTGACCAGGTTATTAGCCAGTATCACATCGGCCACAGCCTGAAACATCCATTGCTCGCTCAATTGCGGGGTAATGGCAAAATAGGGCGTTAACGAATTAGGTTCATCAAAACCACCGTCGATATGTTTTTTACCAGGGCCGTTACCGCGCGTATCCATGGCAATAGCAGCATACCCCTTTTTAGCCCACATGATAGCCCATTCTTTAAAAGCAGTGCCGCCGCCGCCATGCACCAATATCACGGCCGGCAGGTTTTTGTCTTTCGATCTGTCGCCGCTCAACGTACCAGGCGTGGCATAATACGCAAATACGTTTTGGGGTTTGCCTTTGTAAGGCAATCCCTGGTAAATAATACCAATAGCCGAATCCGTACTTACTGTTTTATATGCCGGCACATCGTGGATGCCTTTTACATCCCACAAAGTACCTTTTATTTGCGCTCGTACCTGATGCGCCGATGCAAGCAATATGCAAATCAATACTATTTTACTGATAGACTTCATTTATAAACTATTTGGCGTGCTTAACCAGATATAAACCAAAATCGCTGATGGCCGGATATGCCGATGATTTCAGGATGGTCAACTTTACCTTCCACACCGTAACCTTCGGAAACCGGGCTGTTTTATGCTCACCGATGGTTGTGCCCTGTGCCAGTAGTTTCCAATCGCTGTTAACCTGCCCCTCAATTTTATATTGCTGCACATGCATCAGGCCAGTCGCCTCGCTTATCTGTAGTGCGTTGATATTAACCGGGCCTTCCATATCCACTTCAATGTACGGAGTTGTTGTGTTATCCTTTGCAGCCCAATAAGTTTGAGCGTTGCCATCAAGGGCCTTATCCCCGTTATATGTTAACGCATTTTCACGGTTACCATTGGTATTAACCGGGCGGTGAAATGCTTCATCCTTACCTAGCACCTTATCAATTAATACCGGTACATGCTGTGGCCTAACTGACTTGTTTTTAAACTCAGCGATGGTATTTGAACTATAACCGATGTTTTTTAACGCCTGTATACCTACCCGCTCTTTCAACTGTGCCAGGTACAGGCTTTGGATAGCTACAGGCTTATTATGCGATTCAAAGATCCCTTCGGGTTCAATGGGCGTCGTATCAAACAAGCGTGCGGTTTGTTGTCTTCCGCCAATACAGCCTATTGCCCAATTTACCGCACCCGGTGGGTTTTGGATAATGTAGGTTTTGGCAATACAATTCCAGGCTACGGCCCAGCCCATCGTCCAGCCATGGCCGGAGCCGGCGACACCGCGGTTCATAAAATCAATACCGCCATCGGGCACGCTGCAATTATCAACAAGCATACCGGTTGCCCAACGTTGATGCGGTTGAATACGGCTACCCAAGCCGGTAAAAGTACAATTCAATAAAACATTAGGGCCGTACACCAATCCCGATGTCCACACAAAATAAGTATTGCCGCCGCTTATCTCGCAGCGGTCTATCAGGTTCTGGCTGCCCTCCAAACTGAAATCAGAAGGTTTTGATGCACCGAGGTTAGTGTAGGTATGCTTCACAACAACATGTTCCATCGTTATCCTGCTACCGGCGAGTACGGTGGCGTTCATTGTTTCTTCACAAAAAACATCTTTTACCCAGCAATCATCGCCGCCTACGCGGATGGCAGAATACGGCGCATGGCCGTAATCACTCTCTAAGGCGGGACATTGGATATGTAGGTTCTCAATGCCAACCTGAGTTATGCGTTGCGATGGTTCTGCCTTGGCGACCGTTGTTCCGGTTGCGCCTAAATACTGCGCATCGTACGAATCGGAAACGGATATATTTAACGTTAATTTATTACCTGTTATGGCTACTATTTTGCGTTTGATAATGCCCTGTCTCGTTTTACCGATCCAGGTTTCTTTTTTACCATCGCGGTACATATCATCCATCCGCATCAAATGCACCCAGGCATCAGTAACCGGGCGGCGAATAATAACCGTATCGCCTATCGCGAATTGCTTAGCGTCGGCAACTGTGATGCTGTTTGTCCCCGCAGGCACATAAGCATCCGTAATATAAGTTTTGGCCGAAACTATCTCCGCATCGTCCGCCTTCTCTGTACTTCCCAACTTAATATTGGTATTATTCCTGCCAATAATAACCGCAGCGTGCGGACTGCCAACCATATGTATAGTTGTCCCGTTATTGTCCATCCCGCTCCCTTTTAAAACTACTCCGTTTGCCGAAAGTATGATCGGGCCCGAGCAGGTGTAATTACCCGCCGACAATTGTACTGCTCCGCGAAAGCCATTAACCAAAGGCATTGCGCTAACTTCGTTAATGGCAGCCTGTATCTGTTGCAGATCATCAGAGCCGCCCGAAGGTTTCACAGTTTTCTTTATAGGAACGCTTGGCAAAGCAACACCACCATCCATATATCCGGCGTGTGAAAAATCCATTATCCTGTCGCCCCTGGCCGTCGTTTTATATACCAACTTTCCGTTATTACCTACGCGCACCCACTGGCTTTGCGGTTTTTGTTGCGCGAAGAGCATTACAGGTAGACACAGCAATAGGGCAACATTAAAAAAGGTTTTATTCATATCTGCTTAAAATGTTGTTTAGACAACCTGACTGTAAATCAGAAGATGGTTATTGACAAAGTAATCAATAACAGCCATAAGGATAGTATACGATAATGGCAAATTGATATGCTTAATAAACACGGGAAAGTACCCCAATCACATCATTGTTAACCTGGCGTTAACATTCAGCTAAAGTTGCATTGGCATTTTTGACCAATGAGCACCAGGAGGAAATTTATCAAATCGGGCATAGCATGTGCCGCCGCCATCAATTTACTACCGGCAATTAACGCGTTTGCCGCGGATAAAAACGAATTGCCAAAAACCGCCGGTAAATTAAAACTCCGTTTAGCTATCGCGTCCGACGGTCATTACGGGCAACCGGATACCGATTCGGATGGCTTTTACGACGACCTGGTCAAATGGTTAAACAAAGAACATCAAACCAATCACCTGGATCTGGTGATTATTAACGGCGACCTGGTACATAATCGCCCAGACCTGCTCCCAAAAGTAAAACAAGCTTATTTAGACAAACTACCGGTACCGTATTATACCATCCCCGGCAATCATGATTTTGCCGATGCCACGGTTTGGAAAAATGTGTTTGGGTACGAAGACAAATATGTGGTGGATAAAGGTGATATCGGCTTTGTTTTTGCCAATACCGCCGATACCAAAGGTGGCTATGCTTGTCCGGACGCTGCTTTTCTTAAAGCTTCGTTAGAGCAGTTTAAGGCCAAGCCCATCGTATTTGTAATATTGCATATCCCGCCGCATCAGTGGCTGCCTGAGGAAAAAACCATTTTTGTTGATTGCCCGGAGATCGTCGAATTACTGCACAGCTATCCGAATGTAAAAGCAGCATTCCACGGGCACGATCATAGTTTAGACAGCATCCGGTACACCGGTAAGCTACCGCATTTATTCGATTCGCATTTTGGTGGTAACTGGGGAACGGCATACAAAGGTTACCGCATTGTTGAGGTAGATCTGGATAATAAGATCTCAACCTACCAGGTTAACGCCAGCCAGAACCCCATGTTGAACAGCTTTAGCTTTTAACAGGAGCTATTCGACGTTCTTTATCGAAAAATAGGCAAACTTCAAATCCTCGTCCCTGATGTACGACGGGGTTTTTAAACTGCGGTATATCCCCCATTTCGGCCGGCAAAATGATGTACCTTTTCGCCACAAGTCGATATTAGGATTACTGTAACTTAGTAGAACTTTGCCATCACTTACTCGTACGATCTCTATACTATAAGTGCCCTGCGTATCGTATTTTAATTTCTCAGTAGCTTTCACCCATTGACCTTTAAAATCAGCCAGATCAACGCTTTTCAATACGCCCTGGCTGGTTTCTTTGCTCGATCCGGTATGGATCACCTCCATCTTATCCGGAGTTCCGTAACGCGGTGTCAATGTAATTACTGGTGCTCCGGCATCACCATCACCTGCTTTGATCTGGTGAATATGCGTAAAGCTCGGCTGTGCCTTAAAGTTGCTGTCTATTTTAAACTCCCATTCGTATTGCACGGTTTTGCCCTGTTCGCCTTTTACTTTTTTATCCGATGGGCCATAAGTTTTAATCTCGTTACGCTGACGGTCGTAGTTGTGGCACCGGTCGTTATCTATCGTAGCATGGATATGGAATACAAAAACCCACTGTTTCAATTGATCATCATAAGCTTCGGTGATGTGCTTAACCGGGTGTACACAATCCGGAACTTCATATGCTGTACCGCCCAATACTTTGCTGATCTGCTGGTAGGCGTCTTCGCCTCCTCCGTTGGCTTTTAAAATTACCTGCGCGCGTAAACCCGGCGCAGTTAAAAAAAACAGCCCGGCTAACCAGGCTGCTTTCACTAAACAATTATTACCATTCATTACTATGAGTTCTTTTTTTTATTTTGCTTTACGCAGACTAACCATTACCACCCCATGCTGGGCAACATCGGCTTTAAATTCGCCGTCAAATGTGCCGAGGTCTTTCTGGCGCCACAAATCACGGACAATATATTTCCCGGTTATTTTCAGATCCGACCAGTTTAACACTACTTGTTTAGTGCCTTCGTCGCCCGGATTAAACAATCCAACAGCTTTTGATCCGTCTTCCAGATCTTTGGCCATCACACCTGCTTCACCCTGACGGGATATTACCATGGCTTGTTTACCTAAAGCGTCCTGGTTAACCGCTAAAACTTCATCGTTGGTTAATAAACTCAAAGTAAACGCATCCAGTTTGGTCAAATCGCAGCCCAAAAGCAACGGCACCGACATTAAGCACCAGGCGCTAACATGTGTATATTGTTCATCGGCAGTGAGATTGCTTGGGTGATAATCTTTTCCCCAGCCAACAACGCCAACAACCATCATATCCGGATCATTCCAATGTCCCTGGCTTGCGTAAGGTTCCCATTTATCCTGCGAGAACAAACGAGGCTTTAAACTTTTCCAGCTATCGCGGATATCGCCGCCGGTACGCCATGTATTCGATACTTTCGACAAATCGCCGATAGAAGCAAAAGGCGTACTGTTCGATAAGCTGAAAACAATATCACGGCCGCTTGCGCGCAAAGCATCAAACATCTTTTTTGTTTCCGGCATTTCAATCGGGTTCCAGTCGTATTTCAAATAATCCACGCCCCATTTTGCCCATTGCTTTACATCCCCATCAACAAAATCATAAGTACCAATTTTGTATGGGAAAAGTTTTTTATTGCGCGGTACTTTATCCATTTCGGGTGTACGTACAAATGTACCCTCAGGATTGTCGGCCGACCCGCCGATGTGATGCCCGTACGATTCGATCCATGGAGTCGAATAAATCCCCATTTTTAAACCCAAAGCATGGATCTCGTTGCTTGCTTTCTGCATATCCGGAAATGTTTCGGGGTTCGATTGTATTGCATGGTACTCGCCTCCCCTTGCACCCTGCCATACGTCATCGATATTCATATAGCTCCAGCCATGATTGATCAATCCCGACGTTACCATGGCTTTAGCATTAGCCAGCAATAAGTCTTCGGTAACCTTAGCGGCATAAATATTCCAGCTGTTCCAGCCCATTGGCGGGGTAAGGACTATGTTTTCGCCAACCACTATTTTAAATGGCCTTTTGGTATCAGCTACTTTGTTTTTTGCATGCAGAATGATCTCATAAGTTCCAGCTTTCTCTATCGAACCCGACAATTGCCCGGTGGTCGCGTCAAGTTTAACCCCCGCCGGTAACTTATCAGCTGTAAATTTCATTGGCCTATCACCGGTAGCAGGTACGGTAAACAAAATTGGATGCCCCGGGCGTACGCCAAATATTTTTGGCCCATTAATGCGTGGCTCAGGCCCACTTTTAGGAGTCAATATTGCTGTGGTATTATCTACCACAACATTCTGGGCTTTGATAATTATCGGGGCTGCTAAAAAGCAAATCATCGCTACGCAGGCCGACAGTGTTTTTTTATTCATTATATATTTGAGAAAATAATTAGTCAATCGAGCCACTCTTCATTTTACCTTGAGGTGCCACGGCATCAGTAGTAACCTTACCTTTTACTTCGAGTTTGACTACCGACGCAACTTTATCAGGGGCATTCGCAGGTACATTAACAGTCAGGTTATCGCCATCTTTTTGCGACTTTAAAGCAGAACCGCTGGCCAATAGTTTTGCCGAAAGCACTTCATTCTTTAATCCCGGCACAACCAATTTACCATCGGCGGGCCAGTTAAATACTGATAGATATAAGATTGTTTTACCGTCTTCAATCTTCTTAGTGCAACGTCCCCATGGTAAAACAGGCAACGGACTTGCCGTGGTGGCATAAATAGCCTCGCTGTTTACTTTCATCCATGCACCTACAGCTTTCAGATCATCTATACTGCCTTGCGGAAACTGTCCAAGCGGATCGGGGCCTACGTTCAACAAATAGTTACCACCCTTTGATGCGATATCACATAGATTACGGATCAATGTTTCAGGGGTTTTCCATTTATTATCGTAGCTTTTATATCCCCAGGTACCGTTCATGGTCATACAGGTTTCCCAGTCTTTCCCATCCAGTTCGGCCAAACTTGGTATTTTTTGCTCCGGTGTTTTGGTATCACCCGGAAAGTTAGGGCGTTTTAACCTGTCGTTAGTAATAATATTAGGTTGTAATGCTAAAACAGCATTTAACTTTTCGGCATATTCATCGGTCATACCAGTTGGGGTATCCCACCATAATACAGCTACATCGCCGTAATTGGTCAACAATTCTTTAACTTGTGGTACGGCAACACGATCGATATACTCGCCCATAGTTGCTGTAGTTTGATATGGATCCCAATGCCCACTATGTGCTTGAGTATAAGCATCTATTTTAGCCGAATCAGGATTTGGCCAGCCTTCAGCTGATACTTTGCGGGCTACAGCACCGCCCGGGTTGTTCCAATCCTGTGCCTGCGAATAATAAAAACCTAATTTAATGCCATACTTTTTACAAGCAGCTGCTAATGGCTTCAATACATCTTTTCCATAAGGTGTAGCATCCGCAATGTTCCATTTACTGGCGTTTGATTTAAACATGGCGAAACCATCATGGTGCTTGGCTGTAATTACAATATACTTCATACCGGCATCTTTGGCCATGCGTACCCATGCATCGGGGTCGTATTTTACAGGATTAAAGTTTTTGGCTGCTGCCTGATACTCTGCCACCGGGATTTTACCACGGTTCATGATCCACTCGCCACCGTGCCCAACTTCGTGACCTTTGTACATACCCGCCCATTGCGCGTAATCGCCCCAGTGAATAAACATCCCAAAACGTGCTTCGCGCCACCATTTCATCCGCTCATCGCGACTCAATTTCTTCTGAGCGGATACCGACGTGGCGAAAATGCTGAATGCCATAAGGGCTAATATTATCTTTCTCATCAATTTTTATGTCTTTGGTTTATGGATGTAAATACGCACTTATTAGTTAACGTTTGTTAGCTGTAATTAACCTTTTGTTCAGCAATATTAGCATGTACAATTAAACAAGCTATGCTTAAAGTCAAAAACTATCTCCAAAGTACCGCAGCTTTTTTATTTTTATACCGTTAATAACTAAACGCTTATCACATACCATGAAATTCAAATATTGGGCTTTGGCTTTAGTACTACCATCGCTGTTATATTCCTGTAAAACGCTCCAGCCACTTGCACCTTCGGGCACAGCTGCTAATATTCCCAACATTACCCAGCCTGTTTCTAACGTTGAAGTGCCGGTAACAGTCGATTTAAAAAACTATTTTGTACAGGCCGAAAGCTCGGTACCCAATAAGTATTCAGATAATCAGCAACCCTGCCAGGGTTTACGTTATAACTATACTTTTACGCGTACGCCATTTACCATTACAGGTGCCAATAATGTGGTTAACCTTAAGTTTATCGGCGGTTATGGCTTTACCGCATCTTATTGCCCTAAATGTGCTACGCTTTTAAGCTCCGGGCCGCAATGCATCGCGCCCGTAGTATCGGCGCAATGCGGTGTCGGCGAGCCTTTACGCCGAATGGAAATCTCTTATCAATCAACGATAAACGTATTGCCAGATTATCATCTACGGTCAAAAACTATTTTATCCCCTGCTCCAAAACCTATCGACCGGTGCAATGTTTTTTTAGGAAATATAGATGTTACGGACAGGCTGATCGGCTACCTTATCGAACCATTAAACGATTTAGGTAAACAAGTTGATGCAAAAATTGCAGCTTATAATGTTAAACCAATGATCGAAGAATTATGGAAAAGCATTGCCGGCGAATTCAAAATTGGCGATGCTGGCTACCTGTACGTTAACCCACAATCAGTGCGGCTAAGTAACTTTAACTTAAACGGCTCTTTGCTTAATTTTTCGGTTGGATTATCGGCTAAACCTATAGTAACTACAGTAAGCAGTCCGCAGCCTTTAAAACCATTACCAAACCTAAGCACCTATGTTCCCGCAAAAGGCTTTAACGTATACCTCGATCTGTTGGAGAATTACCAGCATCTCACCAATATGGTCAACCAGCAGGTTATTGGTCAAAAAATACCGGTTGCCGGTAAAGAGTTTATTGTAGATAGTACCAAAGTATATGGCTTGGGTACCAAAATAGCCATTAAGGTTAATTTTAGCGGTTCAAATACAGGCACTATTTATCTTATTGGTACACCTTCGTATGATGCGGTAAAGCACGAACTGTCCTTCCCGGATTTGAGTTTTGACCTCCAAACCCGAGCCTGGATGCTTAAAGCTGCCAAATGGATGTTTAACGGTAGAATAACTGATGTGATCCGTCAAAAAGCCACCTACAATTTCAGCAAATTTATTGCCGAAAATAAAGCCCGGCTGCAAAACCAGTTGAGTCGTAACCTGGGTAATAATATTCATTCGGATGTAACAGTACAGGATATGGATATCCAGGCAATTTATCCTACAACCGAAAAATTGATTGTACGCACTTTACTCGACGGGCAGGTTAAAGTAAAGATGGTGATGTAATTTATAATTAGCGCGCCCGGTTGTAACAATCCTTAATGGTTATAGTCAAAATTCAAATTACATCAATTAAATATAAGCATCATGACTATAAAAGAAACTTTCGCCTTACATGGCGAAAACCTGGTAAAAAAAGTAAAAGAATTAATTGCCGAAGGCAATGTTACCCGCATCACTATCACCGATAAAAATAATAAGGAGATAGCCAGCTTCCCGTTAACTATTGGCGTTGTAGGCCTATTATTGGCCCCTGTGCTTGCTGCTGTAGGCGCCATAGCCGCTTTTGTTGGCGATTGCAGTGTAACAGTTGAAAAACATGTAGACGACAACGAAACAAAGTAATTCATTAACTTCAGCTAACGGTAAACCTCTTTTTCACATATTTGTGCATGGATACACCAAATGCCGCACAACTCATCACTCAAATGGGGTTACACCCCCATCCCGAGGGTGGTTATTACAAAGAGATTTACCGTTCTGAAAATATTGTTCTAAGGCCATCCTCTTCCGAACCAAAGCAGGCTTGCACTTCTATCTATTATCTGTTGGAAGGATCAGATTATTCGGGCTTTCACCGTTTGCTTTCCGATGAGTTATGGTATTTTCATAAAGGATCACCGCTACATATCCATGTGATCGACGAAAATGGTGCTTATTCGGTTCACGAATTATCGGATATCGCCTCGGGCAGTTTTTCAATAGTGATCAAAGCAGGTCAATGGTTCGCCTCCGAAATACCTTCAAAAAGCGGTTATGTATTGGTTAGCTGTGTGGTGGCACCCGGCTTTGATTTTGCCGAATTTGAAATGGCAAAAAAGGAAAATCTGATCGCCCAATACCCGCAGTACTCCCAGATAATCAGTAAAATGTGCCGTTAGTTAACTAGTGGCATAGTAAAGGTAAAGCAAGTGCCTTTTTCCAATTCGCTTTCAACCTGTAGTTTACCGCCGTGCTGCATCACAAAATCCTTGACAAGCAGTAATCCCAAACCAGTACCTTTTTCCTGATTTGTGCCGGATATGGATGACGAATTGATATTGCCAAACAGCAGGTCTTTGGTCTGTTGTGACATCCCCACACCAAAATCCCGGATACATATTTCTACCATCCCATCGGCAGGTTTTGAAGTAACTTTCACAGCGCTGCCTCCATGCGGAGTAAACTTAATGGCATTGGTAACCAGGTTTTGCAAAATAGATCTGAACATCAGCGCGTCGGCGTTGATATAAATACCTTCTTCTATCTGGTTATCGAGGGCTATATCTTTTTGCGCCGCATTTCCTCTTAACAGATCGAGCGATTCGTTAATCGTCTCAGCTAAATGTAGTTTCTCCGGTTTAAAGTCGGTCTTCTCACGTTGATTTTTAGCCCACTCCACCAACTCATTAAGCTGGTTTAATATTTTTTGCGATGTTCTATTAATGATTCCCGAAAATAGTTTGATTTGATCCGGCTTTAGCTTCTCTGCATCCCTATTCATGTTTTCTGATGATGCCAGCAGTGACGTCAGCGGATTACGCAGGTCATGCGAAATAACCGACAAAAACTTATCTTTCGATAAGTTAAGGGCCTTAAGTTCATGGTTTAGGTTTTCGAGCTCTAAGGTGCGCTCCAATACCCGCTTCTCAAGGTCCTGATTAAGTAGCACCAGGTCGTTGTTAATGGCTTGCAGTTTTTCTTCCTGCTTTTTTAACAGCTTGTTCTTTTTATACAGCTCTGCAAAAACCGCAACTTTCGATTTCAGTATCTCTGGATTAAACGGTTTGCGAATAAAATCAACCGCGCCGGCTTTATAGCCCTTAAATATAGCTGCCTCTTCATAATCATGCGCGGTAACAAAGATTATAGGTATTTCCCTTAGTTTATCCCGCTGGTAGATCAGTTCCGCCGTTTCGTATCCATCCATTATAGGCATTTTTACGTCGAGCAATATCAACGTAAAATCTTCTTCTTTTAGCAGTATCCGTAGTGCTTCCCTACCCGAAGTAGCTCTGTAAAAGGTATAGTTTTCCTTTTCCAGAACCACTTCGATCGACAGCAGATTATTTTCATTATCATCAACCAAGAGAATTTTTACAGGCATGCTTTATTTATTACACTGTGTTTTATAAATTATTTGATCAACCACACCCGCATTAACGACAATAATTGATCGGTTTTTACTGGCTTGGTGATATAATCCGAGGCTCCGGATGCAATACATTTCTGCCTGTCACCTATCATTGCCTTAGCTGTTACCGCTATTATTGGCAGGTTTTTATTACGCGGCTCTTTTCTGATCATTTGTATGGTTTCATAACCATCCATCTCAGGCATCATGATATCCATTAGCACTATATCTATCGCTTTGTCCTCATTCAATATTTCCAGCGCTTCGCGGCCACTTTCCGCGGTGATCACCTCTATTTTCGATCGTTCAAAAACAGCTGTAAGGGCAAACAAATTTCGCACATCATCATCAACTACCAGTACTTTTTTAGCATCCAGGATGTCGCTGTTGTCTTTGATACCGTCAATCATTTTTAGTTTACTCTCGCTGATGAATTTTTTATCCACATGTAGCAGTACTAAAATCTCTTCGAGTAAATAAATGTGCGATGTCGGGGTTTTGGTAATGATCTTATGATTTAATCGCCTTAACTGAATTAGTTCGTCTTGCGTAAAGTCTCTCGCCGAATGCAGGATGATTGTTGTTTGCTGCTGCTTTAACAAGTTTACTTTGTTCAAAAAGTCGATGCCGTTGGCATCTGGTAAAACATAATCCAGTATTACGCAATCAAACATTTCTTTCTTTAACGCCGAAAGCCCCTTTTTAGCTGTGGTAACACCCATAACCTCTACACGATCGTTTGAGATTAGTTCAGACAGTCTTTGCAGTTCAGCTTCGTTGTCTTCTATGATCAACACCCGTTTTTTAGTGTGTTCATAGAAGCTCACAATGCCGTTGATCAGTTCATCAAGCGTGTTATTCGACAAGGGTTTTAAACTAAACGACCTGGCCCCGAATTTAAGGGCCATAACCTTATTGTCCTCGCCCGAGATAACGTGTACCGGTATATGGCGGAAGTTGATATCGGTTTTAAGTAATTTCAATATCTTCCAACCATTCGATTCAGGCATATTTACATCCAATGTTATCGCCACCGGATTGTATTTCAATATGCTATCAAATATTTCCAGGTAACTGATAGCCACAACAACTTTCAATTTCAGGTCGTGCGCTTTATCTATCAATATTTTTGTAAACCGCAGATCATCTTCGATCACCAATAGCACACGGTCCTCGGCCACAATATTATGGCGATCATCGTCTATCACCAGCTCGGTTGGGTCGATTAGATTAGTACGTGTATGCGACACGGGTATTGCCTTTTTAGGCTTTATTGGTGTTGATTTCTCTTCTTTGTATTTCAATGGTAAGTACAAGGTGAAGGTACTTCCTTTACCCAGCTCGCTGCCAACCGTAATAGTACCACCCAATAACTCGGCAAAACCCTTACTTATAGACAAACCTAAGCCCGTGCCCCCGTATTTACGACTGGTTGAACCTTCTGCTTGCTGGAATGCTTCGAATATGATGCCCTGTGTATTTTTCGAAATACCGATACCTGAATCTTCGATCGAAAACGCAATAACCGAATCACTACCAATTAAAGGGTTTTCATCATTAATTCCAGGTCGATAAATATGCAATTTAACCCTACCCTTTTCGGTAAACTTAAACGCGTTGGATAACAGATTCTTCAAGATCTGGTTCAAACGCTGCATATCCGTCTCCATCAACTCGGGCAAGCCACTCTGCAGTTCGATCTCAAATTTGAGGTTTTTAGCTTCTGATATCGGTTTAAAGGTCGACTCGGCAAACGATGCGATCTCTTTAAAGCTAACCGGCATTACATCCGCCGCAATAACGCCCGACTCAATTTTCGATAAGTCCAGAATATCATTGATCAGTTGGATCAAATCGTCACCACAAGAGTGGATAGTTTTGGCAAACATCCGCTGCTTTTCGGTCAGGTTGCCTTCCGGATTTTCGAAAAGTTGTTGCGCTAAGATCAGTAAGCTATTCAACGGTGTACGCAACTCATGCGACATGTTCGCTAAGAACTCCGATTTATATTTGGATGTCAGTGTTAACTGCTCTGCTTTTTCTTCCAGCGAGCGGCCTTTATCGTGCAACTCGTCGTTAGCGCGCCTTAACTCTTCCTGTTGTGCCGAAAGCTCACCCGCTAACGATTGCGACTGGCTTAACAACTCTTCGGTACGGGTATTAGTTTCGATGTTGTTTAACACGATACCGATACTTTCTGTCAACTGATCCAAAAAGTCGATGTGGGTATCGCTAAAGTTCTCAAATGATGCCAGTTCTATAACCGCTTTCACTTTATTTTCAAACAATACCGGTAGTATTACCAGGTCTATAGGCGCGGCGCTGCCTATGCCCGAGCTGATCTGTAAATATTCATTCGGTACGTTGGACAGCCTGATACGCTCCTTATCCGTAGCACACTGCCCAACCAAGCCTTCGCTCAACGAAAATTCCTGATCTATCAGTTTGCGGCTCCTTTGCGCATAACCGGCAAACAAGCGTAGTTTAGCTTCATCGCCCGTTTCAGGTTGTTCTAAGATATAGAATGCTCCGTAACGTGCATTCACCAACTCGGCAAGCTCCGATAATACTTTGTTTGCCACCGCGTTACGGTCACGTTGCCCCTGTAACATCTGGGCAAACTTGGCTAAGTTCGATTTCAGCCAATCCTGCTCGTGATTCCTTAACGTGGTATCTTTCAGGTTAGCGATCATCTGGTTGATGGTATCTTTTAACGCTTCCAACTCACCTTTCGCTTCCACGCGGATCGTCCGGGTTAAGTCACCCTTGGTTACCGCGGATGCCACTTCGGATATCGAACGCACCTGCACCGTTAAGTTTTGTGCCAACTGGTTTACGTTCTCTGTTAAATCCTTCCACGTACCTGATGCGCCCGGTACACTGGCTTGCCCACCTAAACGGCCTTGTACGCCCACCTCACGCGCTACCGTGGTTACCTCATCAGCAAACACCGCCAGCGTATCAATCATCTCGTTAATCGTATCTGTTAACTGCGCCACCTCACCCAGGGCATTGATGGATAGACGTTGTTTCAGGTTACCTTTTGCGATACCCGTCGCCACTTTAGCGATACCACGGATCTGCCCGGTTAAGTTGGACGCCATCTGGTTTACCGAGTCGGTCAAATCTTTCCAGGTACCACCCACACCTTTTACGTGTGCCTGGCCGCCCAATTTACCCTCGGTACCCACCTCACGCGCAACCCGCGTTACTTCGGATGCGAAGGAATTGAGCTGATCCACCATCGTGTTAATGGTGTTCTTTAAATCCATGATCTCGCCCTTTACGTCGATGATTACCGTTTTTGATAAGTCACCACTCGCCACAGCCTTGGTTACTTCGGCAATGTTACGCACCTGCGATGTTAAGTTACTCGACATCTGGTTTACCGAATCCGTTAAATCCTTCCAGGTACCCGCAACACCCGGCACAAACGCCTGGCCACCCAAGTTACCATCCGTACCCACCTCACGAGCAACACGCGTTACTTCGGATGCAAAACCCCGCAACTGATCCACCATCGTATTGATCGTTTCTTTCAGCTGTAAAATCTCGCCCCGTACGTCAACCGTGATCTTTTTGGATAAGTCACCATTCGCGATCGCGATGGATACGTCGGCTATATTACGTAATTGTGCCGTTAAGTTACCGGCCATTTTATTTACCGAATCCGTTAAATCCTTCCAGGTACCATCCACACCCGGTACGTTTGCCTGACCACCTAACTGCCCTTCCGAACCCACCTCACGCGCAACACGTGTTACTTCGGATGCAAAACCCCGCAACTGATCCACCATTGTATTAATAGTATCTTTCAGCTCCAATAATTCCCCTTTGGCGTTTACCGTGATCTTACGCGAAAGGTCACCCTTCGCCACCGCGGTAGTTACCTCGGCAATGTTACGTACCTGCGAGGTTAAGTTATCGGCCATTTTATTTACCGAGTCGGTTAAATCCTTCCAGGTACCACCTACGTCGGGCACGTTAGCTTGTCCACCTAACTGTCCTTCCGAGCCCACCTCACGAGCCACACGCGTTACTTCGGAACCAAAGGAATTAAGCTGATCCACCATCGTATTGATGGTGATCTTTAACTCGAGCATTTCGCCCTGCACGTCAACCGTAATTTTTTTGGATAAGTCGCCTTTGGCCACCGCGGTAGTTACCTCGGCTATGTTACGCACCTGGCCGGTTAAATTACCCGCCATCTGGTTCACCGAATCCGTTAAATCCTTCCACGTACCACCTACACCCGGTACGTTTGCCTGGCCACCTAACTGCCCTTCCGAACCCACCTCACGTGCCACACGGGTTACCTCGGATGAGAACGAGTTGAGCTGATCCACCATCGTATTGATCGTGTTCTTCAACTCCAATAACTCGCCTTTGGCATCCACTGTGATTTTTCGCGAAAGGTCACCCTTCGCCACCGCAGTAGTTACACCCGCTATATTTCGTACCTGGTTGGTTAAGTTACTACCCATCTGGTTTACCGAGTCGGTCAGGTCCTTCCATACACCCCCTACTCCTTTTACACGCGCCTGGCCACCCAGTTTACCTTCGGTACCTACTTCGAGTGCCACACGGGTTACTTCGGATGCGAACGAGTTGAGCTGATCCACCATCGTATTAATGGTCTTTTTTAACTCAAGCATCTCACCTTTTACGTCAACCGTGATCTTTTTCGATAAGTCACCATTTGCTACCGCTGTTGTTACACCCGCTATATTACGTACCTGAGAGGTTAAGTTACCCGCCATCCGGTTTACCGAGTCGGTCAAATCCTTCCAGGTACCTGCAACACCGGGCACTTTAGCCTGGCCGCCCAATTTACCTTCGGTACCTACTTCGAGCGCCACACGTGTTACTTCGGACGAGAACGAGTTGAGCTGATCCACCATCGTATTGATGGTATTCTTCAGCTCCAATATCTCACCCTTGGCCTCAACGGTGATCTTCCGTGATAAGTCACCTTTTGCCACCGCCGTAGTTACTGCGGCTACGTTACGCACCTGTGCCGTCAAGTTACCGGCCATCTGGTTCACCGAATCCGTTAACTCCGCCCATACGCCTGCTACACCTTTAATTTTTGCCTGCTCACCTAATTTACCTTCCGAACCTACCTGCCTTGCAACACGAGTCACCTCCATCGAAAACAACTGAAGTTTAGAAAGCATCTGGTTTGACTCTTTCGCGATACGCAAAAACTCACCTTTTAAGGGGTGACCTTTAATTTCTAAAGGTATTTGTTTGGATAGATCGCCGTTGGCTACTGAGTTGATCATGCCCGCTATCTCAAGCGTTGGCGAGGTCAAATCCTCGATCAGGTTGTTTAACGAGCTTACACCACTGGCCCATTCGCCTTTGGCATCCGATAATTCTATCCGTTTGGACAAATTACCACGTTTACCAATGGTCGCCTCTGCAGAGGATATCTCCGCAACGAAGCGTTCGTTCATATCTATAATATCGTTCAGTACTTCGCAAATTC
>Ga0209026_1000259_pt1 | contig 65762 bp, 55 predicted proteins | sample AraplaCL_Col_mCL_FD_184262 | JGI IMG/M metagenome (GOLD analysis project Ga0209026, IMG submission 184262) | Arabidopsis root microbial communities from the University of North Carolina, USA - plate scrape CL_Col_mCL (SPAdes) (version 2) | ecosystem: Host-associated > Plants > Roots >...
GTCGTCGAACCGAAAATGGTGCCCAAATCCGATGGATGTTCTCAATCGACCAAGCGCGCGAAAAATTGGCAAAGTCCTATCCGACACCAGTGCTCAACGAGTCATAATCTCGGTGACGGAACACTAGACGACAGGCGGCCTTCTCTATTCCGGGAAAATATAGATATTGCCCTCCTGCAGGGCGGCGATGAACGCACCCCGCGCCACCTCTGCATCGATCTCGCCATCCACGGCCCTGCACCGCATCATGTTTGCCGTGCTCTTGCTCGCATTCCTCGTCTGCGCCGCAATGGTGTTTGCATCCGGCGTTGCAGTCCTCCGATAGCGGAGCCGTCAGTTTTATTTGGCGGAGTTATCAAAAACTGATAACATGCCAGCAGTGAAAGGTACGGCCATGCCATCTAGCTTTAACCTTGGCGAGCATTATGAAGTGTTCGTGCGCGAACTTGTCAAAAGCGGGCGCTATCAAAGCGCCAGCGAGGTTATGCGCGACAGTCTCCGCCTCTTGGAGCAACGTGAGGAAGCCCGCGCCCTTGAGCTGGAATACCTCCGGCGCGAATACGTGGAAGGCAAGGCCAGCGGGGAGCCGGAAGAGGTTGACCCGGTGGACTTCCTGAAAGGGCTGAAAGCAGAACGCGCCCGCCGTGCCTAAGTACAAGCTCTCCCCGCGTGCCAAGCGTCAGTTGCGCGACATCTGGTGCAATATCGCCGTCGATAACGAACCAGCAGCCGACAAGCTCATTCGCAAGCTATTCGACAAGTTCGAGCTGGTTTCCCGGCATCCAGAGATGGGCGCAGCGCGTCCCGACATCAGCGCGGCCGTGCGTATCATCATCGAGGGGAAATACATCGCCATCTATGAGCCGACCGATTACGGCGCTGAGATCGTCGTTGTGGTACATGGGATGCGCGAACCATCAACATGGATTGAATAGCTCCCCCAATATCCAGGGGAAGATCGGATCTCCTACAGCTCGCCGGCGCACAATATCTTGTGGCGATCTTCGCGCCGGCATCGCCGGCGACGTAAGGATCGGCGCTTCCTGCCCGGCCGGGGTTCCCCTCCGCTTCCCCAAGTCGATGCTCCGACCCTGAAACCGAGCCGCTTGTCTCGGTTTCTCGCTGCGCGACCGGGCCTCACGCATAAGGCAGTCAATCGCTGGCTGCCCTTGTGCCAGCTACCGCCGCAGCTCAATCAATCGCGCCGTCACCGCAGGCGGCAGGCTGGCCTTCACGTCGAAGGCCATTTCCATGCTGTGGCCCTTGCTCAGATTCCGGCATGTCCCGTGACCGTCATCGGAATAGAGGTCGAGCAACAGCAACGGGCCATAGCCCTGCGGGTTCACGGGCATCGCTGCGGGCCGGTTCACCATCCACAGCCGGTCCTTGGCCTTCTCGAACCGGACCAATATCGCCACCTGCTGGCTCGGTGGCGATTACAGCCGCGCATAAACGAGCGTCCTTGCCGTCTGGCCCTCCGCTCTATGAGAGCTGGTACATGCAAGAGCTTGTCGACAAGGACGAACTTTATCCGGTTTGCCTCCCATCGGGATCACTATGTCGAAGTCCCGTTCTCGCTCTACGACGGCGATCTGATGATCGGTCTATTCGGGGGCATAAACGTCTATCGTGTGGAGGGAAGTGGATCTTGTCCAAACCTAGATAACGGGGCCACGCAGTCCAACGTCCGACATAGAAAAGCCCGGCCAATCGGCAAGAACGGCCGGACTTTCCGATGTCTTGGGAGACAGTTATTAACGCGCGTTGTACTTGGCATCGACCTCGTTGATCGCCTTAACGTTGCCGGCCGAACGGCCGTTTTCGTCGAAGGTCTGCGCCAGAAATGTATCGGCAATCGCCTTGGCAAGTTCGGTGCCGATGACGCGCGCGCCCATGGTGATGATCTGGGCATTGTTGGAAAGAGCTGCGCGCTCCGCCGAATAGGTGTCATGGGTCAAGGCCGCGCGAATGCCCGGCACCTTATTGGCCGAGATGCAGACGCCGATGCCGGTGCCGCAGACAAGGATCGCCTTGTCATAGGTGCCGTCGATGACGCCGGAAGCGACGCGATCGGCAAGATTGGCGTAGAACGGATCTGCACCTTCTTCAGTGCGGGACACTTCGCTCACGTCGAAACGGTCCTTCAGATGGTCTGCGAGAACCTTGGCAAGGCCTTCGCCGGCGCTGTCTCCAGCAATAGCAAGTTTCATGGCATGTCTCCTTCAGAGTTTGGCGGCGCACTTGGCGAGGATGTCGAGATAGCCTTCGACGTTCCAGGCGGAGCGCCCGATGAAAAGCCCGTCTATGTTCGGGCAGGATATGAGCTCCTCACAATTTTGCGGATTGACCGATCCTCCGTAGAGGCACGGGATCTTTCGGCCGAGCGCCTTTTGCGCGACCGCGATGATCTCGGCCTGGCGCGCATCGGCATAGGAGGGCTCGGCCGGGATTCCCTTTTCGCCGATTGCCCAGACCGGCTCATAGGCGAGCAGGATTTCGGCCTGCTTTTGGGCATGCGAGAGCTTCGATAGAGCTCCGATAACCTGCTCGCTCAGGATCTCGGTTGCGCGGCCACTTTCGCGATCAGCCAATGTTTCGCCAATGCAGATGAGCGGAATCAAGCCATGGCGAACGGCCGCTTCGGTCTTCAAACCCACTGTCTCGTTGGTCTCGCCGAAATGCTCGCGACGTTCGGAATGGCCAAGCTCGACGATATCGAGATTGCAATCCTTGAGCATCAGCGGCGAAATTTCGCCCGTCCATGCGCCCTGGTCTGCCCAATGCATGTTCTGGGCGCCTACCTTGACGGAGCTTTGCGACAGGATCGACTTGACTTCGCGCACTGCGGTAAACGGCGGGATGATGAAACGCTGGATGCGCGCATCGCGCAAGGCGTCGGCTGAACGCAGGGCCTCGGCAAAGGCGCGCGCCTCGGCAAACGTCTTGTTCATCTTCCAGCTCGTGCCGATCCAATAGCGAGGTTTCTCTATCATATCTTATCCTGGTTCGAGGCGATGGTAAGGGCGATGCCGTCCCGGCGGAATTCTTCGACGATCGCGGCATCGGGTGCCTGATCGGTGATCACGGCGTCGAAGTCAGCGAGCTCGGCCATCACATGCAGGGCCGTATGTCCAATGCGACTGTGATTGACGAGCAGGCAGGCCCTGGAGGCCGACGCAATCATCGCCCGCTTGGTGCGCACGACGTTATCGTCCATGTGATAGGCGAGCTTGCCGGAGACGGCCGGCGTCGACAGAAAGGCGATATCGGCCCTGAGCCGCGACAAGGCCTCCTCGGTTACGACGCCTAAAAAGGCATTGAACTTGGCCGAATAAATGCCGCCAAGCGCAATCAGCGTAATGCCGCTTTCGTTCTTCATCCGCTCGATGATCGCGGCATTGTTGGTAATCAGCGTCAGCGGCTTCTTCTGCAGCAGCATTTCACCGAGAACGGCTGCCATCGAACCGTCATTGATCATGACGGTCATGCCAGGCTCGACCAACGCCAATGCGCAGCCGGCCATGGCAAGCTTTTCGTCGTGGTCCTGACGCTCGCGGAAACGAAAATCGCTTTCGAACTGCGTGCCGGCATCGATCGTCGCACCGCCGCGAACCTTGCGCAGCACGCCGGCCTGCTCGAGATCATCGAGATCGCGATGGATCGTCATCTTCGACACGACGAACCGATCGGCCAGATCATCGAGATCGACGGTCTTATGCTCGACAAGCAGATTGATGATCGACTGCTGGCGCTCTTCCCGTCTCACCTTGCACCTCGGCCGTTGGCCTGAAATGGAACCCGAAAGAAATATAACAACCAAATCTCACAATTCAACATTTTCGTTGTTACATTGATATGTCTGCATGTTTTTCGCCGACGGCAATGGCTAGTCCCTCAAAAGGGCCTGCGCCGTCTTCTCGTCCGTGATCAGCCCGTAAAGACAGCGGCTGTTGAGAACGGCGCGAATGGCCTCGACCTTCGGCAATCCGCCGGAAAGCGCCACCAGCCGCTCGCCCGTCGTGCGCGGCAGGGAGGCCGACAATGTGCGTGATGTCAGCGTCGTCTCGAGAATGTTGCCATCCGCATCGAAGAAATGGCCGAGAATTTCGCCGACACCGCCTGCCGCCGTGATCTCCTTGATCTCCTTCGGCTCGACCATGCCCGACAAGACAAGCTGCGCATCGGTATCGACCGTGCCGAGACCGACGAGCTTGAGGTCGGCGCCATTTGCAAGATCGAACACCTCCTTGACGCCGCGCTGGGCAAGCAGCACGTCGCGGTCTTCGCGGGTGTTGGCAAAGAACGGCACCGGCATGACATGCGACTGCATGCCGGTCTTTTCGGCGATGCGGTGCATCACGTCATAGGGGTTGGCCGCATAGTTTCTCGTCAGGCCACCCAGCAGCGAGACGAAGCGCAAATCCTTGGCGCTGACGCGCGACAGATGATGGACGGCGGAAGAGAGCGTTCGCCCGTGGCCGAGGCCGATGACCTTGTTGTTGCCGCTCTCGATCTCGCGCCGCAGAAAGCCGGCTCCCGCCTGCCCGAGCGCCCGGAATTCGAAGCCTTCCTCGCCAAGATCGGGTGCCACTTCGCAATATTGCAGGCCGAAGCGGGCCGCAAGCTGCGTTTCGAGCTCGACGCATTCGACGATATCGCCATCGATCGTCACTTTAACGACGCCCTCGGCGACGGCGCGCGCGATCAGCCGATGCGCCTTTACCGAGGGGACGCCGAGACGCTTTGCCACTTCGGACTGAGTCAATCCGCCGGCATAGTGCAACCATGCCGCTCTCACGGCGAGCGAATCATCCGCATCCGTCATCAGCAGCTCCCTTTCATTTCGTCACGCATGGTCCCTCGCCTGTTTTGTCCGGTCATATCGTCCCGCTTCGCTCATCTTTCGTCGAAGACGAGGCATTTGCGGAATGAACGCAGCCGCTAGATATGCAAGTCGCTGACGCCCGTGTCGATATGGGGCGCCCAAAAGGCTATACTTTCGGCAATCTGCGAGACAACCTGGCGGTCGTTCGGCTCTCGCTCCTTGAACGAGAGTTCTAGGCAGATCTCATTGTCCTTGGCGCCGCCTTCGGCAAATGCCTTGAGCAAGGGTTCCGGCTGGATGCGGCCCTTGGCATTGAATTCTGCCGTGAAGGGGCGATGGCCGCCCTTGTCCATCAGGCTCTGCTTGATGTGGATGATCGGCGAAACGTTCGGGACCGCACGCGCCCAGGCATAAGGATCATAATCGTCGGGATTGGACGAGGTGACGTCACCGTGATCGATGTCGGCCATCATCCACATCGGTATAGCAAATGGCCTCTTCGTCAGTCTGTCCTGCAAAGAAAGGCAGGCCGCAATCGTCTCGCCGAATTCGCGGCCGATGCTCATCGGCTCCCAGAAGATGTAGGAAAGGCCGGCGGTGCGAGCGTGCTCGGCCACCTCGCCCCAGCAATCGATCGCAATCTTTATCAGCTCCTCGCGCCGGGCCGCATCGTCATAATCCCTGTAGGTGAAGATCGCGAACTGTGTTCCGACGGAATGGCCGCCGAGGTCGGCGGTGATATCGGCAAAGGTCTTGAACCAGTCGATGTAATAGCGGCGGACATCCTTGTCGGGATGGCCGAAATGGTTGAGACGCCCATAGGGGCCGGTCATGCCAGATGTGACGCGCACGCCCGTTCGCTTCATTGCCGCCTGCATGTCGCGCGTCAGCCGGCGAATGGTGGGCGCCTGCCAGCTCGGATTGATGAATTCGTGGGTGAGCTGCAGATCGCGGATGCGCAGGTCGCGTGCCACCGTTTCGATCAGATCGGAAGGCTCGGCAAAACGGTTCACCAGCGGATTGGTGTTGAGTGAAAGCGTCAAGGGCATTTGGGTCTCCCGGCAAGGTCCGTTGGTTCAGGCGGCAAGCGCCAGCTCGGCGTCAAACCAGGCAGAGAAGGTAGCCTTCTCCTCGGCCGTCATGTGCAGGCCTTCCTTGGTGCGGCGCATCAGCACGTCTTCGGCCGCCTGCGCCCACTCAAAAGCCACGAGATAGCGAACCTCGGCTTCATAAAGATTGCCGCCGAAATGGCGGCCGAGTTCCGCAAGGCAAGTTGCATTGCCAACGATCTGCCTGGTGCGGGCGCCGTAGAGATGACCATAGTGATTGACGAGTGCACGCGGCATCCAGGGATAGGCGGCACGCAGCGTATCTGTAAAGGCGACATAATCGGCATTCGGAATTTCGCCGCCCGGCAAAACAGCACCTCGCGTCCAGTCTCCGCCCATCTTCGGAAAGAATTTCGCAAGCTTCTGCATGGCGTGCTCGGAGAGCTTGCGGAAGGTCGTGATCTTGCCGCCGAAGACGCTCAAGAGCGGCGCGCCGCCGGTCTCATCAAGATCGAAGACATAGTCGCGCGTCACTGCCGAAGGATTGCCCTTGCCGTCATCGAACAGCGGGCGCACGCCCGAGAAGCTTTCGAGCACGTCGGAGCGGCGCAGCTTCTCCTTGAAGTAGCGGTTGACGGCCGTGATCAGATAGTCGATTTCCTTCTCGTCGGCCTTCACCTCTTCCGGCTTGCCTTCGTAGGGAATGTCAGTCGTGCCGATCAGCGCCTTATCGCCCTCGTAAGGATTGATGAAGATCACGCGCTTGTCGTGGTTCTGGACAAGATAAGCCTGCTGACCGGCCCAGAATTTCGGGACGATGATGTGGCTGCCCTTGACGAGCCGGACGCTGCGCTGACTGTTCGAGCCGACGACACGGCCGATAATGTCATTGACCCAGGGGCCGGCGGCATTCACCAGCACACGGGCGCGTATGGTCCGAACCTCACCGGAGCGCTCGTTGCGCATCTGAACGATCCAGTTGCCTTGATCGCGCCGGGCGCTGACGCAGGCCGTGCGTGTAAGGATCCGTGCCCCCTTGGCAGAGGCATCGAGAGCATTCAAGACGACGAGCCGGGCATCATCGACCCAGCAGTCGGAATATTCGAACCCCTTGGAATATTGGTCGAGGATCGGCGCCCCTTCCGGATCGCGGTGCAAATCGAGCGAACGGGTGCCCGGCAGCTTCTTGCGTCCGCCGAGATGATCGTAGAGGAACAGGCCGAGACGCACGAGCCAGGCGGGACGATCCGTCGGGCTATGAGGCAGCACGAAACGCATCGGCCAGATGATATGGCTTGCCGAATTCAAGAGCACTTCGCGTTCGATCAGGGCTTCGCGCACCAGGCGGAATTCATAATATTCAAGATAGCGCAGGCCGCCATGCACGAGCTTGCCGGAACGCGAAGACGTTCCCTCGGCCAGATCGCCCTTCTCGCACATGACAACCGAAAGGCCGCGACCTGCCGCATCGCGGGCAATACCGGCACCATTGATGCCTCCGCCAATCACGAAAAGATCAAAAATTTCCGGTTCCATCATGTCATGCTCCATTTGATGCCTGGGGCATCATCAAATCAATTTTCAAGGCCGGCATGCGCCAGCACGATATCGGCTAAAGCGCGTCGCGATCTTTCAGATTCGCTCGCCGCGCTTTAGGTCTCTGATTTTGCGCATGTCGTCGTCGCAAAACCGCTGCACACTTTTGCGCGACATGCTTTAGCGCTCCGCCAACTTGTCCCAGGCAGGCGCAATCGCTTGCCGCACGTCCCTGTAGGCTTCGAACAACCGGTCATAACGCTCGACGTTTTTCGGGTCCGGCATCTCGGCCTCACCAAGCAGCGGCGTCACCCAATCGGCAATGCAGCTATCCATATCGCGATAGGCGCCGATCGCGACTGCCGCCATCATCGCAACGCCGGCAGCCCCGGCCTCTTCGCGATCCGAAATGCGCACCGGCGCCTTAACGGCGGCAGAAAGCGAACCCTTGAGCGCACGCGAGCGGGCAGCGCCTCCAGTGATGCGCAGTTCCGAAGGCATGTCGCCCATGGCCGCGTAGCAATCGCGTGTTGCCATGCCGAGCCCTTCGACTACGGCCCTCAGCATGTCGGCAAAGCCATGCCGCGTCGAAAGCCCGGTAAAGCCGGCACGCGCATGCGCATTGACGAAGGGGCCGCGCTCTCCGGCCTCGGAAATATAGGGATGGTAGAGAAGGTTCGTCGGCCGTGCTTCGGCAAACCAGGCGTCGATGCGGGGGATAAGGTCGGAATAGGAAACCTCACGTCCGCCTGCGGACATCAGATCGGCCGCAATCCTCAAGATCCAGTCGATATTGATGGTTGCGCCCATATTGGTCTGGACCTGCGTGACGATGCCGGGAATGGGCAAGGCAATGACATAGCCCGTCCCTTCCTCGTTGAGCTGGACGTCCGGCACGGCCTTGGCGCGCATGTGCACACCCGTCGAACCGATCGTCGAGCAGGCGGCGTTCTGGCCGCCGGTTCTGACACCGGCGCCAAGCGCCGTCATGACCATGTCGACATAACCGAGACAAACCGGCGTTCCGGCGATGAGGCCAGCGGCACTGGCGGCCTCAGCCGTCAAGGGATGGCTGATTTGCGTGCCGTCGATAATCTCAGGCAGAAGCGCGCGCCGACTTCCAAGGCCGAGCGCATCGATCACGACGGCATCATATTGACGACTGCGGAAATTGCCGAAGGTAAAGCTTGCCTCCGACGGATCGGTCGCGCGAACGCCGGTGAGGTTCAGATAAAGCCAGTCCTTGCAGTGCAGCGCCGTCTCGGCCCGATCAAGAAGCTCGGGCATGAAGCGATCCATGTGGGCAAGCTGCGCGCCCTGCTGACAGGTGTTGAGACCGGTGCCGGTCGCCTCGAAGCGAGCGCGGTTGACTGCCATGGCACTCAAACGCGTGACCGTCGATGCCGCACGAGCGTCGAGCCAGAGCCAGGCATCACCGACAGGCGCATTGCCGGAGCCGACAAGCCAGGTGCCGTCGCCTTGACCGGTGACTGCGATCGCAGCCGTGCGGATGCCGAGATTTTCCACCTTCTCACCAAGGCCGCGCAATGCGCTCACACAATCGGCCCATGTCTGGCCAAGCGACTGCGTGACCGAACCGTCTTCACCGGTCTCGTAACGGTTACGCGCAGATGCCGAGGCGATCTGCCTCCCGGACAATCCGAAGGCAACCGCTTTGAGAACGGAGGTGCCCGCATCGATCCCGATGATGATCCCGTCGCTTTTAGGCATTGCACGCCAGCTCCACCATCCGCCGCCCTACGACCGGGGCTTTGGCATCCCTCACAAACATTTTCATTCCTCCCAACGCGGCCAAGGGCATAATCTACGCCAAGTCGCACATATCGGCGCCATCGCACTCGGGCCGAGACTGAGATCGCGAACAAGTCCGCGCATCGCCGACGCCAGCCACGCAACCAAACCCGACGGGCCACACCCATCGATCAGCACGCCGGTTTATAACACAAAGATACCGCTATTACAGTAATATTTTTCTGGCGTTGTAATTTTTTTCATATAAAATAAGTTCCACAAACGCTATGCCGCTATGGGGAGGAATTGCGGAAGAGCGCTGTAGGAAAGCGCGACAGCAAGCGCCGCCAACCCCTCAGAATCAATAGTGCAGCCGAAACCCGGCCGCGCATACCTATCTATTACTGTTGAAGTTCAGGTGTTTACAAAGATTCCTTCATGCGCGCGATACCGCCATAGGGTCTGCAGCAAAAATTCAAGCCGAGTTTCGCCGAAATGGCTGCGGGAGATGGGCGGTCGCAGGGAGCGCAATATTGGATGGAAGTTGCCAAATGCGAAAGCTCGGTAAATCGCGATTGACATGCTCTCGCATTTATAACATATAAAGTGCCGTTATTAACACATTTATATCGCAATGATCGCATAGATGCGGCCATTATAATGCTGAGATGGGCGACTGGAGGAGACGGTCGTCCGCATGCAGAGGAGGCTCCGATGTCGAATTTTCTTTCCGGTGACAGCGTGACCCGAGACCGAGCGGAGCCGCTGCGGGTCTGCGCGCGCGGGCTAGGCTTACGTTAAGCCGGAACCACGGCACGGTCCTTCCTTTCTCCATCAGGCAATCCGGCAAGCATGCCGAAGGTCGTTCGAACATGAATACGCAAACACAATATGCAACCGCCAAGCCGACCGGCTCGAAGTTGACGATCGTGGCGGGCATCGCCGCGGCGGTCATCGTCATCGGCGCCATTGCCGCCGATACCAAGGTGGTCAAGATCGGCTCAGAACACGATGTGCACGAGCAGGGCTTCCAAGCCGACAGCTACGGCGCCGCGGAATTCCCCAAGGTGCAAAGCGATGTGGAAAAGCGCGCGGTTGACGCAGTGACGCTTGCCAATGCAATCCTCGCCGACAAGAAGGCCGCAGGCCAGAAATATGGTGTTGCGACGACCACTGGCCCGGTCCTCCCCGTCTCGCTTACCGGCACGTTCGGCGAACGCAAGGCCAATACCAACGAGTTCAAGATCGACGGCATGCCGGACGGTATCACCGTTCGGATACAAACCGGCCCCGCGATCAATGGCACCGATCTTCGCGATGCGACCGGCAGAATTGAATTCGGCCAGTTCACCAACCAGATCGAATATCAAGATGCCGGTTCCGCCATCAACAACGAGATGAAGAAGGCGACCCTAGGCAGCCTCGACCCCGAAAAATTGACGGGCAAGACGGCAACGGTGGTCGGCGTCTTCAAGCTCATCAATCCGAAGAACTGGCTCGTCACCCCGGTAAAGGTCGATGTGAAATGAGCGAGATCCGGCAAAATGGGATGCGGCAGAATGGGACCCGGCACAACGGGACAATGACGGGCGAAGTCGTTCTTGCCGCCCGCAACGTCGCAAAGTCCTATGGCAGTGTCCATGCGCTGAAGGGTGTCAATTTCGACATCCGTCGCGGTGAGGTAACGACGCTCTTTGGCGAAAACGGCGCCGGCAAGTCGACCCTGATGAAGATCCTCTCCGGCGTCATTCAGCCATCCTCCGGCGAGATCATCCTCGATGGCAGCCCGATCAGCTTTGCATCGTCGACCCATGCGCGCTCCTGCGGCATTTCCATCATCCACCAGGAATTGAGCCTGGCGCCTAATCTCAGCGTCCGCGACAATATCTTCATGGGCCGCGAAATCATGAAGGGCGGCGTGGTCGACTTTGCCGAAGAAGAGCGCCAGACCCAGGCGCTGATGGAAGAGCTGGAGGAAAAAATCGATCCTCTCACTCCGGTCGAAGATCTTCGCCTCGGACAGCAGCAGATCGTCGAAATCGCGCGCGCGCTATCCGTCAATTCGCGCATCCTGATCATGGACGAGCCGACATCGGCGTTAAGCGCCAGCGAAGTCGAAGTCCTCTTCAAGGTCATTCGCGACCTGACGAACCGCGGCGTTTCGATCGTCTATATCTCGCATCATCTAGAAGAGGCGCTGCAGATCACCAATCACGCCGTCGTGCTGCGCGACGGCAACATGACGGCCTATGCCGAGCGCAAGGACATCGATCTTGAATGGATCGTGCGCAACATGGTCGGTGACAATTTCGACCTCGGCAGTCCGCCGACCGGCCACAAGATTGGCGACGTCGCTTTGACGATCGACAATCTGACGGTCCCCGGCCCGTCCGGCGCTGCCTATAATGCGGTCGACCGCATGTCGCTTGCAGTTCGCGCCGGCGAGATCGTCTGCATCTACGGCCTAATGGGAGCTGGGCGCACCGAGCTGCTCGAATGCGTGGCGGGGCGCTTGCGGCCAAGCGGCGGCCGCGTTCTGCTCGGCAATACCGACGTCGGCGGCCTTTCCATCGCCGGGCGCATCGCGCAAGGATTGGTGCTGGTCCCGGAAGACCGACAGCGCGACGGCCTGGTACAGACCATGACCGTCGGCTCGAACCTGTCGCTTGCCAGTATCGGCGCCTTTACCAGGGGTCTTTTCACATCGGGCGGCCGCGAGCGGGCGCTGGTGAACGGCTCGATCCGCAAGGTTCACATCAAGACCGATGGCGGCGAAGCGGCAATCGGCTCGCTATCGGGCGGCAACCAGCAGAAGGTCGTCATCGGCAAGATGCTGGCGACCGAGCCGAGGGTGATCCTGCTCGACGAGCCGAGCCGCGGCATCGACATCGGCGCGAAGGCCGAGGTCTTCAAGCTGCTCGCCGAGCGCGCCAAGGAGGGCCTGGCGGTAATCTATTCGACTTCGGAAGTCGCCGAATGCCTGAGCATTGCCCATCGCATCATCGTCATGCACCGCGGCAGGATCTCTGCCGAATTCGGTCCGGACGTCCCGAAAGAAAAGATCATGGCCGCCTCCGGCGAAGCAGTGGTCGCGCACTAGCCGCATTCATGGAGCACTGATTATGTCAGTCACGAACATCACAGAAAAGAAATCCACGTCGAACGGGCAGCGGCGAAACTTCAGTCTCGTGCGGCTGATCCTGGAAGGGCGCGCCTTCTTCGCGCTGATCGTCATCATCGCGGTCTTCTCCTTCCTGTCGCCCTACTACTTCTCGCTCAGCAATTTCCTGACGATGGCCTCGCATGTCGCCATCTTCGGCATCCTTGCCATCGGCATGCTGCTGGTCATCCTCAACGGCGGCATCGACCTGTCGGTCGGCTCGACGCTCGGCCTTGCCGGCTGTTTTGCCGGTTTCCTGATGCAGGGCGTCACGCTATCGAGCTTCGGCGTCATTCTATATCCGCCGGTCTGGGCCGTCGTGGTGCTAACCTGCGCGCTTGGCGCCGTCGTCGGCGCTGTCAACGGCGTATTGATTGCTTACCTGCGCGTTCCAGCCTTCGTCGCCTCGCTCGGCGTGCTCTATGTCGCCCGCGGTATCGCGCTGCTGATGACCAACGGCCTCACCTATAACAACCTTGGCGGCCGTCCCGAACTCGGCAATACCGGCTTCGACTGGCTCGGGTTCAACCGCCTTGCCGGCATTCCGATCGGCGTCATCGTGCTTGCCGCACTTGCGATCGTCTGCGGTCTGGTGCTGAGCCGCACCGCCTTCGGCCGCTGGCTCTATGCCTCGGGCGGCAACGAGCGCGCAGCCGATCTTTCGGGTGTTCCGGTCAAGCGCGTCAAGATCATCGTCTATGTGCTCTCAGGCGTTTGCGCCGCGATTGCCGGCCTGGTTTTGTCTTCACAGCTCACCTCGGCAGGCCCGACCGCTGGCACGACCTACGAGCTGACGGCGATCGCCGCCGTCGTCATCGGCGGTGCGGCGCTGACGGGTGGGCGCGGCACGACCCGCGGCACCATGCTCGGCGCCTTCGTCATCGGCTTCCTGTCCGACGGCCTCGTCATCATCGGCGTATCGGCCTACTGGCAGACGGTCTTTACCGGTGCGGTCATCGTGCTCGCCGTGCTTATGAACAGCATCCAATACGGGCGTCGGACAAAATCCGGCTGACGCCATATCTCAACTTGTCACCGATCGGTGAAGGAGCCGATCGGAGAAAGAACCGCCGGTTCGCCGGCATCACCAGAGCTCATCAAAAGGGAGAGAGACTAATGTTCAAAAAAGGTTTGCGCATCGTCATGGCAGCAGTTGCTGTGGCACCGCTTCTGACGGGAGCAGCTTGGGCTGCCGGTCAGATGACGATCATCGTCAACGATCCGTCCAACCCCTACTGGCTGACGGAAGGCAATGTCGCCAAGGCAACGGCTGAAAAGCTCGGCTACACGGCAACGGTTGGCGCTCACAAGGGCGATACCAACACCGAAAGCAACCTGATCGACACGGCGATTACCAACAAGTCGGTCGCCATCATCCTCGATCCGGCCAATGCCGACGGCTCGGTCGGCGCGGTCAAGAAGGCGGTTGCAGCCGGCATCCCGGTTTTCCTCGTCAACGCTGAAATCAACCAGGAAGGTCTTGCCAAGGCGCAGCTCGTCTCCAATAACGCCCAGGGTGCGGCAATCGGCGCGCAGCAGTGGGTCGAAGCTGTTGGCGACAAAGGCAACTATGCCGAACTGTTCGGCTCGCCCTCCGACAACAATGCGGCCACCCGCTCGAATGGCTATGAGACCGTTCTGACCCAGTATCCCGACCTGAAGAAGGTTGCCAAGGAAGTTGCCAACTGGGACCGCACCCAGGGTCACAACAAGATGCAGTCGATCCTGCAGGCGCATCCGGACATTATCGGCGTGATTTCCGGCAATGACGAAATGGCGCTCGGCGCGATTGCTGCCCTCAAGGAAGCCGGCAAGCTTGCCAGCGTCAAGGTCGGTGGCTTCGACGGCTCGCCCGACGCGGTGGCCGCCATCAAGGCCGGCGAGCTGCAATATACCGTCCTGCAGCCGGTCGCCACCTTCTCGGCGGAAGCCGTCAAGCAGGCCGACAGCTTCATCAAGACCGGCAAGACCGGTGCCAAGAGCGAAAAGCAGCTTTTCGATTGCATCCTGATCACCAAGGACAACGTCGGCAAGTACACGGCACCCTTCGTCCTGTCCGAGTAATGATATCGGGGGCGCCGCAAGCCGGCGCCCTCACTCACTTGAGCGCTATCAGCGTCCGCTGGCAGCACGAGCCCTTGGCGGAATATCAGACCGAACTTGCAGAAATCCTTGTAGCGAACTGTTCTTTATATTCTTTTCTCATAGCATGACATTCGCCGCAGCAAGTCAACTCCGCAAGGATCAGCGTCAGAGGCCAAAGTGACAGACAAGACAAGCTCCATATCATTCCTGAAAGACGAACTGCCGAGCGACAGCCGGCATTCGCGTCAGATCGCCAGGCGCCAGATGATCGCCGAAGCCGTGATGACGGAAGGGTCCATGCGCATCGAGGATCTGACCGAGCGTTTCGGCATCAGCCTGATGACGGCGCATCGCGACGTCGACGAACTCGTCAGCCGAGGTCTTTTCCGAAAGACGCGCGGTATCGTTACCGCGGCGGCAACGAGCCTGATCGAATCGAGCGACGTCTATCGTGCCAACCGGCAGGCAAGCGAAAAGAAGATGATTGCCGCAACCGCGATGCAGTTCGTCGAGCCCGGTCAGGCGATCTTCCTCGACGATTCCACCACGGTTCTGCAGATGGCATCGCACCTGCCCGCCAAGGTGCCGCTGACAGCGATCACCAATTCGCTGACGCTGATGAATGCGCTGAAAGACATACATGACGTAACGCTTCTGGCGCTCGGCGGGCAGTACTATAATTGGTGCAATGCCTTCATGGGCCGGATGACGATCAACGAAATCAATCGCCTGCGGGCCGATGTTGCCTTCATTTCGATGTCGGCGGTCATTGACGGCGCAGTCTTTCATCAGTCGCCCGAGATCGTCGATATCAAGCGGGCGATGTTTAACAGCGCCGCCAAGCGCGTCTTGCTGATGGACCACACGAAGTTCGAGCGGCGGGCGCTTCATAGTTTCGCGCATTTGAGCGAATTCGATGTCGTCATCGTCGACGAGAAGACGCCTGCCGATCACCTCGAGCGCATGCGCAACAGGAACATCAATGTGGTCGTCGCCAAGGCCGACAAGGAGCGTGCGTGAGCGACGGCCCCGGCATGGGCCGCCTCACCTCGTTTACGATCAGGAGTAACAGGAATGCCGAGTCTGCTCGGGATCGACAGTGGTTTGACCGTCACCAAGGCCGTCATCTTCGACATCGACGGCACGCCGCTTGCCGTTGCGCGCCGCCGTGTGACCCAGTTCATGCCGAAGGCGCGACATGTCGAACGCGACATGGACGAACTCTGGACGCGCACTGCCGAGGCCATTGGCGAGGCGATCAGGCTCAGCGGGCGTCCGGCCAGCGACATTCAGGCTATTGCTGCGACCGCGCATGGCGATGGCATTTATCTGCTCGACAGGGCAGATAGGCCGCTTGGGCATGCCATCCTCTCGCTCGACAGCCGCGCCGGATCGATCGTCGAGCAGTGGCTGAAAAGTCCGGTTTCCGACGAATCTTTGAGGCTGACTGGGCAGGTGCCGCATGTCTCGGCCCCGTCTGCGCTGCTTGCCTGGATCAAGGCCAATGAGCCTGAGCGTTTTGCCGGGATCGGCCATGTCTTGAGCTGCAAGGACTGGCTGCGCTTCTGCCTGACAGGCGTCGTCGGCACCGACCGCACCGAGGCCAGCACTTCTTTTACCGATGTTTCGACGCAGGACTATACGCCGGATGCGCTGAAGCTCTTCGCCGTTGAGGCAATCGCCGGCGCCCTGCCGCCAGCCTCGCGATCCGATGAGGTTGTCGGCTATGTGACCGAAGCCGTCGCGAAACGGACGGGCCTTGCTAGAGGCACGCCCGTCGTTGCCGGCCTGCATGATGTGACGGCTTCTGCCCTTGGCGCCGGCGGCTATGCCGATGGCGTCATCGCGGTCATCGCCGGCACCTATTCGATCAACGAGACGCTGTCGTCGCAGCCACGCGTCGACAGCCGTTGGTTCTGCCGAAATGCCATTTCGCCGGGCCAATGGAACAACATGTCGATCTCGCCGGCATCCTCGGCAAATTATGAATGGTTTCTCGGCAAGCTCTGCGCCAGCGACGCCGCAAACGCCGAGGCTGCCGGCAAGTCCATCCATGCCGTACTCGCTCCAGAGATCGAGGCGGCGTTCAATCGTCCGTCGAGCGCGCTCTTCCATCCCTATCTGTTCGGCTCACCCTATGGCGCCGAAGCGACCGCCAGCTTCTTCGGGCTTGGCGGCTGGCACGACCGCGGCGACATGCTGCGCGCCGTCCTCGAAGGCATCGCCTTCAACCACAAGATTCACGTCGATGCCCTAAGTGACGGTTTTTCCTTCGATCAGGCAAGGCTGGCGGGCGGCGTATCGCGCAATCCGATCGTCGTGCAGATGTTTGCCGACGTGCTCGGTATGCCTGTCACCGTCACCGAGACCGATGAAGCCGCCGCTTGGGGCGCCGCCCTTTGCGCCGGCGCTGGGATCGGTGTCTATGCCAGCCCGCAGAGCGATCCGCGCGATGTCGGCAAGATCGCCAGGACATATCGTCCGGATTTCGCCCGCAGCGCCGATTATCGCATCCGCTACGATCTCTTCCGAGACATTGCAGAAGCGATGGCGCCGCTCTGGCCGCGCATCGGCAATCTCGCGACCCGCCACTCCCAAGGCTAGACCGAAAACTGTGCCGGATGGGACGAGTTCCATCGCGGCATTCACCAGGATGATGACGTTATGACCGATATGGCCGCCGATCTGAAACAACGCTTCTTTGAACTTCAAGACAAGGAGATCGACGTTGTCATCTTGGGCGCGGGCGTCAATGGCGCCGGATTGTTTCGCGATCTTTCGCTGCAGGGCGTCAACTGCCTGATCGTCGATAAAGCGGACTTTGGCTCGGGAACGAGTGCGGCGCCTTCGCGTCTGATCCATGGCGGTCTCAAATATCTGGAAACCGGCGAATTCCGGCTGGTCGCCCAATCGGCACTCGAGCGCAACCTGCTGCTGAAGAACGCGCCGCACTGCGTCGAGGCGCTGCCGACTTTCGTGCCGGTTTTTTCCTGGATGCGCGGCGTGCCGGCTGCCCTCCGCACGCTTTTCGGATCGACGACAGCTCCGCGCAGCCGCGGCGCCGTGCTCATCAAGATCGGCCTTGCGCTTTATGACTTCTTCGGATCGCGCAACCGCGTCATGCCGCGCCACAGGTTCCTGTTGAAGGGTCGGGCGCTGAAGGAGATGCCGCATGTGACGCCGAAGATCGTGGCAGGCGGCATCTATTACGACGCCAAGATCAGCCGGCCGGAGCGCCTGGTCTATGAACTGGTCAATGACGGACTTGAAGCAAACAAAGGTTCGCTTGCGGCAAATGCAACGAAACTTGTTTCCGCCGCCGACGGTCTGCTGACCTTGCAGCGCTTAGACGGCTATGCCTTTTCGGCAAAGCCGACGCTCGTCGTCAATGCCGCAGGTCCCTGGATCGATCACGTCAATGCCGCTCTTGGCGCACCCGCCCATCTGATCGGCGGCACCAAGGGATCGCATATCCTGCTCGATCATCCGGAACTGGTGCGCAGCCTCAACGGCCATATGATCTATTTCGAGGCCGATGACGGCCGCATCTGCCTCGTCTATGGCTATCTCGGCCAGGCTTTGGTCGGCTCGACCGATATCCCTTACGACGATCCCGACAATGTGCGCTGCGAGGAGCCGGAGATCGACTATTTTCTCGACAGCCTGCGCTCGCTTTTGCCGAGCCTGCGTTTTGACCGCAACCAGGTGACATACAGCTATAGCGGCATCCGGCCCCTGCCCGCTTCCGACGCCTCGTCGCCGGGCCTGATCAGCCGCGATCACTCAGCACCGGTTTTCGAGCCGCAGACGGGCCGTCCCTTCCCGATCATCTCGCTGGTCGGCGGCAAATGGACGACGTTCCGCGGCTTTGCCGAAGAGGTCGCCGATACGGTGCTGGCTCGCCTTCAAATCGGCCGCAAGACATCCACTGAGCGTCTCGCCATTGGCGGCGGCCGAGATTTTCCGGTAAGCGCCGATGAGCGCACGCGCTGGATCAAGAGGGTTGCAGCAACGGCCGGTGTCGAGGCGAGCAGAGTGGATGAACTGCTTGGCCGATACGGCACGACCGCTGCGGACATCCTTGCTTACCGCTCCGAATACAATGACGATCAGCGCATCAGCGGCGCGAAACGTTATAGCGCGCTGGAGATTGACTGGATCGCGCGGCAGGAGATGGTTGTGCATCTATCCGATATCGTCTTCCGCCGCACCACCATGGCGATCGAAGGCCTGCTGACGATCCAGGGACTGCGCGAAATCGGCGCGATTGCGGCGTCCGCTCTGCAATGGGATGCCCAAAGATTAAGTGACGAAATCGACGATGTCGTCACGTCGCTGTCGAAATTCCACGGACAGACACTGAGCGAAGAAAGCCTGCACCGAACGGCCGGCCCAGCGACACGCTGATCATGCGGCTCAGGAGAAAGCCGGTTGGAGCAAAACGGCAAGTCAACTCTCGTTATCATTCAATGGCCTTCTTCCAGCCAATATCTAGAATAGCATTGGCTGGTTACCCGTTGCGAATGTCCGCGAAAGATAGAGGATGAGCTCACTCAGATATGAAACCGAAGTACAACCTCATGCTGCAATCCGCAATAAGATCTTGACCTCACTGATGATATTTCCGAATGCGCAACTAGCCTGCCGCTGGTCAGCGGTTCAAGCCATCTTTAGTTTAGCATAGAGAAACCTCGCCCCAATACTGTACTCGAAAATTGCACGGTTCTTATAGTAGCTATTTTCATAAAGTACTGTGTTCAATCCTAAGCTTGCCCCGAGTATTCCAATGTGAAGGCGATCTGTATGGACCGCATCAAAGCAGGAAAGATATGCCGTCAATCCCGAGCATACCGCTTCAGTAAAATTAGCGCTATGCCAAAAGTTGCCATTCCAGGACATTGAAATGTCCACATTGTTAGCTGGGAGAGGTGCCGCATCGATGCGTCTCTCGCCTTCAGTGCGGAAGCATCCATGGCACAATCAGCACGAGTGCCGCCTTGCGGACCTTCACGCTGCCGATTTGGTCCGATTCGGCCGCCTGCCGCGCCAGGATCGGCACTGGCGGATACAGGCGCAAGGTTTCCTCGATGACCGCCCGGCACCAGTTCAGCGCCGGAATATCATCGACGGACGGCACCCAATCTCCGCAGACGGCTTCGATTTCCGCATGAACCGCCGCCTCCACCCAGGGCGCGCCGGCAAGCAGATACCAGGCCCAGGTGAGGGTCGCTGCCGTGGTTTCATGGCCGGCCATGAAGATGGTGGCGGCTTCGTTTCTCAGCGCCACGACGTCGAGTTCCAGCTCGGGATTGCGCTGCTGCCGGCGGATCAGCAGCTCGACCATCGAGTTGTTGTCGCCTTTGCCGGCCAGATGGTCCTCGATCACCTGATCGATGATGCGGTGTATCCGCTTGACCGACCGGCTGAGGCTCGGCGTCCTGATGATCGATAGCCCCTCGTCAAAGCCGAGGAAGTAGCCGAAATTGACGGAATCGACCAGCGACTGATAGCCCGCAAAACCCTCGGTGACGGCATTGGCACTTTCTTCGCCGAGATCATTGCCGAAAACGCTGCGGGAGATGATTTCCGCCGTCAGCCCCGCCATTTCGAAAGGGCATTGACTACGGCGCCCTCCCCGAGGTTCTGCCAGCGGTCGGCAAGCTCGCTTGCCGTGATTTGCATGATCGCGCCAAAGGCCGGCACGCGGTTCTTGTGCACGATATCGGAGACCAGCGGACGGCGCTGTTTCCAGGTCTCCTTATCGGAAATGAATAGTCGTCACCCCGCAGATATTCCAAAGCGCGTCGCATCTGCGGCGTCTTGCGCTCGAAATTCTCGTGGCGCTTGGCCACCACATAACGGATGGCATCAGGCGAATTGACGATGATAAGCTGACGGCCGAGAAGCTTGAACTCTGCCACATGCTCGCGATAATCGGCACGACGCCAGATCGAGAGAAAATCGCTGCGCGCCTGCAGCATCAGCTTCAGCGGCTGGCCGGGCTTTCCATTATAATAGGCGGCATGAGCCGGCTCGAAATATTGTGACGACTGATCGAAGTGCTCGACGATTTCGGTTTTCTGATCAATCCAGGCCAGCATATCGGTGCAGAACTTTCGCGCCTTGCGGCCGGTGAGGATGTGAGGGCAGCCGAGCATAACCATGCCCGGCCGCGCCCACGATATTCATTTCGCAACCGCAGAAAAGCCCCTCCGGACCGGCGGAGGCGAAGACCTCTTCGGCATGACAATCACCTATCTTCGCCTAGATGGCTTCCAGCATGAATAGCTCATCCAGTGTCTGGCGCCTGCGGATCAATCGATGTGTCTCTCCGTCGATCAGGACTTCCGGTGCGTAAAGACGGCTGTTGTAGTTCGACGACATCGTTGCGCCGTAAGCGCCAGCGCCATGAAACACGAGATAGTCGCCGACATAGGCCTCGGGCAGATCGCGCGTTTCAACCGTGCCATTGTCCGTCTGCGTGAAAACATCACCCGATTCGCAGAGCGGACCTGCGACGACGGTTGGGAAGATTGCTCCGGCGGCACTGCGAGGCGTCTTGCCTGGAATGACCGAGATATGATGATAGCTGCCATACATGGCCGGTCTCGCAAGATCGCTGAAACCGGCATCGACGAGGACGAAGCGGTTACGGCCCATCATCTTGACCGCCCTCACTTCAGCCAGCAATACACCGGAATCCGCCGTCAGAAACCGGCCGGGCTCGATCTCCAGCCGGATTGCGTGGCCGAAATGCGCCTCGATCTCGCGCCGGGCCTTATCCCAGAGCGAAAAATAATGGGCAGGATCGATCTCTTCCTCACCCTCCCGGTATGGTATAGATAGGCCGCCGCCTGCCGAGATGGCTTCGATATCGACATCAAGCGCGCGGCAGAAGCCGATCATTGCGCCGCAAACGCGCTGAAGATGCCGATAATCGACGCCTGAGCCGATATGCATGTGCAGGCCGACGAGCTTCAGCGAATATTGCCGCGTCAACGCCACGGCCTCATGTAGCTGCTCGAACCAGATGCCATGCTTGCTGGTTTCGCCGCCGGTGTTGGTCTTCTTGCTATGACCATGTCCGAAACCGGGATTGATGCGCAGCCACACCCGATGGCCAGGCGAGCGCTCTCCCAATTGATGCAGCATGTCGATGGAGCCGATGTTCACCTCTATCTTATCGGCAATGACGCGTTCCAGCGTCGGCCGGTCGAAGACATCGGCGGTGAAGACGATCTCCGCATCTTCCGACACAGTGCCGGCAGAATAGCCCGCCCGCATTGCCCGATCGATCTCGCCGAGTGAGACGGCATCGACCTGCACACCCGCCTTGCGCATCTCTTTCAGGATATGAATGTTCGAACAGGCCTTCTGCGCAAAACGAATGACATCGAAGGCGGAAAGTTGCGCGATGCGGCGGCGGATCGCTGCGGCATCATAGATCCAGAGCGGCGTTCCATATTCGGCGGCAAGCGCGCTCAGCGTTTCATTGGAAGGAATGGTCATCTTGTCTCGATAGGGTCCAGGCAGGAAGGATCAACGATGAATAATAGTATGGGCGGAGCGACTGTGTCACTCCACCCCATTCTGAATACAAAGGTGCTGCGGCTGGCTAGCGCTTGGCGGCTGCAAGGGCCTGCTCGAGATCGGCAATGATTTCCACGGCCGAATGCAGCCCGACGTTCAGGCGGATCGTTCGGTCGCTGACGCCGAAGCGCGCGAAAACATTGGTCTCCGGCGAGATGCTGAGCGCTGCCTTTGCTGGCACCACCAGGCTCTCCGGCCCGCCCCAGCTGACGCCGATGCGAATGAGATGCAGCGCATCGACGAAATCGGCCACGTCTATGCGGTCTGAAACCTCGAAGGAAAACAGCCCGCCGAAGCCGGAGAAGGTGCATTTTCCGGGATGGTCGCTAAATGTCGGATGCATGACATTGGTCACATCCGCATGGGCGTTGAGCCAGGAGGCCACTTCGAGCCCGGCCTCATGATGATGGCGCATGCGGAACGGCAGGGTCTCTAGATTGCGCAGCACGAGCCACGCCTCGAACGGCGCGAGCTTCGCGCCAGTGTAGGGGTAGATTTCGCTGTTGATCCGGTCGATATGCGCTTTGGAGCCGGTGACCAGACCCGCCACCGTATCGCTCTGTCCGCCCAGATATTTCGACGCGGCGTGGATGACGATATCGATCCCGGAAGCGAGCGGCTTCTGATAAAGCGGCGTCGCCCAGGAATTATCGACCATCGTTACCACGCCATGAAGGCGGGCGGCTTCGGCGATCGCAGTCAGATCCTGTAGCTCGAAGACCATCGAGGTCGGGTTTTCGAGATAGGCAAGCTTGGCACCGGGAAGTGCGGCGAGCATGGCTTGCGTATCGGTGCCATCGATATAATCGACGACGACACCGAAACGCTTCAGCACCTTTTCAAAGAAGCGGAAGGCATCGCTATAGACATGCCGTACGGTGACGATCCGGTCGCCGGGTCCGACGAAGGCGAGAACCGCGGCAGCAATAGCGCCCATGCCGCTCGAAAAGGCGCGCGCCTCTTCCGCACCCTCCATCTCGGCGATCTGGCGTTCCAGAAGCCGCACGGTCGGATTGTCGCCGCGCGAATAGATCGGCTTTTTCGAGCGGCCCGCGAAAACGTCCTCGAGCTCCTTGTAGCTGTCGAACAGGAAGAGCGACGTCTGGTAGATCGGCGGCACGGCGGCATCGAAGGGATCGCTCGTTGACGGCATCAGCGTATCGGGAATGGCGTGCCGGTAGGCATCGAATCTTGGCGTCTCGTTCATGGCGTTCCTCTTGGGTCAGGGGTGAAGTGTCGGTTGGCCAAGAAGGCGATCGGGTGCATCGCTCGGCAGAACGGCGCGCCATTCCCGCCATCGGACAAAGCCGCCGAGGACGGCAGCAGCAGCAGCAACGGAGACACCGGCAAAACCCATCCAAAGCGACAGCAGGAGCTGAAGCGGGATCAGCAGATAGCCCTGCGGCGCAAGCCCTATGAGGGCGGCAAGCCCAGCCACCGCGGGCAGCGCGACCGCCAGAACGAGCCGGCCCATGCGCAGATCGTTCATATCGACGGCTGTCTTCATCATGCAGCTCGCGGCAACGAACCGAGGACGGGCTTCCCATCCTGCGCGGTCAAGCCGGTAAGATCCGGCAGCAGCAGCCGATCCAAGAAGAAGCGCTCGCGCAAAAGCATGACGAGCAGCGCCTTCTTGTGCGGGAACTGAATATGCTTGACCTTGGCGAAGCCGGAGCGGTCGAGATTGCGGATCTGCTGGGCATGATGATGGATCGGCTCGCCGACGATCCTGCGGGTGCGCGGATCGGCAAGGAAAATGTAGTGCATCAGCGACGGCAGCCAGGCGCCGACGAAGGCTTTTCCACGGAAATCATCCTCGCCGATCGCCACATGCCAGCCGCGGTCATAGCCATCGGCGTCGTAGTGCGGTCCGATCCTGTCCTCCTTCGCCCAATAGAGCTCGAAATAGCCGAAGGGCACGCCGTTGAAGGTTCCGATCAGCGGCAAGGTGCGCGGATCGGCAAGGCGGCCCTCGATGAAATCGCGATGATAGGAAAGGTCGCCGCTGTCTTCCCATATGGCGGCGACCCTGGGATCGTTCATCCAGCGATGGAAATGCCCAAGATCGGCCTCGATATCGGCGACATGAAAGCTAAGCTGCGCATTCAGCCAGGGAATGAAGCGGCTGTAGACGCGGCCGGTCGGCTTCGGCGGTCGCTGCGGATGAAGGGTTCCATTCGTCAGGACCGGCACTTCCGGATAGGCATTCGGCGTGTTTCCGAGCCAGGGCCTTGCTTGCTGAAAAGAGGATTCGGGCCGCATGACGAGACGCTCTCCGCTACGCTCGATCGCGCCCGCTTTCAGCAGACGGATTGCGAGGTCATCGTCTGTAAGTTCGATCTCGAAGGAGATCAGTTGCGGATTGCATGCCAGAATGGCTTCTGCGACGGCATTGACGATGTCCTCGCCGCCAACCGGCAAGCCTAGAGTGGAGATGGTGTCGAAGATCAGAAGATTGGCGGCTGGACCCGACAGATGGCCAGAGGCAACCTTGGCCTCCTGATATTCGACGCGGAAGCTGCCGGGTGCCTGCCCAGGCGATATGATGAGCGGCTGGCCGCAGGTAAGCACACTGCTTGCAAAACCCGATGCCGGCAGGCGCAGCTCAAAGGACGTCTCAGCCGCTCCACCACTCCTCATCGCCAGGGAAGCATCCATATTTCATCTCCATATGCCCAAAACCGCGCCTGTTAAGATCGGCGAACCGAGCACAGCGCTGATTTCGCAGTGACGAGCGACACCATCGGAAATTCAGAATATTCTCTAAAAATATTTTTTTAGCATTCGCCTGAATTTTCCAAAACTCCGTTCGTCATGCAGCTAAAACGACGTAAATTTCGGAGTATTCGAGTTTAACGGCACCACAAAGTCAGAGATATCAATCGACTAAACTTAATGTTCATTACGAATATTGAGTACAATACACTATTGTATTTCGATTGATTTACGCTGTATTTCATTGCACTTAGGGAGAACGGCGAAGAAATGACCGTCCATGATCGGAACGCCAAGGCAGAAAACGACTCGGATTATCTCGCCTGTTCTTCGTTGTCGCCGGCACAGTCACGGATCTGGCTCTTGTCGGAGACGGGCAACGAGGTCGTTTACGGGCGACAAATACTCGCCGTCGTCTTTCCTTTCGTCCTTGTTGCTGTCGCACATGAAGGCCTTTCGAAGCTTTCGCGGCAACATTCGCTCATCACTTCGGAATTCGAGGCGCGCGCTGGCGGCGCCGTCCAGCAGATTTTGAGAAAAGACCGCATGGTCGACATCGTTGAGACGGAGTTGCCCGTCGACGGCAATCTGGACGAGGCGCTGACGGCCGTCGCCGCGGCCGAACGAGCCCGCGCCATGGATCTTACGAAAGGTAACCCGGCCCGTTTCATTCTTCTGACGCAGAATGGACACGCGCTGGGTGCGCTATTCTCCCTTCATGCCATCCTTGCCGATGCCGCAACGCTTGATCTGCTGGCAACGGATTTCCTTCGCAACATCGTCCGTAACCAGCCGGCAGATATTGCCGAGACGGCATTGCCCGACGCTGCATCGTGGATGCGTGGCAATGGCGGGTCGCGCAATCCCGCGCCGGAACTGGTCGACTTCTGGTTTCAGCGGCTGACGGCTCAAGAAAACATTGCATCGCTCCTGCCGCAAACATCGGCTGGAAAGAGCACCGTCGACGAGACATGGTTCGAGCATGTGCTTGAAGTGCCGATACAGTCGGCTGCGGACATCTCCCACGACATGCTTGCCGCCCTTGGTATCGCCCTGCGGCGCCATTCCGGATACGGCACGCAAAGGATCGGCCTAGTCACGCGGCCGGAAAGGCAGGTGATCGCCGCCCGCAGCGAGGATGTGCTGATCCTCACCGCCGAACTCGATGGCGCCATGACGCTGACGGACGTTCGCGACGCCTTTGCCGAGGAAATCGAAACCGTCTCGCCGCAATCTCTGCCCTTCGAGGCCCTTGCCGATGCGCTGATAAGACGGGATGAATCCTTCGACACCACCGGCCTCGTCAAGACTCTCCTTGACGTGCGTCCGCCGCAGCGCCTCCTTCAAGCAACCTCGAACGGCGTCCCTCTACGCAGCCCCATCGAACCGTCGGCGCGCCGCGATGCCGATCTGGTCATCACCGTTTGGCCGGCAGTCGCCGGCAAGCTTCGTATCAGCATCGGCTTCGACCCGCAAAAGCATGATCGAAAGCAAATCATCCGCTTCGCCGACGATCTTGCCGTGGCACTGACACAGTTGCAGTCCGATCCCGGTCTTCAGGTCAAACATATTCCCTTTGTCTCGCCGGAAGAGCTGGATAGGCTTTCGGCACCCTACCCAGACGCGCAGGAACCGGACGACGGCATGCCGATCCACGAGGTCATTTCCGCACAGGCAAGACGGAGACCGAATGCTTTTGCCGTCGCACAGGGCGAAAGGTCGATCACGCATGGCGATCTCGAAGCTGCCGCCAACCGGCTGGCGCACCGTCTCATCACGATGGGCATCGGCCCGGAAAAACGCGTCGCCATCGCCCTTGAAAAGTCGATCGATGCGATCATCGCCATTCTTGCCGTCTTGAAGTCGGGCGGCGCATTTACGCCGGTCGAGCCGGATCACCCGGAAGCGCGCAATCGCCACATTCTGACGGCTCCCGGCCTTTCGCTCGTCATTTCCCGCGCAAAACACATCGCAAACCTGCCGAGCGATATTGCGACACCCTACCTCGATCTCGATGCCATCGATCTGTCCGCGGGGAGCACCGGCGCACCGGCAACGATCATTGCTCCACAGCAGCTTGCCTATGTGATCTACACGTCGGGCTCGACGGGCGTACCGAAAGGCGTCGCCGTCGAGCACGGCCCGCTTGCACATCATTGCAAGGCGACATTGCGCATCTACGAGATGAGCGAGGAGTCCTGCGAGTATCCCGTCCTGCCGTTTACCTCCGACGGCGGCCATGAGCGCTGGATGGTGCCGCTGATGGCCGGCGGCGGCGTGGTGCTGACGCAGGACAAGCTTGCTACACCGGAAGACGCCTTCGCGATGATGAAGCGGCACCGCGTCAACAATGCCAGCCTGCCCACCAGCTATGTGCGCGGACTTGCCGAATATGCCGGCGAGAATGGCGACATACCGCGGCTGCGGCTCTATTCCTTCGGCGGCGAGGCCTTGTCGCAGGCGGTGTTCGACATGATCACCGAGAACCTCAAAGCGCAGCTGCTGATCAACGGCTACGGTCCGACCGAAACGATCATGACGCCGATGATCTGGAAGATTCCAGCGGGAACCCGTTTCGAGGGGGCGGTCGCGCCGATCGGCCGCGGCGTTGGCGACCGGCGCATCTATGTGCTCGATGCCGACCTTGCGCCGGTTCCAGTCGGCGTGATCGGCGAAATCCATATCGGCGGCAGCGGCCTGGCGCGCGGCTATCACGGCCAGCCGGAGCTGACGGCGGACCGCTTCATTCCCGATCCCTTCTCGCAAGGCGGCAGGCTCTATAAATCCGGCGATCTCGGCCGCTGGAGGGAAGACGGCATCGTCGAATTCGCAGGCCGCGTCGATCACCAGATCAAGTTGCGCGGCTTCCGCATCGAGCCGGGCGAGATCGAAGCCGTGCTACGCTCCGATCAGCGTGTGGCCGAGGCGGTTATCCTATTGCACAATGACGGGGGACGCAGTTCGCTCGTCGCCTATGTGGTGCCGCGCGAGGGCGAGAGTTTGAGCGTGACCGAGCTGCGCCGTGCTGCCATGACCGCCCTGCCAGACTACATGGTGCCGCAGACCATCATGATCATCGACAGGCTGCCGATGGGGCCAAACGGCAAGCTCGATCGCGCCGCCCTGCCGGCACCGCGCCTCGAGCGCGAAATCGAAGCCCCTGCCAACGACAAGGAAAAAGCGATCCTCGACGTCTGGATGGACATTCTCGACATCGGCGATATCGGCGTCACGGAGAATTTCTTCGATATCGGCGGGCAATCGCTGATGGCCGTGCGCATCGTCTCGCGCCTGAAGATGCACCATCCCGAATGGCCGCTGTCGATCGCCGATATGTTCAACCATCCAACGGTGCGCGATCTGGCACTTGCAATCGACAGCAGCCGCGACGGGGCCGGCGTCGATGTGGTCTACCTCAGACGCAAGGGCGACCGGCCGGTGCTCTATTGCTTTCCAGGCCTCCTCGTCAGCACGCGCGAATATATGCGCCTCGTCGATTATCTCGGTCCGGAACAGCCGGCGACGGGCTTCATCTGCTATTCGCTCACCGAAACCAAGGCGCTGAGCACCCGCGTCGAAGATATAACGGCGCGCTATGCAGAAGCGGTGCGCAGAGAAGCCAAGGGCCGGCCCTGCGCTTTTCTCGGCTGGTCGTGGGGTGGGCTCCTTGCCTACGAGGCCGCCCGGCAGCTCGGCAACGACATCGATCTGCGCATGATCGGTATGGTGGACGTCTGTGACATGGACGAGGAGTTCACTATCGGCATTATGCCGCACTTCGAAGGCGGTGTCCGCGACCGCACCCATGCTCAAGTCCAGAAGTGGCTTGCGATCACGCCGATGCGCGAGGATTGGAAGAGGCTCTTTGCCGCCATGAACGAGGAGGTTTACGAACAGTTCCTCCATCATGTCGTCAAGCACAGTGTCAAGCTGCCGACGGATGGCCCCGATATCGGCTCGGAAGAACACACGTTCTGGATCCTCATCGACAATGCGATGATCTTCCGGAACTACCGCCTGGAGCAATCGGATTTCCGCATCCATGCCTTTGCCGCCGAGGATTCGCTTACGCGCGCCCTCAATGTCATCGACTGGCGGCGCTATTCGGCGAATGCGACGGCATCGGAGATCGTCACGGGCACCAACCACCTGACGATCATCGGCAAGACGCCCTTCCACCAGCGTTTCGCCCGGCGGCTTGACCATGCCTTCGCGCCGGCGCCGCCGTCCAAAGACAACGTCAAGTAATCCCCTCTTCGACATCATCCTGGAGCTGCATCATGACATCGCACGTGCTCGACCTCGCCGGAGCCGGAATCGGTCCCTTCAACCTCAGCCTTGCCGCTCAGCTCGATTCCATACCGCAACTTTCCGTCCGCTTTTTCGAACGGCGCCCATCCTTCGCATGGCATCCGGGAATGATGCTGCCGGGCGCGGAAATGCAGACCTCCATCCTGAAAGATCTGGTGACTGCGACCAACCCGACAAGCCGTTGGAGCTTCTTATCATATCTCGTTGCACACAAACGATTTTATCAGTTTCTTAACGCGGAATACGAAGCGGTTCCGCGCAAGGAATTTGCCGATTATCTCGGATGGGTCGCGCGCGGCTTGACCTCGCTTCGCTTCGGGACAAGCGTGCGCGAGGTTCATGCCGATGACGGCTTTTTCTCCGTCGCCACCGATAACGGCGCGATTGCGGCCCGCAATCTTTCCGTCGGCGTTGGCAAGATCGCTTCTCGCCCGGCCTGGGCCGAACAGCTGCCGAAATCGATGACCTTCCACAGCAGCGAGGCGACCCAGCGAATTGGAGATGTCAAAGCCCCGCGCGTCGCCGTCATCGGCGGCGGCCAAAGCGGTGCGGAGATCGCCGATGCGCTTCTCGATCTGAACAATATCTCGACCATTCATTGGATCAGCCGCCGGCCGAATTTCGAACCGCTCGACGCCACGCCCTTCACCAACGAGCTTTTCACGCCGAGCTATATGGAGCGTTTCCATGCGCTGCCCGAAGAACTGCGCCTCACCCATACGCGCAGGCAGGTGCTGGCGAGCGACGGCGTTTCCGCCTCGACCTTGAAAAAGCTCTACCGGCGGCTCTACGAGCGCAAGCTTGATGCCGCCGGCAACCCGGATCATGGCATATCGCTACGGCCGTTCCGCAATGTCATTGCGGCCGAGCAGGATGGCCCGGAAATCACGCTGACGATGCGCAACGGTTTCGATGACAGCATCGAAACGCTTACCATCGATATGATCGTCCTTGCGACCGGCTATCGCTTCGTGCTTCCGCAATTCCTGCATTCGCTAGAAAATCGCATCGAACTCAACTCCATCGGCGAGCCAGTGCTCGAAAGCGACTTCTCGCTCGCATGGGACGGCCCGCGTCAGAACCGCATCTTCGTTCTCAACGCCGGGCGTCACAGCCATGGCATTGCCGAGCCGCAGCTCAGTCTTACCGCATGGCGCAGCGCCGTGATCGCCAACGCATTGCTCGGCCGCCAACATTTCGATCTCGATCAACTCGATCCGATCGTACAATGGGAAACGCATGGGCAATCGAGCGAACTTCCCTCTCACATCGGACAGGCAGCGGAATAAGGTGGCGACATTCCAGCCGGAGGAAGAGACCGCTCAGGTGGAGCTTCATAGCCTGCATCTGCCTGACGGTCTGCCCTTGCCAGAGTCGATATTGGACGAGACGGAAAAAGACCGTGCCGCCGCATTTCGATCATGCGCGGCGCGGCGTCTTTTCGTTGGCGGTCGGATCTTGTGCCGCAGCATCATCGGCAATCTGGTCGGAAGGCCTCCGCAAGCGCTTTCCATCGCGATTACCCCCTTCGGCCGACCTTACCTGCCTGCCTATCCCGATATCGACTTCAGTCTCTCACACACGAAGGACACGGTGGCCCTTGCGGTTTGCCGCGGCAGCCGTGTCGGCATCGATATCGAACGGCTCGACGCTTTTTCCGAATCGGAAGCGGATGAAATCATGCCCATGATCCTTTCCGAACAAGAACTCGATCAAATGCGGCAAGCGGACCCGCGACACCGCCCCGATGCCTTTCTCGCCTATTGGGTTCAGAAGGAGGCAGCGCTGAAATGCTTCGGCCAGGGCTTTTTGGCCGACCCGCGAAGCGTGATACCGGTGCCTGGAGGTACAACTTTTAGCATCAGAAACCGAGGGCGACGCGAACCGATTTTCGTGCGTTCCGGCCGGATCTGCGGCGAAGAAGCCGGGGATTTTCAATGGGCTATCGCCACATCAAGGCCCGTGACAGAACCGCGATGGCTGCACAACAAAAGCGGGATCGTCTTCTAGATTCCATTAAATTATCAAATAAAATCAGCATGATAATCCATGATTTAGGAGTTGCTTCACTTTTCGACTTCTCTATCTTGACTCTCATTATCATGTTTTATAGGCTCCTCTCAAAAAGAGGGGCATACAGAAATGCAACTTTGGATTTCAGCGAGAGCCCGACATGATTGCCAACCTTTCACAGTCGACTTCCAATGAGCAACTCCAAACAGCACTTCACGCCTATCCGAAGCTCCTCTCCATCGCGCGCAGGATCACCGGCTGCATGAGCCTGGCCGAGGATGTCGTGCAAGAAGTTCTCCTGCAGCTGGTCTCCAAGCCGCTGAAGGAGGATATAGCCGCGCCTGCGCCTTACGTGATGCGCATGGTGCGCAATCTAGCGACCGATCATATGCGGCGGCGACAATATGAGCACGGCCTGTTCCTCGAAGAAGAAGTCGGCGGCAACACCTCCGGCTACGGAAGTCCTGAAGAACATCTTCATGAGGCCGAGGCCTATAAAGCCTTTCGCTGCACCGTCGAATCCATGCCCGCCAGAACCCGAAAGTTCTATGAGGAGCATTATTTCGACGACATTCCCCAAAACATCATCGCCAGGGAGGCGGGCGTATCCCGCTCCCTTGTTTGCGGCCTTCTGCGAGAGGCGCATTCGAAGTGCCTCGCCGCCATCTCACTGGAAGCCGACCAGAGCTGTGCTGCCGAGAGCAGCCACAGGCGAAACCGATCAGCGCGCGTGCGGGAGATGCGGGCCTGACGGAGGCTCGCCGCTCAGCATGCCATAGCCAGGAAAGCAACGAACAGATGCAGGAAACCGTCGAAATAACCGAAGCCAAAGGCGCTATCTGTCGTGTCATCATGTCGGAATTGACGGATTGGTTCACCAATCCGGATGTCATAGAGGCCTGCGCGAGCGCCGTAGAAACCCTGCCGATGTTCGGCTGCATGGAGGCGGACACCGTTGCCGGCTTCGTCGCATTGCACCCTCATCCGCCGGCGGCGATGGAGGTTCTGGTGATTGCAACCAGGCGGCGTTACCATAGAAGCGGCGTCGGCAAGCGGCTGCTGGCGGCAGCCGAGACATTTGCCCGTTCCGCCGATTGTAAGCTCCTGACGGTCAAGACGCTCGCCCCGCGCGGCAAGGACGAACCGCAATACGATAGAACCCGCGCTTTTTACGATACGAACGGCTTCATCCGCGCCGAGATATTCCCGACGCTGTGGGGTGAGCGCGATCCGTGCCTGTTCTTCGTCAAACCCTTGACCTCCATCAACTAATCCGGCCGCCTTCCGGCGACCAGTATTTCAGGAAGGCGGCGCGCTGCGGCGGGAACAATAATGAAAGACGAAAGGACCATTTCAGAGGTGCAACGTCATACAACGGTTTTTACGACCGAAGGCCTGCGTTTCGAGGTCGCCGGCAAGACTATTCTTCATCCGCTCGATATCGGCTTCAAGGCAGGCGAGATTTCCGGCCTGATCGGCCATAACGGTTCCGGTAAATCCACGCTGATCAAATTGCTGGCCCGACAGCTCCAGCCAACGGGCGGACGCATTCTGTTCGATGGTGCTACCGCTGGCTCCTACGATATGCGCGCCTTCGCGCGCGCCGTCGCCTATCTGCCGCAGGACACCTCGTCGGCCGCCGGCATGACCGTCGAAGAGCTCGTCGCCTGCGGGCGCTACCCTTGGCATGGCGCGCTCGGGCGCTTCACCGATCTCGACCGGGAAAAGGTGGAGACCGCGATGAAGCTGACGCATGTCGATACCCTGGCGGGGCGGATGGTGGATACGCTTTCCGGCGGCGAACGCCAGCGCGTCTGGATCGCCATGCTGGTCGCACAGGACAGCCGATGCCTGCTGCTCGACGAGCCGACCTCGGCGCTCGACATCGCCCACCAGATGGAAATCCTCGGCCTCGTGCGCGACCTTTGCCGGACGAAGGTTTTGAGCGTCATTCTCGTCCTGCACGATATCAACGTCGCAGCACACTTCTGCGACCATCTGCATGCGCTGAAACAAGGCCATCTGATCGCCGCAGGCCCATCGTCGAGCCTCATGAAGTCCGAGACGCTCAATATGATCTATGGCACGAATATGGGGGTCACCGCTCATCCCGTGCATGGAACGCCGCTTGCCTATGTCATCTGAGCGCCTTTTCGAAAACCTCAGGCTGTCGCGCCGCACGCTTCTCGCCGCTACGGCGCTTTTTGCCGTTCCAACGATGGAAGCGGCGGCCGACCCCATATCCGGTCCGATCGTCTCTCTCGATTACGGCTTGGCATCGACGCTGCTGGCGCTCGGCGTCGCGCCGGCTGCCATCGCCTCTCTTGCCGATTGGGATACCTGGGTCGTCGAACCGAAAATGCCTAGTGGCGTTGTCGATCTCGGCACCACCGGCGAAATCAATCTTGAGGTCCTGGCAAGCATCAAACCCGCCCTGATCCTGACGACCCCCTATCTTGCTCCATTGAGACCGCGACTGGAGGCGATTGCACCGGTCCTGGAATTGACGATCTATGCCGAAGGCGGCGAGGCGTTGCAGCGCTCCATCGCGGCCACGCGGCTTCTGGCAGACGCCATCGGCCGAAGGGCGCAGGCCGAGGATTTCCTTGCCCGTTCCGAGCAATTCTTCAGCGACTGTGCAAACCGTGTGAAGAGGCTCGATCCGCCGCCGCTTGCCCTGATCAATTTCGTCGATACCCGCCATGCCCGCATCTACTGCGGCGCCGGCCTCTACCAGAATGTCATGACTAGGATCGGCCTCAAGAATGCCTGGACCGGACCCGGCGGCTACTGGGGTTTCGAAACGATCGGGCTGGAGCAACTGGCAACGCTCGATCAAAACCTACGTCTGATCGCATTCGAACCCCTGCTTCCGCCCAACGCGCTCGACAATCTTCAAGATAGCCCTTTGTGGACCAGCCTTCCCTTCGTTAGGGACGGACGCGTTTCCGTGCTGCCGGGCACGTTGATGTTCGGCATGGTGCAGGAAGCGGAGCGCTTCGCGCGCATCCTGATCGATCATCTGGAAAAACTGGCATGACCCGCCTCAAAGCCAAGAATATCCTCGGCGCTCCCGCCGTGGTGCTGACGCTGTTCGTGCTCGCTGGTCTCCTTGCCTGGCATCAATTATCCCCCGACTTTTCGCGGCTGTTCGTGCAGCAATCAGGTTACGATCCGCGGCGCCTGCTGCTCATCTATTCGACGCTGCCGAGGATCGCCACCGCATTGCTGGCGGGTGCTGCCCTTTCTCTGTCGGGAAGCCTGTTGCAACAGGTGCTGCGCAACCCGCTGGCCTCGCCTTCGACGCTCGGCATTTCCGCAGGCGCCAATCTCGCGCTCGTTGCCGTCATGCTCGCCTTTCCCGCTCTTCAGGGTCTCAGCCGCGATGCCGTTGCTCTGTTCGGTAGCGCCGCTGCCGCCGCGGTCGTCTTCCTGATCGGCGCAAGGCGCGGCTTTTCGCCTTTGGCGCTGGTACTTGCCGGCTTGATCGTCGGCGTCTGGAGCGGCGCACTTGCCGCCATTCTCGTCTTGATGAACGATCGCTATCTCTCCGGCCTGTTCGTCTGGGGGGCGGGATCGCTGGCACAGCAAAGCTGGACCATTCCGCTGTCTCTCCTGCCGAAAATTGCCATTCTTTCAGTCGCGGCCCTGCTGATGGTACGGCCGATGGCGCTCATGGAACTTGGCGACAGCGGCGCAAGCGGGCTTGGCCTTTCTGTAAAGCGCACCCGCATAGTTGCCGTCTGCATCGCGATCGCGCTTGCCGCAATCGTCACCAGCGCTGTCGGCGTCATCGGCTTCATAGGCCTTATTGCCCCGCGCATTGCCCAGCTTGCCGGCGCCCGACAGATGAAGGGCCAGCTCATCTGGTCGCCTCTGATCGGCGCGGGATTGCTGCTTCTGACCGATGAAGCTCTGGTGCTGCTGTCCGGTGCCTCTTCGACCTTCCTTCCAACGGGTGCCATTACTGCACTGCTCGGCGCGCCATTGCTGCTCCTGATGCTGCCGCGTTTGAAGACGGCGCAGCGCAGCGCGCCGTCTCCCTCTCAGAATGCGAACCGCACGTCGTGCGAACCGCGCGTCATCTTGCTCGCATCGATCCCGGCGCTCCTCCTGCTGCTGATCGGTGCGATCTTCTTCGGGCGTGCACCGGACGGCTCCTGGACGCTGCTTGCCTATCTCCATTGGCCCGACGTGCTGCCCTATCGCCTGCCGCGCATTACGGGAGCTTTCGCTGCCGGCGCGATGCTGGGCGTCGTCGGCACGATCCTGCAGCGGCTCAGCGGCAACGAGATGGCGAGCCCCGAGGTGCTGGGGATTTCGGCGGGCGCCACGCTTGGCGTCACCGCCGCTCTCTTTCTTCTGCCTGCTCCCGGCATGGCGGCCCAACTGGGCTTCGGCGGTCTCGGCGCATTCGCGGTCCTCATTGCCATTTTCCTGTTCGGCATCCGGTCCGGTTTTGCGCCGGAGCGGGTGCTTTTGACGGGTATCGCGCTCGGAGCCATGCTCGATGCCTTCATCAGCGTACTTGCCGCCGGGGGCGATCCGCGCGCGATTATCGTAATACAATGGATGAGCGGATCGACTCATCTTATTGATATATCAAAGGCAATCTCCGCAACGATGGCGGCCATATCGGGCCTTGCGCTTGCCTTTCTGGGCCGCCGTTGGCTCGAGCTGCTGCCGCTTGGGGCTCAGGCGACCCAGGCAATCGGCATTCGCGTCGATTTCGCCCGCGCCTGTCTCTTTGTCCTTGCCGCGGCCATGACCGCAGCCGCCACCCTCGTCGTCGGCCCCTTGAGTTTCATCGGCCTCATGGGGCCGCATCTGGCGCGCGAACTTGGCCTGCGGCGTGCCGCTCCGCAGCTTGCCGGTGCAGCGCTCGCCGGCGGCAACCTCATGGTGCTCGCGGACTGGTTCGGCCGGATGATCGCCTTTCCCTACCAGATGCCCGCCGGCCTGGTTTCCGCCCTCGTCGGCGCTCCGCTGCTGCTGATATTGCTGATGAAGCGGCGCAGAACGGCACAATAATGGTGGTGAGCCGCCGTTTCCGAAGCGCCCTGACGAGGCGGCAAGTCAAACGGATGAAAACGCACCGTGCGTTGAGGCCGAGACTGGCTCGCGCAACGAGGCAATGCGAACAAAACAAGTATCTGATGGATGTGTGCCCACGCTTCCGGACGGCGCTTACGAAAGTCGACTTGCAGGAAGAGCGATCGGGCTTGACCTGACGAAAATTAGGCGGGAGACGCGGAGGAGAAGAACTCGCCTCTTTACTGGCGCCCCTCAGGAATAAAGATGGGCGCCGCGCAAAACGCAGCGCCCGCAAGACACTTACCAGCGATATTTCAACGATGCCGTGATGTTGCGGCCCTGCCCAAGGTAGCAATAGCCTTCGTTGCAAACCGTCAGACGGCGGTTGGCGATGTTGCGGACATCGACGGATGCGGTCAGGCCTTTATATTTTTGATCGACCGCGCCGAAGTCGTAAGAGACCGCCGCATCCAGATAGACGCTCGCATCATTCTTGGCTGTGTTTGCCGTGCTGGTATAGGTCTCGCCCGTATAGCGGATGCCGGCACCGACGGTCAGACCCTTTGCGGCAGAATCATCCTGGAACGTATAGTTCGACCAAAGGCTGGCGATGTTTTGGGGCGTCACGGCCGGCGCATTGCCGGCATTGTCGCCACGCGTGATTTCGGAATGGTTATAGGCATAGGCCGCAACCACATCCCAGCCGTCGGCGATGTTCGCCCTCGCCTCCAGCTCGATCCCCTTATTGGTCACTTCGCCGAGCGAGGCATAGATGCCCGTCAGCGGATCGACCAGAACCGGCTTGTTCTTCTCGACCAGATGGTAGGCAACGGCCGAGAGCAGAATGTCGGTGCCTGGCGGCTGGTATTTCAGGCCAAGTTCATACTGCTCGCCCTTGGTGGGGTCGAGGATACTGCCGGATGCAGACCGTTGCGTGACCGGATTGAAGGACGTCGAATAGCTTATGAAGGGTGCAATGCCATTGTCGAAGAGATAGAGCGCACCAGCCTGGTAGGAAAACGCATTCTTGTTGAGACTGTCTTTGGTGGTCGTATCGGAGGAGACAAGGGTGGTGTCAGTCGACTGCTTGACCCAGGTCTGGCGCCCACCGAGCGTGAAGCGCCACTTGTCGAGCTCGATCTGGTCCAGAGCGTAGGCGCCGAACTGATGCAGGCTGGCGTTTACCCGGCTGGAATTATAGGCGGGCGTCGGACCGGATACCCCATAGGTCGGGTTATCGATATCGAAGTCATAGGCCGGACTGGTCGTCGCATCCATTCCATATGCGAAAGAATCCTTCATACGGGTATAATCCAGGCCGAACAGCATGGTATGGGCTGCCGGACCGGTATCGAATTTGGATTCGAGCTGGTTGTCGACCTGGAAGACATTCATCCTGTCGCCGATCGCGGTCGCGCCACGCTTGGCGACGTCTGCGGCCCAGCTGTAAGTGCTGAGATAGCGCGACTTCAGATCGAGGTGGGAGAAGCGAAGGTTCTGGCGGAAGGTGAAACCGCCGTCGAACTCGTGCTCGAACTGATAGCCGACCTGCTGCTGCTTGGTCCTCTGATAGTCGTAATCCGGATCGCTGGCGCGCAAATTGAGAATATTGCCGTCGGGGCCGATCATCGCGCCGACATTGGCATCCGTCTCCGTTGATTGCGCCGATCCATAAATCGTAAATTTCGTCGCGGCATCAGGCTTCCAGGTAAAGGACGGCTGGATGAGATAGCGGTCGTCGGCGATGTCGAAATTGGTGTCGCCCTTTCGCGCCAGGCCGACGATCCGATACAGCATGGTATCGTCATCCTGACTGACCGGGCCGCCAAAATCGAACATCGTCTGCGCACGATCGGACGTTCCATAGAGGACCCCGACCTCCCTGATCGTCTCTTCGGTCGGCAGCTTCGATATCTTGTTGACGATGCCGCCCGGCGAGCCGGCGCCATAGAGCACGGATACAGGTCCCTTGACGATCTCGACGCGATCGAGCGCATAGGGATCGGTTCGAAACATCGCGTAGTTCATGTAGGGTTGCCGCAACCCGTCGCGGTAATCGCCGTCGGTCGTGACATCATTGCCCCGAATATAGATCTGATCGAAGCGCGGATCGAAGCCGTAAGAGCCTGTCTGGACGCCGGCGGAATAGCGCACGGCTTCGGTAATATCCTGCGCACCGCGTTCCTCCAATTCCTTTCGGGTCACCACCGAAACGGAACGTGGTGTTTCGACCAGAGGTATATTGATCTTGGTGGCACCGCTGCTTTCCTTTGCCGCTACCGTTGTATTATCGTTGGCGCCGCTCGACTGGCCGCTGACGACGATCGGCGCGAGCTGCGTGGCATCGCCGCTATTGGCATTGCCGGCAGCATCCTGTGCGAGAGCGTTTCCGCAGAGAGCAAATAGTGTGGCAAGTGCGGTAGCGCCGCCTGCAAGATGGAATCTATTTCGCTCTATACCGCTGATATTATTACATAATTTGCGCTTCATATTTCCTTTTGCACCTGTCCGCCTCTAAAAAAGATGGCGCAAATTAGTCCGCAGCCAAAGCCTCCGTCAAGAATACATGAGTGTAATAGTCATCTTTTTTGTTGAATTCCGGGTATATGTTGCAGAACGGTCCGCCAGAGGGGCGCGGAACTGCAAAATGCAACCCAAAATAACATCCTACGACGATTGGGGCTGCTTGCCAGATCTTGTCCACCATAATATGAGTATACTTATCATCTTTCAAAATGCAGCTCGTTCGAGCGCTTGCAATTTCAGCCCGTTGGAGAGGCCATGCCCCAATCCCCGATACGGAACGCGGCCGCCGCCACAGCGCCGGTCACACTTGCCGGATGCACATGTACCGACGTGAAATTTGAAAATGCCGATCTGCCGCACAGGATCTTTCTCTATCGCCCCGACAAACCAGCTCCCCTGGAGGGATGGCCGATCCTGTATCTGACGGACGGAAACGCCTGTTTTGCAACCGCAGTCGATGCGCTCAAGGTTCAGGCGAGCTATCCCAACGGAACCAATGTCAACGAGGGCATCGTCGTCGCCATCGGTTACCCCACGGACGAACCTTATGATCCGCTTCGCCGTTCATGGGATCTGAGCCCGCCGCCCGGACGGATCTATCCGCCGTTTTTCCCCGACACGCCTGATGTCAGGACCGGCGGCGGCGAACGCTTCCTGTCGCTGATCGAAAACGAGCTGAAACCCTGGATCGAGACCCAAGTTCCGATCGATCGATCGCGCCAGGCGCTCTTTGGACATTCATTCGGCGGTCTTTTCGTCCTTTACGCGCTGCTGACGAAGCCCAAAGCCTTCAATCGCTGGATCTCGGCAAGTCCGGCGATCTATTGGGAGGACGCGGCTCTTCTCGCCATGGAAAGCGAATTCCTGAACGGATGCCACCAGCCCATCGACATCGAACTGCATCTTTCCGCCGGCCAGTATGAGGGTGAGACGCTCGCCCCTTTTCACAAGGGTACGGCTGAAGAGCAAAAACGGCTGGAGCGCGCCAAGGAAACGCGCACCGTGGAACTTGCCCGCGAAATGGCGCAGAGATGGTCGAAGTGGACCTTGTCCACAGAAACGGTAACGTTCGAGGAATATGCCGGAGAGAACCATATGTCTGTGCTTCCGGTCGCCCTGAACAGAGCTGTTCAAGTTGCGTTCCGCAAGGCGAGATAAAATTAAGCTTCAAATACTTACCGCCAAAATCTTTCGCGGGTTATAAAACATGGCTTCGCTTTTCGCGCAGCCGGCGCGAGCGGCAGTCTTCGCCGAAGAATTCATGGTCTTTCCGGCACGCAAACAAGCCGAAATTAACCAGTGATTAACCATAATCGCCTTTATTCACTATATTAAATACACCGACTTGATTCCAAACGCCGTCGCGCAATTTGCGATGAATCCGACTCCACACGATTGCCGCGATTCCTAAGATGCATTTTTCAAAAGCAATAGCGCTGATGACCTTGGCCTGTTTGGGCGCGGGTTGTTCGACAACCGGCGAGGTCCGGCAGTCGATCGGTGTGGAAACGGTCTCCAGCGACAAGGCGCTGGCGTTTCCGCCGCCCGGAGGGCCATCGATCGTCAATGTGGTTGAGCGCAGACAGGCCAAGGATGTGGAGCAGACGATCTCGCTTTTCACCTCCTCCTCGGTTCCGGGTCAAAACTTCCTCAAGGTTCAATTTCTCGGCACAACAGGTTCCGGTCCGGCGCTGGGCAGCAGGCCTTTCGACACGATCAGCGAGAATAAAGTGGCTCGTGAGATGGCGGCGGCAATACCGGGCGTGCGGCTTGCCCGCTCGGCAAGCTTCGTACAGAACGGCTACGGTCCCTTCGGCTATGCCTCAGGCCAAAGCAGGAGCGGCGATACCTGCCTTTATGCCTGGCAGCAGGTGAAGGCAGGTTTTGCTCCGCCGCAGGAGCAGCGCAATTTCGGCACGGTGCAGGTGCGCATCAGGCTGTGCGATGCTCATGCCACCGAGCGCCAGCTGCTAAGTACCGTCTATGGCTACACGATTGCCGGACATTTTGCCGGCGCCGCATTGAACCCCTTCGGCGCGCCACGCGGCGCGGAATCAGTCCTGGGCAAGCCGGGTGAAATGGTCTATCCCGACGCCACCTCGTATCGCACGGCGCCGATCAGCATCGGCTATCAGAATCGCCCCACGGTGATGCGCCCTGCCGCTATCATACGCCGACCCGTCGGGGCACCATCGCAGCCGCAAGCAGCGCCTGTCCTGCCGCCCATGATCGGTCCCAAGGTGCCGTTGCCGGACGGGCCGGCCGATCCGTTGCCGACGGGCGGCGCGGACGGCCCGACGTCGATGATCGTGCAACCGTCACCGACAAATACCGCCAGCAATATCGTCGTGCCTTTACCGGACTGTAACGCAGAAGCTGTCATATCCGCCGTGTGCCGCTAAGCGGAACGATCTCGAGGCGCCAGGATGGCGTCTGGCAATACCTTTGAAGGGACATCGATGCAAACAGCACGCAGCATCTTGATATGGGCCGTGATAGCACTTTGCGGGATCGTCCTGATCACCTTGCCGGTCAACCTTCAAACGCAATTGATCGCCAGCACCGTGGTCGTCACCTTGATGGCGATCATCAAGATCCTCAAGCGTCAGGGAACATGGCGGCTGGTTGCGCTGGCTTTCGGTACCGCCATCGTGCTGCGCTATGTCTACTGGCGCACCTCCTATACGCTGCCGCCCGTCAACCAGCTTGAAAACTTCATTCCGGGCCTGCTGCTCTATCTCGCCGAAATGTACAATGTTGCGATGCTGATGCTCAGCCTCTTCATCGTCGCCACTCCCCTGCCCCCGCGCACCGCACGCGCGGCGAAGACGCAGAATTTCCCGAGCGTGGACGTCTTCGTACCGTCCTATAATGAAGACACCAATCTGCTTGCCAACACGCTGGCTTCCGCAAAGGCGATGGATTACCCGGCCGACAAGCTGAGGGTCTGGTTGCTTGACGATGGCGGTACCGCGCAAAAGCGCAACTCGACGAAGGTTCTGGAATCGCAGGCCGCAATCGCGCGCCATAACGAACTCAAGCAGCTCTGCACCGATCTCGACGTCGAATATCTGACGCGCGAGCGCAACGAGCACGCCAAGGCCGGCAACCTCAACAACGGGCTCACGCATTCCACCGGCGAACTGATTGCCGTCTTCGATGCCGATCATGCGCCCGCGCGTGATTTCCTGCGCGAAACCGTCGGCTATTTCGAGGACGACCCGAAGCTCTTTCTCGTCCAGACCCCGCACTTCTTCATCAATCCGGACCCGCTGGAGCGCAACCTGCGCACCTTCGACAACATGCCGAGCGAGAACGAAATGTTCTACGGCATCATTCAGCGCGGCCTCGACAAATGGAATGCGGCCTTCTTCTGCGGTTCTGCCGCCGTGCTTAGCCGCAAGGCGCTGGAATCGCAAAACGGCTTCAGCGGCATCAGCATCACGGAAGACTGCGAAACCGCGCTTGCGCTTCACGGTGCCGGCTGGAACAGCATCTATGTCGACAAGCCGCTGATCGCCGGGCTGCAGCCGGCAACGTTTGCCAGCTTCATCGGCCAGCGCAGCCGCTGGGCACAGGGCATGATGCAGATCCTGCGCTTCCGCTTCCCGCTCTTGAAGCGCGGCCTGACGCTGCCCCAGCGTCTGTGCTACATGTCCTCGACACTCTTCTGGCTGTTCCCATTCCCGCGCGTCATTTTCCTGTTTGCGCCGCTCTTTTATCTCTTCTTCGATCTTGAGATCTTCACGGCGTCGGGCAGCGAGTTCCTCGCCTATACGCTTTCCTATATGCTCGCGAACCTGATGATGCAGAACTATCTTTACGGATCGTTCCGCTGGCCATGGATTTCCGAGCTCTATGAATATGTCCAGACGGTGCATCTGTTGCCGGCCGTCGTCTCGGTCATGCTCAATCCACGCAAGCCGACCTTCAAGGTTACGGCCAAGGACGAGTCGATCGCCGTCAGCCGGCTTTCGGAAATCAGCCGCCCCTTCTTTGTGATCTTCGCCGTTCAGATCGTTGCGCTGGCGGTCACCATATATCGCGTCTATGCCGAGCCCTATAAGGCCGACGTGACCCTCGTGGTCGGCGGCTGGAACATCATCAATCTCATTCTTTCCGGCTGCGCGCTTGGCGTGGTTTCGGAGCGTGGCGAGCGCGCGTCGTCGCGGCGAGTACGCGTCGATCGTCGCAGCGAATTCGGGGTTGACGACCGATGGAATTCTGCCTCCATCGATGACGTTTCCGTCCACGGTGCCCGGCTGAGTGTTTTCAACAAGGATCTCGGCCCGATAAAGATCGGCACCGAAGGCACCATCCGCTTCCAGCCCTATAGCGGCGCCGAGATGGTGACGCTGTCGGTCGTCGTCCGCAATATCGAACAGAAGGGAGACATCACCGCCATCGGATGCCAATATCTGCCCAAGGACGCCGGCGACCATCGCCTGATTGCCGACCTCGTCTTTGCCAACTCGGACCAGTGGACGAAATTTCAGCAGGCGCGGCGCCGCAATCCCGGCATCATTCGCGGAACGATCTGGTTCCTGAGCCTGTCGCTCTACCAGACCAGCCGCGGCCTGGTCTATCTTTTCAGAGGCGTCGGTTCGGATCGCGCGCAGCAACGGCGGGACGCGAAGGCGAAAAGCTGATGAACCGCATTCTTCCTGCCATAATCTTTCTCCTCGCCGCGACCGTTACCCACGCGCAGACGGCCCCCTTCGACATGACCGGCGAACGACCGAAAGGCGAGCCGCCTGCCGTGCCGCAGATCATCGTCCCGCAAGCCACCCCGCAGCAGGGCGAGCCGCCTAAGACGACGGTGCCTTCGTTTGCCGCTCCCCAAGCCATCGTTCCGCAGGCTCCCGCGCCACAGACAAAGCCGCCTTTGGTGACGGCACCTCCGGCAGTCACGCCGCAAACGATGATGCCTCAAGCCGCAACGCCTGCCGTTCCCGTGCAAGCTGCCCCGCAGACGCTGCCGAAGGAAAAGCAGGCGACCGCTCCGACCCCGTTCCGCCGCTATGTCGTTCCCTTCAAGACATTGCGGCTGGAGGGCGAAACCGATCGCAAGTCCTGGTCGATCTATCTGACGCCCGAGCAGGCAGGAGCGCCCGCCAAGTTCAATTTTGCCTATCAAAACGCCGTCGTCGTCGCTCCCGAGGCATCGCAGCTGACCGTTCTTCTTAACGACCGGGCAGTGCACCAGCAGCCGATCGGTTCGTCCGATAACGAATCCGATGTCAGTTTCGACATCCCGCGCGGGCTACTGCAACCGGGCGCCAATCTGCTGACCTTCGACGTGACGCAACGCCATCGCACCGACTGCGATATTCCATCGACCTATGAATTGTGGTCGGATATCGATCCGGCAAAAACCTATCTGAGCTTTGCCGGCAGCGAAGCGGAAAAGCTATCGACCACCGATGCCATCCGCGCGATCGGCGTCGACGAGGCCGGCAAGACGCAGTTCACTCTGGTGGCGCCGGCACTGGCACAACCCGGCACCACCAAACCGCTGATGCGTCTTGCGCAGGGGCTCGCCCTGCTGAGCGGAATGCCGAACGAGACTTTTTCGTTTAGCGCCGACACATTGCCACCCGCCGGTCCGGGCAAGATGACCGTCGTCGTCGGCACGCCGGCGGAACTGCAATCCGTTTTCGCCGTCCCGACATCGGCGGAAAGCGGTGCGCTCGCGACATTTGCAACCGACCCGCATAGCGGCGAGCAACTCCTCCTCATCAGCGGCCCATCCTGGCAAGCGATTTCTTCCGCCATCGACATGGTTGTTTCGCCGACCGATCGAGATCCCGGAACCCGCCGCGATCTTTTGGTGACGCAGCGTTGGACGGCACCAGATGCGCCGCTGATCTATTCCAAAGCCAGCCTTTCATTCCAGCAACTTGGCGTCAAGACGACGGAATTTTCCGGGCGTCGCTTCCACACCAGTTTCAATGTCGCGATCCCATCCGATTTCTACGCAAATGCCTATGGCGAAGCCACCATTCTGCTCGACGCGGCCTATGCCAAGGATGTGCGGCCAGGCAGCCACATCGACGTCTATGTCAACGGCAGCATCGCCACAACGAAGCCGATCACCGCAACCGGGGGCGGCATCTTCCGGCAATTGCCGATCCGAATCACCATGCGCCATTTCAAGCCGGGGCTGAACACGGTGACGCTTGAAGCCATGTTGATGGCAGACGAAGATACGGCGTGCACCCCTGCAGCCACATCCAATACGTCGCCGCGATTTGCCTTGTTCGATACGAGCCAGTTCAGCATGCCGGATTTCGCTCGTGTCGCGCAAAGACCTAACCTGGCAGCATTCTCCGGCACCGGCTATCCCTACAATCGCGACAGCGAACCGACCGCGCTGTTCATCGACCGGGCGGATGCCGATACCCTGTCTGCAACCGCGACCCTTCTGGGGCAGATGGCGCTTGTTGCCGGGCGCCCCATAGCCGTTGAACCGACGGCCTCTCCAAACACGGTCGGCACGCGCAACGCATTGTTCATCGGCTCGATTTCGCAACTCCCCTCGACGATCCTGACCCAAATGAACATCGCCGCCTCCAGCCAGGTGGCCTGGCGCCCGCCTGCTCCGGGCCAAAACGCTACGCCGGAAGCTTCCGTCACAATCGCCGATTGGAACTCTCGCATCAGCGGCGGATTGCTGCAGGGGCAGTTCGAAAGCTTCCAGCAATGGATGCACCGCAATTTCGATATCACCTTGAGCTCGCTGCGCTTCGTGCCCGGCTCAGAACAGGTGTTTACACCCTCGAATGCAAATACCTTGCTGATTGCACAGGAGGCCAATCCAACCAATGACGCAACCTGGACCGTCGTGACGGCGCCAAGTGCTGGTGACCTGCGTGCCGGCGTCGATGCGATGACCAACCAGAATACCTGGCCGCAGATCGGCGGGCGGATCACCGTTTATTCCGGCAAGACCGGAAAGATCAACACCGTAGCGGTCAGCCGTTTCGACTTTGTCATGTCGGAGCCCTGGTCGCTGACCAATTACCGGCTGATTGCTGCGAACTGGCTCTCCAGCAATATCCTGTCATATGCACTCCTGTTCGTGGCCGGCTCTTTCCTGCTCGGCGTCAGCACGGCAAGCGTTCTTTCCAGGATCGGCAGGCGCGAATGAAACCCTGGCGCTCCATTCTTGCGGTCTTTAGCGCCGCCATCCTTGCGATGGCCCAGCCGGCGGCTGCTCAGCGCGCCGCAATCGACCCGCAGGCTTGGGCTGCCTATAAGGCGAAATTCCTCGACGCGACCGGCCGCATCATCGACAACGGCAATAGCGGCATCAGCCACAGCGAAGGGCAAGGCTACGGCCTGCTGCTTGCCTATCTTTCCAATAATCCGGCCGACTTCGAGCAGATCTGGTATTTCACCCGCACCGAACTTTTGCTGCGCGACGATGGTCTTGCCGTCTGGAAATGGGATCCGGCCGCCACGCCGCACGTAACCGACACCAACGACGCGTCGGATGGAGATCTGTTGATCGCCTACGCCTTGGCACTTGCGGGATCCGCCTGGAACAAGACGGATTATCTGCAGGCAGCCGCGACCATGGCCAAGGCCATCCTTTCGCACCTCATCATTAATGCCGGAGGCCGCACACTGCTCATTCCCGGCGTGGACGGCTATCAGCCGCCTGGACAAAAGGACGGCCCCATCATCAATCCGTCCTATTGGATCTTTGAGGCGATTCCCGTCATGGCGCTGTTGGCGCCTTCCGATCGCTGGCAGAAACTGAGCGACGATGGTCTTGCCCTGCTGCAATCGATGCAGTTCGGCCCTCGCAAGCTTCCTGCCGATTGGGTCAGCCTGCGATCCAAGCCGGCACCGGCAGACGGTTTCGAAGCGGAATTCGGCTATAATGCCGTCAGAATCCCGCTCTACCTCGCCCGCGCGGGCGTCGGCGACAAAGCCTTGCTCACGCGTCTGCAGCAAGGCATGACTGTTGAAGGGGATGAGCCGGCGACGATCGACCTCACGACGGGCAGGCCGAAAGACCTGCTTTCCGACCCCGGTTATAAAATTGTTAACCATGTTGTGGCGTGTGTGGTGGACGGAACGAAGCTGCCGACTTCGGTCCGTCAGTTTGCGCCGTCGCTGTATTATCCGGCCACCTTGCAACTCTTGAGCCTTGCTTTCGTCACGGAGAAACACCCCGAGTGTTTATAAAGTCCACCCTGATCATGGCTTTCATGGCCGTCGCCGTGGCGGGCTTCACGCTCGCGACGAAGGACCACGACACGCCGGAAGACAAGATCAAGCTGGCAAAGTCCGGACGCATCGATCCGCAGATCATGCTTGCCGCGGACACCACGCAGGGCGGCAGCTCCGGCCAGCTCATCGACGTTCGAACGCTCTCCGATCATATACAGGCAGCTGCGCCCTCCGCGGTTCTTTCCGATGCGCCAAGCGCACCGCAAACGGGCGCTGCCGCATCGAATGCCGTGGCACAGGCTGCCCCTCAGCCTACGCAGCAGCCATCGGCGCAGCAGCCGGGCCAGGCCCAACCCGCAAACAATCCGCCCAAAGTCGATGAAAGCGCGTTGCGCTATTTCGCCAGCCGCGGCGACAAGGCGCGCCTCCAGGCCGAAATCTCCCGGCTTCAGGCGCTCTATCCGAATTGGACGCCGCCCGCCGACCCGCTGGCCATACCGCAAAACAGCGACAAGCAGCTCGAAGCCATGTGGCAGCTCTATTCGGAAGGACGCTACGGTGAGGTGCGCAAAGCGATCGCAGATCGCCAGTCGGCGGAAGCCGGCTGGCAGCCGCCTGCCGATCTGCTCGAACGTCTCGACGTCGCGGAAGCGCGCACGCGCCTGGTCAATGCTTCCGACCTCAAGCAATATCAAACCGTCATCGACATCGGCGCTAGGACCCCAAGCCTGCTGACATGCAGCGACATCGACATCCTCTGGCGCGTTGCCGAAGCTTTCGTCCGCACTGATCGAGCGTCGCGCGGCCAGGACGCCTACAAATACATCCTGAAATCCTGCACCAATCCGCAGGAGAGGCTCGCGACCATCCAGAAGGCTGCGGTCCTTTTGCCCTACCAGCCGATGCAGGATTTGCTGGCGCTCGAAAAGCCCGACGGCAATGGTGGCCGCGAGTTCGACAGCATCAGGATCGATCTCGCCCGCCGTTTCGTGGCGCAGGGCAACGACGATCCGAAGCTCACGGTCTCGCAGGATTATCTATCTCAGGTCGAGCGCATTGCCCGCAGCCAGGGTCTGGCCTCCGACGATGCGCTCCTCGGCTGGTATTATCTGCGCCGCAGCAACTACAGCGATGCCGAACAATGGTTCAAGGCTGCGCATGAGAAGGAGGACTCTGCGACGATCTCGCAGGGCCTCGCGTTGGTGCTGATTGCCGACCATAAACCGCAGGAAGCCGAGGATGTCATGTACAAATGGCGCAACGAATCCAAGGATGCCATGGCGACCTATCTTGCGGCGACAGCCAATCTGATGGCGCTGCAACCGCCCGCTAATCTAAGCGAAGATGTCCTGCAGCGCGTTGCCGCAGAGACCGTGAAGGAGAAATATGTTCCGACGGCGCAGCAATTCGGCTGGTATGCCCGCTCGATGAACCAGCCGCAAGCGGCGGCTCGCTGGTTCGAGACGGCGTTGCGCTGGAAGCCCGATGATGAGCCTTCCGCCTATGGCCTGGCCATCACGCGCAATCAATTGAACGACCGGCAGGGTGTCGCCGAAGTACAACGCCTTTGGGCGGGCCGCTCGCAACGCATCGCGGTTCTCAACGAGCCGGAATCCCGCGTGCCCGCTTCCACGCCACTACCATCGCCCAGACAGGCAGCACAGCCCATACTCCAGGCCGTACCGCAAGCCTCGCCACAGACTGTGCCGCGGGTAACAACGCAAGGCGCGATCCCGAACGCTCCGCCGGCCGTTTCCCAAGCGGCACCTGAACCTCCAGCAACGCAACCCTATGTCAACACGCAAGTCCAAGCACAGCCGGCTGCGCCCGTTCGTCGTGTGCCTTCAGCCGAATATGTGGCGCCCGAAACCCGGCTCCGAGCAGCCAGCCGCGCCTCCCGTCAACGGGCGGGATGCACCACTACAGCCAATTCAGAGTTACTGACGCCTGCAAACGCGCTGGCTCGCGGCTGGTGCCTGATGAACCTCAATCGCCCGATGGAAGCAGTGGAAGCCTTCGGCATTGCACTGAACTACAGCAATCCCAAGTCACGGGAAGAGGCAGCCTACGGGCAGAGCCTCGCCTACCTGCGAGCCGGCCTTGCCAACAATGCAGCCGTTGCTGCAACCAAGGCGCCGATGAGCCATCAACGTGCCGCAGAACTGCAGGTTGCCATTCTCTCCGATCGCGCGCTCTCGGCATTTTCCGCCAAACGCTACCATGAAGCCCTGCTTTATCTTGATCAGCGCGCCCAGCTGCAGCAGGAGCGCATCGACCTCATGGTGCTGCGCGGATATTGCTATCTCAATCTCAAAATGTACGACGACGCCGAGCGCATCTTCACCGCAGTCGCCGCCACCGGCAACCGCGACGGCAGCCGCGGCCTGCGGGACCTGATGCTTGCGACCCATCCGCAGCCGGGTGCCTATTGAGATTGATGGGAAATCGACTGGTCATCGGTCAAATCTCAATTATTGGCCGACAACCGGATAGCACTGATCTAGCCAGTCTGGAGTGCATGCCGCATGACTTTCGATCTGGGCGGTTTTTTCAGTTCAGCTAGCGCAACCGAGGCAATCAGCTTTGACCACACGGAGAGATGTTTTGTCTCGCGGCCAGATGGGGGTGGAGGCAATCCTGTCTGACCATAAGTTCCGGACCGGAACTGCTGAGGAAAAGCAGCGATTAATATCCATCGGCGCAGGCAGCAGTCGAGCCGGGATGTCTCGATTGGTCGCCGTTTTGTAATTGCGGCCTAGCCAGGCTGTCGCACCACAGTCACGGTCTCGCGCTAGCAAGAAGCACCCCAACTCGCTAGAGCGCCCCGCCATGACAACACCCGACAGCGATAAGAACTTTGATATCAGCCGTCGCAGGCTACTTGCCGCCGCCGGCATCGGTACAGGTCTGCTGCTAACAGCCTCGTTTGCCAATGCCGAGGAGAATGCGCCGACGGCGGCTGCCGCTGATTTGCCGGATCCGATCGTAGCGCCGCCGGTGGCAGGGCTCCATCTCCAGTTCGGCGCCGATGCTTCTGCTGAAATGGTCGTATCATGGCATACGTTGCAACCGGTGAAGCAGCCGCGCGTGCTTATCGGCCGCCCCGACGGCAAGCTCGAGCAGACGGTGGCCGCGGACGCAGCAAACTATGTCGACGCCAAGTCCAACCAAACCGTCTATGCATATCATGCCAAGGTAAGGGGGCTCGATGCGGACGCCTCCTATCTCTACGCGGCCCTCCATGATGGCGCCGAGCCGCAATTCGGCACGTTCCGAACGTCTCCGCGCGGGCGCCAACCCCTGCGCTTCACCAGCTTCGGTGATCAAGGCACGCCCACCCTCGGCAAGGTCTTCGTTCCGCCGGCCGGCGTGAAGCTGAACGGCCCCACCTATATCAATGATAATCTCGGCTCGCCCGCCGCCGGCGATACCACGCTCGGCGTCGAGCGCCTGCGTCCGCTCTTTCATCTCTTCAACGGGGACTTATGCTACGCCAATCTCGCTCAGGACCGCGTGCGCACCTGGTGGGATTTTTGGAACAACAATACGCGCAGCGCCCGCAACCGCCCTTGGATGCCCTCTCCCGGCAATCACGAGAACGAGCTCGGAAACGGACCGATCGGCTACAAGGCCTACCAGACCTATTTCTCTCTGCCGGCGGCCGATGGGCAGACCGATGTAACGCATGGTCTCTGGTACAGCTTCACGGCAGGTTCGGTGCGGGTGGTTGCGATCGCCAATGACGATGTTGTCTACCAGGATGGCGGCGATTCCTATGTGCGCGGTTATTCCAATGGCGCCCAGAAGGCCTGGCTCGAGAAGGAGCTCGCCGCCGCCCGCGCCGACAAGGGGATTGATTGGCTGGTGGTATGCATGCATCAGGTCGCCATTTCCACAGCCGACAAGTTCAACGGAGCCGACCTTGGTATCCGCCAGGAATGGCTACCGCTGTTCGATAAGCATGGCGTGGATCTGGTGGTTTGCGGACATGAGCACCATTACGAACGCTCCCATCCCATCCGAGGCCAGCAGAATAACGATACGCTGACTCCGATCCCGGTTGGAACCGCAACCGACGTGATCGATACGACCAAAGGCACTGTGCATATGGTGATCGGCGGTGGCGGCACTTCGGTCCCGTCGAACGAACTCTTCTTCAACCCGCCCTGCTGCCGTGTCATCATGCGGGTCGGCGATCTCAATCCCGATACCCACAAGCGTCCGCCAGTCTATGTCGTAGAAGAGGCGCCGTGGTCGGCTGTGCGAAACGCCGCCCATGCTTACGGCTTTGCCGCTTTCGATCTCGACCCCGGCGCCCATCCGGGTGATTTCACGACGATCAAGGTGACATATTACGACGTGGTCGGCCCCGATGGTGAGATCGCACCGTTCGAAAGCTTCACTCTGCGGCGCCCACGGCGAGACTAAAGCGAGAGAAGAGGCAGACGTCGACGGTAATATCGTCAGAAATCCCAGCGTTGATAGCGGCTGATCCGTATTGCAGCCGAGTCAAAAGCTTGGTCAACATTGGAAATTTCGGCATCCCGACGACTTCATTGAACCGAAGCGACTACACAGCCTCTTGGTCCAAGCGGAAATGCTTTTGCGCCTTATGGGGCTAAAGCCCGGATTGACCGGGACTTTGGTCCATTTCAGGAGCAACGCTCATGACGTATTAACATGCGAGGCTTGGGATACAGCCTGGCCAATGAGTGTGTCCAAATCGGATGGGACGAAGACATGAAAAAGATCGCGATCGCAGCGCTGGTGCTTGCAACGACGTTATCAGCGTCGCCGGCATTCTCCCAGGTTTATTTTGAGTACGGGGTCGGGCCTCGCTACGACTACGATAGGCCACCACCACGCTACTATCGCTACCCGCCAGGCTATGCATATGACGGCTACTATGACGGCCCGAGATATCGCTATGGCCGGCGGTGCTGGACGGAGAGACGGTACGCGTACCGCCATCACCACCGTGTCGTGGTGCGCAGGACCGTCTGCGACTAGGCGTGTAAGGAAGCAAACCTATGAATGTCGCCTGAGCAGAGGTCTTGTCCGGCAGGCCTCATTTTATCTAGGATTAGTCGGTAGTTTTGGCCTGAACGCTCGGCAAACCTCCCCGTCAAGATATTCGCGAAGGCTTGCTATGAGCCGAATAGCGCCGCCTCGGACCCTGAGGCGGCACTATCTTGTCGGCTGTTTGCTACAGCTGCAGCATAGCTTTCGGTGCTGCATCTTTCTCGTCGCCTTATCTATACCACGCCAAGCTTTCAAGGCACTTGCGCCCCGGTTGCCGTCGTAAAAACGCGATAAAGCGATTGCGTCGCGGTTATGAACAGCTGGTTCCGCCGCGGACCGCCGAAGGTAAGATTTGCGACGGTCTGCGGTATCTTGATTTTTCCGATCAGGCTTCCGTCGGCTGCAAAACAATGGACGCCGTCGCCGGCGCTGGTCCAGATGTTGCCTTCGACATCGGCCCGGAAGCCATCCGGGATGCCAGTGTCGATGTTACAGAATACCCGATCGTTTGCGAGCTTTTTGCCATCCACGACGTCAAAGACGCGAATGTGCCGCGGGGCGTTGACGTCGTGGCTTGCCGCCGAGTCCGCCACATAGAGCTTTGTTTCGTCAGGAGAGAAAGCCAGGCCATTCGGCTGGCGGAAATCGTCGATCACCACCTCCAGTGCTCCGGTTGACGGATCGAGCCGGTAGACGTTGCGGGTCGCCTGCTCGGGATCCGCCTTGTAGCCCTCGTAGTTGGAGAGGATGCCGTAGGTCGGATCGGTGAACCAGATGGATCCATCCGAGCGGACGACCACGTCGTTCGGCGAATTCAAGCGCCTGCCCTTGTAGCTGTCGGCAAGCACGGTGATCGAGCCGTCGATCTCCGTGCGCGTCACACGGCGACCGCCATGTTCGCAGGATATCAACCGCCCTTGACGGTCGCGCGCGTTGCCATTGGCAAAATCCGACGGCGCACGGAAAATCGATACGCCGCCTCCCGGCACCCAGCGCAGCATGCGCTCATTGGGAATGTCGCTCCAGATCAGGCATCCGGTATCTGCGAACCAGACAGGGCCTTCCGCCCAACGGCAGTCCGAATAAAGCTCCTCCAGCCCGGCGCTTGGAATCACGAGGTTTCGGAAGCGAATGTCGTAGATTTCATAGAGGGACGATGCATCATTTGGCATTGCTATTTCCTAAAACTGCTGAGGGAACAGTGTCAGCGCCCGCCGACAGGGCGGCCTCCTGCGACGAGAATGACGGCTATGATGATGAGGCCGGTGAGAACGAGCCTTGGACCTGCGCCGAAGCCATATGTGTTCAGCATCGAAACGACCAGGAACATGAAGAGGGAAGCCCCCCATATGCCCGGCACGTTTGAATCGCCGCCGGCGACAGCCGTTCCGCCAATAATGACGACAGCGATCGACATCAGCAGATATTCGGTTCCCATGTTAAGGGCAGCGCCGCCGGAAAAGCTTGCCAGCAGATAGCCGCAGATCGAGGAAAGAATGGCGCAGAGCACATAGGTCGCAAGCCGCGTTCCATCGACGGGAATACCCGCCATGCGCGCCGCGAACATGCTCTGCCCGATTGCCGAGATCCATCTGCCGTAAATGCTTCGCTCGAGCAGGACCCAGGCAAGAACCGAGAGCAGGAGCGCAACGATCGCAACATTCGGGATGCCGAGGAAACCGGACGTGGCGAAATCGGCGAGCTGCTCCGGCGGCTTGATGCGCAGGCCGCGGTTGCTCCAGATTGCCGTCGACTGAATGATGAAACTCATCGAGAGCGTCGCGATGATCGGCGGGATGCGCAAGAGCTTGATCAGGGCATAATTGCCGATGCCTATGCCAAGGCCGATCAGGATCGACACCAGCAAGCCCGGCACGATCATGCCGTCCTCGACATTCATCAGCTTCAGCGCCAAGGTGCCGGCAAGCGTCATGGTGGCCGGCACGGAAAGATCGATATTGCCTGGGCCAAGCGTGATGACGAACATCTGCCCGATGCCGACGATGACGGAGAAGGCTGCGAAGGTCAGCGCCGCTTGTGACAGGCCAAGGGAGCTTGCGCCACCGGTGAAAAGCACGGTGACAAACCAGACGATGATGGTGGCGAAGAAGGACCAGATCCAGGGCTTCCGGCCAAGCGCACGAAGAGCGATCATGATTGTTTTTCCCGCTTTTCGACACGGTTGAGCAGGAGCCGCAGGGCCAGCACGATGATCAGGATGGCGCCTTGCGCGCCGATCTGCCAGTCCGGCGAAATCCGCAGGAATGAAAGGAAGGAGCCCGCCAGGGTCAGTGTCAAAGCACCGACAACAGCGCCGATCGGCGAGACCCGGCCGCCGATGAATTCCCCGCCACCGAGGATGACGCCTGCGATCGACAACAGCGTGTAGCGCAGCGCGATATTCGCATCGGCCGACGTCGTAAGCCCGACCAGCGCAATGCCGGACAGGACCGCAAAGAGACCGGCAAGCCCGTAGGCTGCCGCGCGCAGGGCGACGACGGACCAGCCGGCGCGTTCAAGCGAACGCTGATTGCCGCCGACACCGCGGATCAGCACACCGAACGAGGAACGCATGACGATCAGGTGGGAAATCAGCGCGATGACGACACTCGCAACAATCGCGATCGGGACGAGCGGCGGCTTGGACGTCATCAGCCAGCGGATCCAATCCGGCGCCGTGCCGCCCGGTGCCGGCAGCAGCAATACCGCGAACCCGCCCCAAACAAAGCTCATGCCCAGCGTAACGACGATCGATGGCAAGTCCCTGACGTAGATGATCACACCCATGACGGCATAGACGGCAATCGCGGCGACAAGGATGAGGATCCCCAAAAGCGGCGCCGACTGCAGATAGGTCGCGGCCACGCAGGCGGTGAAGCTGACGAAGGTTCCCATCGACAGATCGAGATCACTGACCGACATGATCATCATCTGGGCGATCGTCGCCAGCGCGATCGGCACTGCGAGATTGAAAAGCAGATTGAGGCCGACATAGCTCATGGCCCGCGGCTGAAGATAAAAGACCGCGACCAGCAGGACGGCAAGTGACAGCGCCGGGATGAGCAAACGCAAGGTGGAGGACGATGGACGGATCATGCGCCCTCCCCTTCAAAGGAAGCTGCCAGCACATTTTCCTCCGTAATATCGTCTCCAACCAGTTCCGCGACGATTGCGCCATCGCGAAAGACATAGGCGCGATCACATAGGCAAATCTCGTCCATTTCGGTGGAATACCAGATGAAGGTGCGCCCGGCGGAAGCCTCGTCATTTAAGATCCGATAGACTTCCTGCTTGGTGCCGATGTCGACGCCGCGCATGGGATCATCCATCAGAACGATCGGCGAGGTGGTCGCCAGCGCACGCGCGAACAGGACCTTTTGCTGATTGCCGCCCGACAGCGACAGGATGCCGTTTGCCATCGTCGGCGTGCGGATTTCGATCCGTCCCTTCCAGTCGGCTCCAAGGCCTTCTTCACGCTGCCTGTTGACGAGCGACATCTTCGATAGATCGCCGAGCGATGCGATACTGAGGTTATTCAGTATGCTCCACAGAGGGAAGGTTCCGTTCAGGCTGCGATCGCCTGCGACGAAAGCGATGTTGTTTTGCCTTCCCGGCAGCCAATTGCCCGACAATGACCGATGGAGATCGAGCAGCATTTCGGTCTGACCGTGGCCGGCAAGACCGGCAAGGCCAACGACCTCCCCTTTGCGGACCTCGAAGGAAAGACCTTTTCCGCCGCGCGAAGGCAGAGCAAGGATCGGAGCCGTTGCGGCACGCTTCTCATTGCGGCGCTTGCGGTCCTGTTCCTTGACGACGCTGCCCATTGCCTGGACAAGGCTGTTGACGCTGAAATCCTGAGCGGCGCGATCGGCGACGACACGGCCGTCCTTCATCACGAGAATGCGGCTGGCGGTCGACAGGATCTCGCCGAGAATATGCGAGATCAGCATCACAGCACCGCCTGCTTGGACGAAGCTGCGCACATAGGCCATCAATTGCGCCGCAAGACCTGCATCAAGCGAGGACGTCGGCTCATCCAGAATGACGAGTTTCGGCCTCTCGCTAACGGTGGAGAAAGTGATCGCGATCTCGACCATCTGCCGTTCGGCGATGGAAAGCTCGCCAACCGTGCGCATGACATCGATCCTGTGGCCGGCAAAGATCTCATCGAGCTTGGCGCGAACGATCTCGGCTGCTCGCCGGCGCCAGCTCCAGCCGGAAAGACCATGGTGAACGACCCGCATGTTCTCGACGACGGTCAGATTGGGCGCAAGCGAAAGCTCCTGGAAGACGCAGCGAATGCCATGCGCGCGCGCCGCATTGATCCCGTGCACCTTATCGCTGCCGTCATAGGCGACCGTTCCCTCGTGGGGGCTGAGACCGCCATTGATGACATTGACGATCGTCGATTTGCCGGCGCCGTTGTGTCCGACGAGGCCGATGCATTCGCCGGCATAGATGGTGAGATCGGCACCATCGAGCGCCTTGACGGCGCCGAAATGCATCTTGATGCCTCTGGCCGAGACGACGGCCTGCCGCCCGGCATTTTTCTTCATCGCGCTATTGTCTTTGACTGCAATCATGGATCGTCCGGCCGGGCGTTGCGTCCGACCGGCGCCGCCTCATTGGCGGCACCGGCCTTCATTTGCCTATCGATATCGACTACTTCGCCGCGGCGATCACCTTCTTCGTATCGTCGAGCGTGTATTCGACGTTGGCGACACCGCCCGCCTGTGTCGTGGCGAGGTTGGTCTCGAGGTTATCCTGATCGATGCGCAGGAACGGCACGACAAGATCCTTCTTCACCGGCTGACCGTCGAGAATCTGCTGAGCAACCCAGAAGGCGAGTGTCGAGACGCCGGGCGCGATCGAGACCGACATGGTCTGATAACCGCTGGCCTCCTTTTCCTTTTTCCACCAGGCAAGCTCATCCTGACGGTTGCCCATGACGATCGTCGGCATCGGACGCTTTGCGGCTGCGAATGCCTGGGCTGCACCATAGCCGTCGCCGCCCTGGGTTACGACCGCCGCGATATCGGGAAGGCTCGGCAGGATGCCGGCAACGGCGCGCTGAGCCACATCCTGTGCCCAGTCGCCATGAACGGAGCCTACGATCTTGAACTGCGGATATTTGGCGGCGGCTTCGTGGATGCCGGCGGAAATCTCGTCGTCGACGGAAACGCCGGCAAGTCCGCGGATTTCAAGGACGTTGCCGCCCTTCGGCATCTTTTTGGCGAGATATTCGATCTGGCTGGCGCCCATGCCCTTGAAGTCGACGGCGATGCGCCAGGCGCAGGGTTCGGTGACGATACCGTCGAAGGAAACGACGACGATCTTGGCATCGCAGGCTTCCTTGATGGCGCCGTTGAGCGCGGTCGGGGATGCGGCGTCGATGACGATCGCATCATAGCCCTGCAGGATCATGTTCTGGATCTGGGCTGCCTGCTCGGTCGCCTGGTTCTCGGCAGTCGTAAACGGATCGGCGGCAGCAACGACACCGGTCTTGACCGCTTCTCCGGTGACCTTCTGCCAGCTGGTCAACATGGCCTGGCGCCAGGAATTGCCGGCATAGTTGTTCGACAATGCAATTTTCTTGGACGATGTATCGGCAAAAGCGGAACCCGGCACGGCGACGCAAGCGACGACGGCGGATGCCAGAAGCATCTTGGCAATATTCATATTTTCCTCCCAATGAGCCCGAGCTTCGACCGTCGGGCCAAGATCTTCGAACGTGCTCCTCGAACGATCGAAAATAATATTTGCACTGAAGGTTCCCCTGTCAGTAGAAACAGGATGTCGGAGATTGTTTCGCTTGTACAGGCGCTTAACATGCGGATCCCTGCGGGATCCCGCAGAAAAAATGCGCAAGTCCGCAAGACGGATCGCTTGGATCGGCGCTTAATGGCGTCGGGAATTCGCATGCCGTCATCGGCCGGAGGAGAAGAGGTCGATGCTTTGCCTGGGAGGGCGTGTTTTGCGCAATTTGGCGCCGGAATCGGTCTTCGACCATTATCTCAACATATCAAGGCTGCTTGCCGGACAACTCGACTTTCATTCCGTCATTCGGGCGGTGGCGGCGGAAATCAGTCACGTCATTCCGCATGATCATTTGGATGTATGCATCATGCTGGTGGACGAGCAATTCCACACGGCCTACGAGAGCGGGATGGAAACGGATTGGGGCCGCCGTTTTCCGGCACCCGTCAGCAACAGCCCCATCCGCACGCTTTTATGGGGCGAGACCGATTATCTCTTAACCGACGATGCCTGGAGCGATCCGCAATTCCATTTCCAGGGCGCCTTCTCGCATCCGATCTTCCATCAGTCTCTGCATAGCCGCCTGCATGTGCCTCTGAAGGTGCAGGGCCACGTCATCGGCGCCCTCTCCTGCTCAAGCCACCGGACGGGCTTTTACACCATGCAGGATATCGAGAACGCGCGCGTGATTGCCGATCTCCTCGCACCGCACTTCTTTGCCATCCGCGCCGCCGACCAGGCCAAACGGTCGGCGATCGTGGAAGCCGAGGCCCGCGCCCGCGAAGAGGGTTTGCGGCTCGGCGCCCTGAAGCTGACCGAAGCTCTGGAAGCGGAACGTCAACGCATCGGCATGGACCTGCACGACCAGATTTTGGCCGATCTGACCCGCCTTGCCCGGCGGCTGGAGCGGCTTGCCCGACAGCCCGATGTCACCGGTGAAGCGCTCGAGCCAATGTTTCGCGGCCTGCAGCACAGCATGCACGATCTTCGTCAGATCATCGAGGAAGCCAAGCCCTCGGTCCTCCAATTGTTCGGCTTTGCGCAGGCGGTCGAGAACCATCTTGAACGGTCGATCCAGGAGAGCGGGGCCACGTTGATCTGGAAGCTGAAGGATGAGACAGGTGGCGCCATCGACTGCCTCGAACAGCCGGTATCGATTGCCCTGTTCCGCATCGCGCAGGAGGCGATCAACAATGCTATCCGCCACGCCCAAGCTGAGAGCGTCGAGGTTCATCTAAAAACGGCCGAAGGTGCGGTAACCATCGATGTGATGGATGACGGCGTCGGGCTTGGAAATGCCCGCAGATTGTCGGGCGGCGGCATCGAAAACATGAGGACCCGCGCGCGGCTGATCTCGGCGCGCTTCACGATCAAGCCGGCCGGCACATCCGGCGGAACATTGGTCAGCGTCAGCCTGCCCGCCAGGACACAATCGGCAGGAGGTGCGGTGGCATGAAGGTTCTGATCATCGAAGACGATCCGCTTCATCGCTCCTATTTGAATGAAGCGATCCGCGCCGCCCTTCCCGAATGCGACGGCGTGCTCGAAGCTGAAAACGGCAATGCCGGCGAACGGCTGGCGCGGGATTTGAAATCCGCCCACGTCGTCATGGACCTGCAGATGAGCCAGCGCAACGGCATCGAGGCTGCCCGGACCATATGGAAGGAGCGGCCCGAAACACGCATCCTCTTCTGGTCGAACTATTCGGATGAGGCCTATGTCCGCGGCGTCTCGCGTATCGTCCCGGTCGGCGCCGTCTACGGCTATGTTTTGAAATCGGCTTCCGACGACCGGCTGAAGCTGGCGCTGCGCAGCATCTTCATCGAAAGTCAGTGCGTGATCGACCGCGAAGTGCGCGGCATGCAGCAAAAAAGCCTTGGAAACGTCAACGGCTTCACCGAGGCCGAATATGAGATCCTGGTCGACATCGCGCTCGGATTGACCGACCGCGCCATTGCCCAGAGGCGCAATCTCTCGGTGCGCAGCGTTCAGAACCGATTGCAGCAGCTCTATGTGAAACTGGGCGTCCATCAGCCGCTCGGCAGCCAGGACGACGATGGCCGGTTCAATCTGAGAGCGCGTGCGGTTGCGGTGGCATTTCTCAGAAAGCTGCTCAATCACAACGCCCTGGAGCGAGCGGAGGCCGATCTTGCGGCATGGCTCGCTCGCCACCCGCACGATTGAAGGAGAGAACTTCGCGGCCAACGTCGATCACCCTTGACGTCTTCCGCCGAAAAATTGTCTATTGCTAGCAATAGACACTAATTCAACCTGATGGAATTTCTCATGTCCGCCGTTTCGCCTGTTATCCTGCTCAACCCCATTGACGACGTCGCGGTCGCTCGTGCGATGATCCGTGCTGGCAGCCAGACAGGCATCGACGGCTTGATCGCTGCGGACCAAATTCCTCGCGGCCATAAGGTGGCCGTGCGCGATATCGAGGCCGGCCAGGAGATCCGCAAGTTCGGCCAGCCAATCGGCGTTGCGACGCGGTTCATTCCGGCAGGCGGCCATGTCCATCTGCAGAATCTCGCAGTGATCGAATCCGACCATCCCTATCAGTTCAGCGTCGATATCGAAGAAACGGGCATGTTGCCGCAAGAGGACTGCCGGACCTTCATGGGCTTCGACCGCGGTGCTGGCGGCGTCGGCACGCGCAACTTCATCGGCATCGTCACCACGGTCAACTGCTCGGCGACGGTCTCGAAATATATCGCCGAACACTTCAACCGCACCGGCGGCCTTGAAGGTTATGACAATGTCGATGGCGTCGTGGCGCTGACCCATGGCGGCGGCTGCGCCATCAACACGCAGTCGGAGGGCTACCGCTATCTGGCCCGTACCCTCCAGGGCTACGCACGCCATCCGAATTTCGGCGGCATCCTGATGATCGGCCTTGGCTGCGAAACCAATCAGATCGCGCCCATTCTGGAGCATTACAAGCTGGAGGAAGGAAACCGGCTGCGCACCATGACGATCCAGGATCTTGGCGGCACCCGCAAGACGATCGCGGCCGCATCGGAAATGATCCGTGACATGCTGCCGGAGGTCAATTCCGCCACGCGTACGGTGCAGCCGGTCTCGGGGATCAAGCTTGCGCTGGAATGCGGCGGCTCCGACGGCTATTCGGGTATTTCGGCCAACCCGGCGCTCGGCTATGCCTCCGATCTTCTCGTGCGCAATGGCGGCACGTCGGTCCTGGCGGAAACCCCGGAGATCTATGGTGCGGAGCACCTGCTGACACGCCGCGCGGTCACGCCGGCGGTTGCCGAAAAGCTGCTATCGAGGATCGACTGGTGGCGCGATTATACCCGCCGCAACGGCGCCGAACTCAACAACAACCCGTCCTATGGCAACAAACTCGGCGGATTGACGACGATCCTCGAGAAGTCGCTGGGCGCAGTCGCCAAGGGCGGCTCCATGCCGCTCAAAGCTGTCTATGAATATTCGGAGATCGTCGACGAACCCGGTTTCGTCTTCATGGATACTCCCGGTTACGATCCCGTTGCCGTCACGGGCCAGGTCGCCGGCGGCTGCAACGTGATCTGCTTCACGACGGGCAGAGGCTCCGTCTCCGGCTTCAAGCCCGCTCCTTGCGTCAAGATCGCCACCAACACCGAGATGTACAATCATATGCGCGAGGATATGGACATCAATTGCGGCGATATCGTCAGCGGCGACGACACGATTGAGGCGGCGGGCGAGCGGATTTTCGAAGAGATCATCGCGGTCGCCTCCGGCAAGAAGACGCTGAGCGAGACCTTCGACTACGGCGACAACGAATTCGTTCCCTGGCAGGTCGGCGCCATCACCTGATAGCCCAAGCATCAGATGATGAAGGCGTATTCGTCCGGCTGGTATTGCTCACGGATATAGGCTGCACGTGCCTGCACATTGGGTTGCGAATTGCGGATATGGTCTCGCATGGCTTTCCGCAGCCCCTCCTCGTCCCGTTTTTTCACCATGTTGAAGACGCTGATATGCTCTGCAAGGAAGGGCTCGTGGTCCGGCATCTTTACGCGGCTACCGACGACGTGCTTGCTGAGCGTCAGGATGCAATGGGTCCGCTTCAGGATACTCAGGAACTCCTTGTTCGGGCAGGCCTGAAGGCTGCGCAGATGGAGATCGAGCTCCAACTCGTACATGGTCGATGCGGAAATCTCGGGATAATCCGTAAGCGCTCGCGACAGCCGTGAAAGCATCGCGTCAACATGCTCTTCTGAAAGTCCGCCCAAGGCACTTGCGAGCGCCACCGGCTCGATCTGTTCGCGCACCTCGTAGAGGTCTCGAATGCGCCCACTGTCGAGCGGTACGATCGACCAGCGAAAATTGTCGTCCTTCTCGGTGATGCCGAGCGTCTCGAGCCTTAACAGCACATCGCGCGCCACGGCGCGTCCGACGCCGAAATGTCGTGCCAGCTCATTTTCGTTGATACGATAGCGGCCGAAGAAAGAGCGGTGGACGACGATGCGCTCAACATCCTCGTAAAGCGCCTGCCAGGCGAATATTGGCCTGTCGCCATTTTCATCGAACAATTTACCGAGATAATCGGCGAGCTTTACCCGCCTCGGCACCGTTCCCGGTGCGCCGATGATGAAGCCTCGACCCTCGAAGCGAGCGATCAGGCCGTCATCAAACAACATCTGCAACGCCTGGCGAACCGGCGCCCGGCTGCTGCCGATCAGACCGACAAGGGCAGCCTCAGTCAGGACCGCACCCTCAGGCACCACTCCAGCGAGGATCTTGGTCTTCAATCGCTTATGGAGCTGCTCATAGAGACTGGTCTTGCGCGGGCCGCCGCTCTCCGGATGTGATTGGTTCATTTCGCTTCCCGCTTCATCAAGCAGGGCGGTATGTTCACTGCCCACGTCGCCATGTCGAATTCAAAACCTTCTCACCTTTCAGTGCCGACTTTCCGGTTCGGATGCAAGTTCAATGACATTTCGTCGACCTTGATCGATAGGCACGCATCGGATTGTTTTAATTTAAGGTCAGATGTAATCCCGGACGTTGTGGAAGGCTGCTCCCTGCGGAGCATTCGGCAATTGGGCAGATTGAGGGAGCGCGACACTCCAACTTTACAGAGACTTCAATGCTCGCGCTTGGCGCCACGCCGAAGAACGACCTTGACAGCTGCAATTCATCTTCACCCTTGTTCGGCGAGCGGATTGAGCTGCTGCTCAATTTCTCGCACTTCGTTTTTGAGAAGGGCGACAAGTTCCGGAATTCGCTCGGCCGTCAATCGCGGGCTGGTGAGATTGATGGCGATCGATGCAATTGCGTCGCGGCCGGACGGCAAGATCGGCACGGCAATAGACGAAATTCCAGCTACGAGCTCTCCATCATCGATCGCATATCCGTGTCGGCGAATGTTTTCGAGCGCATCTTTGATTTTACGCGACGTGAGCGCGCCGAATTTCTTGTAGAGCATCGCGTTGGTATCGAGAATGACATCGGCCTCGGCCGGTGGGAGAAAGGCAAGGATCGCCTGACTTGCCGGCCCTATGCCCATCGGAATCTGCCCGCCAATATGGCCAGTCAGGCTGTCAATCACATATGTGCCCTGCTGGCGATCGACACAGACTATATTGAAGCCGGCACGAGCCATCAAAAAAACCGAGTCGCTTGTTGCTGCGGCAAGTCTCAACAATGCCGGGCGAGCCAGTTGACGAAGTCCGGTTCCGTCCGCGGCGGCGGCTCCCATTGCGAATAGCGCAAGTCCCAGCCGGTAGCGCTTGGTTTCCCGCTCGCGATCGACAAGCCCGTGGCGCTCAAGGGCGGTAACGATGCGATGGACGGTTGGCTGTTTCAGGCCAATCACCTCGCCAATGGTTGCCATTGATGCACCGCTCTGACCGGCATCGCCAAGGAACTTCAAAATCGTAACCGCTCTGTCAAGCAGTTGTGTTCCTGTCGCCGCAATCTCGTCTTTCGCCATCCGTTGCCCTCAAACTTAGCGTCAGAGGGATTCCTGATACATCTGGGCCTCGTTGTAAACGTCTAGCGGTAGCCCCCCAAGGCTTCAAAAAGTGCTGTCGCACTGTCATGAACGCCGAGGCCGTCGGCGGCCGCGACAATTCCAAATCTTTGCTTCTTGCAGAGTGCCGATGAGAGCTTCCAAAACTTCTCCTGCAATTCCTTCACCGTTAGGGGATTCTGCGCTTCGCCCTTTGGGTGCAGCACTTCGACCTCCTCGCTCCTGCCCTTTGCCGTTATCGTCACGCACGCCGGCGTGCTGGCGGGAAAGACGTCAGCGTATTTATTGATACTTAACAATCGGACGCGTCTTGCGAGACTGATTACGCGTTTGTCGGAAAGGTACGTATCAGCCATCGGCAGCAGCGCTTGCGGACCATGTATCAACGCCAAAGCCACGCAGAATGGAATGCTATACTGTGCGGCCTCGGCGGATTGTGGTTCGCTTTGGTTCGGCAACGTCAGTGCACGGTCGAAGGTTTCAATCAACAAATCTTCGATGTCATCTGCATCCACCTGCAATCTAGCCGCGAGTTCCAATGCTCCATCGATTGCGGCATGAGCCCAACGGCAACAGCTGTAAAGCTTGAAATAAGCCCCCTGTATGGCCCAGTCCTCCGAATAGTCGTTCAACAGGCGCTGCCGGTCGTAAAATGATGGAACGTCCAGAAGGTCGAGCGGTCCCCTATGCCCAGCGGCTGCGAGCGCCACGGCCTGAAGCCCATTTGCTGTTGCCCATGGTATGCCTTCCTTGACGGTATGGCCAAGCTTGGTCCAGCCAGTCGCCGCTTGAGACGTTGCCGTTTGTCCCGCAATCGCGATGGCGTGGGCGATCACCGACGTCGGCTGGCCTGTCAGCCATCCGCAGGCTGCCGCAACGCCAGCTCCGCACCATAGCCCGGTATCCGTTGTCCGGATCGTCTTGATATCGCGGGCCGCCGAGATACGTACGGCGATCTCGTAGCCGAGAACGAGTGCGCTCAACAAGCAGTCTGACCTGCAACCGATGTGCTCGGCAACGGCGAGCACCGCAGGTACGATCGCTGCGGCGGGATGACCCGATGCCTGCCTATGCCCGTCGTCGAGGTCGAGCGCAGCCGCATAAGTCGCATTGACAAAGGCCGCGCCAACAGGACGCAGCCGACGTTTTGAGAACCAGACCGTAGCTCCGCCCTCGCCCCATATCTCCCCTGCTGCCTTGAGCGATGCCTTTCCTGCAGTGGTCATTGATCCTGCCGCAGCGACACCCAGCGTGTCCAAAAGGGTTAGGCGAGCGGATCTATGGACGTTTGCGGGTATGGATCCAATCCCATTGCAACGAGCCGCCAGTACCAAAGCGCCATATTCGTTCTCGGGCGTCGCACAAATACTCTCTGTGGTCGTATTCAACTTTCGAACACCTCTTCATTGCATCTCGCTATATGGATTCATATCCACATTGACATCCATAATATGGATAGATACGCTGTCAACACTAAATACTCGAGGAAGGGTATGACAATGAGAGATCAGCCCCGTTCTGACTCTAGGAGGCTTAGTATCGGTGATGCTGAGACGATCTGCATCACCGTCGACGGCCAATCCTACGCAGCACGGCAAGGTGAAACCGTGCTGACTGCTATCCGGATGGGAGTGGGCCACACACGCAACTTTGAGTTTTCCCCCGAAAAGCGTTCCGGCTTCTGCTTGATGGGAGCATGCCAGGATTGCTGGTTGTGGCGAGAGAGTGGGCAACGCGTACGAGCCTGCACGAACCACGTCGAAGAGGGGATGAAACTTTCGACAATCGCACCGGAGATCATATGATGGATACCACGGTCGTTATCATCGGCGCTGGACCAGCAGGTATTTCGGCTGCGGCCGACCTTGTGCGGTCAGGATTGCGCCCCGTTGTCATCGACGAAGGATCTCTCCCGGGCGGGCAGATTTTCCGCCATCCACGGCCCGAGCTCATGAGAGCCGACGACGAGCTCTACGGGTTCGATGGACGAAGGGCGGCCGAATTCCGGAATACCTTCGCTGCGCTCAGACCGAAGATAGACTACCGACCCGAGACCCAGATCTGGAGCGCGTCCGACGGCAAGCTGCATCTTCTCGACAGACTGTCAATCGGCGTTGTAACGGGACCCCTTATCGGCTCCCAAAAGGGACCCCTGCCTCTGGTTGCATAGGGTCAGCGCGCGTAGGCCCGGAGCTTTCCAATTAGCGCAGGGGCCTGCGGGCGCGGGTT